>Ga0182211_1000121_pt1 | contig 21834 bp, 23 predicted proteins | sample G5R1MG_20_FD_129660 | JGI IMG/M metagenome (GOLD analysis project Ga0182211, IMG submission 129660) | Switchgrass phyllosphere microbial communities from Michigan, USA - G5R2_MAIN_03OCT2016_LD1 MG | ecosystem: Host-associated > Plants > Phyllosphere > Phylloplane/Leaf | place: USA: Michigan... | reverse complement strand
GGGAGCGGCGGGCTTTGCCTTTGCGTCTTGGTTGTATTTTTCGAGGGCGCGGATCCGGTCTTGATTTTCTTTGTTGCCTTCCATCAGGAAGCGCAGACACATGATGGCGTGTTCGCGAATGTAGGGATTGTGTTCATCGTAGGAGCAGCAGTTGAGGACCGCTTCGATGCCCCCGAGTGGACGTATTTGGTCTTGGACGTGTTTGTTCTTCCAGACTAGTGAACTCAGAACAAGGACGGCTAATTTCTTAAGATTACGCCATTCAAAGTCAGAGGGCTCATCGGCAGCTTCATCCATGTATGGTCGTGGGGATGGCGAGGTGGGTGGAGGGATATAAGACTCGGCAGCCGTGGCAGTCGTGTCATATGGTCGCTCTACGGCGACGGGCTGTTGTGGTTGGTGTTGTGTCTGGTGTTGTGTCTGGTCCTGTTGCTGTTTCTGCTGCTGCTGCTGTTGTGGTTGCTGTTGTGGTTGCTGTTGTGGTTGCTGTTGTGGTTGTGGTTGTGGTTCTTGCTGCTGCTTCTGTTGTATTTGTTGTGATTGCTCGTCTTCTTTCGACAGTCGCTCTTGAGAAGTACTGTTTCCCTCCGGAGGTGCTGGAGCTTGTGCAACATTTCGTAATGGAGCAGGGGATAGTTGGCCTTTTGGTATTGCAGCATCTAGTTCCTTGAGTAAAGTCACGAGTTCGTTGGCAATCTCCCAGTTGCTCAGCATCCTCTTCCACGTCTCATGCTCGGTGAGAATGGCGAAGAACTCAAGATACTGGTATACGCCCTCGTACATGCGTTCCATGTCCCAAAGATTCAGAGGGAAATCCTCAGGCTGTGCATGCCCTGCACGAATCTGTCCTTGCAGAAAAATGAGGGCGCACGTCTGCGGGATGATGTGCCGACGGAACTCAGTTAAGAGGAAATTGACCATGTGCACATCACCCTGGTCAACCTGCGGCGCGGGAGCTTTAAGGTGACCTTTTGAAGGTTGAGTGCGTGCTTGTCTGGCTCGGAAAATGTTGGTGAGAAGTTTCATAATGACTGCTTGGGCAGGCGAGATGATGTCCTTAGATCTGCATGGTGATCAGTTGTGCCAAATACAATCAGGTAATCGACTTACTCGGACTCTCGGAAGGCGTGGTAGGCAAACGGAAGCAGTTGGTTCACGAGAATGGCCTCCATGATCTTGACCATGAACTTGAAGTAAAGTTCCTCCTCCCGAAGATCCCAAGCAGCAACAAAAATGAGCAATTCGCGCAGCAGATTTCGGCCATTGTCTTGAGCTAGAAGCAAATGGCATCTCACGCCATGCATACTTCTAATACTACTCAAGACGGTAGGATCGGCATGGTAGCCGGGCTGCCCTTCTTGCGGCTCTACTATGCCTGCCATGATGATCATAGGCAGGACTTCAATCTCCGTGGGGCCCAGTATGAGTGGTACATCGGTGAGTAAGCCTCGTCCCTCATCCCCTGGAATGTCGTCGTAATCGTCATCATTGTCGTCGTCTTCCTCTGGAGGAGGAGAAGTTGGAGAGGCTACATCACTGATTAGCCCTGGTGGACGATCGGGGTCTGGCTCCAGCCGCTTTAAGAGATCTTCTTTGCCATTCTGGAGGATCTCTGCACCAAAGGACGGCGGGTATGTCACACGGAAATCCATCTCACCTGCCGGAGAAGACCGCTTGATGCTAGGATCTAGTAATGAGTCATGGGATGCGGGTCGCGCGGGCTGTTTGACTTCCACGCCAGGAGACGCGTGCTGGTCTGAGGTGGAGCCTTCTGGATACACGGCAATGGAGGATCGCATGCGGTCTACCTCAACCTGTAGCTGGTTGATGCTTTTTGCGAGCGCTTGCACGCTCTCTTCGTTTTTGGCGTGCTGGTCAACGACCTTCCTATAGCTGCTGGACTGGGTGATATGGTCGCGGTATCGCGCGACGACGTCGGCATACAGCATGTTCCATTTCTGGGGCGTGTCAGCAGATTCACACAAAGGGGAACAGATGTGAGCAATGCATACGTTCTTCTCTTCCTCGCTCATGGTCTGCCACCGCCTCCGGCACTCTGCAGCAATCTCATTGGCGCCGGCCTTGACGCCGTGCTGCTGCAGCGATTTCTTGACTTCGTTGCCCGTCTCGCCAATGTAGAGCAGGAATGGTGACGAGGCGGGCTGTTGGGGAATTTTGAAGGTGTCGAGACTGCGCAGGGCATGGGCGGGTAGGGGGTTATCTCCTGGGGGCGGGCTCTCGTCGTCAGCGGGAACGTGGTCCATTCTGTACTTCATGTCGGCAAAGTTGGGTAGCTCGTTGTCGAGGTGGCTGTCAAAGAGCTCAATCCACAGCATGAGCTTACGCTGCTCATTGCGGGCGATGAGGTTGTTGAGAAACTGCAGGCACGAAATGAGCAACTTCTTGTAGGCGTTGACGACGCCCTGCCACTTATCCTCGTCCGGGGAGCCAGCCTCGCCATCGTAGCCGCGGGCAGTGACGCGGACACAGACGTTGATGAGGGCGAAGATGTCCTTGTCGAAGAGGCGCTCGGCACTGAGGTTCTGAACGCGCTCGCCGTGGACCTGGACGTTGCGAGCGAGGCAGACGAGCTGGTTGAGGCGCTCCAGATCCCGCAGCAGACTGGGCGCACAGTTGGCAATCAGCGGCCCGGACAGACCCTCGTACTCAGGCGCAGCCGGATCGGGAGCGGCGAAGCAGCGGCGCTCGAGCGAGGGCACAGCGGCCTTGAGCACAGCGGCCACCTCGTCCCAGAAAACAGAGGCAAGGCCCAACTCTTCGCGCACCTCGAGGCTACGGCGCGATGCGTCAAGTGTCTTCTTGACGGCGTCGCGCTCCAGCAATCGCAGCGTGTCGTCGCGTACGTAGCCCGGGTGGCGGAAGTGCACCGCGTACGGGCCGAGGGCGAGCCGCAACCGGGTGAGCAGTGGCCGCGGCGTGAGGTCTGCGGGGGCATGCATGCTGGCGTTGGCAGTGTGGGTGTTATCAGTGGTAGAGATGGTGGTGGTCTTGGCTTCGTCGTCGTCCTTGCTGTCACTAATCTCTTCTTCATTGTCGTCGTGCCGGTCCCACGCATGCCACAGCCCGTTCTCGGCGAGCAGCGCGCGGTACACCCATACACGGATCGGCGCGGGCGAGCGCAAGATGCGGAAGAGGTTGTTGCCGGCCAGCGTCTGCGCGATGCTGTAGTACTGCGCCACGGCAATGGGCGCGAACGCGAGCTCGGTGGGCTCTGGCGGCGACGCGGGGCGGGGCACGGAGCCGGGCGAGTGAGCGGGCGAGTGGGTGGGCGAATGGTCAGGCGAATGTACCGGCGAGCTGGCGGTGCTGGAGGGCGATGCGGCAGACGTGGTCGACGACATGGCTGAACGTGCGCTGCACTTTTTTGCTGCTGCGAGTCGCGCCCATGTCCGGTTGGCTGGCGGGGCAGTGACGCGATAAGTCGATAAGCCCCCCACCTTTGCCGGCCATCTCTCCTCCATCCAACAACACCACTCCAAACGACATGATACACGCACTCGGCCTCGTTTCCGTTCGCCCAGGACATCTTCATTCATCCAGGACAACGCTTCTACAGCTACATGTATCGTGCGTAATCAATCGTGCCAGGTACAATGCCAGACCAGCCACGTCAGAGAGCCCGACCGTTTCTCTAGGAGCCATTGTAATGTGAGCAGTATACATGGGTATCGTATCTCTCACGGGCATGAAATGGTCCATCCGCCTCAACCAAGACACGTGCCAGTATCCACGCCGGCAAAGTCAAGGGATGCGCTACAGCTCGGTCTCGTGTGCAAGTCCTACACGCCGGCGGCCTTCAACCGCGCGGCCATGAATCGACTTACTTTCTTGCCCTGTCCGTCCCGCCCCTCTGCTATCGGACTCGCCTCGTCTTCGTCGTCGTCGTCGGTCGCCTTGAATCCGCCTTGCTGCTGGATCATCCTGTTGCGCGCCTTGTGGTATTCGGCCTGTACTTGGCGGTGGATGAGAACTGGGTCAAACGGATCGGGAGCCTGCGGCGACTCCAGGCTTTCCGTGTGCTCCGTGATCGTGTGGGCCAGCGTACGGCCAGCAGGACCTGTTGGCACTGGCGGGGTAGCCACAACAGCAGGTTGTGGCAGCATCGACCGTACTTGACTTGGCCCAGCACGCGCGCTTTTGAACCGCGATACCTTGACAGGGGTAGTCGTTTGTTTTGTGACCTCAGCTGCTGGTGCACATCGTTCGACAATGGTGTCTGACATGGTTGGAGCTGCCGAGCCGGCCTTGACAACACGGGTAGGTGGCCTCGATGTTTCCAGTGGAGCTTCAGACACGTCCAGGCGGTCGGCAAAACGAACGCCCTTCTTTTGCTTCGACCCCTCTGCAGCAACTTGCGCCGTCTTCTCGGGTGCCGAGTCCAGTGCCCGATCAAACTCGTCGTCTTTCCGCACACGCATCGTGCGTACATCGCTGACATGCTCTGCAAGTGGCTCTTGATCCGGCCCAGGCCCGACGTTCTCAAGCATGCGGGCACCAAGCTTCTGCTCCAGCTCCATCATCTGCCGCCGGTAGTCTTCCGTGACAACAGGCTTTGTTGTACGGCCATATTCATCTTCTTCTTCGTCATCGTCCGTGCCGCAGTCGTTGAAGTCAGAATCCTCCTCCATATCATCGTCCGAGTATGATGCAGTAGGATGGTCAAGGTCGAGTTCCGCAACGACTCGGCCTACCTCAGACAGCCCGTACTGCAACATCTGCCGCCGTAGCTCGGCATCCTCCTGGGACTCACCCTGCGGGATGACAGGGTAGGATGAAACCATTTCGTCGTTCTCATCGAGCTGTATGACCTTTGTGCCGCTGTTGAAATTGAACGTCTCAAGATCCTCATCGTAACCATTCTGCAGGAGGGCTTCTTTGGCGTCAGAGATTTTGGCTTTGCTGTCTGTTTCTGTAAACGATACCGATTTGGTAGGTACAGTCGATGATGGGGCTCTCGATTCCGAGGCATCTGGGGATGTTTTTTCGGTTCGAGCCTCATCTAGCGGTTCCGTTGATTTGACTTGTGGTGTTGGAACATTTTCCTTCGCGCGCACTGTGTCTTTCTTTTCCATCTCGACTTTATGCAGCCCGGCCTTGCGAAGCACTTCGACTACCTCTGCCGCACCCTTCCCTGTTTGATTGACCGAACTCGATATTTCATTGCCGGCGTCGTCCAACGTCTCTTCAATATCCATCATAGGCAGTCCTTCCTCGTTGTCGAGTCCGGGCTCCAGGAGAACGTCAACCCCGGCAAGTTGTTTCTCAGCGGCATCGAGCTGCTTCTCTACAGTGCCGCTGTTCTGCTGGACATAGTCAATGCGCCTAGATATGATATCAATGACCTGGTTAGCACTGCGTTTCGACTCGAGGTTCTTGCCGAGAAGCTCTTCAAACTCCTTCTCAGTCAGAAGAGACCCTTGCAAGTCACGAGCGATGTCGCGCATTTGCGCCACAGAAGGTTCTGTGGCACGCTGGATTTCCTCTCGGAGCGTCGCGTACTCGGCCTCCCAGGTGGTCCAGTGAGTCAAAGCTGCCTGGAGCTTGTTGACATTTTCCTGGAGCTGAACTCGGCGGCGCTCGATGCCCTCAAGCACATCTTGCGTCGAGGCGGCCATGTCTGGGCAACCAGTGTGGGTTGGAGTGAGGAGAGAGAAAGTTTGATCGATCTGTGCGGCGAGTTTCGGGGGTGTGTGGTGGGCTCTTGGCGGAAATTGGCCCCACTTGAGCCTGGGTAGCGCGGAATGCATTCACAAGTCCCGTGTACGCGCTCTGGGGTGTCTCGGGGTAAAAGAGCAGGCTTTGGGAGAACTCCAGTTGCGTCGCCTTATTGTTCTCTGCGACCATGTGTTTGTGATGCCGCTGGCTTGGAGAACGGAGACTTGATTAGTCAGCGTTCCTCACACCCACCTTCGCATTGCACGGCTATCCATCAACGCGCCACTCCCGCCATGTCGAAGCAGCCTGCACGCGCACATGGCTCTGCCGCGAAGCGTGCCACCGAAGATGGCGGTGCGTCTCCTCTTGTATACTCGCTCCACAGCCTATCTCTGCGGCCCGCGTTGTGCTCGCCTTCCGTCGCTGACCCGTCCTCAGACATTTGTCCAGTATGCAAGTCGTCGCGCTACCTCAATCCCAACATGAAGTTCAAAGTCAACCCCGAATGCTACCATAAAATGTGCGAGTCATGTGTGGACCGTATATTTGGCCATGGGCCTGCGCCGTGTCCGATAGCAGGATGCGCGCGGACTCTGAGAAAGATCAAGTTCAGGGAGCAAACGTTTGCCGATCTGGAAATTGAGCGCGAGGTAGACATCCGCCACAGGGTTATGAGAGCGTAGGTCAGCTCCTGTCTTTGCCAAGATTGGGTTGACTGACTAGACGACAGCTTCACCAAGACCGAAGAAGACTTTGAGACGCTGCGGGACTTCAATGACTACCTCGAACAGGTCGAAGAAATCAATTGGAATCTGATCCTTGGCACCGACGTTGAGGCCACTGAGAGTCGCCTCCGACGCTGGGAAGATCACCAAAAGGCCGAGCTGAATCCCAACGCGGCGTCACGGCGTGAACCTGACAACAAGAAAGGAGGTGCGCAGCGAAGGGGTCCCAACGCAGCGGCAAATACAGGAGAACAAGTCAGGACCACAAATTCCGAAGATACAGGTTTCCACTTCCATGGGCTCAAGAAGCGTGTCGCACCTCCCAAAGAGCCACCGTTCGACCCGTCTGGTGGCTGGAGCCTGTCACCGCAGTATTTCACGTTGCAAGACAGCTACGACGTGAGCTGGTATGCGCAGTACACGGACACATATCACTTGGCAGGAGGCTATGCGGTGCGTGACTTTTGCAGCCGGACCCTATTAGAGGCATTCGGGGGTCTCGGGGTGTTCATCGAGGACGAGGTCAATGCAAGAGACGCCTCCTCGGAAGATAATGTGGGAACAAAACAGGCAGCATTGGCTGCGGTACATGGCCAGGATGTGAATATGGATGATGTCTTTTAGCTTCCCTTGACTTGGATACCCGGCATCACATGGATGTCAGCATTGGGCGGCGTTTGTGCGGTTCAGCATCTGCTGCGGTATCAAGCCGTCGTGTATTCAGTTTCGATCTATAGCACCTATACTATAGCACTCTATTTAACAAGCCTTGCTCTTACAGCCGCTCGTCGAAGCTCCTGCGACCCACTTGCCCAGCGGATCCTGTATACGCATAGCTCTCATCATACGCAAACTGCTGCTCTGGCAGCGCATATCCGTCCCCGGCTTGCACATCCCCGGCAGAGCCCTGCATGTGTACATCCCCTTTCCCACTACTTCCCAGCGTATCCAGCTGTTGAAATTTACCTCGGTTCGTAGCACTTCGCTGCACCTTGACATCCAGCACCAATGCCAGCAACGTCGACGCCAGTCCAAACAATGCGAAGCCGAAGAGCACCTTGTACAGCCGGCACACGGAGACACCCATATCCGATTCCCAAGTATCAGCGCTGCAGACATGCGCCAGGGTGCCTGAAGACCACCACGAGAGCAGCGCAAAAGAAACCGCCCACAGCCCCGCAAGCAACGTATTCAACGCAATGTTCAGCGCCGCATTGAGGCCGTAGAAATAGTGCATGACTATCGTAGCGGCGAGCGAGACCATGGTGAGGAGAGAGACAGTGAAGAGCTGGAGTCGTTTTTTGGTAGAAGTAAGCATGCGGGTGGCATGGGGTAATCAATGTGAACACTGAAGGGGGAGGGAGGGCGTACGAGTATGAATGTCCATGGTAGCCTATACTTGTCGCGCGCGAGCTCAGAGCAGAAGTAGAACATGATGCTTGCGACGATGGTAGACGACAGGAGTTGTGCGCTGCGAATGCTGTGGAAGGGTAGATGGGGGTATTGCGTGGGTTTCACGCGGTCTTTGCGGAACGCCATGGTGAAGTGACGTGCGGGGTGAAGGGTGTGTCTTGGTAGGCACCAGGAAAGAGAATCGAGGTGTTGGGGAAAGGCTACTTTATAGAAGGGCTGCGGTCTCAGTTCAGCTGGTTAGAGAGCTAGTTAGTGCAGACTCTACGCCGAAGGGGATGTCTTACACAACAGACGAAATGGCCCTAGGCCCTGACTCCCTCGAAGATGTAGTTTACTTGGCCCGCGGACCATATCACTTGGCCAAAGGGCGTGCTTGTCGATGATGCAACCACACATGACCTCAGGCAGCTTACAAATGTGCCGTAGTATCTCGCGCAGGGCGATGGGTACATCTCCATACCACGCATTACATAGGTAGCAGTCAGACGACCTCATACAAGATGGCCTTCTCAATGGCAAAGCCGTGGAGCGAGGGAGAGATGATGATGCATCGTCTCCCCCGCGTGCCAGCACAAGACAATCATACCTTTCCCATGCTAACACCCCAGGCCTCGTCTATGCTCCAGCGGGGACCGCTACTGGCCATTGTAACCCTTGATAAGCAGCTTCGTCCCTGGACCACGCTCTGGAGTGGTTCCGTAGGATTTTCTGAACCCTTGGGGGTAATATGATCGGAACACGTACATTGGTCGACGGGCAGAATGATCCCGTGGTACAGGCCTTGGTCGGCGAAGCGAAGAACGGGGAAATGCTACGGCCACAAGGGGGGAAGTTGATATCCGGGTTGGCGATGGATTTGATGACCCGGAAGAGGGTGAAGCTAGCTGGGACCATGGTAGCGGGCACAGTGATTGACGTGGAAGAGAAAGGCGAGATCAAGTAGAGAGGGAGTCAGATTCAACTGGTCACCAAGATCAACGAGAGTCTTGGGAACTGTCCGAAATATATAACCCAATACGATCTCCATCCAGCACCAGTGTCATCGGAAGTCAAGCACAGAGGGCCAGAATTGTCAGGTCAAAGTCGAGCGCTGATTTCCAGGTCTGATATTATGTTTCTTTCCACAACTTCATCAGATTCTATGGATACGAATCATCGAGGTCCCCCAGGATTTGTCCGTGTTATGTCGCCATCGAAAATCATTTACCCCGAGTATTCGGGGAATCGACTGTATCAATCCCTGGGCAACCTGAAGATGAGTCCAAGAATCGGCATCAGTTTTCCAGACTTTGACACTGGCGACATTCTCTACATCACTGACATTGCTGAGATTCTTGATGGCGCAACGGCAGCAAGTACTTTGCCTAGCAGCAAGGTTGCTGCCAGGATTACCATCGAAGAAGCGTGTCTTGTTGCGTCTGGCCTTCTTTTCCGGGGCACAAGAAAGCTTCCCAGCCCTTATAACCCCCTCGTGAGGACACTTGCGACGGAGGGGAATCAAAAGGCAGCTGTATCAGGCCGGGAAGGATCTTGTCGAATCGCACGACTTTCGAGGAAAGAAGGTATTGCCCCTTCCATTATGCGCTTTGCGTTCGTCGTCCCAGATGGCCTCAGGTATGAGCCCGGCCAGTGGGTGGCCATGTGCTTCAAAGAAGAACTAGATATTGGGTACGAACACATGCGGGACAACGACCCGAGAAGTTTGAATGACGACTTCATTCGCACGTTTACCATATCGTCGGCGCCCAAATCACAGGGGAGGTTGGAGAAAGAGTTTTCCATTACACTATGGGCTGTTGGCCCTACCACTAGGCTCTTGTTTCAACAGAATGACCGTGCTAGCTTCGGTGTGCCTCTCCTTGGTGTTGGTGGCGATTTTAGAATCAACCAGGATGGACAAAGCATTACGCCTTTCGTCGCTGGAGGTACGTCAAGCCGAAGTGACCTACGAGCTGTTGCTTGGACTGACTGGGTATGTTTTCTTTCTAGGCGTCGGAATCACACCACTCCTTGGGCAACTTCCACGACTCGATATCTCGCCGAATCGGCCCAAGCTGATCTAGACAAGCAGACTAGCAGATGTGAATATCGTCTTGGATGTGTTTCGAAGGCATACTGGGCTGCCCAGTTGCACTGACATATTCTTCACTGGCAGTGAGACCTCAGCAGCCATGTTGGAGATCCTGTCAAGATTGAAGGAGAGCGGGGCGAGAGTCACCAGGAGACGACTGACGAGCGGTGATCTAGAAGGGATTGATGCCGAGACATGGTATCTGTGCGCAGGGAAATCGTTCAAGCAAGAGGTACTGTCTTGGCTGCCGGGGAAAATTATCTTGTCGGAAGAATTTACCATTAATTGCTGAAATGCAATGGTTCTCTGTACGAAAGACACTCATTTCGGTAGAGAAGACTAATTTCCGAGCACCGGTACCAGCCCGCTTTTCCTGTGATAAAACGTGTGAAGGATGATCTGACCGTTATAACTAAGGAGCAGGGGAAAATGGTACATGCATTGCATAACAACGTACCATCTGTCGGTTCGATGGCCAGGCCGTGCTGTCGTGGAAATAAGTGAGGTGGAGCCCGATTGGCCAGGGCTAGAACACCATACGCTCTCCCAAGGCCCTGTACTCTGTCATGTTTATCACCACCACGCTCCCTACCCTGTACTCGCTCGTTCCCACCTCCACTGCATCACTTTTTTTACTCGCCTGTACCCGCACAGATATCAACATTTTCTCGGCCTCCTCTCTCCCGTGATCGTACTGTCACCGCGAGAGCTTGCCGTCACTATGCCGGGAGTTCGTAAGTACTAATCATGTCTCCACCTTCACGGCGACTTTCACCTCCGTTTGCGCATGCTCTACGGCTGGAGTTTTGTATATCAGTCTGGCTTCTGCTCCGCGTCTACCCCACGCCGTGCTCGTCTCTCGTCAGCAATAAGACAGCGCCAAACACCACCCCCGCCCTCTCTCTGCGCTGAAAGCTATCGGCGTGCTGCGCCCTCAAGAAGCCCCGAGGTCAACGGGACAACCATCTGACCCTTTTCTTATAGCACTCGACGCCATGGACCAGGTTAAGAAGGCCTTCAGGGGACTCTTCAAGAAGAAGCCTAAGAAGACAGAGGCCGCCCCAACGGCCACCTCTGAGGTCGCCTCGCCCGCCCAAGCCGCCCCAAGCACGACAACGCCCGCTGCGCCAGCTCCTGCCACGGTACCCGAGCCTGACAAGGTTGAGAGCACACAAGCGAAGGCAGATGCTGCGCCTGTTCCAGCAGCGGAACCGCCCAAGCCAGCTGTGCTCCCTGTCGCAGGCGAGCCCAAGAAGGATGAAGCGGCTGCCTTGACCGAAGTCAGGAAAGCCACGGAAAGTAGGTCAACATCTCATTCAACTCACCATTCGCAACAGCATAAGGATTCAGAGTGCTGGGACGGCAGCCGCCGACGCCTCAAGGTCGCCATGGACAACCAATGGGATGGTCCCGTCTAGGGGCATCTCTACCTCCTTGACAGTCAACCAAACCAGCGCCTGGTCACGACTTGCGCACCGACTCTGCACTACCGTGCCTGACATTTCTTTCCTTCTTTCTTTTTATCTTTCTTTCTTCATGCCGTCATGCCCGACATGGTTTTTCTTTACTTACTCGATACATATTCCACCGGCTTCCTATGTCTTTCCCGATTTCCGTAAACTGACGAGTTTTCCGTTTCAGCCCCCGAGCCCACTGGTGCCGTCGCACCCCCTCCACCAACCGCCGTGGCAGCTCAAACGCAAGTTAGCGACCCCTCTGTCGACCTCCCAACCAAGGCTACTGAGACACCGGCCCCCACTGCGGCTGAATCTACGCCTGTTGCTTCCGGAGACATGCCCACGATTCCCGCCAGCAAGCCAGCTGATGGTATGAGCGCTACAAGCGGTCCTTTGCTTGATGAACCACACTTTGGCTCTGGAAATAAGGAGGAGCAGCCTCTCGACCCAGCTGCTGCTGCACCGATTGCAGGTACTGCTGCTTCTACTGAAGCTTCTCCTGCTGCGGCTGCTGCCCCCGCTGCGGCTCCTGCTGCTGCCTCCACTGCGACTCCTGCTGCTGCCTCCACTGCGACTCCGACTGAACCTCCTGCTGCTGCCTCCACTGCTGCCCCTGCTGTTCAGCCGACCCCTACAGAGAAGCAGATCCACGCACATGACCAATGATGTCACACTCACCTCTTGTAAGATCCTTGACGGATATCCATCTGAGGTAATAGTCCAACTTTTGATTGAACTAATCAAATCCCAGAGAGAAGTGGAAGCTTTGATACTCGCAGGGGAGCGTTAGGTCCGCTCTGGAAGGATTGCAAAGGCAGATAATTGTTGCTTTAGTTTCTTACCCATTTTTGCCTACATTTGACTAATACTATACCCCTTTATTGGACTTGTCTTGGACTTGCATCGTAAATAACCACGTTTATGGGAGGATGGCGCGGTTTTAACGAAAGAAACACGGCGTTTTATGAAAAGAACTGGGAGCCTCATATTGAAATGCGTACGGTGCTTCACGCGACCTGGTTTCGGGAGCCATTCGCTGTGAAGTGGCATAGAAACATTATAATGCATTGTACGCATGTGGCTTGTTTAGTCCGCCATATGCGGGGCGTTTGACAAGCCGTAACCGCAACGAATTGATCCCCCACTAGACCGACACTATCAACCACTAACAATACTTCACTTGTTAAACAATCCCATCGCGGGGCTCGAACAGATTCGCGAATCACTTACCCGACTCTTCGACCATAGTCACAGTCCCACTCACGTCACCGCGATGCCGGCAAAGAGCGGCGTTTCCCGTACGCGTAACATCGACTACGATGACGATGAATTGTACGACGACAACGATTACTACGAGGAGACAGAGGAAGGAGGTGAAGGGACGTCAGAAGATGACAAAGAGCAGATGCGGGTGGGTACAATCCGGGTACGGGAAGCTCTCGCCGACTTGAGCAGCTTCGTGAGCGATGAACAAATACACGAATCTCTGTGGCACTACTACTATGATGTAGCCAAAAGCGTCAACTACTTGAAGAATAGACTCGGCGCTGGTGCGAGCGCAAGTACAGAATCGAAATACCAGCCGCCCAAGAAAGAGAAGGCAATCTCGCGGTTCGACCGAGCTGTAAGCGTGGCAGATCAGAATGTGCCCACCACTACCGGTAAGCAAACTCATGCACAATTCAGCTGCTTGTCGGAGTCTTTCCAGCCCGTCATCGACGACTCTTTACCGCTACCTCCCCGGACGATGCCGGCCAACACTGTCGCTACAGACGATTTCTTTTGGGACGTACCGTGGGGACAGGTTCCCTCTCATCGGTTGGGCGTAATCACGGTCGAAGCACCTGCCTACAAAGGTGGACTGCGGGGCGGATCTTCTAAACTGGCTGCTCTCGCTGCGAAACGGAGAAAGGAGAGAGAGGCGGCCGAAGTCACGGCGTCCACGGCGAACACGGAGTCCGATGCGGCTTTAGCCATGCTGGATAGGCTCACAGTGAAGAGCGATTCAGACGCCACACCATCTACCAATGACGGCGCATCCGAATCCAAACGTCCTTTGCGGATTTCCAGATATCCTATCCGCCGACGTTCGCCACCTCCGCAACCAGAAGCTTCCAAGGAGGAAGAGTCAGTCTCATGTATACCTCAACAAGCCATCACTGTAGAATCCCCAGCCCAACGCGCGTCAGCATCTATATTTGCTACTACACTCTGTGGGCCAAGCCAAACTACAATAAGGACAGAACCACAGCAACAAGATTTCCAGGCACCCTACGCTTTCTACAGCGCATATGATAGCGCAAAGCCCTTTGCAGGTCCAAGTCCGGATGACATCGTCAGGGCGGCACAGGCAAAGAGTGCGGGTGGCGGGCGCCATTGACTTTTTCAATCAGCTATTTGGGAGAATATCTCTAAATAATACAGGAACCACACCCAAAAAGAAGAAAAGACCAGAGAAGAGTGATATGCTCTCCGAATCTATCGAGAAACTTATCGTCGACGAGCCTAAAGTCAAAAGTAAAAACCTAGACGTAGGAGCAGAGTTTGCGAAGAGCAATGCGAAACGAATGGCCAACTTCGTTGTCGTAGGTATGTAATCTCACTCTCGTATTTGCTGATATGAACGTTTTCTTGCCAGCCTACCTATGGCAAAGGCAGTCGGATTCTTATTTGAAACCACGCGCATTCGGCTAATTCTCATGTAGGACACGTTGACCATGGTAAGAGTACGCTTATGGGCCGCTTACTGTACGACCTCAAGGTTATCGATCAGCGATCAATAGATAAACTCCGGAAAGAAGCCGAGACCATTGGAAAATCATCATTCGCTCTCGCTTGGGTCATGGATGAAACAAGTGAAGAGCGAAGTCGCGGAGTCACTGTAGACATTGCCACCAACTACTTTGAGACCGAAAAATCTTGCTTCACAATTCTGGATGCACCTGGCCACAAGGACTTTATCCCCAGTATGATCTCCGGGGCGTCGCAAGCCGACTTTCCGGTCCTCGTCATTGATGCAAGCACCAATAGTTTCGAGTCGGGCCTCAAGGGACAAACAAAAGAACACATCCTCATCGCAAGAAGCATGGGAATGCAGCATATCATTGTTGCTGTCAACAAGATGGACACCGTGACATGGTCAAAACCACGGTTCGACGACATCGTCAAACGCATGACGTCCTTCCTGACCGACGCCAACTTCTCAGAGAAGCGAATCACTTTTATTCCACTGGCAGGCCTGACGGGAGAAAACGTTACCAAGAAGACCGAGAACTCTGCTGCACATTGGTACACGGGCGAAACGCTTCTCGAAGCCCTGGAACGCGTTGGTCTGCCGGAGCGAAGTCTTACAAAGCCGCTTCGCCTCTCAGTCGCTGACGTATTCCGGGGTGACATGCGCTCCCCACTCAGCATTTCCGGGCGCATTGATTGCGGGACCTTGCAAGTCGGAGATGTCATTCTTGCACTTCCCGCCAACCAGACGGCTACGATCAAAGCCATTGAAGTACGAGATGCCCCCGTGGAGTGGGCCGTGGCAGGCCAGATCACTACGCTGCATTTGACCGACATGGACCCTGTCCACCTGCGCCAAGGCGACATCGTATGTGCACCGAGCGCGCCAGTCAAGCTCGTCAAAGCGTTCACGTCCAAGTTACTGGCCTTTGAGCACATTCTCCCTACGCCGGTCGAGGTGTTCAGGGGCACGCTGCATTCACCTGGCGGTGTGCGGACGTTGAGTGCGCGGTTGAACAAGTTCACGGGTGAGGTGGTCAAGAGGAAGCCGAGAATAGTCAAGCCGGGCGAGGTGGCGCGGGTAGTCATCGAATTGGAGAGAGAGCTGCCAATCGAAGAGGGCATGAGAGTGGTGGTCAGAGAGAGAGGCAGGACAGTGGGGGCAGGGCTGATGGAGAATGTAGCGTAGGCATACTCTGCTTTATGCCGTGTAGCTATGGCAAGATATTGTAACAGGAGCTGTGGCAGGCCATTCAACCCGAGCCGGGCAAGATGCTGATACAGTTCCCACCATGGAGTTGCACGCCAATGATGCCCCAGATTTCATGTCTTGCTTCATACTGCTCGCTCCACGCATCGCCCATGCAGATTTTCGTTTACAGCCTCGTACCTGCCGTTTACTTGGCCCAGGGCGCTCGCGTACTAGGCCCAGTGTCTGGTTGTCTGCTCGGGATTACGCTGTGCGCGCCTGCTTCTTGATTTCGAGCCCATGGGGCCGCTGTACTCGACACCGGTTGCGGGGGAGCAGGTGAATCTAATGCCCATGGCGCTTTTGTGGGATGATTCGGCTCATCCGGTGCAGGCGGTGCAGCCATGCCTGATGCTCGCGGCGCTCTGGTGGGCTGGGTAGTAGTAGCCCATGGTGCCGATGTACCTGGCGTTCCACCTGCAGCCCGGGCCGCTGTTGCTGGCTGATCCAATAGAGGGTCCCGCAGGGCAGGTTGCGGCCGAGCCGCCGTCGGCGCCATGGACGAAGCGATTGTCGATTTTGGCTGACTGGCCGTGTGTACACTGGCTTGTATGACTTTGGCATTTGGATCCTGCTCAAAGGAAAACAGACTGCCAAAGGGGAAATGCTGGACCACGGGAAACTTGGAGAGGACTTCTACATTGTACATTTTGATCATGCCCTTGTTGATCTTGGCCCAACCCGCCTTCACCCCGGAGATGTCGTACAGGATCGGGCTGTGTTCCCAGAATGGGCCCTTTTTCACGTCGTAGATAAAGCCAATGGCGCTGAAGTACATGTTGCTTTCTCTCTCGCGCTGCACAGCGGGAGCTTTGGCGATATCTGCCGGGTCGGGTGCCCCGGGTAGGGAGCCTTCTGTGACTACGTCTGCGGGCGTGGTGATTGCTGGCGAGAATTGCGCGCTGCCGAAGATGTAGGGTAGGAAGGAATGGTCGTCCAGACCCCATACTCCATGCGAGCCCGCAGGCTCGAGTGTGTAAGTGACGATCAAGCGACGGATGAGAGCGAGATACGGCTCAATCACCCCCAGAACTATACCGCGCTCTTGCTCGCCGTCGTTAGACTCTGGGAATGCCCCGAGTTTCCACAGACAGCCGAGAAAGGCAAGAAAGCTCAATTCGTGCCCCGTGCCATAGTCAAGACGCTGAGCACTGCCAAAGCTTCCCGTAAGGTAGGCTTCCAGCTCGCGTTTGGCCGATACATCCGACGTCGACTGGTACGCCAGCACGTCGCTTGGAAGATACTGATCGAGTAGAGCAGGAATCCGCTCGCGCACGAGATCAAACCACGACCGGAAGCTTGCATTGCCAAAGCGACGAGGCCCGGGGTCTGGTGGTGCTTGGTCGATGATGGTAGTCAGGGTCTCGAGAAGCCGGGCGAGATTCTTGGTCACGGGCGGGTGAGGGACATGTGAATCGTTGAGCTTCCACTGCTTGGCTGCGCCTGCACTGCCGTCCGGGGGCGACAGTCTGCGCGGCAGCATGGCGGTGTTGAGCTGGAAGAGGAATGTCATGATATCTGCATAGGCTTTGCTGGCCAGGAAGGAGGACACGTCGTCGCCATCGTGGATGCGTTTCGATGGGACTGCAAAGCCGTGTCCTATACTTCGGTCGAGCACTGGCAGGGCTGGCGCTGTCGACGTAGGTGTAGCCATGGTGGAATCTCTGGACGCGGTCGGGTGGTGGAAGGACTAGCTGCGTGCACCATGTGACAGCGTGTTTGGCGTTTTGCTCCCCGGAAATGGTTCCGCAGGGTTGACACAGCGCGTCGTGCAACCTTCTGCCAGCGGCTGGACCCCACGCGTTCGTCATTGCGAACGGTCACTCTACCGCGCGCGTGTGCGATTGTTTGCACGGCTGAGGAATGGCGCGCCTGAGACAGCCGTCGAGCAGCAACGGTGAGCCGGCTGGCCCTACATGCGCAATTGCGTTTTCTTCGTTCCACGGAAAATTGGATGCATCGCAGTGTTAACTAGCCGACAGGTGCCATCCCGACGTCAGTCGACTCCACGCCACACCCTGCCCATAGTACGGCTGCTGTTGGCGCAAGCCTTCTCAACAACGCGCGCCTGAAGCAGCGCTGCAGTAGTGTGACGGACACGGCGCCCACGGCCGGTCGAGGCAAGCTGAAGCGGCCTGGTGTGATCGCCGAGGGCATACGGGAAGAGGTGGCCATACGCGGAGACGTCTATGAAATTCAACTGAGCCCAGAGAAGAGCAAACCCAAAGTCCGTGGCCCGACAGATCACACGTCTAGCAAGGTGGGTCAGAAGAAGAATGACGCCCAAGAGCAGCTACAGCGCGCACAACTGGCCTCATCCCCGCCCTTTTTGCCTGCCGAAGAGAACAATGCAAGCAGAAGAGAGGCCCCGCCAGCAAACGCCAGTCAAGGGCGTAAACACACCACACACCAAAAATCGAACCAGGCGAAACCCCCGCCGAGAAGGAAGACGCATGCACCCAAGGAGCATGATAAGGACGAGGATACCGCGTTAGAGCAGCTTCACACTGGGCCAAGTATTCTCAACGCATGCAATGTGCCCAAGCATCAAATTCCTCGAGTGCCTGTGATCAGGAAACCCCGAATTGAAGTGCGGATCCCAGTCCAGAAGCATAATGAGCAACCTCGGAGCAGCAGTGGTGGTATGCCAGGTTCCGTAGCCGATACTCCCAAAGAAGCAAGGAACGATCCACAGATAGTGTCTCTCACGAATAACTCGTCGTTGTACCACAATCACGACTCGAAGAAACAGAAAGTCCGCCACACAATTGAGACCTCCCGTCGATATCGAAGTAGCAGTCGTTCTAGTCCAGAGCAGGTCGAGCTTGACGAAGATGATACTGAAAATGATTCCTCAGATACAGGTGAAGATGCAGAAGGGCCTCCAATCTACATGCCTGGCGCCATGGATGCTGCCTTCGAATTTTTGGATCAGGACGGATGCTCAGGCAGATGCCAGACTAACACAGGATCCATCATCAGGAAAATGTGCAAGCAAGGCCGCTCTGTACTACAAGATGCAGACAGTACTTATGACACTGTAGCTTCAGAGACTGACGGTATTAGCCAAGCTATTAGGCACGTCATTTTAGACGTTCAGAAAGAGGACCGAATCGCCTTCAAGGCCGATGCGTATGCATACCTCTTTCGTGCTCTCGCTCAGTATCTCAAAGTTTTGTATGACTGGCTGTCTGCCAAATCAGAGGAGGTCACTGAGTCGTTGGAGGCCATGCGCATTCTTGTTCCATTTATACGTAACCTACTGGGAATGAGGGACGCAATATCGCACTGGAAGGTCTTGGCACCCCAGCGCCACAAGGGTGAAAAAATCGCCCTGAACGTCGCGTCCAACTTCATCGCCCCTCTTCGCAAAGTGTATAGTGCATATAGCGCGCGGCTTGGATGCTTGGAAGCGGATGACGAACGCCGAAATGGACTTCAAAAATTTCGGGAAAAGCTGAGTGAGGAAGCCGAAGAGGAGAAACGTGAGTCAGAAGCTATCGCCAGTAGGAAGCAGGTACGAAAACGCTGGCAGGATCTCCACATTGCACGCATGCTGTGTGAGCCCGACCCATTCAGAAGACGTAACCTAGCCATTACACCCCTCGAGCATCTGGAAGAAAAGGACTCGAACGGCCTCCGGTTTGAGCGAGTGTCAGCATTCAAGCCTCGCTCGTCGCCACTCTTGTACAGAGTTGCTGTCCATGCTGAGGAGCAAGCGTGGACTGACGAAGAGACAAGCGCACTACTGGAGGGCGTGCAGCGCTATGCTGGTATATTTGCCTGCGCCTGCCCCCCATGTTTTATTGTATTCGAACTAACATGTTACAGGCCCGTCACTCTATACAAAACTATTTCAGGCCTACTGTCGGCCTGGCGGCATATTGCGTGATTTTACTGCTGCTGATATCGTCACCAAGGTCTCCTGGATCCGTTCATCGTGGCTCAAACTCCAGCAAGAAAAGGGATGGGAGACGCCTGAATGGGTGCAAAATCTTCCTGAATTTCCTTGACCTTACCCATGCGTTCTGTTCTTTCGGATACGTTCAAGAATCTGTCTCAAATACACTCGTGCGGATATGTGAATGTCGATGGCCTATCCTGCGTTAATTACATCTCGACTCCATCGTCAAACCAGGCTCGTGCATGATAGCCCGTTCACCAATTGGCCGAATATCGTTCATGAATTACAACTAGAATGGCATGGAAGTTCCTGCTGAGTTTAGGGCCAAGTGTATCTGAGTAAGTATCTTCTAACCATAGGTAAAAGCTCTCCCATTCGCCCCACTTCTTACCTTGCATGTACCTGTAGACTTGGATTAGTTGGTATGGACTTGGGATCAACACGAGAACTTGCATCACTACCGGCCATGAATACCGGCTCTCAACAAGGATAGTACCCGATACGACACGTGCTGGGCCATGTTACAAGAATGCAGGATTCTCTGCAGGAATCGGAACGTGAAAACGCAGGGACGAGGTGGCGATAACACGATTGAGTTACTTATATGAACCAAGCGAGAAACGAGCAATGCAGCTCAAGTAGACGACCAGCTTTTATAGCCAGCACTAGAAAACAGGTGGCCGATAGAAGATTTTTGTAAAACTGTATAGGGCTCTTCAACAACGCACACACAGACACGAAGAGAGTATGAAAAGATTTGTATGCTATCTATCCTCCTTGTCAAGCATTTGTAACCCCCCAGTAGCGAAGCAGTCAGACAAGAAGGAGATAGTACAGTTGTGAACATGGGCCTTGTAGGTTGATTCCACGAGGGAAATGTGAATAGAAACATGATATCAGCAACGTACACCAAGCACGTCGAAGAAATGGCACAGGCCTAGAAAACAGTCGTTACGACGAGTTGAAGCGGATAGGTTCATCAAATTCCGAATTTTTACGTCTCCCGGGCCGTCCGTTTCCTCACACCAAGGCCAGCTTGGTAGTTCAAATCACCAATCGCAGCAATCATCATCATCGTCCACGAGGCGAGACAACAGACGTTGTCTACTACAATTGAGCACGCAGTAACCATTCTTCGGCCTAAGAAGGATACGTGAGGCACTATGTTGGCGAGGGATCTGGCGGAGAAGGTCCCCCAGGTGGCATGGGAAGGTAGTAGGTTGACGGCTGCCCGATGTGGGCGAGAGCAGGGTTGATGGGATCGACCGGCTCAAACGCATTCCCGTACCGGAAGCCTTGGATATTGTTGTTTTCATGGCGCTCGACGCTTGCTGCAGGGGGCACTGGCATTCCTCGGTCGTGCATGAGAGCCTCCATCATCATCTCCATGCGAGCCATACGGGCATCTACCGTCGTCTCCAGGCGGGCGACGCGGGCGTCTATTGTCGTGTCGAGGTGAGAGATACGCACATCCAGGGTGCCCTCGAGCCGGGCTACACGAGCCTCCAAAGGCGCATCGGCCATGCTGGTGTCGCTCTCGCGGCGCTCTATCGTGCCGCTGGACGGAAGGTTTCGAGCAGGTATACCGTTGCTATCGACAAGAGCACCTGATGGCGTACGGTTTGGTGCTATGCGGCTGAGGTTCTGCAGGGCCTCGGCTGCTGTCTGGTCTTCGGAGAAGAAGCATCGCTTGCCGTTGTCCATGCATCGCTGACATGGATTCTCGCCCGAGCACTGCCTGTGCATTAGATCACTGTGGACAGGAGGCAAGGGGCGGCGGAAGGCCGGGCGCGTACCTTGAGCTTCGACCGTCGACACGACACACCTGTGTTTGATCAGCTCACTGGTCTCTCGTCATGCAACTCGAAGGTGTCGCGGTGCGGTCAGGACGGAACGACGGCGGAACCATCGGAATGCGGATAGAAGGTGGTCAAACGCCAAGAACAGGGCAAACAGCACAGAGACACAACCTACAGGCTCTGGGCGCATACTTTTGGCGGATCTTCTTGCGTTTGGGCGAAGAGGATCCTCGGTCGACGTCCATGTTCTCCAGGGGCGACGGCTGCTTGCCCATGGCGCGATCCAAGGGACGCAGGGAGGACGCTGAAGGCCGAAGCTCCTCGGAACGAGTTGCAGGCGCGACCAGGATTGCGGCACTAGTCGGGACCCGTCACGCATGTCCGCCGACGTCGTTGCAATTGGCTATACTATGTATATGTGAGGCAAGAGGCTGTGGCAGCAATGTGAGGCAAGAGATCCGTCTGCATCTCGGTTCCGGGTACAGTAGTATCCTCTTCGTGGGCTGGGCGGTTGCAAGAGACGTAGAGGACGGACTCACGGCGACGACCTCCACAACCGATTAGTCACCCATAGCCGGAGGCTCGGCTTCTGCTTTCCGATGGTGCGCCACAGCCAAGAACACCGCCACCGTCCCAGCAGCCACACACGACACATGGACCGACGCCTTGCATTCCATACGCTCCACACAGCGACACTGCACGCGTGGTTGCCCCATTGACGATAGAATGTCTGCCTGCCTTGTGCGCTGACGCTGGTCCTCTGCACACATCCCTCGTCGACCACCAAGGATAGCCACACGGCTGGCG
>Ga0182211_1000120_pt1 | contig 21962 bp, 24 predicted proteins | sample G5R1MG_20_FD_129660 | JGI IMG/M metagenome (GOLD analysis project Ga0182211, IMG submission 129660) | Switchgrass phyllosphere microbial communities from Michigan, USA - G5R2_MAIN_03OCT2016_LD1 MG | ecosystem: Host-associated > Plants > Phyllosphere > Phylloplane/Leaf | place: USA: Michigan... | reverse complement strand
CCCCCACCCACGCCCAGCTCGCCCAGCGCCATGCGTCGCAGCACCGTCCCGCCACGCTCGGCCGCTGCCACGCCACACCGAGCCATGCGCATGCCCACCGAAGTACCGCAGCGCAAGGTGTTTCACTGCATCGTCGATGACACAGCGCTGATGGCCGGCGTCAAGAGGAGCACCCGCGACGGCATCCGCAAGTGGATCGTCCAGGGCGCCATCCGGCTCTACGTGCCTCTCCACAGTACGCGCCACCGCCATAGCTTCTCGCGTGGGCCTGCCTGGCTCACCCCATACTAACAGTGTGCCAGCACTTACCCAGCTGCACCGCCTCAGCAGCGGAACCGAGCGCATCAACGCCGATGCCCGCGAGGCCGTCAAGTGGCTGGACGAAACTACCTCCCTGCCCGCCTCCGCTGATGCCGATCGCGTCCAGCTCGAAGGCGTCGATGAAGCCTACACCGAGTGGGACGACGTCGAGCAGTTTCTACTCCCCGATACGCTCCTCTCTATGGACATCGAAGATAGTGAACCAGACGACGACGACTACCACGAAGATCTTGAGAGCTCCTTCAACGCCCTCGATGTGTCCGATGAAACGTCGATGAGCTCCACCCACAGCTTCGGCGACTCGCCCAAGACGCCTGAGTCGCCCCGCGCGTCCATGAGCAAGAGTCTCCTGCCTACCGAGGGCTCCGCCATTGACGACATGGCTGCAGCTCGGACAGCGCGCAACAGCGCCGACCTGACCCGTCCCGAGCTCTCGCCCAAAGGCATAGTGCCGACCCATCTCCAGCCACTCTTCAACCACATCCTGTGGCGCATCAAAAAGGACACTAATCCCGATGCAGCCCTCGAGTCTTTTATTTTCCTTACCAATGACCCCACCAAACACATGATCGCGCAAAAGTTTGGCGTCAGGGCTAAGCGCTTGGAGCAACTGCGCGACGCTGTGGCTCGCGAGGACCGTGAATACAAAAACCACATGACTGTGCACAAGCTCGAGGTCGAGTCGACTGTCAATGAGATGGGTTCCTCTATACCAAGATTTTCTGAGCGCCCAAAGTCCAGCTCGGCCACTGAGTCTGTGGTCCAGGAAAAATCCGATGATGAAGATGTTGTCCTCTTCTCCCGCGTGCCACGTGGTCCAGCGGCCACTACCAACAAGCAGCGCATCTTCGACCCCAACGACTTTGCGCGTACGAACCCACACCAATCGTCTCGCGGTAGTCGTGGCGGTACCTACATCCCACCCAGAGGCCGCGGCGGTCCCCCAGCATTCAGGACTCGCGGAACCTTCGCTCCCCGCGGCGCATACGTTCCCCCCAGTCCATCCTTCCGGACTGCACCAACTCCTCGCCATGACCCCAACCAACCTCTCGACCCTGATTCATTCACGCGTCCAGGTCCGAAAATGAGTCCTGTGCGCGGTGGTGGCAGGAGGAAGCTATGGGAGCCGAACTAGGAAGACGACGAGAGATATCAGTACGTACGGCGTACTCAGAGTACTCAATCACCTTCATCCTCATCGGAAAAGGGCCGGCCAGAGAAGAGGCCGCCGAAGACCAAGTCGGCCAGAGAAATCTCGAGCGCCTAGCACGTTGATCAGCAGCATATTGCGAAACTGATTTGCCGACAACGGCCACGGCATACATGAAGATATCGGTCTAGATGACTGATGTCTAGAAGCAAACGCCCTTCTTCACACCACTGCACCCCACTGTTAGTCGCGCCTCGACAACGCAACGGCTCGACTCAACACAGCCTGCAGCTGGCAAGCAGACCGTATTTGAGACAATTTCATTTACGCTCATGTTCTTCATCAAATTGTTTGACACGCTCCTTATGACTCGCTAAAGGCATCCTACCACACTAGAACAAACCAGCTATTACCTGTAAGCAAGCAGCATGGTCTCGTCATGTGATGGGTACATTACCGTGCTTGATTATTACTGGGGAGCAGCAAGATTACATTGATCTTTATTTCTTCTTTCGTGTAGGAAACAACCAATGCTAGTAGAACAAGATCAATAGCCTCAATCAACATTTGTTCTTCAATCATCCTTTGAACTTGAGTGCGTGCATGAAGTCACTTGACCTGTAGTAAGCATATTGAAGCGTTCCATGCATGTACTTTGCATTCATCCTCTCTGCCTCATCACTTGTTACCAAGGCACTACTGACAAATTTCTGGAATAAAAAAACGCAGGGAAATCAGCAGCCGCAAGATCTATGTAAAAGATGGTGTGACGACCGCAAACCGCGTCACGATAATTTCGCTACATACTTTGTTTGGTGGTTACCAAGAGGAGAGAGGGGGGATGCCCGCAGGAGAAGAAGGGGAAGAAAGAAAAAGGAGCGAAGAAGATCAAGAACAAAAACACAACACAACAAATTTTCCCAGATTCAGAATTTCCATCTTCCATTTCAAAACCACCGCAGTAGCTGCCTCCAAGTGCTCCACACACTAGTGTTATCATCAGTCTCGCCCATCGTACTGGCACTGCGCTTTAGCGCCGCGTTGGCATGCTGCTCGTCTTGCTCTGCGCGGTAGGGCCACATGCGTCGGTTGGAAGGGTATCCGTCGTCGGCATAGGGGTCGGGGGTGGACGTGATTGGTGGAGGTGCGGGGGGGGGCGGGGTTGGGGAGGAGGGTATGGCTATGGGATTGTCGTTGTTATTCGCGATGTAGCCGTAGTTGGGTTGAGGTGCGGAACTGGTGCTGGGATTTGGTTGATAAGGGCGTGGGGGCGCGAGCTGGGTATCTTCTGGAACTTTAACGTTATCATTGAAGGGGCTGGTGGACAGCGGCGTCGCGGAGTTGCTTGGAGGCGGGAGCAATGCTGGTTCATCGTCGTTGGCGGGATTGATCGTGTTGGCCATGGCAGAGCCCTTCGCGGGAATGTTCGTGGCTTCTTCGTTATCATTTGCTGGCCGGTTCGGGCGGAATCGGGATTCACCAGGGGCGCGATCCCATGGGGGATTGGTGGGTCGAGGCCGTGATGCAAAGTCTAGGTTCAAAGGGTAGCTGTAGGGTCCATAGGGTTCGTCGACACCATCGCCTGCCTCACTAGGGGGTCGGTCCGGGGATATTGGTCGGTTTCGAATTCTGGACGAAGTCGGAAGGCTGTGGTTGATGGTGGTAGAGTCTGGAAGACCTGGGTCGACCGTGGTCGAGGCTGGGAAAGGTGACACCTCAGATTCTACGAACGCGGTTGAAGAAGACTCGGATGAGAAGATTGAGGTTGATCCCTGTGGCCATATTAGCGTACTGCTCGGAGGCAGTCTATTGACGTTCCACGCTCGAAAGTTGTATTCTGCAATCACGGGTTCGAGCAATCATGACCTATTCGTTAGTGTCTGTTGGTATCGGCGAAAAGACATGGAAAGAATGAAGTGTGGATCAAGTGGAGAACGAGGAGCGAGCGGACGAGCGCTCACATATACTGTACTCTGGGGTTTGTGACGGAATGGACGGAATGGTTGTTGTGGTCACAACAAGGGATTCGGGTGTGGAATGTACCACCACGCTTGTCCGTTTCTTGTTTCAGGACAGCAGGGAGACAACGCATGGCTGTCAGGTTCAGGGCGAACGCTCGATGAGTGAAGGTCAGGGTGTGGCGGGTGAACCGAGTAACCCTAACCCTAACCCTAGGTCGCGACTTCTTCTCTAGGAGGTCGGCGCGACATTGTACAGTACCGCGACGCGCTTGCTTTCGCAATAGCCCACGTTCTTCCCTCGAGCATTCAATTGCACCAGTGTACGCACGCTGAGATGCCCCATCTTCTTTGTCGCAGCGTTTTCGGTGTTCGCAATGGCTTCACAAACGTTTGAGGCCGCGCTCAACGAGCCAGATAACGACGCGTCTCATTGGCGACTACAACAGCTCGTGGTCGGCAACGAATTCCAGGCCGTTGCTCCTCGGACGGCTGAGAAGTACCTTCATGCGTTTTGCGAGGCCAAGTTTTCTTACATTCGACGACGATGGAGCGGTCTGGCGCTTGCGGGCATGATACGCACTTCTCCCGTTGTTGCCACTCACCTCAGGCCCTTACACGAGGCCCTGTACAAACTCGGTGCGATAATTCTCAGTGACACGGAGCGGGAAGAAACCAAGGTCGTCGCTGGTCTTGCGATGCGCCAGGCGCTGGAGCAGGGCATGGAGTACAACAGCTTCTGGTCTTCGGACAAAGTTCGCAACAGTGCACCAAGCTTCCCTCAAGACCTGGGTGCCCGGTGGATGGTCAACTTTCAAGATTTCCTCGATGCATTATATAGTTTGGCTCTTACGAAATCAAACAACGACACATCCATCATGTACCCTGTCTCCTTGGCCATCCTGAACGATTTCAAGTGGGCTAAATCCAACGAAGGTCTCCTCGTTGCAATTATCCAGGCAGGGCTATTGACAGTAATTATTCCAGACCGGGAATTGTGCAAAATACGCTTTCTTGACATCCCCATCGATCACATTCGTAGCGCTCGGTCGCAGCGTTCCACCCTTCACGACTCTCAAGCACGGACGAATGAACATGAGCCGTGGGACCTGACTCTCATGCTGAAAGCAACGCCCTGGAGCTATCGCTTGAACTCTACCTCACGTACAGGGACCGAAGTGGTGTTTGTATTCCAACATTCTGCAGATGCAAAGGAGTGGGAGAGCTGCATCAGCGAGCATCAGCAATCAGCCGGCACATCCATCGGTTCATCTCCGAAGGTCGGCCGTCACATACCTTCGAGCTCTCTAATCAAGCATAGAAATACACAAAAGGATCATACGAATTCCACAATGCCTAAGCACACGACACAGATTGCAGGTGTCACCAAAGAAACCTTGAAGCGGCACGGGCCTCAAGCTACATCGCATTTGCCCACACTACAAGATAGCGGGTTGTCTTTACCACCGGATCAAGATGATGCTTTGCATCTTGAGTCCGCTCTAAAGAGCCCCGTACTCACTAGTAGAGGTTTAATACAGATAGGGGCGCACGGCCAAGCGACCTCGGAAAATAAGCAATCAGAAATGTCGTCGCAAATCCGACCTCTAGTTCCTTCGAACGAGAATCACAACACAGCCAAAATAACCAAGTCAGCACTTCGTAGTAAAGGGAAATTGCCTCGAGTCTCTCAGTCGACCAAGGACAAAGCATTTAAACGGATCCACGACCCAGCAGAAGATTTTGATATGGCTTTAACCGAATCAGAGAACACGGAAACCATTCACAAGCATATTGGGCCTACACAAGGGAGAACCAAAGCAAAAGTCCAACATTCACCGAAAGAGCCAGCGCATGCCGGGAAGGGGCGAATCGTCAACGCAAGAGTCGCTCGATCGCGAGCCAAGCGCAAGGTGGATGATGACGGCGATGAATTCGTTCCCGATGCAGTACTTCTCAAAAAGAATGTCCCATCCAATCGAAAGTCCAGTAGGTGTACTGAGACTCGCCATCAGATGCAGAGGAAGAGAGCTCACATGGAAAATTTTCAAGCTGCGAAGGTAACGTCAGACAACACGGAAGCAACAATTAAGGAGGAGGTGCGAAATGTCTCACAAACGCCAGTACAAATCGTTATCAGAGCCCCAAGGTCACAACAGATCCAATTTAATACCTGCGAGGTCTCATCTTCCATCGAACCAATACGGTTCGCTCTGATCAAAAGACCTATAGACTCCCAGAGACGAGTAGCCCTAAGTGGCACCTTCAAGAAGTCACAGCGTCCGGCGCAACCTTCTCCACAACCTTCAACTCCGACGAAGTCGGGAGTGCGACTGGCAGAACCACCGTTAATGCCACAGAATCCAGTGGACATCCGCGGGGACCAGCCTGTGAATTTCACTGCGTCATCATCATCATCATCACCACCACCACCACCACCAACATTACGCAACGTGGCGAAGGACGCAAATGGTTGGACCCCGCGTATCGGGATTGATGCTGAGATACTTTCAAGTAACAGCAAGCCCATACCTGCATCCCCAAATGCAGAATCGACGGCAATATCCGGACATGCAAACCGCAAAGATGTGGACATGGAAAAGAAGAAAGTAGATGTTCAAATAGCTAAGAATGACCCATTCCGACAAGGCCGTATCAATCAAAAAGTCACTTCGTTCACGCGCCGCCTCACCGGAGAAGGTTTTGCAGGTGATACATATGAAATGCGCGAGCATTGTTCCATGGATTCGCCAGAGATACGGAAATCACTTCCCCAAGCCATGAAACCGGAGCTTGAAGACAAGAATAGACCGATTTTGGACCGGGAGTTGAGTCAGCAACAACACACTCCAAATATAAATCCTATGTGGCATGCATATCCGAAGAGCTACGATCAAGGTAAGGCTCCAGTTCAATCATGCCAGGAGAGGTACACTACTGTTTCGAGGAACGCAGAATCGTTAACACGAGAAGTTGCATCTCCATACCATGATGGCAACTGTGGAATACCCTTTGGGGATCTTAGGTCAGGTCTAGATCTAGAGGGTGATGAAACGCTGGTCGACTACAGTCTACAGAGTGACTTCGCACCGGAGCCGGCCACTTCATCTATTTACTTCCCATCGTCACCACCTATTGAACATACACCGAGTAATCATAGTTCTACTTCAGCGGAATCTGACCATCCACTTACCAATGCTCTCTTATCTACCTCGGAAGCTAAAGAAATGGAGTGGGAGGCAAGTCTCAACCCCCATCAGCGTGCGCTACATGATGTCTTGATCCGCACTTCCAAACGTGTGTTGCGGAATATCGTCGACAACGAGACTGCGGTGACCGACATCGCCGAAATTTTTGAGAGAGATGGCGAACATGTCATTTCTTCCTTACTACAGCGCCATGAAAGAGAATACAAGAGTGTATTTAACGATATGAATGTGCAAGGAAAGAGTCTACAGAGCGAGCTAAAGGCTGTCTCTAAGGAGCTAGCTAAGCAGAGAGGGCACGTACGTGCGATGGTCTAAGTGGCTTTACTCTTTCGGCGCAATTCATCGCAACAGCATAGAGTCTGTATTAATACACGAATACCTATGAGACACGGGTCCCTCATTGGAAGGGCTAGAGGGGCATCACAAGGTGGGTGGCTCAGGGAGGGCAGCCATCTCATATTCGGGGGCTTGGTAATGCATTTCAAATGATACAACGGCATGCTGTCATCACGACGTGGGACAGATGCATGTTGTTCTTTATGAACATGACCACCAAGGAGAAGAACGTTAGCGAAGAGAAAATCGTCGCCACGTGGAAGCGCGAAGTTGAGGAGCTCGACTGGGATAACGTTGTCATTCGCTACGGGGAAATGAGCCCAAGGATGTTCACATATGCATGTTTCGTAGCCAGGCCACCGATCAGAGCTGCTGATTTTCAATAGTGCATTGATGGAATCCTAGTCAAAGCCACTTTGCTCAAAGAAACTGGCACCATTCTCATCTTGGATGCAACTTCATGTGTTCTAAAAAAGCGACAATGCAATATCGAAGGAACTGAGTATGGAGCTACGAGAGGTAATTCGTCCCCTGAAGAGTATTCCTGATTATCAGAAATACTGGCATCCAGGATCTGATGAGAAGGTACTGAACCTGGTTCCCCTATCCCTATTTCCGCTTACCAAGCGATGATCACGCATACCGCCCAATTCGACAGTTGACGTAGAGAGTTGATGCGCATAAATCTAGAGACAATATCCACTATGAATTTTCGATATCAGAGCCGAGCAGCATTACGCGAACTATCAAGATTTTGGCTCCGTTGTTTCACGTGAGGTTGCCTCTGCTAATGGATTTCAAAACGGCGTGGGGAGCTTTAGTCTTTTCTATACCTCGGAACCTGTGCACCGCAAACTTATCGCTTTATTCCTTGTACCGTCCACCATTCCCATCATCTCGACAGCCAACGTTCCGCCTAAGCAACACGAAGTCATATCAGGGAACTGGATCGGTAATCTCCCCGTCGAATTTATCGACATGGTCGCTAAGGGCGTGGAAGGATTCCCATTTGGATTGGATGAAGCTAAAATATTGAGGAACATCTCATGGTAGAATGAAGCTGATTGAACGAAGTTGTGCTTGGCGTCGTAAGGAAGAGAAACGGAACTTTTGATTTCTGGATCATTGATAGTGAGTAGTTGTAGTGGAGGCGCTACGTGCTAAGAGATCTAGAAACACACAGTTCGTTAGATCAGACTGGTCGGACGATTTTCCGTTTCCATTAGTTGCCTATCCCTCCTTGTAGATGTACAACTTATATAAAATACATAGATTAACTGATTGTATATAATCAGAATGCTGCGTACAACATGACCCGGGGATTAAAGTGTCGGTAGAGTGTGTGCTACAAGAGACGAGGGGGTGCAGTAGTATCAACATATAAATCCGCGACTCTAACTTTGCAGCACCGCACACCACCCACTCTCACTTCCTTATTTCCATTTCCTACCGTATTTTTAATATCAAGTTTAATGCTGCAGATCTTGAGTACTGCGTGCACATATAACTCGCCGCCTACGCGCCACTTGTCAGTAACGCACTCGCTTACCTTAGGGGACAAGGACTATAGAACAAACAACAGCAATGTAGAGACAGGATGCGGTCAACATCAAATGCTGAATTCGTTGTAGTCATTATGCCCTCAAAGACGCCACAAAGGCATGTGATACTCGTAAATGCTAAAAACCAAAGTCCTCTAGCGCCGCGCTTGTCAATGATGATGCGTCCTATAAACCAGAATATCCTCATATGTTCCAATACACGTCCTACACGATGGAAATACAACCTCAAATCCCTTCTATTTGAAGTGTACTTCGATTGAGTCCAAGTCCTCAATTTCAGAGTCGGCAACTGTGTCTAATGGCGAGAGGCGTTCATTGTCAAACATAAGGGTAATCGGTTGTTCTTGGGAGATTTTGAGTTTTGTTTTATATGCGCTTGTGATGTGTTCAAAGGTAGTGTCCTAGGGAATGTTAGTATATAAAGTAGGAGCTTGCGGCGCTAATACTGATGAGGCATTGAATAATCATCAACCGTTGAGTCGGCTGCACTGAGACATGAGGTAATTTACATACCGGATTGACGGACAACCGAAATTCGTCTCTGCCCTTGACCTTGAGCACAAGGCGAACCTTGGTGACAACTGGTTCGGATTCTGGCATTGAATCTCGTTGTTCATCCTTGAGCGGTGCCTCGGCAGCCAATCTCTTCGCTGCAGCAGCAGCAGCGTCCAGCTTTTTCTGCTGTTGGAATAACTCCTCTGTCCAGGCTTCGACATGAATTTTGGGTACGTTCACATCGTCGTATATGCTGGGGTCACCGTCCATGGACACGTTTCCGTGCTTATCAACCTGTATACCAAGTCGCTTGATTGTTGTACTGTCATACAATCGTGTACCTTTCCACGTGAAAAATACGCTTTGCGCCACCCCAGACTGAAATGTTTGCCTCTCACACCATGCCTTCCGGGGTTTTTCCATTGTGCTGTCTATTCGAACTTTGACCATGAGAGGATTAGCGCCTGGTATCATGGGATCTATGAATAGCTGTGCAATTGGCACTTTTTCGAGCTCTGTTTCCGGTGCCAGTGCGCCAGCAGAGTGCGTTCGCTGCAAAGCTTTCTGGCGAGCTTTAGCCTGTAGGGCTGCCAGAGTGGGATCAAGCACTTCTTCGATGTCATCTTCGTCGTCTACAGCAGGCAGTTCAGAGGCTCGCACGGCCATGTCCTGGGTGCTTTCTCCATTGAATTTCGTGTAGTGCGCATATGGAGCACTGCCTTCACCATCATCATCATCGCTGAGATTGATTATGACAGGTTCTTTGCGATGTAGGGAACCATTCGCTAACGAGTTGGTAAGGTCGTTATACCGTACGGCAAGAGATTCTGGGGCAGGTCCTGAAGAGACAAGTTGTACTGGGACAGGTGAGTGTGGTGTTCCGCTCGCCCTTGGTGAAGCACTCAATCCACTGTTAAGTGGGACAGACTTCGTTTCCCCGGTTGACACTCGCCGTCGTTTGCTTTTGCCCTCTTGCGGCCCTGTACACTTGCGCTGCCTGACCTCTTCCTCTTTCCTGCGCCTCTCTTCGTCGCGCCGCCTGTCTTGCTCGGCGACGATATCCTTGAACTCGTTCGAGTGGCTGAAAATGTCCTCGTTTTCCTTCTTGGCAGCGTCTTGCCAGGCAGCCCGTTTAAAAAGAGAGCGCTTCTTGGGCGCGGGCGCGGGCGCGGGCGCGGTCGTGTCGGTGGCTGTGGCTGTGTCCGCCATGGCGGTCGTGGAGACGTGGAGGTGTTATCCGATATGGGGTGTAAGAGGCGTGCATACCACCCGCGCTGGCCAACTGTGGGGCGCTAACGCGTGATCACGCTTTGCACTTTGCATGACGGGACAGCAGGGCCCGTGCACGCTCGGCTTCATCACGATTCACTTAATACCCCGGCAACGACAAGGCGTCTTGACACAGCTTCGCACCTCACCAAAGCTCCCACGAGTCTCTCTCTGCGCCTGTACCGGTGACCCAGTAAGTCGAGCTGGCCTGGCAATGATCATTGCTGACCTGGTGCAGCCCCCCTCACCCAAGCTTCCTCATGTCTACAAACGGCGAAAGCCCAACGGCTGATGCTGCTGGCGACTCAAGGGACCCCAGTGGATTCCTCAGTGAGATTATCGGAGCACCAGTCACCGTGAAGCTGAACTCGGGCATCATCTACAAAGGTATACATATGGTCACGTGGTCGATACTGCACCCCGATGTTCCTAGCTGAGTCGGCCCAGGCGATCTTCAGTCAGTTGACGGATACATGAATATTGCACTTGAACGATGTACAGAGATTGTAGACGGAGGTGTAGCACGCAACTGGGGAGATGCTTTCGTCCGTGGAAACAACGGTATATACAGCCCTCCCTATCCCCCACCCCCACTTCCATTAATAGGATCCACAGTTACATATATTTGCGCAGACACCACTTAACTTTACTCAAAATGGATAATGATTACGAGGCATATTCACGTACGACGTGGAGAATTAATGAACCACGATGATGAGTACTAAAGTTCCACGTTAAATTCCATTGTGAGCCTGGGCAACTGCAAGAGGCCCCGGGCGCTTCGTAGCAGACGCTGCGCTTCTTTGATAGATTCATGTGCTTCACATATCAATATAGTGCTCTAAAATGACCTTGACAGGATGATGAAATGGAATTGAACAGGGCCCATGTCATCTCTGAATAAATGGTTTCCATTTTCACTCACGCTCCAAGAGCACGTGGCCGGGAATTTAGCATCTGATCGAAGGCTCTCGCAAATATCCGCGCCATTTTGCACCAGCAAACGCTCTCATAATACTACGCGCATCTCCCTCATTGTGTCTCCAAGCTTGAGCAGCTTCAACCTCGACCCCAACGCTTGTAGGGAACTCCACGCACACTCAATTACTAGAAACTTGTATCCGCTCTTCTACTGTATTTTCCTGCACTTTATCTCTCGACCCCAGACTTCAAGGGTACCGCGTCTTTAGAGCGGCATGTCAGTCCGCGAGGCCCAACGCTGTCCACGTCCCCGGAGCCACGACTCAATAGGTAATATCGAGAACCTCCAGCCCATGGCGCTACAATTGCATTTTTAAGCTTTGATCCTGACAAATCCGTTGAAGGCGCACGACGGTCGGCGAAGCAGGGCTATGCAGATTCGGCCCCGCGAGAGCAAACAGCTTGCACGCTTGCTTGTGGCAGTTCTGATGATGCGGTGTATGACACCTCTGATGATTCATCGTACGATGCGGTTGAAGGAAATATCGAACCGCATGCTCGACTATTTAGCAAGCAGCCGGTGTCACTGACCGAGGAGCATACCCGTAATAGCTTGCTCACGAATGATTTTGCCAAGGCCATCACAGCGGCAGGTGTAGTTCCCTCAGCATCGAAGCCATTTATTCCTTTCGACGAGAATCTTGAAGAAGTCCCATTGGCCTCTTTGACCCTGGGAAAGGCACTCAAGAATCAAGTAGGCGCCGAGCTGCTGGCAGACCAATCCTTGCGGAAACAAGCACACTTCGAGCAAGTTCCGAATGTAATTCCTCCTCCGGCTTCCTTTCTCCAAACTCTAGTCAAAATATTTGCAGGTCGTAAGAAGGAATCCCACGATGAGCATATGAAGAAAGGCCGCAACTCCAAACCGAACCTCGGCGAGAGCCCTCTCATGGAAGAAGTTGACAAAGAAACAAATGATCGGCCCTCACACATATTCTCCAATACCCGGCTCACACTCGCACAGGTAATACCTGACGTTTGTCCACCTCATGCAGAAGCCCTCACCCAGCGCCCCGGATACCGCGAGATCATGCCGGCAGCCTTGGAAAACAGGTACATAGGCTACGCTGTTGTTAAGCCCGATGTATTCACGCCTCAGCAAGTCCAAAGAGGATTTGATATCAATTTAGATGCTACAGAAAACCCACCGTCTGTACCTCCTCCAACAACGGCGCTCGCTTCACTAGCCTATCGTGCTCACAAGGAGGGAAATTCTGCAGCTAAACTGCTAGATCGTGATAGCGGGTCATGGGCGCATTGGTACGACAAGAATCCGAACCCGGAGAAGATGTCTTTTGCTAAGGAGCCATCGACCGGATCGGGCGGTTTTAAATGAGTCGCAGCCTTCAGCTTATCATCATGGCAATTGAGATTAACTTGGATTTGACCTGATTGATAATTCTGGCGAGGAGCACCCGCGTGTACTCAGGGCGGATGATGATGAATATTTCTTCTTAAATCGGTGGTTGACAGCCAGGTCAAACACATAATCCGATGGCTTGACACGATGAGGTAGCTAAGCAATGTATGTAGGATGTATTGAGACAGGAAGAAATAGTTCAAATGCAAATTCTTTGCATTACCGTGTGTAGTGATCGCATGCTAGTTTCACGATTGGAACATGGATACACCTAGACTATGACATCTATGTTTGTATCATTTCCGCTTTGTTATGTCAAAGGTCTTGTGTTGGGTTCAAGGACTGGCTTCTTTGATAACAGCATCATTGTACTATGACTCCATACTGCGCCAAAGGCATTACATGAGATGAAGGAAGAACCTGTTCCTTGAGGCGTTCAATGAAATTGGGATATCCCAAGCTTATATGTGCTTGATTATTTCCTGCATATTAGTCGACATTACTAGATGCACCGTATATATAACTCACCTACCTGCATTCATACATGCTTCTCTCCATAAAGCTACACCATGGATCGCGACTAAAATGTTCACATCAATCATCACACTACCCGCATCCAGCGCGGCCATCCGCACCATCGTTATTCTCCAAAGCGAAGCCCGAATCCTCGCCGAGGTGTTGCCCAGCACTCAAATCGAATATATTTACATGACAGATTACATCACCATCTATATAATACCACGCTAGGTCACATCAGAGTCATGCCGGCGGGTAGCTCTGGCTCAGCAGTTGCCCAAATTACCGCAAGTGGCAATTCTACAATCGTGCCTTCTCCGACTGACAATCTGACTTATGGTCCAGGTCTCCCAGGTCCCGCTCCTTCCGGTGGTCTCGGGGGAGTTTGGGCCCAGCAGTGTAGAACGTTAGTTCCCATGGAACCGCAGGGCGGCGCTGCCCCCGTATCCACGCTCTTACCAGCTAAGACTGCGATTCTTTCGCCGCTTCATCCTCCCACCACGGCCCTTGTTGTTGTCCCGATCACGACCAATCTTCCTACCCGCATGGCCGAATTCGAGTCAAGAACAGACGGCAATTTTGCGTGGGTGATAGGTGCGAATGGTATTGTCGAATGTTTTCCGGGGCATAAGTCACCGGGGTGCGCCGATTTTGTTGCACAAAGCACCCCTCCACCAGTTAACCGCAAGGGATCCGGAGATTTCCTACCAGGATATGGCTCAATACTGGCTCCACGTGCTGTTCTCACCCCCGCTGTTGAGAAGTCAAAGAAAAACGAGATGAGCGAAATCGAGCACGGCTCATGGATAAGATACTACCATGACGCTGAGCCTCTCCACGATGACGAACTTGGTCCATTGATTCCCATAGACAGCACGAACGAAAATGTGAGAGAAGAGCATGGAGAAGCCACAACAAACGCAGGGCTTCCTCTTGTGAGCTGTTCCGATGTACCCACGGATGTAGCAAGCCTAAGCACAATGATTATCACTAAAACCCTAAAGCGCACATCTTCCACTCCAACATCGAGACCAATAGCCACACCAGCTTCTACAATTGCTTCAGCAGCACACAAAACCGATACGTCTTCCAGCTCTCACCCACAAATCGAAGATGTACATACCAGTATCGTAACTGCTGACCCACGTTGTCCCTACCCCTATCCGCACATATACTGCGGAGAGCCCAAGACGACGCTTGTCACGATATCTAAGGCTCTGGTTGATCCTTCCCCAGCATCGTTTGCGTCAAAGACAAAGGAGATAAAGGAGTCTAAGAAGATGAAAGGGTACCTGCATCCTGGTGAATATGTCTTCGCGTGATTATACTAATAGCAGTCATAGCGCACCCACAAGAACACATGCTATGGTTTTGGCGACAAGAACTTTGGCGTTGGTTGTCATGGGGGATGTTCTGATTACGGTTGCGACGCAGGCGGCGACGGGGGCGGGATGTGCCTGTTAAAGTTGAGCTGAACAACGTGGGATTGCCCTGCCTTGTTACTTTGTCCTGCGGGATGGCGATTATTTTACACAGACCTCCTTTTTCCTATCGCTCATTGCTGGTGTTTTTCATTCATTCTATCCATTTCACGAATCGTTTCCAAATTCAATTGCAATGACGAAGATTGATTACATCGGTCTGAAAACTTGATTCCACCTTCCCCTCGGTAGCAAGCCGAGGCCTGAGCGGCAGGGATACTCTGTGTATGCATCGCCAACTTGAACAAGGTAGATTTTGTCATTTGGGATGGTAGCGTTGGGTTCTTTAGGTCCGAGAGCGTGCGCTATGTCGACGGCGATGCAATAGAAGCCAAGACCCCCTTGTAAACCCCCACATTGGCCAATCAGAGTATCGCCGACTCCGCCGTGAATAACTAAAGACATTCGACTCATCAAAGGCTCTGGTGCGTCTTCCATAAAGAGGCAACAATTCCATCGTAACCATTGTAGTCGCCACTTCTTACTCTGTACTCTGTACGCGCACATAACATCTCTTGTGGGCGAAGTCTTAATATACACATAATCATGTCTGTGAGTACTCGCCGACGACATTGCCTCCCCACTCCTCATATTGCTCTAACAACAACCAGTTCCACATTGCGAATCCAGCCGTCGGCGATCCCCAGAACTCAGAAGATTGGCGCATTCGAGGCTACAACCCCCTCACTCCGCCGGATCTGCTACAAAGCGAAATACCTCAGACCCCGAAGTCGAGAGAGACGGTACTCAAGGGCCGCAATGAGACCGTCGCCGTCGTCCAAGGCAAAGACCCCAATGGTCGCCTGCTTGTCGTTATCGGGCCCTGCTCCATACACGACCCTACAGCTGCTCTAGAATACTGCGACCGGTTGATGAGGCTCAAGGAGAAATACCAAGACGATCTGCTCATCGTCATGCGCTCCTACTTGGAAAAACCGCGCACAACTGTCGGCTGGAAGGGTCTCATTAACGACCCAGACATCGACAACAGCTTCAAGATCAACAAAGGCCTGCGCATCTCAAGACAGCTCTTCGTTGACCTAACCGAAAAGGGCATGCCTCTAGCAAGTGAGATGCTTGATACCATCTCTCCTCAGTTCTTGGCCGATATGCTGAGTGTGGGTGCAATTGGTGCGAGGACGACTGAATCACAGCTTCACCGTGAACTTGCGTCTGGCCTTTCCTTCCCCGTTGGCTTCAAGAACGGCACGGATGGTACTCTTGACGTCGCCGTGGACGCTATTGGCTCCGTCAAGCACCCACATCACTTCCTCTCCGTCACCAAGCCAGGCGTTGTCGCAATTGTCGGCACTATCGGTAATAGTGACTGCTTCGTCATCCTGCGTGGTGGCAAGAAGGGCACCAATTTTGATGCGAAGAGCATCAAGGAGGCGCGCGAGAAGCTTGAGTCAAAGGGCCTTAATTCGCGCCTGATGATTGACTGCAGCCATGGCAATTCAGAAAAGAACCACTTGAACCAGCCCAAGGTTGCGCATGCGTTAGCTGAGCAAATCGCTGCAGGTGAGACAGCTGTCATGGGTGTTATGATCGAGAGTAACATCAACGCTGGTACACAAAAGGTCCCCGCCGAGGGCAAGGCAGGTCTGCAGTACGGCGTCAGCATCACAGACGCGTGCATAGACTGGGACATGACACTTGATGTGCTCGAGGAGCTCGCCCAGGCTGTAGCGAAGCGCAGGGCGCTGCATAGTTAAAGTGGCGGCAATCAAAAGTTGTTGGTCGGACTTTTGGCATTTCATTTGGGCATGATGCGCGAAAAATATCAGCTCTGAGGGTACTGGGATGATGCCAAGATTCAAGATAGCCTGGGAATAAAAAGGTCGCTTGATGCGCGACTTGAGATGCTATTCGGTGAAAACGCCTTGAGATGATTACTCTGCACGTAATATCTAATCAGCCAACCGCTACGGACAATATCATTCCACAGTCGATAACTGACCTCCTCAATACGAGCACCGAATTCCTCCAGCTTCTTCAATAGCTTTGACCTTCCTCCTTCCAGTACACCTTAACGGGTTTTATCATCCACTTCCCCATCTTCAGTGGGAACTTGCAATAATATCCAAGAATAATCAATGGGGGTACGTAAAAAGATTTACCCATAAGTCTTAGGCTACAAACTCCTTTGAGTGGTTGCTAGGGTATTCATGTGACATGTCTGGTCTGCCAGTCATCCGATTAAGTATGGTTTATCCCCTACGTAGTGCTGAGACCCCGTATAGGATATTGGTTGTCGTACATATAGCCGTTAATCAATACAGCAAAATTTGATTAAACCTGGAGACATGAGTCACACCTTCGCTGACGCAGGTGTTTGGCATTCCAGCTCTATTATCCGAACAGGGTGTGGACACACTAGGGCAGGTGATTGGGTAGTACCATCTAGATTCCAGAAATTCATCAGTCTGTCGCGATCAAACATGATATTGGACATTGCATTCAGCCGATCAAGTTTAGGCCATCGGTAACAGTGAACGTGCGGCGTGGAGCTGACCACATTTATCATGTATCGTACTCAGGTGCAAAGACACGGGACGATACATTTAGGACGACCATTGAGACTGCGTAACGACTGGACATGGTATGTGAGTTCATGTCGATGCCAATCTCATACGCTCGTAACCCATTATACGTAGCACTTGCTTAACTCAAGAGTTGAGGACCAGGGACACAGGTATGACATTGCTGGCTGATCTTGCTAATTTTCGGTAATCCTTGAGAGGTTGAGTGAATGACGCCCTGATTCCAAGACCTATATAATGCGAGATAAGTGAGGTATCACAATTCTGCAATTCAAGATTTCCACTTCTAATCCGATCCGAACAATTATGGCAGAAATAACTCAGATAACAAAATACAGCGAGGTTCCAAAGTACCAGGGGGTTTGTCTAATTATGCATGCACGATCGGCACCGAATCTAAATCAAAGAATGATGGCGAAGCAATCGGGCTTCCAGAACTTGAGCTATTTGTTACTCGAAGCCAGTGCCGCACTTGTGGACGATTTCGACAATAAGAACGTCTGAGTGACTGGTCAGAGGCGGATTGGAATTCAGTTATAGCATCTCACCTGAAAGGTTTCGACAGAACGGAGAAGGAAATGGCGGATGCTAAGGAAGGTGGCAAGTAAAAAGCTTCAGATTTCTAGTCCTCGGACCAGTTCAACGTTGAATTCACCCCTGAGACGTGGAAGAATAGGCACCATCCGGCTATGGCGCTCTTCGGTATGTTGCCGTGGGATTACATGCTCGCTTATACTGTTATATTAAACGACAGTACTAACACTTCCCTGTGTAGGGTGACCAGATCTTCATCAAGGAGCATGTGGTCATGCTGGGACCAACAGCAATGCTCAACGCTTCATACAGCGAAGACATCGAAATACCACCCATACGCGTACGAACCCGGGGTGAGATTGTACCAGTTTATACTAGTCCCTCATATCTGCTGGACAGTATACTGCTCTCTTTACAACCGATCTTCCAGATCCGGAATCCCATCTTGATGTTCCCTTCCATGCTTCGTAAGAAGTTGAAGATGCAATTACGCAAAATGTCTCGATCGCAAGATCGCAACAAAGCTATTATTACAGTTCTTTTGTAAGGTGTATGGTTGGTACTTGCAGCAGGGGGAGGATATCAGGCCAAGAATAATTGAAGCTGATGACATCATGTCCAACAAGGATGTTGTGCATCAACTTTGCATAGAAACGGGGCTAGACCGGGATTCCATTCAGTATGAATGGAAGATCCGCGAAGAGGCAGACCCATTAAAGAAGAAAATGATGGAAAGAATTACTGCATCCACATGTATAGTGCCAGGTCTAGAAGCCCGAGGCTTGGACATCGAAACCGAGAAGTCGAAGTGGAAGGCGGAGTTTGGGGAAAAGGACAGCGAACGACTTGCAAAATATGTGATGGATGTCATGCCCGACTACCTCTATTTGCATAGTCGACGAGTGCAGTCAGTCCAGTCGAAAAGCCCGTAGGCTCTGTGTCGCAAGGACCGTCATTCATTGCTATAGGTCTGCAATCTCCCTAGTTCGTTGCCGCACGGACGATTAAGGTAACCAAGGTCCAAGTGGCCGAAGCTTTTAGCTTGGTGACTGTCGAGATTGTGATCTGTACTGTGCTTGTATCCTCCATACCCCAAAAACAATCCTATAGAACATGGTCAGACTGTCAGGTCTCCAGAAGGAAGTTTTGTCGTTGTATCGACAATGTCTGCGGGCTGTGCGGCAAAAGCCAAGCGTATGATCGCTTCTCCCTTTTGAGGTGTCCGGCTAACAGCAAGTCTAGGACAACAAACTACACTTTCGTGACTTTGCGAGGTTTGACATGCGCTACTTTGTTTGTCACTTGGCAACTTTCGGGACAGAAGCTGATCAAGTGCCAGGGCCGAGTTCCACAAACACCTGAATGTCAGCAAGAACGACTTTGGTACCATTGAATACCTGCTGCGGAGAGGCCGGAACCAGCTGGAATCCTGGTCTGATCCAGGCATTCGGGACATTCGTCGGTAACAGCACTGGATACACAATATGCGACGAAAGCTTAACAACGTCTGCGCGAAGTGACGAAAGTTTCTGTTGTAACAGCACCATCCTACGTAGGAGAAAATATCACCCAACCTTCGATGGAACGAACAGACTACTGTAAAAGATTGTATACTTGATTTTCATCATCAGGATGGGTCGGAATAAGTTCGTCTGTCCCACGATGCCTAGAAGCCCCGCGTGACTGGAACCGACACAGCTGGAACATTCAAGCAAAAACATCTCATTGCGCAAATGATCGTGCCGACATCAATTGCTGCATCTAGAATCATCGATAACCAACGTGTTCTTCTTTGTCCCATGATGCCGCTCGATTGGGGTATCGAGCTCCGGCATCGAAAGGACTAGAAATTGACCGAAGCTACCCCGAACTTCCTCACCTGTTCATGCACAGCAACACTCCAGCATCACCACGAAATTTCGAGAAATCTAATCATCGAATATAAAACCGCCTCGACCTTACCTCTGAGTTCCATCATCAGAACAGTCAGAAACAAATTGTCTATGCAAGCACTGCGCACAACACTTGCCCACGTTCCACGCGCACTCAAACTCACTCGTACCTCCAAGTTCAAGCCTACAAACACACGACCAACTCGAGCCATTTCTACCACCACACCAGCAACAATGTCTCTCTTCCCACGCTTCACTCAGGAATTCGCCCCTATGTTTCGCCTTTTCGACGAATACGACCGCCAAGCCTTCCGCAACATCGACCGCGCATTCCCCGCACGCTCCTTCACCCCGAAATTCGACGTCAAGGAGACTAAAGACTCGTATGAATTGCATGGGGAATTGCCCGGAATCGAGCAAAAAGACATCAACATTGAGTGGTCAGACAGCAACACTATTACCATCTCTGGGCGCCACGAACACGTGCGTGAAGAGGGGCAGCGACCACAAACGCAGGGCTTCATCGAAAGCGAGCATGGCAAAAATACCGAGCATCAGCCAAGGGTTGAAGATGACCCGAGTGAGACGTCCAATGGGAACAACAAGGTTGCCACCCAAAACAACCAGACGGGTGTAGCCAAGCGCAACGAGAACCAACCTCGCTACTGGGTGAGCGAGCGCTCCGTCGGAGAGTTCCATCGCAGCTTTGCCTTCCCATCGAGGGTGGATCAGGATGCCGTCAAGGCCAGTTTGAAGAATGGCATCTTGAGCATCTTGGTGCCTAAGTCGACTGCACCGCAGACTAGGAAGGTTAACATTGCTATTGAGTAAGATGTTGATTAGGTGAAGGAATAATTTCGGCAATGAACAACAAAGACTGACGACTGATGAATGAGAACGGATGGGAACTTTCGAAATTGAGCGACGGCTTGTTGAATCGGAGTTTATGGTGTCACGCTTTTCTTAATCTTATTGTACTAGTTACTTTGAATATAATATGATTCTTGAGTGAGCTTAAATTTCACCCCTTACCTTATACATAGATAGTGAGAAGGAACACAGCATATGCTCAAATACCTCATGTATTGTCAGATTGATTCAGAAACCACATACATTGGTCCATTCAATCACGCCAGCCTGTGCAGTCAAACTACGCATTCTATGCACATCCAGCTGCTCTTGATCATCAGCACGACCCATGCTCTTTCTTACCCCCCTTCGTACTTCCATCGCGTTCCGATTCATATACAATCTCAGCCTAATCCCCCGTTCTCGAGTTTTCAATCTTTGTCACAATTAAATCGGTTGCCCCAATTTCTGTCAACTTGTCCATAGCTATGGCGATATCCTTCCTCAGCACCATAGCCGACACAGCAAGCCATCCATCTTCCTCCAACGCGTTGACAGTAGGCGCGCGACGTCCTGGTGTGATCTTACGCGCAGCATCTAGGTGAGTTCGCTGGACATTGTATGTACAGAGGACGTATTTTTGTGCGGCTACCGGCTTGGATCAGCAATGGAAGGAACGTGTAGATGCAGACCCAAAGCTTACTGATAACACCCTTTATCCGGGCCGTGATAAGCTCCACGAGCTTGACGTCTGACGGGCGTTTCGACTTGATGAGGATGGCACTAGTTGAGACGACCGTGGAGATTGCCTTTAGACCCGCTGCCCGCATCGTCTCGCCGGATTCTACCAGATCGACGATACCGTCTGCGACACCCAGCGCGCAAGCTGCCTCAACGCTACCACCAACATATTTGATAACAGTCTTGAGTTTAACCTTGCCGTTTGGCTCGCCATTTGTGCCTCCAGCCTGTTCCGCCTCCAATTTTCGGAAGTACTGCTCAGTCAGATTTGTAAAGCTTGTGACGACGTTCTTGCCGATCAGGTCCTCTGGCCTGGTCAAGTCTCCCTTCGCAGGGACCTGGACCTGAAGACTGCATTTGCCAAAGTCAAGGTCAAGAACCTCCTCCACACCTTGTGTCGCTGTGGGTGGTACCACGCACTGGTGCTCGGCTACTTGGTCGCGACCAGTTATGCCCAGATCTACCCGACCTTCACCGACGAATGTAGGGATGTCTGCGGCTGGGAGAAAGACGAGTGCAAGTGGGAGGTTCTTGACGAGCGCGATATCGAGGCGCGAGTGACGGTGGAATTGAATATCTGACCCGTGGAGGAGATCTAGACACACTTGGTGGAGTCGGCCCTCTAGGAAGTTTGTTAGCCCCGTGAATCTGTGGCGCTTGGACGTGGAGCTGCAGAGACATACTTTTGGGTACTGCAAAGAGCAACCGGTCGTTAAGGCTGTTACCCAAGATGTCAGTCAAGAAAGGCAGGCCCCTACTATATGT
>Ga0182211_1000119_pt1 | contig 22161 bp, 26 predicted proteins | sample G5R1MG_20_FD_129660 | JGI IMG/M metagenome (GOLD analysis project Ga0182211, IMG submission 129660) | Switchgrass phyllosphere microbial communities from Michigan, USA - G5R2_MAIN_03OCT2016_LD1 MG | ecosystem: Host-associated > Plants > Phyllosphere > Phylloplane/Leaf | place: USA: Michigan... | reverse complement strand
TTTGTTCGATAAATCGCATATAGTGTGACAATGTGAAGATGCAGGAACAATGGCAGTTCGTGCTTTGGATGCGAGCAGCACGCCATTTACGCTAGAGGCATTCGATGCTCCTCCAGTGGACGAATGCCGTGATTGTAGGACGGTCGATCGCTTCGTGTGGGGAACCTGGGTAGCTCTACCCCAGTAATGGCAGTATTCTATAACCCTCGTTCCAAATTGATTTCTTTTCCCAAGTGTTCCATGTGATCGCACTCTTCTCATCTTCCTCACCTAGACATCTTCAGCATGGCAACGTGAGCCCCGCCATTACCCCACCCATCATCCACTCTTAACGCGACTAACATCCAACCAGCAACATTACCTGGCACCCGTCACTCTTGCGCGCTGAGCGCAACAGCTTCCGCAAGCAAAAGGGCTTCACCATCTGGTTCACCGGTCTTTCTGCATCTGGCAAGTCTACAATCGCTACGGCGCTCGAGCAACATCTTCTGCATCTGGGCTATGCTGCGTACCGCCTCGACGGGGATAATGTGCGATTTGGCCTCAACAAGGATCTAGGATTCACGGAGAAGGATAGGAATGAGAACATTAGGCGGATAGCAGAGGTACGCGCTCAGCATACCGTTCGTGGGAACATGTCAGCTCACGCAACCAGGTTGCCAAACTCTTCGCAGATAGCTCCACCATCGCAATCACCTCCTTCATCTCTCCGTACAAAAAAGACCGCGCCACCGCTCGAGAACTACACGCCGTAACCACCGGCGACGACGAACCCCTCGCCTTTGTGGAGGTCTTCGTCGACCTCCCGCTTGAGGTCGCCGAGGCACGAGACCCGAAAGGACTGTACAAGAAGGCTCGCGAGGGCAAAATACCAGAGTTTACAGGCATTAGCGCGCCCTACGAGGCGCCGGAGACTGCTGAGATCCACATCAGGAGCGACCAGAAGAGCGTGGAGGATAGTGTCAAGGAGATTACGGAGTACTTGCAGAAGAGGGGGTTGTTGGATGTACAGAAGTAGGTAAAGCGGCAAAACAAAGTCAAGAATAATGGTATACATGTCATGCCCATTATGAGTCCAGTGGAAGATGTTCGAGTACTTGTAAATCAGCTTCAGGCAACGCGTTCTATGAACACCGCTATCCAGCTTCAAGAAATGAGATCATTCAACCACCTTGATTGATCGCCACTAATCTGATTTCCCCGTAAAAACTTCAAACCTGCCATGACAGATGAACATGTGGCTATCGTGTTAATAAATCAAGAATCCCCGTGGCTTCACATATAACTAGGACATCCCACCTGTGCCCAGAGTCGCCGAACTTCTATCACTATACAGGCTAACCCGTCCCCCTGTTTACCAAGAAGTATCCAGAGGCCCTCTCAAACATCCAAGTCTGCAGCGCTCGAACAAAGTCCCCGTTAATCAACTCTCTTACCTTATGTCGTAGATCACGCACCCTCAACCCCATCTGCCTCATCTTATATACACCTACAATCAACAACATGGCCATCAAAACCCTGGTCGCACGCCTCCATCTTATCCTTGTAATACCTTTATTCGTATACTGGATTTCCCAATCGCTCCACGTGGGAAACACACATCGGCGCCAGAAGTCCAACTGCGAAAACGGGTAGACTGTAGAATTCCAGCCGTCCTTTGTATAATACCAGCTCGAGCAACCACTCTGCCATACTGTATTCTTAAGAGCACGCTGCATTTCAGATGTGTAGGACTGTTCGGCGGAACGAGTGACGCCGACGGTGTGGGCCTCTCCGTTGAGAATGAGGGAAATGAATTTGAGGGAGAAGTTCACCATGTCTGCATTCTGATATTAGCGTTGCGTGGACTGGTAAACGGTGCGTAGATATATTACTCTCAGCCGCCATGACTACTGATGAGTGGCCTGTTGCAGTATTGGGTCCAAAGATCATGAAGAAGTTGGGAAAGCCGTCCATTGCGGTGCCTTGATATGCTTGGGCTCCTCCTCGCTCTTCCATGAGCTCTATTAGATCTTTGCCGCCTTGACCAGCAACCCGGAGTGGATGGAGCCATCGGTTTGTGTCAAAACCGTTGGCTAATATAATCACGTCTGCAGGTATCTCCTTTTCTGGGTAGTCCTGCTCTTGCACGTTCTTGGGATATGTTACTCCAGGCCCAAGTACTACCCCTGTCTCAGTGACTCGACTCAGCGGCTGTGTAGTGAGTTCAACTATTGGATTATTAAGACTTCTTAGCCAGTGCTCATCGAATATACGTCTCTTACAACCCACACCGTAATCTGGAGTCATGATCTCCCAGTACTTTTCAGGTACGTGCGTTCTCATGTACTTCAATAAATTCTCCTCATACAATTTCCGATGTTTATCGGCATATGGTGTGTTCGGGAAGACTTTGAAAAATAGATCTTCGGAAACAGCAAATATATAGAATCGGAGCAACTCCTTGAGCCCTGGCACGTACTTCATCAGCTTCGCGCTATTTTCGTCCCACCACACATCGCCACCCGGTGGAAAGGATCTGGCAACGACCCATGGCGGGGAGCGCATTAGCTGAGTGACGGATTTGGCGTTGTAAGGCGCATTTGGGAGTCGAGGTACGAGCTGAGCGGAACTGCATCCTGTACCAACAACTACCACGTTCTTGTCGGTGAAGTCAACAGTCTCATCCCATCTTGCGGAATGAAACATTTTGCCTTTGAAATTTTCAATGCCTTGAATCTCATCAGGCCACCCTTTGGGCTCCACAAGGCCTCCAACACAGCTGACAACGATCTTGCTCTTTACAATCTCGGTCTCCGAATACACTGCGTTTGCGCCCCTTTCGTCGACAATCTTCTGTCGCTCCTTTACTGAGAGATCGCCCATACCTGCTACCATCCTACGTATTGTGACTTCCCATAGGTTCTCATCTTCAAGCCATCTGCAGCCTTCAATATCTGTGTTGAGCTCGAATTTGTCCGTGATTTTGTATTGTTCACAGACTTCATGATAGTATCGTAGAATCTCGTCTCCTGATGGGTAGAATGATCCCCAGTTGGTCTTTTGGGCGAAGGAAAAGGAATAGAATACTGCAGGTACGTCGCTGTGTGGTATAAGCATTTACTTTTGGGATAACGAGAGCAGATTCGTCTGAATAGATTCGGATACTCACCATGCTACACCAGGGTATCGATTGATCCACCATGTGCCTCCGATTCCGGCGTGGCGGTCGAATATGCGAAACTGATCGAATCCAAGCTGTTGCTTCAGCTGGCATGCCATTACGATGCCCGATGCACCGGCACCGACGATGATGACCGGATAGTACGTATATGCATCGGGCGAGTAGCCATTGACTCTCCGGATGGCTTCCTTGATCATCTCGAAGTCTGAGTGACCTTGTAGTAGGTAGATTGAAGATGAGTGTGATGCTGGTTCGATGAAACGCCACGAAGCGCAAGTACTACGTAGTTACACGAGCTGTGTTGCAGGGTAGGTTTCATTTAAATGCTTATGCAAGGAAAAACAACACCTCTCGCGCCCAGAACCCACAATAACGCTCAACAGCCATCTCAGCCATCTTTAAGACAGCCACGCTGCCTACTACTTCACGGTGACACTCCATAAGGGGGCAGTAGCTTCTGTGTTTCGTAGACCCAGGATGCGTTAGGAGTCCGATTGGAAGCCTACTTTGCATACGGCATCGCATTGGTTTACGCTGCTACAAGCCTGCGGAATGCAGGGAACCGAGGTTGTCTACTGTACTAATCAAACGATAACTCATGGATCCGTCAACCATGTGATGTAGCTAACCATAGTGTGCAGGCGTATCGCTTGTTGCTGTCACGTGGGGGCGTGATGGCGCTTAGAACGCCGCGGGCCTGATGCACCTAGCGTCCGCGAATTGACCTCATTGACAATGCTTTGCCCTTGTCCACCCAGCGACTGTCTCATGCAGCAGAGTTGGTGATCATCGCCATGATATGTTCCAGACGCAGTATAGACTGGACAGCTGGTAAATCCGAATAGCTCTGCTCTAGCTAAGATGAATGGTATTGATGGGTCGGACCGTCACGTCAAGACGGTCGAAGGTACGCATAGAATCAAGTTCTACTCATGGCTCACGGCTGACATGCATAGCGCCTCCACCATCACTGCTTGCCATTGTCCTCGATACGAATCCCCATGCGTGGGCGCATCTTTCCTCCACTCTCTCGCTGTCCGCTGCGCTCGCCAACATCCTTGTCTTCATCAACGCCCACCTAGCCTCCGGCAACGCAAACGAGGTTGCAATAATAGCCTCACACTCCCATAAAACAGAATTCTTATATCCAACGCCCTCACCACCGAAACCGCAACCCCGACAGGGCACAAATGGGGATGTGGAGATGAATGGTGCTAGAGGCGACTATGAGCCTCATTTGGCGGAGAACCCTAACAAATACCGGCCTTTTGCTGTAGTAGAAAATGCTATCCTGAGAAATTTTGCAAAGTTACTGGACGAGACTAACGAGAGTCATCTTGCTGCGACCCCAACAACTCTTATCGGCGGGGCGCTCTCATTAGCTTTGACGCACATCAACAAGCAGACAATATTACACGCCCCGACCGCAGCTAGTGCCGAGAGTGCCTCCCTTGCAGCATTAGCGGACTCCGAGAATTCTCACGTGGACCGCATACCACTCACTTCTCGTATCCTCATCGTTTCAGTCTCTGGTGATCTCGCCAATCAATACATACCTGTCATGAACTCTATCTTTGCTGCACAAAGAAAGAGGATACCGATAGACATTCTCAAGCTATCAGGAGACACTGTCTTACTTCAACAAGCGAGCGACGCAACCGGAGGAGTCTACATGAAACCCGAACGACCAGAGGGTTTGCTGCAGTATCTTATGATGGCTTTCCTGCCAGATTCTACAGCAAGAACAAGTCTAGTACTTCCTAGCGCAGGCGGCGTCGATTTTCGCGCAGCCTGTTTTTGTCATCGAAAGGTTGTTGACATTGGCTTTGTGTGCAGCGTATGTCTGAGCAGTAAGTCCCAGAATTCTTCCTTGAATATTCTAATAAAATACTAACTCAGCGTTAGTATTCTGTAGTCCCAATCTTCCGGATAATCTTTGTTTGACGTGTGGCTCTTATCTCTCCCTCCGCAGTGCGGCGACCAATACGCCGGCCTTGATACCTAAGAAAAAAAAGAAGAAAAAGAAGATTGGGGCCGACTCCGGTACCCCTGGAAATGGAACGCCTGTCGGCTCGGGCACACCTGTACACCCTTGACGATATGCAATATGCCTCCTAGTCCAAAACCTATCCTATGCAATAATAATGGTACAAGGTGGTCAATTCTTGCATCTACGCCCCGATCGATAAGGTGTGCTAGCAGTTTCCATCACGTGGAATCCCCTTTATCATTGGTGGTTGTTTAACGATTAAACCATCAACGCCCATACAAGCATCGATACCAACGGCGGTCGGAAAGTGGCTTCATTTGACACTATCCTGCACCGTATGCGGCCGTTCACCATCACATGCAGAGAGATGTGGCATGTGGCTTTAGCGACTTTCGCAGCATACCGCTGAGGAATGACATTTGTTGTAACATACCAGCAATATCCGATCCTTCCGCTACTTTCTGGACGTTTGAGACGGAAGGCAGTCCTATATTCGACGTCTTACCATGCTCGGAACCAGAATTTGCTTTGCTGCTCGTCCCATCGTTGGAATTTAACAGGTACTGATCGTTTTCGTACCACTCGACTGATTATGCGCATATCTAGAAGCCATACATACGTTGTATTGTTAAAAGAACTTTCCCAAGACTGCTGGGCCTGAGTGGACTGGCCTGGCCTTGATACAGTGTGCAACAGCTAGAAATATGTGTCATCTGCCCCCCCAATCATTTGCCAGTCAAAGCGTGAAGCTCACCTCATCTTTGTCCTCGTGATTCCCTTATCTATAGGATTCATCCTATGCATGTGTGCATGTGTTCCCGTACAAGTCCGGACCATAAACAAACAATGTACAAAGAAACCGCCGTCTAGATTACTCAACAATAGACATCTTAGATGGTGGGAGAGCGTGCAGTCAATTCTTTCCGGAGATAAGTTCAGCCTGTGGAGACTCGGATCCAATCATCCATCCAATTACAATCTATTAATAGTGGGCTCAGAGGTCTATTGTAAGCGACCTATCGACCTGTGTGTCATTGGGTAAGAGGTTTGGACCGGAATTAGTTGACCCTGGGGGCTGGTGGAGAAACTTTTGCCAGCCGAGTTTGGTATTTTAGAAAATAGAAAAAAACGCAGACTACACAGTTGCTTCTACCCAGTCCTGTTCGAAGACCCGATGCCCGTATGGCCTATCGTGACTCCCCGGGTTATCAACGCAACTACTTAGCAAGGATTGGACATGCATTTCGACTCATTCGACGAATGGGAGACGCCTACTAAATCGGCATTTTTTCCTATGGCCCGGAGAGACGGCTGCTCTAGACCCTTACATGCAAAAACGGCATCCCAAGAATACGGCTCGCCCAGCAAAAACTTGCTGTCGATGAAAATAGATTTTTACTTGGAAAGTCCGCGCACTGGGTGTTGCTATATAGGTGGACATGCATCTGCGTGACCTGGTAGGTCCCGGTGGTGGCTGTCGCGCGAAATTGGCTAACCAACACACACATCCATGACGCCTATCTCACTCAGCACCCTGCATATAATACTGTAGCAGACAAATCGGGAAACCTATGCACATCCCCGGTGACTCGCCGGAAAAGACCGAAGCCGACAAGGTATTCCAAGCGGCCTTCCAGCGTTCTAAATATGATATTGTACATCCTCACATTCCTCATCACGCATTAGGGCGATACATTTTCTGAGGTTCCGGCAATGTCTCTTTGGTTTTTTGCGGCTGTTTGGGGAGCGAGTGCCAAGGCCAACCCATGAAACACCCTTGATGGCGTTACGATCGACCGAGCCTATTTCTTGTTCATTTGCCTCATTCCTTCTTCCACTATACCTTGAAAGACCCGTACATTTTCTGCTAAGATTGGAGACGTTTTGACGAGGTGCGCATCTTCAACCGAGCACACGTCCAACTACCATCGAAATCGGGAATACGACAGATCAAGTAAACGACTATCAACATGAATTCAGCATCGTCTGGGCTGTATCCGACAATTCCTCTGGAAGAATTTACAAATGCCCCAATAGATACTAGAGGCGACTCGACACTGGATAGCATCAATGTTGCGTATGAGGTTAGTTTGCTGTCAAAGCCATTTCCTATTCTATTAGTAGGTAGAGCTAATGAGTTCTACAGCCGGGAGACATCGCTTGGATGATCACTTCAACAGTCCTCGTGCTGCTCATGATCCCAGGTGTAGGGCGAGTAAAGCGATTTTGCACGAAAATACCGCAAAAGACTGACATTGAACAAGATTTTTCTACTCCGGGTTAGCGCGGCGGAAGTCTGCGCTTTCACTGTTATGGCTTTCTGTTATGGCGACTGCAGTTGTCTCGTTCCAATGGTTCTTTTGGGGCTATTCGCTCACCTTCTCACACAAGAGTGGAAAATTTATCGGAGCATTGAACAATTTTGCCTTGATAAATGTGCTCGCGGCTCCTTCTGTTGGAAGCATACGCATTCCGGATATCATGTTTTGCCTCTATCAGGGAATGTTCGCTGCTATCACGTATGTATGTTCCCTCGATGATTGATTCAAAACCCATCTGAATTCAAACAGAGTTGCTCTGGCCGTGGGAGCTGTCGCTGAGCGCGGCAGAATGCTACCCTGTGTCATTTACATGTTCATCTGGACTACCATTATCTACGATCCAATCGCCTGCTGGACTTGGAACCCTTCGGGATGGGTCTACCAGATGGGAGGCTTGGACTTTGCCGGTGGAACTCCTGTGCATATCGCGTCCGGGACAGCAGCCCTTGCGTACTCGTACATGCTCGGAAAGAGAAGCGGTCACGGAACTCAGGAGCTAAATTATCGCCCACACAACGTTACCCACATCGTCATCGGTACCGTACTTCTCTGGGCGGGGTGGTTCGGCTTCAATGCTGGCTCGGCTCTGTCCGCGAACCTCCGGGCTATCATGGCTGCTATGGTCACCAATATTGCTGCATGCTGTAGTGGTATCACCTGGTGCCTGGTCGACTACCGCTTAGAGCGCAAATGGTCTACAGTAGGCTTTTGCTCTGGTGTCATTGCGGGTCTTGTAGCTATTACTCCTGGATCCGGATATGTTCCCGCATGGTCCGCAGTCATATTCGGGATTGTCGGTGGTGCTGCTTGCAACTATGCCACAAAGCTCAAGTATTTCCTTCGTTGTGACGATGCTCTTGACATCTTTGCCGTACACGGTGTCGGTGGGTTTATCGGTAATATTCTGACTGCTTTCTTTGCTGCCGACTACATTGCGCATCTAGATGGCGCCACCGTCATCCCTGGCGGTTGGCTCAATCGCCACTGGATTCAGCTTGGCTACCAACTCGCAGGTTCCTTCACCGGTGGCGCCTACTCTTTCGTCGGTACCTGCATAATCCTGGGTACGCTTGATTTCATTGGCAAATCTGTTCCTACACTCCGCCTGCGTGTCAGCGAGGAGGAAGAAGTACTAGGAATTGACGAAGCCGAGATTGGCGAATTCGCTGTAAGTGACCCCCCGGATGTGGTCTATATTTGAGACCTAATAACATCCTGCAGTACGACTACGTCGAGCTTATACGCGAGGTCAATATGGCCGATGAAAATGTTAATGAGCGATTGTCTACCCATTCGCTTCAACGCCATGATGACGCAATCGCCATGACAAGTCGCCATGATCAGTTTCATAACTCGATAGATTCTGCAAATCTGCTCGTAGAGGGAGCACACCACGCATAAGTTTTAGGCTTACCGATCCACTGAGTTCCTATCTGGGTCACTCTATACCTATCCTTATTGAAGTAATTGAGTTCGGTATCGATGATAGTATGCATGTTTTAGGTATTCGGATAACGTGATGAGCATTGGGAGCTCATGGAGATGCTGGCATCTGCCTGTGCGACAAAGCTTTGTACTATTTCCTGTCCACGATGAGATATCATCAAACCATATGATGCTCATGTAGTATTGAAAGCGTTACTGGCCAATGCATCTGCCTCAGCGTTTAGTCCTCTTGGAACGTGCTAGTAGTTGACATTTCTGCCCCCGCCCTCATCACTGTACTCCATCCAGTCCAACTTCTCGTGCAAATTCTTTATGACGTCGAAATGCGTCATTTTATGGCCATTGCCACCGATTCCATCATTCGCGATCCCTGTATGCACCCACTCAGTCATGGCGTTGACCAAGAAGATGGAATTCGTTACAATTGTTATTCTGAAAAGTCCGTAGTCTGCATCAGTGATCTCGCAAATCGCTGTGAGTGCTTGAGTCAATGATTTTGTCTCTGCCCGAGGGCTAGTCTGTGGGAGATTGCTGGCCAGGGGTCCATATGTATTATGTGGTGAGTTGGGCCCAAAGAAGGCGCCGTAAGATGCGCGGGCAGATGGAGTTCTGTTGCCACGACATGCGCCATCAGTGTAGACAATCATGGTACCACGATTTGTGAAAATTTGGGGTCGACTCGCGAGTTTCATTTGTAGCCTCGAGATGCGCTTCAAGGCATCGTAGATGACAAGTTGATCCAGCGGGATCGTGCAGCAGCCTTGGTTTCTACGATGGCTCCAGCGGCGATAAATCTCCTCGGAGCTCTCATCCTATAACGTGGTGAGGACCAGTCGGCAGTGATGTTATCATCAAACAAGAAGAAAGAATATGCATATCTAGCGGGGGGAGGAACAAGTTCTATACTAGAACTAGTGTAATTTTGTTCGCTTAGCGATGTGAGTCTTGGCATAGGGAAGAGCGAATTCTATTCTACAACACCAACGAACGTCCAACGTTATCGCCACGACAACCGCCCCCAGCCTTTGTTCGACGAATCCACCATGGCGGAAGCCCAGAGAGACCTTCCATTCAAGGCGGTGCAAATCGATGCCTTAGTACGTCCGATCACGAGGATCATCCCCCGCTATGCCGCCCCGCCGTTGTGCTTCCGGCATGCCTACACTAGGAGATGTGCGATGTACGTACAGGATGCTGACTATGGCTTTCAGGTTGCGATCAAGATTGCCACCGCCAGCGGCAAGTCGTTCCCTTCTCTCGCAACGGGCAGTGTCGTTGGCATGGAGAAGAACGGGGTGCTCGAAATCACAAATTGCTTCCCCTTCCCGGAAACATCCGCTACACAGAGCGATGGCCAGAACGACTCAGCTGCCAGTCTTGCTGCTGCTGCTCCTCGTGCCAAACAGAATATTGCGTACGGCAATGAGATGATCAAGTTCTTGCGCGAAGTAAACGTCGATGCGAATAATGTTGGGTGGTACACAAGCACAAGCATGGGCAACTTCGTCAACCTCAACACCATCGAGAACCAGTACTTCTACCAATCCCAGCCCAACGAGAGGACCGTCGCCGTTATATATGACGTAAGCAGGAGCTCGCAAGGCAGTCTGAATCTGCGCGCATACAGACTTTCACCCTCCTTTGTGACAGCGTACAAGGAGGGAAAGTTCACAACCGAGAGGTGTGTGTTTATTTCACGTTAGAATCGCAGTCTCTGACAAACCCAGTCTCCAGAAGAGCGGGCTCCGATATCACGATATCCTGGTCGAGCTCCCCGTGACCATCCGCAACTCCCATCTCCTCACATCGCTGCTCCATCAATTGCCGTCGGTTGCGCCCAAGGAAGAACTAGACTTCCCGCCAAACCTAGCGGCTCTGCAACAGGACCCGAACACTCCACAGCCACCTCTCTTTCCCAACTACGATGCACTGGATCTTTCCATTGACCCGTTCCTCGAGAAGACGTGTGATCTCCTCCTCGAGAGTATTGAGGCCCACCACACTGAGATCAACAACTACCAATACTATCAGCGTTCGTTAGCCCGTGAGCAGGCTAAAATCACCGCCTGGCAACAAAAACGCAAGGCCGAGAACGCTGCACGGACCGCATCCAAGCAGACTCTACTGCCCGAAGACGAATGGCAGAGGCTGTTCAAGTTGCCACAGGAGCCTAGCAGGCTGGAGACTCTACTTAATTCGAGACAGGTGGAGCAATACTCGAGGCAGGTGGATGGATTCACAGCAGGGGTCACGGCGAAGATGTTCGCCGTCAAGAGCAACCTGGTTCCGGGAGAGTAGGGGGCGTGTGGATGTGCGCATTTTATGAATATGCTTCTCTTCGTCACAGCATGGGCACGGCGTTGGGGGTTCGCGGGCTGCTCTTGATCAAAGGCCGAGGTTTCAGAGGGCTGCCGCGGGGTCGACAGACGAGACGGCATTTTGACGAGAGGCTCTGTAGTTGGCTTGTCAGCACGGTGCACGTCCAGGCAGGGCTCTTGTCGTTTCCAGCATTCCCAGCGTTCCCGCAATTCCCTTGTCTTGCCATTTAGCGGCTGGATTCTGTGATGTTCCCCGCGCGGTGGAGCGGTTGCCGCCACATAGAGTGCTGAATCAGACAAAGAATGAGCGAGAGAGCTTCTGCGACATCGTCGTCCGAGTGTGCTGACAGACCAGTCACTCGCCGTCTGCACTGTGCGAGTCCATCTTACCTCGTTCTTTGGGCCGTCTACGTGCCAGGCTTATGCTGACCGGTGATCTTCGCGACCTCGACTACGGCCGGCGTTGGTTAAAGCAGCACTGAACTGGGCGCCATCATGCAACAGGCGTCGTCGCCGGTGCAGCAGCAGCAACTGCGATCGCTGCATCCAGGCGCACTGCACGCGCTCCACCAACCGCCCGACGACAGTCTGTACTCGCAGCAGCAGCCGGTGCCTGGGCTGCCCAACCTCGACGCCCACCAACATGTCTACCACGCGCAGCACCAACACCAACACCCGCACCCGCACCCGCACCCGCACCAGTCGCCTTATGCTCCCGCACATGCGCTCTCCGTCCACCCGTATGACCAGCACGGCCTGCAGACCGCCGCGCCGTTTGCGCCGTATCCAGCGAGTTACCAGCATGCGCCGAGTCCTCGATTCGTGAATGCGCCTCTGCCCCCACTACCGGGCCCCGCGCAGCACTACTCTTCTCCGCAACCGCCATCCCAGCTGCCGCCCCAACGACCGTTGCAGCAGTTGCCGCTGCCACCGTCGCTGCCCGTCCTCGGTTTGGCGCCTCCGGCACCGCGCCACGTAGACCCTTTGCCGGGCCTCGAGGGGGACAACTCTCCCTTCACCAACCATGGCCAGTTTCAGGGCCTCAAGCTGGTCCCCGACCCGCCCGACCTGGATACATGGAGGGAGAGGCTGTTCAACGTCGACGACATGATGACGCTGACCGAGGATGAGTCCGTTTCTGTACCCACTCCGCCATGCAAATGGCCCCAACGACTGACCTTGGCCCCAGATTCCAGACCTACTTTCCCCACATTGACAACGTCTACTCGCACCGCTCCACCCAGCGACACAAGCGCAGACACTTCGTATCCCACTACTGGGACTGCCGCCTCAAGGGTCGTCCGCCCGGGACCAAGAAGTCAACAGATCCAGACAAGAAGAAGAGGAAGCGAATCGCTCGAGAGCGTGACCTTTGTGACGTCAAAATCAAGATTACAGAGTTCTTTGACCAGCGTGAGTATGAGGAGCAGCTGGGCCAGCGACCGCCAGGCATGCCCGACCTCGATTCAGCAAGTGTAATGTCCAGTGGAATATCTGGAGCCTTGGCAGGCAACAATCATCAGCCTCCTACTCCGTCTTTCTATGGACAGCTGCACCAAATGATGCCACAGCAGCATATCGGCGCCTGGGATATGCCTCAGAACTTGGGCTCATCTGGTATGAGCATGCCTCATTACGCACCGGGCCCTCCAGCCCCAGCGAAGAAATTCTATACGCTTCAGAGAGTCAATGGTAACGGAGGAAACGGAAAGGGTGATGGTGTTGCGGGGCCACATAAGCACTCGCTCGAGGAGAGTGATCGAGTCAAGAAAAACAGCGTGCTTAGATGGCTGGCGAAAGTAGACAAGGATGATCGGAGGAAATCACAGGTAAGCCTCCTCTGTTTGTTGCATCTTCCACGCACGTCTCTTCTGAGTCGCTTTTTTATGCACCGTAACAAATGATTGTCAGTCCAACAAGTAGATGCATACGTCATTTTGATGCAGAACTGGGGTCAGTCGAATGACATGCCGAGCATCTCCACCTTGTCCCATTGTCACTGGATATATTGGGATTGCTCCTCATTGCTTCATTATCTTTGCTTTCTCTTCTAAATTCTACATATTTCTCCTCATTACACAACGTCTCTTTACCACGGTTTTTCAATCTTGCTTTCTTTTCGTCATCTCTATTCTTCAATCAGCACTCAGCCCTACATTTGCATGGTTCACAATGACCGACAGAAATCAGGGCGGTGACGCGATCAAGAAGACCTACCACAAGAAAGCTACAGGAAATGCTTTGACCACCGTGAAAAGCCATTCCAGAGAAGACGAGCTCAAACTGTACGGCAGTGCATTCTGGTATGCCATTAATTCCTCCCTCCTCGAAACTCTAGCACCCCAGCTCTCCTATTGTACCTCCCTACCCATCCCACCATCGCCGATCATGTCCTAATCCCGGCCACTACTTACACTACTTAGTCCTTTCGTCCAACGCGTCTGGATCTCGCTCGAGCACAAACGGCTCCCCTATCAATACATCGAAGTCGACCCCTACAAGAAGCCCCAATCCCTCCTCGACGTCAACCCGCGCGGCCTCGTCCCCGCCCTGCGTCACGGCCCAACGTGGTCGACGCACGAATCCACAGTCATACTCGAATATCTCGAGGACCTGGGCACCGGTACCCCTTTGCTCCCCGCCGACGCCCAGACCCGCGCAACCCAGCGCCTGTGGTCTGACCACGTCAACCGCCATATCGTGCCCTGGTTTTACAAGGTCCTGCAAGCGCAGACGGAGCAGGAGCAAGCCGAGCATGCGCAGGAACTGAGTGTGCAGATTGGAAAATTGGTCGAGGCGGCGCACCCCCAGGGTCCATTTTTCATGGGGCCGCAGTTGAGCTTTGTGGACGTGCAGGTTGCGCCGTGGGTGGTGAGGCTGAGGCGCGTGCTGGGACCGTATCGGGGGTGGCCTGAGGCGGAGGAGGGGAGCCGCTGGAAAAGGTGGGTGGATGCGTTGGAGGGCGAGCGGAGTGTCAGTATGACGACGAGTGGAGATGAGCTGTACCTGGATAGCTATGAGCGGTATGCAGAGAACAGGCCGGGGACGAGTCTGTTAGCGGATGCGGTGAACAGTGGAAGGGGGTTACCGTAGAGAGATACCCGTTTCGGAGCATCACAGTACAGCACTGTCTGTCTGAGAATGGCCCCCCGTGGACTCTTTGCCAGGCCATTTGTGATTACAAGTTCACTGCCTCGCTACATGTCCATCTACGCACCGCGAACCTTTGCGCCGTGATTCTTTTTCTAATCCAAGGGACGGATGAGATGGTTGGTGTGGAACCCATGCTATTCTACCTTGTCCCCTGCTAGATACTACACCTCGATACTGTCCATCGTCTCAAAAGTCAAATCAATACTCAAAGTCATCATCAGCGCTGGGCCCCTTGTTCTTACTCACACTCTCCTGCCTATGGTACATTTCGGCAATCATCCTCGCCGTGCTCGCCTGATCCGGCTTCTTGTCATCCCTCTCCTTGATGAAGCGCGGAAACCTCAGACTGATGCCCTTGGCCCCGCCAGACACCTCCTCGGCCGCAGCCTTGTACCTGGGGCTGAGCGTGAGATCTGCCGTCTTGACCTCCCACACGTGGCGCGGCTCAAACCAGACGTCTGGCTGGTCCTTGTTGCCGGACGAGTGTGTGTAGAACGGTTTGGGCCTGTCGATGACGATTTGCGACAGAGTCGTGTGCAGCGTCTCCAGAATGGCTTCGGAGAAGCCGGTGCCGATGTTGCAGACGGTTTCGTACTTTTCGCTGCCTGGGTTGTAGCACGCGAGCAAAAAGGCGCCGTACCAGCTTGTGCGCTTGCCCTTGCCGTAGTAAGCGCCCAAGACCACGAGATCGAGGGAATCGCCAACGCCAGCTAGGTAGTCTTTCTTGACCTTGAGCCAATTCTGCGAACGCTTCGAGGGTTCGTAGTACGACTCTGGGCCGTCGAGCATCTTGACCATGAGGCCTTCGCAGCCGGACTTGACAGAGTCTTCAAGCAGGATTTGGATTTCGTCCAGCTCGTTGGTGTTGCCATACTTTGCAAAGGCGAACTCGCCTTCGATCTCGGTGAAGGCTTCGCGCAGATGCTCGCGGCGCTCGCGAAAGGACTTGGTGACAAGGGCCGCGCCATTGAGGTAGAGGATATCGAAAGCAAAGACACAAACCTTGACTTTCACATCCTCGACTTTGACGTCTTTTCTCTTTCGCGTCATGAGTTGCTGAAAGGGCAGGACCTTCTTCTCTTCCATGTCCCAAGCCACTGTCTCGCAGTCGAGAACGAAGCTTTTCGTTCCCTGCTTTACCCACGAGGGGAGTTTGGCAAGTATGTCGGGGTACTTTTTCGACAAGTCTTCCGAGTTGCGAGAGAAAATATTGGAAACGCCACGATTGCTCCTGCCTGCAGACGGCGCAGCAGTCGCCAGCTTCAAGTCGGCGTCATGAGCGACGAAATGTATCTGTGCCCGCTCTCCGTCATACTTGTATTCGCACGTGAAGTCTTTTCCTTCAAAGCGGTCCAGGACTTCGGTGATGGACTTGGTAGGCTTAGCCAGCATCGGCTTAAGGGGCACGCCGGGCTGCAGATGGCAGTTGTCGCGAAGTTTCGTAATGCCGTGTTGAAGCATAGCTGGAATGATCACCTCGTAGCTTGGGAGCTCACTATGAAAAGGTCAGGACGTGCCCAGAAAAAACGGCCCAAGGTACTGTACCTGTAGACTGTCTTCAAAATGGCCTCCGCATTTGCGAGGTCAGTCGTAGACGGCGTCTTGCCCTCCAGTGCCATCTCGTGGAAGATGACAGCCTGCGCCACTGCGATTACCACCGTCTTCTCAGCTAGACCAAGACGCATCTTGCCCTCAAGTGTCCGGACGATGAATTTCGCCTCGCTTGGACCACCCTTGTCTTTCTTGATATCGACCTGTTTTCCAGCGCTTTCCGCATCCGCGGCAGAGAGTAGCTTCTTGATACCATCAATTTTCCGACCCTGCGCGCCCTGACCTTCGACGGTAGCGATGGCCATCAACCCGTCGCGTACTCCGTTTACAGTCAGAGCCTTGGGCTTGAACATAGTCGGCTGTTTCGATCGGCTCATGGCTGCCACGAGCCCAAGATCTCCGATTTCCATTTGATCAGCCTTGATTTGTTGTAGACTTCGCCCCGTGCTCCCAGAGACAGCCTTCATAATCAGGGATTCGCCAATACCCAGCTCGATTCCGGCATAGTCAGCAGCGAGCTTGTTCACCATCAACATGACCGTAGGCAGCATATCCGAAGGTGTGAGTCGCAACACTTGCCGCAAGAAGAGCGAGCAATGCGCCAAGATTTCCAGTCTCTTGGTCGTCATCTCAATCTTCGAGAACGTCGTACAGAGCGCAGCGTATGGCACTGGCTCACCGGGTTTCCAGTCTGGGTACGGATCTTTTGTCTTTGCCGAGGATAAGGTTAATTGAACCTTCTTCCGCGCCTGCTCTTTGACTTCAGGCTCCTCGTCGGAAGTCAGTACTTCGTCTTCCTCCTTTCTGCTTGTACTCTCTTCCTCCTCTGCCAATGGCTCAGGTGTCTTGTCCTTCTTCTGTTTGCTGGTTGTGGCCTTTACTGACGCGACCGGTTCTTCTTCACTGCCTTTAGGCTTCGCAGGTTTTTCCTTTGCAGAAGCCTTCTTCGCCTTCTTAGGAGAGACCTGTGACTTTTGCGGTTTCTCCTCCTTCACCTTTGCAGGTTTTCGCCGCTGGCGCTTTGTTGGTGGCTCGTCTTCCGAGTCTTCTTCCTTTTCTTCCTCCATCGGCCTCTTGTTGCCAGTCTCAGAAGGACTGTCGATATCCATTGCATCATCTGACGCCTCGGTCTTGATCTGCTCCTCCGCCTTGACTGTGACCTCGGCGTCCGACTCATGGCCACCACTCTGCCCGGTTCTCACCTCTGCTGGCGACGACGCTGGCACGTCATCAGGAGAAGGGCCCTTATTGGCTTTATTGGAAGGCTTTGATGTTGTAGAAAATGATAACTTCGACTGTTGTTTCGGAGACTGGCCGTTTGCCTTGCCGAAGAAGGTACTACGCAACGATCGTCAACACAAGCTCTTGCAATGCCGTGTACCATGATCAGGTGTCGTCGCACCCCAAAGTAGTCTGAGAAGACTTGACGTACCCAAGCGTCGCCTGTTTGGGCGCCATGACTGCGAAATCACGAGCGTTGCAGGCGCTCTGCGGGGCGCCGTGGCAACGGAAGAGGAGAGCAGACAACGTGGACCGAGGTCGAGTTGACAGTAGATGCGTCAAGGGCAAACGAGATGCTACAGGAGTCCGGCTGGAGACATTGAAGCGGAGGCGCATGCTCTCCTAGGTTGTTATGATAGATCACGACGTAGGCAACCCTCAGGCAACCTCGAGCGCGACGCGACGGCCTCGCGTTCGAAAGCCGCCCGGCCCGTGCTGACATCATTAGGCCGAGATGGATTAGCCTGGGCTGCATCATCCAACATGTGCATCCTGGTGGCACACGATGCGTGAGAGAGCTGGATAAACCGCCGACAATCCGTAGCGCAACGGCTGAAAATTGACTCCATCGTCGAACTGGCAGACTTCTTCTGGAAACGCTCTCCCCCTCCCCCCTCCTCTCCGCGACCACCGCCGCCCCCAATGTCGCAACCTCGCCCGCAGCCGCCTCGCCTTACGCCACAATTCTGCTTCAACCAGGTCGCACTTCGAGGTAGCACCCTCTGCCCACGCTGCTGCCTGCCAACACTAACTAATGCAAGCGGGTTGCCATCAGACTTTCTGCGCATATCACGCGGCACCGTCGACGACTCGATAACGCAGAACCTCAATGCGCTCGCGACCCCTGCACAACGCGGCTTCGATCCTTCTTCCACGTCTGCACGGCAGCTGACTGCGGCCCATGACGGGCAGCTACTGCCAGAGGAAAGATGTGGACAGTTTATGCAAAAGATGCTCTTTCCCAGCTGGGCTGTCCGGTCAGACGTGCTGGACTACTGCGCAGGCGTCGCAACCTCGCCCGACCCCGATGACCCAGACAGCCTTCTCCGGGTGATTGAGGACTCCAAGGCGAGAGAGCGAAGGGTAGACGAGCGGCTGGATCCCTACTCGGGACGCTACTTTCCTCGCGAGGCGAGGACGGAGAGCTTAGCCATGTTGATGCGCAACGAGAGGGCGGTGGAGAAGATTATCCGGATGCGGACTTGGGGTCTGCTGGGCGAGCGATGTGGAATGCACACGGAGACGGCAGAGCAGGCGTTTGCCCAGTGGAGAAGCGTTGCACAGGCGACGGGGCAGGTAGATGGAGCTTGATGCTTCTGATGGTAGAGTTTGATGCTTTTGATGGTAGAGACTTTGATGCTTCTGATGGTAGAGAGCTTGATGCTTTTGATGGTAGAGAGCATGATGCTTCTGATGGTAGAGAGCATGAAGCTTTTGTTGGTAGAGCAAGAAGTAGCCGCCCAGCAGCCCGCCACGGGCCAAGAACGCCTCTCAACCAGACAAAAAGAAGAAAAAGGCAAATAGGCCAAAAAAAGAAAAAAAAAAGCATGTCCCGACCATCCCACAACTCCAATCCATCTTTTCACGGAAACAACTGCAATTGGTAGGAAGACGGTCGGGTGGCAAAGGTTACTCTACGGGGCCGGGAACGGAGGACTATCCACGGAGGAGCAGTGGGATAACCCTCAGCAAGCCGCTGTGCGCGGAGCCACGGTGTAAAGGTATTGTAGATTACCTGACTGATGATGGCCGGAGAGAAGCGGGGGACGGGGCGCGCCTGCCTTTTATACACCATGTTTTTTTCGCGAGATGGTCCGTGCGGCCGCGATTACCTCAGCAACGGCGCGCTGCCTGGCCGGGTGGGGCTCGCTGGGTGAGATTTTTTTTTTCCTGTGTACATACTACAACAGTAGGTTGGTTGTCCATGGGGAGTTGGCATGCACGGCGCGTCGACTGGCTGTGCTTTCCATTGTGCCAATTATGCCCCGTGGACACAGGAACAGAAGAAGAACATCACGGCAGAGTCAGAGGGCAATCTTGGTGGTGGACGTTGTGCATGCAGTTACGCTAGACTAGGCCCTTCCTCGTACTTCCATGGAGAGTCCGTGAGATGGTTGCCCGCAGCGCCCAGTCTCTCGATCGGCCAGCCCCGACATGGCCCACGCAGCAAACGCCTAGGACCGCCCACGCTCTAGTACAGCCGCTTGGGGGGGCTCATGGTGGCCTTGATGGTCAAGGAGCCCACATTCTGCCATCCCTTCTTCAGCAGCGAGACGAGGTAGTTGATGGCCAACATGATGTTGCCAATCAACTCATCCTCGGTCATGCCCACGTTGCCGACGGCGACACCCATGCAGAGCACCTTCTTCAGCTGGAACTTGATCGTCGACTTGACCTCGTTCATCTTGTTGGCGAGATCCTCGGCGTGCGACACGGGCGTGGGGAATTTTCCCGCCTTGGAGAGACCGGGTCCGAGAAGACGGGGAATCTGCTTGATGAGGGCATCCGAGGCGATGAAGGCGTCGTACTTGCGCGCGAGCTTCTTGATGAGCTTCTTGTTCTTGTTGAGCTTCTTCAAGTCGTCGGTGCTCATGGCGTCGACGCCGTGGTGCTTGGCACGGTCGATGTCGTGCTGGTCACCGAGAACGCAAATGGCCATGCCTGTCGTCTCCGTCAGTGTTTGCGCTCCCGCACTGGCCCATGAGCAGCGACCTACGAGGACGGGGGATGTTGGGCAGCTTGACGGTTCCGGAGAAACGCTTGTCACGCTGAGGGTCGTAGTTCTTGAGGCCGATCTGGAGCTCTACCGTCTCGAGGAAGTTCCTCTTCTTGGTCTCATTGGAGTACTCGAGGAGTTCTTGCACGTTCGTACGAACGCCGGCAACAGAGATTTTCGACATGTTGACAATCTGTCTCCCAAAGGATAGGTAGATTCCTTTGGTGGCTCTGGTGCGGTGGTGGTGGTGGTGCAAGAAGGGCAGCCGACAGGGCGGTGGGCGATATTGGTGTGGGCGGAAAGATGACGCTAACGAGCTTTACACTAGGCCATAACGAGTACGGCTGGCGGTCAGTCGAATCTCCTCACGGCCATCTATGGTTGTATCATGGTATGTGTTCTTTCTCAACGCCGTGCAAAATGGATTTTCCGACGATCCCTTGGTAGTCCCGGGGCTCTTTTCCTGCTCCATTGCCCTGGCATTGCTTCATAGTTCAGCAGCAGCAGCATCATCATCATCATCATTATCCACGGCAGGCAAGCACAAGTGGCCAAAGAACAAGTTTGTGCATGGCTCAGTCTGCGCCATCCCAACCAAATGCACCCTTAATATACAATCGCTTTTGTTCCCAAATCCAGCCATGCTCCGAAGAGCACTACGCCATGCAATGCCCAAAACTCCTCGCCGTGATCATTGCCCCGTGAGTAAATGATATGCATATAGAAGGTAGTAGCAGTCCATGCACACTGTCACTACGGGGTATCGAATCAAGAAGCAACAACGCCATGACCGCCCCGTTGCACACAACCAGACCAAATCAGAAGGGGTATGTAGTAAAGCCACTTACCAAAGTTGTCGCGCCAGACGAAGCAGAAGCCCGGGCCTCATGACAAACGGGGAAGTGCTTGACGTCGTTTGCACCGTTCAATCGAACCATAACCAGATTGTTGTTCCGCTGAGTCAAACGGTACGCGATAGAATCTTTAATGCATCAATTGCTGGTTGTGTGTGGCATCCACGACGTTGTCCGAGAGGTTGATGAGCAGCTGGGCGAGACAGCGCTTCGTGGCTGCATCGTCTCGTAAGACCGAAGAGAAGGTGGCATCCCGCAGAGGCTCAGGCAGACATTGGCGAAGGGCTTCACGGGCGCGGGCATTGTCCGATAGACTAGTGGGGTCAGTAGGGACTTCTGACAGTCGCATTCTCGGCGCAAAATACCGTAGAAAGCATCGAACCACGTGCTTGAGAAGGCGGACAGTCTGCTGCTCCACAAGCTGGTTCACCATGTTACTGAGAACCGTGCCAACGGCATAGAATCGCTCGTAAGTCTGGCAGATGTAGGCGAGGCCAATGTCATCCAAGAGGATCTTTTGGACAATGAAGATGGCAACCGTCTTGCTCAGCTCCGATCCGGTCTCCATGATACGGAGGCAGAGCGGGATGATTTCGGTGGTGAGAAGAAAATTGATGACCTCGGAGGAGTCATTTTTGACCAAGGCACCAATGACACCGAGAGAGGTAAGGCGTAGGTACTCGAACGGCCGCGACTTGGACGTGGTGTTGAGAAATGGGTACAGGAATAGCGGAATGTGTGCTGCGGTCGCATCAGCTCGGGCCCACCGTTCCAGCATGACAGACGTACCACTCAAGAACAGACCGCGGGTCTCCGTGTGAGAGGCGACGCATTGAAGTAGCGCAAGCGCGTTGCATACACGGTTCGACGCAGCCGCAGTGAGTTGCGAGGGGTTGAGCAGCGGGTAGACGGATATGATTTCCTGGAGAAGCGAGGCCATGACACCTGTGCGCTGTCAGCAAGGAAGGCACGGCATCCGGCTTCGCCCTACCAAACGAGTGCCAGAGAATCAGCGCAAGCTCGGGAACCTGCTCGCGCTTCTTGCTCAGCTCCAGCAGCGCTGCCTCGCGCGTGGTGGGCTTCATGAGCTGCGCTATCCACTCGAGGACGCGCCGGTTCTCTTCCGTCATGCCGACCTCGCCTGCCTGCGCGTCGTTCGCAGGACCGCGCGGAACCATGTTGTTTCCGGGGAGACTGGTGCCGTTGTTGCCAGCGATTCGGCTGTAGTGCTGTTGTTGGGCGGCGGCGGCGGCAGCAGCAGCAGCCTGGGCCTGTGCCTGTGCCTGTGCCTGTGCCTGGGCCTGTGCCTGTGCCTGCGCCTGTGCCTGCGCCTGCGCCTGGAGCTGGCCGTGCTGGGCTACATGATGG
>Ga0182211_1000118_pt1 | contig 22191 bp, 16 predicted proteins | sample G5R1MG_20_FD_129660 | JGI IMG/M metagenome (GOLD analysis project Ga0182211, IMG submission 129660) | Switchgrass phyllosphere microbial communities from Michigan, USA - G5R2_MAIN_03OCT2016_LD1 MG | ecosystem: Host-associated > Plants > Phyllosphere > Phylloplane/Leaf | place: USA: Michigan... | reverse complement strand
TATGGGAGGCCGAGGAGTGAATCGAGTCGTCTCCCTGCCCTGCCCCCTCACCCTGCTCTGCTCTGCTCTGCGACCGCCTGCCTACCCCTCTTTCGCCGTGCGCCTGCCGCCCATTCCATCGCCAAAATTTCTTGTCCATTGACCACCACCACCACCACCACCACCACTTCCACCGCTGCCACCACCGCCACACCACATCACGCACATTGCGCCCGTCGCGCTCGTCGCGCCCGTGCTCTCTGCTCCTGCCTGCACGCCCGCTGTGCCATGCACTGCGTCTAGCCGCCTCCCCGTGGACACCGCTCGGCCTGACACCGCGCATCCGCCGCCAGACTATGGCAGTCGCCTACTGATTGCCCTCGTCCAGCCCGCCTGTGGGCGCACGCACACCACGGCCACCCGCCTCGCACCCCCGCCATGGCCGCCCACGCCCCATCCAGGCCAGCGACGCTGGCGCCGCCCGCCGTCACAGCTCTGCGCCAGCAAGCCCAAGCCGTCCCGGGCCTCCGCCTCAGCATGGAGCGCTCCGTCAGCCAGGACATGCGCGAGGAGCGCGATGACCTCCGGGAGGCGGCCGCCCATAGCCTGAACATCATCATGGACCTTGACCTGCACGCCAAGGTCCGCTACGTGAGCCCCTCGTGGAAGGATGTCGTCGGCACTCTGCCTCAGCACGTCGTCGGCCAGCCCATCCTCGACCTCGTCGACGCCGGAGCCGACGCGTTTGCCGAGACCATTAAGTCGGTCCGCAAGGACGACTCACGCAGCCACATTGTCCGCTTCGCCGTCCGCCTGGGCCCCCACTCCGTCTTGCACAGGCGTCGCTCTAAGCCCACCGCTCACGATGCCCCCCTGCCCACGTCACCCACCCACTGCGTCGATGACGCCCATGGCGCCGACACCGATGACGAAGACGACGACGACGACAAACAGATGCTGAACCTCGAGGCGCAGGGCATCATGGTCTACGACCGCGCCACAGGAAAAGAGAGCCACGTACGGATGCCCCACGCCCCCTATTGGGCCGCCGCTAACACGTTGTAGACCATGTGGATGGTGCGCCCCTCGGTTCTCCGCGAGGTGACCATTGACCTGCCAGAGTTCCTGGTAGAGTCTCTGGGCGTCGGGGCAGAGGTGCTGGCTCATTATCTGACCGGGCTCGCGGAGCAAGGTGCCAACGACCCCCGCAACCATCCCCCACCGCTGCCTGTCCTCTGCCGCATCTGCGAGCGACAAATCACACCCTGGTGGTTCGAAAAGCACTCGGAGCTCTGCTTGCAGGAGCATCGTGCCGAGATGGATGTGCAAATGGCCCAGGAGACCCTTTCTGAACACCGCAACGCCATTGTCAGAGTTCTCGACACGCTCGAGTCGCACAGTCAACGTTCTCGCGCTGCCTCCATGGATCCCATCCAGCCCATCACGCCAGCCGAGTACAAGGGACTCATCATTCACTCATCCTCCACCCCTTCTTCAGCCACGCCCTCGGGACGCAACTCACCCGCATCGACACCGTCCCGATCCCGCGAGCGATCTTCAGGCTTTGGCCATCATCGTGCTCGTTCCTTTGCCGTGCGGAGACCCCTGGCTCGCATTGTCGAACTCGTGCTGGATTTATGCGACACCGCCCTCGAAATCAACACGCCCGCCATCAAAGACACGGCTCGTGGCCAGCCTGCAGCCGAGATCCGCACACAGTCTCCACAATCCGAAAACCGCATATCTCAGGTTCTACAATGGCAGTCTCCTACCACAGGCTCGTCTGATCACACAGAAGGCCTAAAATTGCTCTGCGAGGACACCAATAGACTGGCAAAGGCCAAGATAGACGCTGTCACCCGGCACAGGCGAGTCTTGGAGTACTCTGAACGTCTCCGTGTGGAGTTTGACATTTTGGTTCAAGAATGCATCGAGGCAGCCATGGCGAAGGCTGCACGCATTGCAGCCGGCGAGGACAGCTCTTCCGAGGAAGAACAACTCACGGAAGAACCCTCATTGGGCTCGAACGATGCCCCCACGGGCGAAGAAGGCATGTTTCCAGGCTCCTTTGACGCTCCATCCGCCATGGCGCAGGCTCTACGCAACAACGCCTCCGACTTCTCGCTCCCAGCGCGTGTTGGTCGTCGAGAGTCATCTGTCGCCGGCTCGAACCGCTCCAGCAGTCCAAAAGGGGGTAGCCAAACGCCAAAGACACACGCAGGTGCCATCAACATTACCACCCAGCACAAGCGTCACTCTATGCACTTTGAGAGTGATACTGGTGCTGAAAGCGATACCAGCATGCGCTCGTCTGTGTTATCGGGCCCGAGAAGAGCAGACTCGCCCGCAGCATCCGACGTCGGCTTGGGCAAAGTGGCAAGCTCACGAGAGAGGAAGCGTAAGAGTCTCATCCTTCCAAGCGTGCTATCCAGCCGACAACACTCGCCCGCCCGCTCCATGATTCCACCACCCTCTTCACCCTTGAGAACCACTAAGCCTCGTCTTCCTAGTGGTGTGGAGGCACTGCAATCCCCGGTCACGTCGCCCATCTTGACGACGACCGAGTTCTCATCGCCAGCCATGTCTCACGTCACCCTCCACCATCATCGCAGACAGTCATCCACTGCCGGCTCCGATGGCCCAAGACCTATATCGCCACGCCTCATACCCACCACCCAGCCACAAGCACGTGCAGTCCCACCGTCTATCAAAGATTTTGAGATCATCAAGCCGATCAGCAAGGGTGCCTTTGGCAGCGTGTATCTTGCAAAGAAGAAGTCGACGGGAGAGTACTACGCCATCAAGGTTTTGAAGAAGGCGGACATGGTTGCCAAGAATCAAGTCACCAATGTCAAGGCTGAACGAGCCATCATGATGTGGCAAGGCGAAAGCGATTTCGTCGCCAAGCTTTATTGGACCTTTTCGAGCAAGGACTACCTGTATCTCGTCATGGAGTACTTGAACGGTGGGGATTGTGCCTCGCTAATCAAAGTCCTCGGTGCTCTTCCTGAAGATTGGGCTAAGAAATACCTGGCGGAGGTGGTGCTTGGTGTCGAGCATCTCCACAGCCGCGGTATTGTCCACCGTGATCTGAAGCCAGACAATTTGCTTATCGACGGCAAGGGTCATTTAAAATTAACTGATTTTGGACTATCTCGAATGGGTATGATCGGCCGTCAGAAGCGCGCCCTCAAGTCTGCAGACCAAGCCCCAGATCTGCTCAAGACTGGACCTTTTCATCGCGCGACATCAATGGGCTCTTCACGTTCCGCTTCGTTCGATCTCAACCCGTCGCCTTCGAACACACCACACATGACACCAGCCCTAGCCGGTGAGATTGGACAGCCTTCGTATTTCAGCCTCAACCGAGAAAGCTCCTCAGGTCGCGAGGCCTCCAGGCGACCATCGGCAAATCGGATGGAGAGTCAAGACAGCGACGCACTTCAGGCAATGTTTCGCCGCTTTTCCATTGTCGACGATTCCTTTAGTCAGCCGCGCGCACGTTCGCCAATCGAGGAGGAAGCATACAGTGATGATGGGTCTCCCGACTTGTTTCCGGCATCCCACTCCATGGCATCATCGGCACTTACTGCTCAGAACAGTACTACTACTACTCCTCCTCCCCCAGTAACATCGACGATGCCACCTCCACCGCCAATGACTTTGTTTGATCCAGAGGATAACAACCGCAAGTTTGTAGGCACCCCGGACTACCTGGCACCCGAAACAATTGCCGGTAATGGCCAAGATGAGGTCAGCGATTGGTGGTCGTTGGGATGCATTCTGTTCGAGTCCTTGTATGGCTACCCCCCGTTCCATGCCGACACGCCGGACGAGGTGTTCCAGAATATATTGGGGCGCAAGATCGATTGGCCAGAAGATGACGACGAGCTCTATGACATCTCAGACGAAGCCAAAGATTTGATGAACCGACTCATGTGCTCTGATCCCACTCAGCGTCTAGGGGCTAACAAGGACGACAAGTTTTCGAGTGGAGGAGAAGAAATCAAGCACCATCCTTGGTTTTCTGGCATCAACTGGGAAGATATACGTAACGATGAAGCCTCGTTCATCCCAGCGCCGGAAAATCCGGAAGACACCGAGTACTTCGACACCAGAGGAGCTGTCATGGCTAATTTCACACCTGAATTTGAGGATCAAACCACTTCGGTCGCAGGCACTCCAAGTGCTGGCTACCCGGATCGCCCACACGATGCGCTGTCTCGAGTGCGCTCGCAGGTCACCGTCTCTACCATGAAGAGAGGCCTCATCCCACTTCACATCCCAGCTCATGTACGCGAGAGCAGGACACGGAGGCTCAGTGAGCCCATGGCCGCTGATGACTTCGGCAGTTTCAGCTACAAGAATCTGCCCGTGCTCGAAAAAGCGAACAAAGACGTGATTCAAAAGTTGCGTGCAGAAGCTATGCTCCCACAAAACAAGCCGGGGCCTGTTCTTCAGTCCCCGGGGGTCACATCTCCCTCACCATCTTTGGAGACGAGTCCCATGATGAACGGGCCATTCAAACGAACACTCTCTACTAACAGAGCAACTGGCAGACCATCTTCGCCCTCTATGAGTGCGCCTCACTCTTCGCCCAGTCGTGGTTCGCAGCCTTCTTCGCCGTTGCTGGTGCAATTCAGTACAGGGCAACATCACGACCGACGCAAGACGTCGAGTAGTTCCAGTACCCTTTCACACACTACAAGTAATCCGTCTTCATTGCAACCGGGTAGCTTCTTTGATCCTTCGCGACTCACTGGCTTGAGACCATCGCCTGAAGCCATTTCGCCTATCAAATCAGCAAAGACCCCATCTACGCCGACCGCAGCGCCGCTAGATAAGCCCAGTTCGGGTCCGCGACACGCTTCCGTAAGCCAGGCGAGTGCTTCGTCTCCTCGCGCTCGCTCGCAGACGCTCGGTTCTCAGGAGGAGGATGTTGTCCGTGATTTGTTGCCAGGGCATTACAAACGGCGTAGCCAGGTGCTCGATGTCTCGCCGTCCTCTTCGGATACGGAAGACTCTAGAGCAAAGGCTCTTCTTCGTGTACAGCGGAGACGGCAAAGCTCCCGCCGACTCTCACAAATTAGCTTTGGTGATGGTCCCTTCTTTAGGCCTTTGGATGTCCTCATTTGTGAGGATCATCCAGTCTCCCGCCTTGTCATGGAAAAGCTACTCGAGAAGCTTCGATGCCGCACATTAACCGTTACCAACGGTTCAGAGGCCATACGTTATGCCATGGGCGAGGTTAAGTTCGACGTCATCATGATGGAGTTCCGATTACCCCAAGTCAATGGTGCTGATGTTGCTCGTATGATTCGCGACACGAAGAACGCCAACACACATACGCCCATTGTTGCAGTCACTGGCTATTTGAAAGAACTCCAAGCGCCGCACTACTTTGACGCACTCATTGAAAAGCCGCCCACAATCGCTAAGCTCACGGATACCTTGGGAAGACTGTGCCAATGGAAAGCGCCTCCCCCTGGATGGGCCCCTAACCAGTTCCCATCAATAATGCCTTCATCTGGGCTTCGACAAGAATCGACACGCCAGGAGGACAGTCCCACGTCCAATTCCTCTGGTTATCCGGCAGTGCCTTCGGGTAGCTACCGCGGCTCGAGCCGTGAAGACTCTATCAGCTCTAGCTTCTTTGGCGATGCGGATAGCCGCGCCAGCGAGGATATACCCGTCCTTGTTGCTCGTCATAACGCAGATGATTGGCGCGAACGTGACATTGCGCGAGCCATGAATGGTCTGGGTATCACAGACGATGCAGCTACTGTCGATCCCAAGACGATAGTGCAAACTCGTGTTGGTGCGCCTGACCTTATCCACGGGGACTCCGCACCCGCCGTATTCCAGGACACCACTCTCCGCCGTCAACGCTCTACCGAACAAGTTGGCGCCAAGCGCCGCATCCTCGAGACGCGCAAACACGAATCCGCAGAGTCTGGCGACGATGAAGACGACGAATTAGGTCATCTCAACGTCCGTGCTCGGAGCCCTAAATCACGCCCTAAATCCACGTCTAAACTCGGCATCGAAATGATGCGCACTAATAGCAGAGGCAGCGTGATCTCTGTCGACGACGGCAGCGCCGGTGCCGGTGTCGGCGTTCCTCACGAATCCACACTTGTGTCTTCCCCCCAGCCCATAATCACAGAAGATAGCGTCGCAGAGGAATACGAAGGCGGTCTTACCACGCCTCAGGTCCCGCACGCATCGCTCACGCCGCCGGAAATATTTCCTGCTGCGCCGGGCGATGCTGTGGCGGAGTTTGCAGTCGAAACGCCCAAGGCACCTATTTCAACTGACGGTACCGAACGCGTTGCTGCGACGCCGGATTCCGATGCCACGCCCCGCGCAAAACAGAGTGGTGATGCTAGGCAGTAGTGGCGTATTATGCCGTCCGTTAGTTACGCGCCTCCCCTCTGCCTTTTTTAACCGCCCTCCCCCTCTCTACATTGAAAAAAAAGGGGTACTTTCTTCTAGCACCTTTTTACTAGGCTCTTTTTTTTCTACCAAATAAGATCAGAATCGGGGCCTTGCGAATACTGGAACATGCATTCTTTTTGAACGCGAGATATTCGTGTCTAAAGCTAGGTGCTGCTTGCTGCTCTTGCAGGAGATGGTGAGTTGGCGTGGGAGTATGAGAGGGAGGAAGGGAAAGGTGAAGTTGAGTTGCGGTATGTTTGTGTGTGTCTGTTCTTATGTGTGTAATTGACTTGAAGCATGGTGTGTATCTGCGTGTGTGTCGCGTATGTCTGTTTGTTTTCGTTTTTTTTTTTCAACGGAGGCTGCAAAGATGTTGTTTGGTGCTCTTGCGGATATCTTGTCCCGTCTTGTCCCTCCTACCTTTTTCTCTTGCTAACCAAGGATTTCTTTCTCTCCTTTGTCTTTTCTCTTTTCTTTTTCTTTTCCCAACGAACAATGGTAGTGCACCAACTCTAGGCGAGGAAATCAGACTTTTTTTTATTTTATTTTTTTCCTTTGTTCAGGGTGGCGGAAAGGAATTTTTTTTTGGGATTTTGGCAGTTCCTTCCTCGTCCCCGTGTTGTTGTTTTTTCGAGCGTGCGTTGTTTTCCTGTTGTTGACGCTTGTGCTACATACTACTATCTATCCAGCACTCGCAATTATCATAGTATTATCTTTGTGCTCCATCAGATCTTGGTGCTATGAATACAATATTGGAAAAAAAAAAATTGCGAACGAGGTTGGAGCTATACATTTATTGCGTTTACGTGCGATAAAGAACGGAAGGAAAGGCAAGGTACTGTCTACCTTGATTCGCCCCTATTTTTTTTGGTCCTTTGTGCTGATCCTTTCTATCACTCTTACCACCCAGTAGTAAAACATGAAGTCAGCACATATCTCTCTTCTATCATAATTCACTCTTTTTTTGCGGCATCTGGAGCACATGGATTCAGGAAGATCGGAGAGAAGGAAAACGGATGGGCGTGGATCAGGAATAAGCGATAGACATGCATACACATCTATATACGCCCTACGAATAACTAATGGATTCAGCATGTACCATAGGACCATGAAAGAGATGAGGCAAGAGAGAGAGAGAGAGAGAGAGAGAGAGAGAGACGGAGAATTACATGTCGCCCCGATTTCCTTTCTCCGCAGAATCAACACATCATTACTCTAGCAAAAGCTTATAGGTTGCAATTTCAAACGCCCGAACTTCCAGCTTCACCCCCTTTCCTGCTTTTCCTGTGCTGTCTTGCGTGTCAAGTTGCACCACATTATCACTAAGGTCTTCGAGATAATCCTCGAGCGCATTCACTTTGGTCACGCTCTTGACGGGCAAATGGCCCCACGTAAGCACGCCCCTGCTTTTCCCGCCAAGTGCGTCGTACACACGTAGGATGACACTGTGTCCTTTGTTGACCGGCAGCTCGCCGCGAGAAACGTCCTCGTCGTCTTCGCCACGCTTGATGGTATCGAGGATGAGGTTCGGAGCGCCGTCGATGTGGAATGCGCTTAGCAGACCAGGACTGTTCGACACACCAGCAGTGTGGCCGACGATCTTGAGCGGGTTGTTGAATTCGAATGCTTTGCGAATTGTGGCTTCGTTGAGAGGACCTGGGTGGGGGAAGATGGCGTACCGTGTCTTATGGTGGCCCATGTCTGCATGGCCGTCTGGGGCTTTGGGGGCGCGAAGAAGCGACAGACGCATGACGTTACCTGCAACTGCAAAGCCGTATTTGCTGTCATTTAATATGGACACGCCATAGGTGGCTTCAGAGAGATCAGCCCACTTGTGAACGCAGACCTCGAATTTAGCCATGTCCCAAGTGGTGTTATAATGTGTGGGGCGGCGAACAATGCCGAACTGCGTCTCATAGCTTGCCTCTGTGTTTACAATGTCTACCGGGAACTCAACCTTGAGGAACTTCATGGTCTCGTGCCATTCAATCTCCGTTTCTATCTCGATGGCTGTCGGTGCATTGCCAATCGCAGCTGGGAGGGAGATTGTGGTAACAGCCCATGATTTGTCCGAGATCTTCGTAGTAACTTCAAGGGAAACACGGTGAATGTTATTCTCTGATATGGTCACCTTGGAGGCAGCTAGTTCCTTTCGCGACTTCAGGTGGTACACTTCGACATCCCAGGCTTGCCAATAGAGCGGTTTGTCGTCGTAAATGACGAGTTGAGCAGCTTTCTCCCCCTTGGGGATGAGCTCGCGATCCATAGCAATGTCGTACATCGAAGTGATGACACCGTTGGATACCTCTACAGTAAACTGCGTATTTCGGAGCTCAAAAACGTTGGGGCGAACCTCTTTGACCGATGCGACGTTTGCAGAATAAGGCGATGCGAGGGATCGCACGGTCATAGGTCCCAGTCCACTACCATGAGCAAGGCCATAGGTAATCTGGCTGGCAACACTGGGGAGCTTGACAATCTCACTTCGCGTCCAGGGTAAAGTGTTTATTGCAGTCAACTTGGAAGTCGGTCCCAAACTGAGTGTGTCATCGAAGCCAAGCTCAGCAAGAGCATCGGACAAAAGTCTCTCGCCCGTTGCGAAGACTTCTGCATAGATCTATATGGATTAGCCATGATTTAGTAGACCAATCATTCAATGCTTACTTTGTCTGAATCCTCATAGCACATCTCAATCGAGCTGCCCGGGAGGCAATCGTGGAATTGACAAAGCAGAACGTTCTCCCACATATCGTCAATGTCCTTCTTCGGGTATTTGTACGAGCTCTTCTTTCCGAAGCCATTTTTTATGGTAGCCAATGTAGCAAGATATTCAATGTCGCGTAACATGATTTCCGACTTCCGGTTGTTGCGCTTGTTGTTGGACTGAGTCGTGTACGTGCCACGGTGCAGTTCGAAGTACAGCTCACCGTACCAGGTCACAAGCTCCGTGCCATTCTCAACCTTCTTTTCCAAACGGTCAAAAAAGTCATCGGCAGAGTCCCCGAGCTTTAGGCGAGGCAAGAGGCTGGTCTTGTCGCTAATACCACGGCACCTTCTCAGCTTCTCCAGATGCTGCCATGTGGGACCACCACCTCCATCGCCCTTCCCAAACACGATAAGAGAAGACTTGTCCTGGTCGAGCGATTTGTGTTGTGTGACGCTTCGTCGGACGTCACCGAAGTTTGCCTCGCAAGTGTACGTCTCCGATGGCGGCATATGGCAAATGACCTGGCTGTTATCGAGGGCTACCCAGTTAAAAGTGGTGTGTGGGAAGGTGTTGATATTATTCCAGCTCAACTTCTGGGTCAGAAATCTAGTCATGCCTGCTATGCGGCATACCTGGGGTAGTTGGGTCGAATACCCAAAGGTATCCGGGAGCCAGAAGGTGCGGCAGCGCTGGCCAAACTTGCTTTCAAAGTAGCGTTGGCCGTACAGGAATTGTCTAACCAGAGATTCTCCACCAGGCAGATTGGTATCGTGTTCGACCCAGCTGCCACCTATCGGCTGAAAGCTTCCCTCCTTGACCTTCTTCTTGACCCGGTCGAATGTTGAAGGGTAGTCCTGTTCTAGCCACTTATACTGCTGTGCCTGCGAGCAACAAAAGCGCAGCTCGGGGTATCGATCAATGAGATCACACTGACTCGACCAGGACCGGTTGACCTTGCGCTTCGTCTCAGCAAACGGCCACAGCCAACACGTGTCAATGTGACAGTATCCTATGCCAGTGACTATGGCCTCCTTGTCGCTGTCATAGACTTTGTGTGAGTCTGCAGCCCCGACATACTCACGGGCGATTTTCCGCGCGGCGACGATGCTTTCGTGGCTCCCATGGCCGGCAATAAAAGTATCCATGATGCGATTGGCGATCTGCAGTGCATCGTGCGCTTCGGTGGAATCTCCCGGAAATTCGCGGGCCGCGTCAGATATCTCCCAGAAGTCAAAGTAAAGGCCCCGAGCCTCGAGGTTGATCGCCACGATCTCGGCCGTGTGAAGCTGGTAGTATCGGTTGGGGTCCGGCGGCTGTATGGAATCCCCTCCGGGAGCATTGCCAAACATGCCGTTACATGCCATCTCGATGTAGAAGGTATGCTCCTTCCCGTCTCGGAACGACTCGGGCAGAATCCATTGCGTCCGCTCGCCTCCGCCCGTCAAGCCGTGCACCGTGCGGCCATCTTCGGTCCAAATCAGCCCCTCGTTGTTGGCGTCCCAGACAAACTCGAGATGCTCTTTCTCGAGCAAGTCCTTGGGGACGGTGAGCCGGACCTTGAACCAGTGTGTCGACCAACTTGGGCCGAAAGACTCGCCCACTTTGGTCGGCTTGAATTGGTGTGAAGTGGCTTCTGGGAACAAGGGCCGGGAGAGGTTCGGGGGCGAGTAGACAGAGAGCTTGATGTGATCGGTCCCGGACGCAGTGGCTTCAGCGAGCTTACTGAGAGGTGGTCAGTATGGAATGGCGGCCGCGAAGGGCATCATCTTCATGGGCTTACCCGATGAGTCCCTGTTCTCGGTACTGGCCGGCGTCGAGAAACTGCCTCAAGCGGTCCTTGTAAATGTGATTAATCGGCGCGCCGACGGGTCCGGCGGCCAGCGTCGGATACTCTCGCGAGACCATGCTGCTGCTGTGCGTGTCCCCGCCCATGCTTGACGTGTGGGGGAGAAAGAGAAGAGGAGTGAGTTGTGAGATTGAGTATATATAGAGGTGGCCAAGGCGTCAGCTGGCCTCTGGTGTGGCATGGAGCTTGGAGTACCTTGCAGCCAGCGTCGCATGACTGACGCAGATCGCTCCAGCTGTCGCTCTCCCTCCCCCGCATCTTGGCGCCCCACAACGGGACGGTGAGCATCTGGGGAAGACATTCTTGCTGGCCGTGGCTTTCGAATGCTCGACCCGGTCGGGTGATTATTCGGTCCCTCCAAGCATACTGCGCGTCTTCCTCCGCCTCGTCTTCAAAATGCCACGAGGGACTTTGCGCTGTCTGTTTCTCCTCGTCTGTTCGCCTGTCTGTCCGCCTTTCTCTTTGCCTGTCTCTTCTCCCGCCTCTTCTCCCGTCTCTTCGCCGTCCACATCCAGAACCTCACTCTTCCTCTTCTTGGCCATGTTCCCAAAGTACTGCTGCAGACTTCGATGACCCTCGTGGCCAGGCGTGCCTTTTCCCATCCAGAACGCATCCTTCATCGGCCTGTCCCTTTCCAACCCGCCTCTCCTCCTCTCCTCTATTTCCACCGGCAGCCGAAGCGTCCTGTCGCGGCCGCAGATAGCCCGCTTCACATCTTTGCTCAGCATCTCTTCAAGCAACCATAGCCTTGTCTCGTCGTCCCGGTCGAACTGCTTGTCCGGTGCAATTTGTACGCGGCGCAGCTCTTCGCTCTCGCGCCATTGTTTGCGCTTGTCTTCGTGCACCATGGCGGCTGCTCGGGGTGCTGCGTCTTCTGGATGGTAGTGTGTTGGGCCTTCGACGCTGTTCGCTCCACGCTCGTCGCCCTCGGATGAACCTTGGAGGAACGGAGGGATGCAAGAACGATCGAGCCAGGTATACCGCGGAACTGGTGAAGGCAGGATGGGAGTGGAATCATCGGGGCACTTCGCGTGCGTGGGGGGATCAAAGGTGAATGACGTGCTATGAGCTCTATTCACAGTGCTGCTCTTGAAGAGCGCCTCTTCCGGCCATGCACTAGGCATGTTGAACTCTTTTCGCAGTGGACTGTGTGTTTTGCAAGCACAGGTCGGGTCTTTCCACTGCGAGTTGGCTTTGCTTGTAGAGCATAAGGAGAGGTTTAGTAGTATACTTGGGGTTGCGACATTCCCAGTGTTCCCAGGCACAAATATTAGTGAAGATAGCAAATCCATTTTTTTCTTTGGTCATCAACTGGATCCAGGTGATGGAATTCAGAAAGTGGGTGGCTTGTATGTTTTAAAGCACCAGACCCGATGATGTAAGATGTGAAGGGGAAGGTGAAGGTGGATGTGAAGGTGAAGGTGACTTCATTGGTATTCAGGGACCAAGCTCATGTGGATTGTGAGACAGCTTGTACAGCACTTCTATAAGAAACGTATAGGTACAACTAGCTATAGCACACGTACAGGATACAATGTTGTTGTAGTTAAGAGCCTATGTACCACCACCAGCCGTATGCCACATCGCAAGCATAATCTTGTCACAGAAAAGACTGGCTGAGGATCTAACCGTGCCCATATAGCTGATAAGTGCTAACCAAACGCCTGAAAATGCCATGTGCTACTACTCAAAACGAAGTTATTGCTGGGAGCGTGGAACTCGCAAGGTGGCTCGTACCCTCCAAAGCTTCATTTGATGCGATCCAACCTGGCACGATTCATGGCAATCTGGTCGTCTACCTTGTCGGTCTTACCAATGATGCGCTCAATGTGCTTGTTCTGGGTGTCCACTTCTTCACCCATGGCGCGACCAAGATGGTTGAGGCGTTTAGCCGCACCATGAAGCGCATCTACTAGGGATTAGTATCGTAGGCAATTCCATGAGAAGCCATGACTTACCGAGATTGCTGTCAATCTCATTCTCCATCTCATCGTCTTCGGAATCTGCCTCGAACTGGTATTTGGCACGCTCTGCCAATGTGCTTTTGCCCTTCGTCCCCCCTGCTGCCTGTAGTGAGCGATTGACGCCATCGGTACGAGCCGAAGTTTCCCAGGCGGCTTTGCGGGTTGCATCACGTTGTGCACGATCGGCCTGATGGTTCTCCATACTAAAGGATCATTAGCCCATGCTCGTAAACATTATTGGGAGTCGGGGCTAGCACACATTTTCCTGTCGCGCTCTTCACGCCGCGAAGATGCGGTGAAAGGGTTAGCGATGTGCATGGCGAACATGGACTTGTTCAATGCTGTATTGTCGTCAGTAGGGCGGCAGATAGAGTGGATGCCTGACAACGTACTCTTCAGTTCTCGCGCCTTCTCTTCAGCAATGCGGTTCTGGGTGCTTGCAAGGTCCAAGTTGCGTTCAGTGCTATCAGAATATTAGCAAGGTTCGTCTCCGTGTTGGAAAGAATCCGGCGTACTTGTGGATGCGCTCGCCCTGGGCTCCAAGCCGTGCGAGGGTGTCGCGGCCGGTCTCCTCTGCCTGCTGTGCCAGTCGCAAAGCATTACGTGTGCTCGAGACATCCTGTTGCTTCATGAACTTGATCTCGTTCTTAGTAGCAGCAATATCCTCCTCCTCCTGCTCCTCGGCTGTCAACTCGCGATCGCCGTAGGCGCCATACCCCCCTGGGGCTTCGGCACCGTATCCGCCAGGAGCCGCACCGTAACCGCCACTGTTATCTCCGTATGCACTGCTTTGGCCGTAGCCAGCGGGCTGTTGAGGCTTCGCTTGCTGTCGCTGCGCTGCGTTGCCGAACAGCTCATTGCGACCCATGTCGGTGCTCATTGTGTCGTTGGACGGGGTCCTCCCAAGTCCTCCGTAGCCTCCAGGGCCTCTGGATGGAGCTGCTCCTGCCGCGCCTCCTCCGTAACGGTCGTTGCCATATCCCGACTGGGCAGCATAGCTTCCCCCTTGTGCACTGTACCCACTGGAGGCGGCGGAAGGCCCGGGTCGCTGTCCATAATTTTGTCCGGGACCCGTTACGGCGGGCGTCTTGTCCTGACGATATGAGTCCTGGCTGCCGCCGCCCGAGTAGGCAGGCGGCGGTTGGGCATAGGGGTCGTTGGCGGGCGGAGCAGCGTACGGATTCTGCGCAGCTGGGCTGTTCTTGTCCTTCTTGCGGCCGCCAAAAAGAGCAGACCGGTTACTGTCGTCGCCGTCGTCTTTCTTCTTGCTGAGAAACCCCATGGCTGGTGCTTGGGTGTGTTGCTGGCGACGTGCAGGCAACTGGGAGATGGGCAGCAGCTTATCGATTGACTAGAGGCAGCCCAATCGGCTTCGGTCTAGTCCGCCAAGTCTGTCGGGAGTAGGCACGGAGCGTTCAGACGATTTGATGGAGGGCGCGCAGGCGGTATTTCACGGGCCCGGGTGATTGAGGAGTGTGGTGTGCCTGGAGAGTCGAGGCGCGGAGCGGCGGGTGTTTCAATCTTTGAATCAGAACAGTGCCCAGAGCCGAGTGAGTCGCTGACGCTGCAGGGAGGCTGAGCTGAGCCATGGGCAGTTACGAGGGATGCCATTCTGGCACTTGAATTCACTCCACCCCAACCCAGGGATTGCACAAGCTGATCGGACCTGCAGAAACACCGCGCTCTCCTCTGCGGGTATACTTTGGGCACGGCACGTTCTGGCCTCCTGACTCGTCCCTGCATACCCAGTAGGTAGTTATGTACATGTCATCCCCGGCTACGGCGTCCCGTTAAGGCCCCTTGTGCAAACCCCCGGCTTTGATCGTATCCGATGCTACACCCCATCGATCTGCCTCGATTTCCGTACTGCTGACTCTGCTGGCCTCGAGGCCTGTCTCTGCGTCGGATGATGACAGATCTTCGTGCTCCTCCTTTGTCCATATCTCATTCCCGTCCACCACGGGGAACGACGTCAAGACCCTGCTAATATCGCCCCACCACACTTCGCCAAATTTGCGGTACCAATCCACCGTGATTCTCAGGCCGTCATCGAAGCTCGTCGTTGGCTGCCATCCCAGAGCCGTGAGTTTGGACCCATCGGTTGCGTATCGTTGGTCGTTGAACGGCCGGTCCTCGGTTCGCTCCACCCATTTCTCCACGTCTTCTGGCAGAGAATGCGGCAGTCCAAAGATGCCCAGCAGCTTATGACACATTTCTAGATTCGTTATCTCGTCCTTGGAGGCAATGTTGTAAATTTGCCCAACGTCACCTTTATGGAAGATGGTGTCAAGCGCGTCCACAATATCCCCAGCAAAGAGGTACCGACGGGCTGGCGAGCCATCCCCATGTAAGAGGAGCTTCTGTCGCCGTTGTAGAAGCATAATAAACTTTGGGATGATCTCTGCCTCGCATCAGCTTGGCCAGGGCAGTGATCTAACCGACCTACTTTCTGGGAACTGATGTGGCCCGTAGACATTGTTGGCTCTGACCGTGATAAGAGGCAACTTGAAGCTACTCCTATATGCGCTGACCATCATTTCTGCTGCAGCTTTACTTGCCGAATAGGGGTTTGTGGGCGCGAGAATGCTCGCCTCGCTCAAGTCCGCGGCTCCGAATTCTACATGGCCGTATACTTCATCGGTCGAGATATGGACAAACCTCTCTACACCATGCTCCCTAGCCTGCTCTAGCAGGACATGGGTACCATAAACATTGGTATTAGTAAATTCGTACGAATTGCCGAAGCTAAGGTCGACGTGCGACTGCGCAGCGAAGTGAAAGATGGTATCAATGTGGTGCTTGCGAAGCACTCGCTTCACGCTAGCTGGCGAAGTAATGTCCCCTTGGTGGAAGGCGAAATTCGGCCGGTCATTGAGAATCCGCGTGTTGTTGAGCGTGGCGCAGTAGTCAAGCTTGTCGAAGGAAACAACATGGTATTGTGGATAGGTGAGGACCAGGTGCCGGACAAACCAGCATGCGCTGCCGATACATCAGCGGCAGACTCTTCTAATAAGAATGAAAGTACCTGGAGTAGTGCCACAAACACAATGTTGATGTGTGTGCGTCGCTTACATGAAGCCGGCTCCACCCGTGACGAGAATGTTTTTCGTACTGGTTAACGGTTCGAACCTGGTACTGCCGATAAGAACAGGCGCTTGCTTCCAGAGCTGTGGCTCGACGTAAGACTTCGGATTGAGGATGGTGGAGCTTCTTCTGCCTGTGTTCTGGTCAATTTGTGCCAATTGTGACGGTAGGTAGGGAGTCCCCACGCTTAACTCCACGCCGGGATTTGGCGTTTGTGTCCACCGCCTCAGGGCTTGGACGAGCCGACATGGTGGTAGCGGCGGTCTAAAAAGCGTCTGCGTTGTCGAAAATCGCCAACGGATGCCCCAGACATGGCGGTATGACAGGGTACATGGACGCGTACCGTATACCGTACACCGTATACCGCACACCCAAGGAAGCTAAGGGCGCAAGCGGTATCTGCCGTCTACCCTACCGTACACTATCAAGGGCCAACACCGCTCCATCAGCACATCATGCTAAGAACTTGTCATGTCATCGAAATTCTCGACGAGCCAGAGGGCTCCATCTTCGTCCATGTGGCTTCGGACTCCGGCCCATCCAACGCATGCTTACATGAGACCACCTAGCCTGCCGGGACGCCATATGTGGATCTCTACTTCCTTCTAGAATTCGTTGATTTATATTACACCGCAGCCCTCGCCGCACAAAGCATTCTATTCCACCCAAGTCCCATCACTCGACCCGTCGATATGTCCTCTTCGACCCCTCCATTGATGCCCTCGATACCGCCTGATTCCAAACCCCTGCCACGCATACTATGCCTGCATGGCGGCGGTGTCAACGCTGCCATTTTCCAGCTGCAATCCCGGGCACTGAGTCGCCATCTACAACACTCGTTCCGCCTGGTGTGGGTCGATGGGCCATTCTTCTGCGATCCGCACGCAGACGTTGTTCACATCTTCAGCTCCTACACGCCCTTTCGCAGATGGCTGAGATGGCTCCCTGAACATGCAGAGATCGATGCTGAGAGCTGCATCGAGGAAATTGGCTACGCGATACGGACTGCGATGGATGACGACGATCGGGCCGGTGGTACAGGCGAATGGGTGGGTCTGATGGGCTTCAGTCAGGGGGCTAAGCTTGCTGCAAGTCTACTGATTGAGCAGCAAGCGAGAGAAGAGCAAGCGCGGAGAGAGGGCACTGCTGTTCAGCCTGGCTTGGCCGGACTACCAGATCCCAAGTGGAGATTTGGCATATTGCTCGCAGGCCGCGCCCCCCTCACCAACCTGAATCCCGAGCTCCTCCAAAGCGAGGCTTTGGTCAGTGCTGCCGATGTTTCCGAAGGGTTTCAATTCTGCAAAGCAGTGGATGGGGAGGCCAAGCTCAGCAAACCCACCCTACACGTCCACGGCATGGCGGACGCTGGCTTGCATCTCCATCGAAAGCTGCTTCACGAATACTGTAACGAGGGTACCGCCACATTGATCGAGTGGGAGGGTGCCCACAGAGTCCCCTTGAAGAGCGTGGACGTCGATCCCGTGGTAACTGCGATTTACAATCTAGCAGAGGCCACAGGAGTCAGGGTGTTGAGGACCATCTGAATTCTCAATTCGAAAGACAGAACCTCGCTCCAGATGCTACAAAAATTCCGTGCTTGACAAGTGCACGCATCTGAGTTTAGGGCGTACATACGAATGCGTATCCAGGCTATGGAACCAGCTTCCCTTCGCCTTACTACCTATTTTCCAAGCAAGCAAGTGCATTGCATGGCTCGATAACTACATTGGCGTCCTTTGATTGTATTACTATAGAATAGCCCAGGCATGTTAGTATTTGACGTCAAGTCCCACACAAACGTCGCGTTGACGCACCTCTCATGGCCCTTCCCCATTGCGAATCCTGGTTTACTTTACAAGACCCCGATTAGATCTTTTGGTCAATAAAGACAGAGATGGGCAAAACTCAACCAATGACTTGACTTGCGAAATCCATGATGTCATGCGCCTCCTAGCATTGTACTTGGGCGTGTCAAGCAACACCCTGAAGAATACTACGCGCTCCGGCAAGAACACTGCGAAAGTGAGGTGAAGAGAGAGAGAGATGAGGGACCGCAGAGAAAAGCAGGGACAGGAGAGATTGCATATGGTATTGGCTGGTTTGGAGAGGTAGGATACATACATACATGGACATGCAATGCATGGAATCAACCGCCATTGCCTTTTTCATAGCGCCCGACATGCATGCATGCATGCATGCAAACAACCAAACAAAGAAGCCGTTCAAAAAAGGATCGACCGCCCACAACAGGGGTATATCAACAAGCGGACATAAGCAACGGCTGCCGCAACATGGTGTGCGAAACAGAAATTTGAACGCCGAAAAGGGGAAAGGAAAGAGTGCCGCCTGAACCCCCTCCCCTCCGACCCGCCTTCATGAATGTGGCCTGGGGCCCTACATAACAACACCGTTGAAAATGCAACAAAGGAAATGGGTATCGCGCAATGCCTATGAGCTTGCGAAGTGGGAAGAACCAAAAGACTCGTAATATCCCATATGCGTCGTTAATGGCGTTGCCGTTAACAGTGCAGCAGAAACTGGCAGAATGCCGTGTTGGAGGATGTGTTAGGAGGTTTGAAAGGCCGGCCGATTGCAATTACCGGCCGAACAAACCATGCCCGACACCAACCGTACCAATACCATTACGCTGTGTCATTGGAGGACGAGGGCCATCTAATCGGCCGGGGCCTGGTGTGCTGGATGGCGCTGTAGGCAGGCCAACGGGAAGTGGTCGCATACCACCAGGAATCCACCGGTGACCAATGTGATCATCAGGGGCGTCAGCATGTGGTGCTGCCGGACTTGACATAATGCTGTATGTCTCTCTGCTTAGCATACCAAGGTTCCTGGGATTGGAGCCAGGTGTGTCGGCGTAGGCTGTGTAATCGGTCGGAGGTCGCTTCATGTGCAATACGGGGGATTCTGATCCGCCCATCCGGCCGTTGAGATTGTGGGTATTCGAAGATGGTGGATTGGAATTGGCTTCGATTGTAGAGGCGGAACCGTTGGGTGCCGCCGGGTCAATCATGCGCCGTTGTCCAGCCGGTGTCTGATAGCTCGAGACGCGGGATGGATCGATGGGGAATCGTGTCTCTTGATGCGAGGGGTGACGCGGATTCGCCCATGGTGTACTTTGTAGAAATTGCTCTTCTGCTGCCGCTTCGTCGGCTGTGCTCAACCGATTGTAGGTACGAAACGAAGGAGGAGGTGCAGGGACGCGTGTTGCAATCTGCAACGACGAATCAGCTGCCGGCTCTTCCAAGGCGGACACGGTTAGCAACGTACCTTCATGGCTCGCAGATCTTGATCAATATCGGCCGGGCGCGCAGGGCTGATGTCGGGCGCCGCAGGAAAGCCAACATACTTTGCCACGCCCGACAAGATGGAGACTTCGAGATTGTATGCCGTCTGGTGTCGTATTTGATCGGATCGCTTGTCTGGAAGCTTAATCATATAGTCGATATCGCTGCATCCCAGCTGGCGTCTGCCACGCTGGAGCTCGAACACGCGCTGATTGCACGCGTCGAGCATGTCTTCCCGCACATGACGCACCGTCTGGAAGAACTGGCTGTGCATTTGATGTCGTTCGGCTGCTGTGATAATATCGAGGTTCTTTTGTTTGTACTCTTGTAGTCTTGTCTCATAGGCAATCTTTTCGTCGCGCCGCTCGTCTATGCACTTCATCATGGCCAGATACTCTGGGTGGACGCAGTTTGGCTGCTTGAGCATTTCCATGTCGCGTTCGAGTTGTGCCATCTGTTCGTCGCAGAGCCTAAGTGATGGTCAGCGGGCCCGGGGTGTGTAGCGTCTGGATGTTTTCACTCACTTTTCGCGGAATAGCTTAAACTTTTTCTCAATCTCCGCAAGCTTATCAATGGCCAACTTCTTCTTGGCCACTTCGTCGTCAAACACTGTATCGTGCTCTTCGTCGGCGTCGGCGTCACCGTCGGCATTGCGGGCCTCGACCGCCTGGAGGGCTTCGTTATAGGAATGGTTAGGGTCTTCTATTTTCCGCTTGCCGCGGCGCCCACCCTTGCGCGGTTTTGTATGCTTGGCGACCGTAGCTAGCTCCTGGACGGCTTCGGCGGCGATGTTGGCCTGCCGCTCATCCGGATCCAGCTCCTCGGCATTATCGAGCTCGTCGTGCACGTGCTGCTCCTCTTGGCGATCGGCAGCAGCTTCAGCCAAGTCGTCGAGCGCAGAGCTTCTGGCGGCACTGGTTCGTTTCCGTGCCGGTTCGTCTGGCTGGTCGGGCACCGGACTGCTCTCCGTGCTCGGCCGCTTCCGCTTACTCCCTACACAGAGGCTAGCGGCTTCGGCCGCTGCCGCCAAAGACAAGGAGCGCAGTGGGTTGTCCTGCTCGACCAGTTCGACCAAGGCGGCGTCATCTGCGCCGGTCGGGGGTGTAGGCGGGGGCGACTCGTCGTCATGTATGGTGCGTGTGTGTGCGAGCTTGCTGGGTGTGCGCGTGTACAAGGGCTCGGACAGCAGTGAGGTTTCGGTTCCCACGCGCGTGAACTTTCGGGGGGTGTTGTCGAGGCGCTCCGTCTCGGCCTCGGAGTCGTTGTCGGCATCGTCGGCGTCGAGGTCCATGGCGGCCGTTGGGTGAGGGGTTGCGTCGGACGGGTCGTCGGAGGCATCACCAATGTCGCTGAGGCTGCTGGAGCGGTTATCAGGCGCCGGGTCGTAGGCAGCGGCATCGGAATTGGGGGGCACTGTCAGAGTGGACAGCATGGCGGCGGCCATGGCAGCCGGTGCGCCGTCGCTGGTGCTGGTGCTGGTGCTCCTGCGGGCGCGGGTGTGGTGCGCGCTCATAATGCGCCCCCGCTGGTAGGTGCGGCAGGGCGCGTGAGGTGGGCAGCGAACAGGGCGTAGGCGGCGGGCAGGGCAGGCAGGGCGGTGGGCGAGGGGGGAGAGGAGAGCTGGTAGGCGCTGGAGCGAGGCCTGTCGGCGGACGGCCGCCCTGACCGCCCTGGATTCTGCCACGCAGCCTACCCCATACAGCCTAGCCCGTGTCGCCCGCCAACTTTTCCCCAGCCGGCGTAGCAATCAGCAATCAGCAATTGCAGCCGCCCTCCACGGCCAGCACCGCAATCGCAGCCAACATGGCCAGGTCACAGCTTATCCGCCCCGCGAAGCCTGCCCCTCCCGCGAAGCGCAGTCATTCGCTGCTGCGCGTTGACGACACGGCGGTTGACCCAGCGCTCGCCTCGCTGTTTGCGACCAGTGTGCGTGAACGTGCCTCTCTACCACCGTAGACCTTTGTTGCTGATAAAGTTTTCCTCCAGGCTGGCCCCGTGCAGGCGCCACCTAAGTCGCGCTACCAGGAGCGTATGCCGCCCATCAAGGCCTCAGACACAGACCAGGACGCAAAACTGGACTCGGCCTCCGAGAGTCTCCCCTCCGATGACGACGACGAAGATGACGATGACGATGACGACGAAGAAGATGGGACAGCCGACGACGATGACGGCGATGACGACGACGACTCCTCTGTCGACGACTCCGCAGCAGACCTGTCTGGCAACGAGGCAGCTGTCGCGAGAATGTATGAGTCGGCGCTGAGCGGCGCCTCCGATAAGCTAAACAAGAAGCGCAAACGAGCCGGCCAGGAAGAGATCGAGGACACTTATATGCGCAAGGTCGCCCTCGAGGAAGCAAAGGAGGAGGAGCAGCGGCAGAAGAAGCGCAAGACCGCGACCGCGACCGCTGCACGACCAGGCGACGCAGCCGAGGAGCCGCTGGCTGTGCCCCAGCACGAGTCGCTGACAGGGACAGCCGATAAGGATGCGAGCGAGGTCGAAAAGGCATCGCGCACCGTCTTCCTCAGCAACGTCTCCTCAGAATGCATCAATTCAAAGGCGGCCGAAAAGGCGCTCAAAAAGCACCTCGAGTCCTTCATTGCTGACCTTGCCGACTCTAAGCCGCCTCACAAGATTGAGTCGATCCGCTTCCGCTCCACCGCCTTTGCCAGCTCCCTCCCCAAGCGAGCCGCCTTTGCCAAGAAGGAAATCATGGACTCTACTACAAAGAGCACAAACGCCTATGCTGTCTATACCACCAAGGTTGCCGCCCGAGAGGCTGTCAAGCGACTCAACGGCACGCTGCTCCTCAACCGCCACCTCCACGTTGACTCGGTAGCCCATCCCGCCAAAGTCGACCACCGCCGCTGC
>Ga0182211_1000117_pt1 | contig 22201 bp, 15 predicted proteins | sample G5R1MG_20_FD_129660 | JGI IMG/M metagenome (GOLD analysis project Ga0182211, IMG submission 129660) | Switchgrass phyllosphere microbial communities from Michigan, USA - G5R2_MAIN_03OCT2016_LD1 MG | ecosystem: Host-associated > Plants > Phyllosphere > Phylloplane/Leaf | place: USA: Michigan... | reverse complement strand
TGTCCTACGCGTGCCTGGACTCGTTACGGCGTGTGGAGGGAGGTACAGGACGGCGCAGAGTCGGTATTACCTGGCGCGTCCACTGCCCGTAGTTAATGCTGCGTGCTGCCCACCCCACGCTGTTGTTGTCTGCTCTGCCTCGCTCCGCCTCGCTTTGCTTTGCTGGCAGCTGACTGCGCTAGTTCGTTGGCCACGCATCCTCTCCTCTCGCGCCCTGGACTCGGCTTCGACTGCGAGCGCTACCGCGTCCCTCGTCCCCATCCTTCCCTCCGCTGCTCCGGCTCGGCCACGCGCCCATACCAGCTCTACCGAGTCGTGGCGGCTTCCGGAGGCACATGGCGGAGCCGGCCACGGGCCCGGCGCCCTCGCTCGTGCGTAGAGGCCCGGATAGCGCGCCCCTGCGGCGGGGAAGCGGCAGCAAGACGACCCCACTGCGGACGCCAACCCAAGAACCACCGAAAGCATCGCCCGCGAACCGCGCCCCCAAGCGAAAGCAGACCAAGAGCCGCAATGGTGAGTCCTCGCGCGCTTGCGTGACGGCGTCGTCTGGGCCCGCCAGGCCCCGTAGCTGACGACAGGCTGTGGACAGGCTGCATCACTTGCAAAGCAAAGCGGCTCAAATGTGACGAGACCAAGCTCGCGTGCATGCAATGTGCTCGGCGAGGCGTGGCCTGTGGCGGCTACAAGAAGGATTTCAAGTGGCGCCCGTTCGAAGAGCCGAACGTGCCCAGCAAGCCGCCAGCCAAGTCGCGAAAGGCGCCCGTCACGGATCCGCCCGTCGCCTCCACGCCCAGCCACCGTCACGAGCAGAAGCTGCCGGACGCAGTGCAGCACCAGCACTACGGCTACGTCCACCCACGCCAGCACCTCTGCTACCCGCCTGCACAACCACCCTTTCCCTTTCTGCAGATCCCGCCTGCGCAGACCGCCTTCTCGCACGCCGCCTTTCTATCCGATCCGCTGTACACGGTTCCGCAGCCGTCGCCCTTCATCATCACCCCTCCGTCCATCTCGCCCGCCGACTCGTTCGCACCTGGATCGCTTCCCTCACACAGCGTATTCGGAGCCGAGAGCGGCCAGACGAGCCATGCAAACGATACGGCGCCCTCCAGCGTGGTTTCTGGCCAGTCGCCGCTGCTGAGGGACTTGCTCATCCCCGGCACGGATTTGAGCGTCCCTCCCGAAGAATACTCGTCGTTTCTCTCTCAGCATGAAGCCTTTTACCAGCCAACTGGCCTTACTCCGCCTGCGCCTGTTGATGACGACGATAATGACGACGAAGACGGCGACGGTGTAGAGGAGATCGCGCGCAATGGGAATGCCGCCTCGGAAGCTTGGCCGATGCTGTTGCCGTCGCCAACAGCTTCCCACTCCTCCGAATCGTCCGCCGGCTCGCCCGGATTCAAGATCCTGGCTCAGCCGCAATTTGCACACACTTCTTTGGAGACGCTCACTCGACGCTACCATCGAGATACCTGCGGCGTGCTTTCTGTCAAGGACGGTCCCACAGAAAATCCATGGCGAACCCTTGTCTGGCCACTTGCTCGGGATTGCCCTGCTCTCTACCATGCAATCGCGTCCATGACATCGTTCCATCAGTCCAAAGACTCGCCAGTCATGCGCGTTCAGGGAATTCATCACATGCATACGGCACTCAACGCACTCTTGACCGGGATGAAGAACATGCGGTCGGATGCAGCCATCTCAACCACACTGGTCCTTGTCTTTGCCGAGTCCTGGGACCAGCACATTCGCACAGGCTACAATCACATCAAAGGCGCCAAGGTCATGATCAATGATGCGCTCGTAGAGCACCGTAGAAGTCCAAAGCAGGGCGATGAATGGGCTCGCCTGAAATTTCTCTGCAAGACTTGGATTTATATGGATGTGATCGCTCGCCTCACTTCCGCCGATGATGATGAGTCCAACGATGTTGATGCCATCCATGATAGTATCTACGCTGCTGGCGAGACGGAAACTGCGCTAGATCCCTTGATGGGCTGCGCTCACACCCTCTTCCCCATCATCGGTCGTGTTGCGAATCTAGTGCGCAAAGTTCGAAGATCAAATGGAAATGGACCAAGCATAATATCGCATGCTATACAACTCAAGTCACAACTTGAAGACTGGACACATCCATCTTTTATCGAGGATCCTGAAGACGAAACGACCAGCCCCCATGACTCCATCAAGACTGCAGCCGCATATAGGTCCGCAACACTCCTCTATCTCCACCAAGCCGTTCCCGAGATACCCTCATTATCATCCACCGTCTTGGCTAAAAACGTGCTTTGCGAACTAGCGACTGTGGAGCCGCGATCGCGATCCATCATCGTTCATATTTACCCGCTCATGGCTGCAGGCTGCGAGGCTGTGGATCATGAAGATCGAAACTGGGTGATCGAACGCTGGGGCGTCATGGCAGCTCGCATGAAGCTCGGCATCATCGACAGAGGCGTAGAGGTCACAAAAGAAGTCTGGTCTCGTCGCGATGCCTACGAGACAGAATGCAAAGCTACTGCACTCATGCGCATGGGCAGCTACTCACCCAATGCCCCACTCAAACGTGATTTCAACACATTTTTCGAGGATATTGAGACGCATGCAAGTTATCATTGGCTTGACAGTATGCCGAAGCGGAGAGGACTAGACTCAATTGATCATACTGCTTCTTCGTCACATGCTGGCAAAGGCGAGGCATCACAGAGTGGTCAAGACTCGACGGGATGCATCGAATCTTTAAAGCAAGAATTCACTGTGAAGGGCCGCTTACATTGGTTAGGGGTCATGAAGGACTGGGAATGGGAAGGTTCGTTCCTTCTCATTGCTGCCGTTACAACAGCTAACCTGCGCAGTCCTGCTTGGTTGAGCACTGGCTCATGAACCCCATCTTCCAGTCCACAAGCCCGTCTCTATAGACCCTCATGAGTATACTTTGCATTTTCCTTTCAGTAGGGGTTCTGGACATGACATTTCACCAACCGACACGATAGGCGTTTCTCCTTTCTTGCGGTCGGATATGGGTTTTATCAAGACTGCTGCCTCCCAGCCCCCCTGCTCTACATAACGATTCGGTGTTTCCATCACACGCATGATTTCTGACAATGAGACTGTACCAATTGTACTCTGTGGCGCACACGGGCCGCTGCTACTGACAGCCTTCCCTGGCCGCTTGGATTGATCGGAAGGGAAACCACTAAACTATACCAAGATACCCATACACCCACCCCGATTTTCCGCCAAGTCTCAGTCTAACTACCTAGTCTAGAGGAGCTGGTCATTCGGGAATTTGCAGATGTTACACCAAGTGTGCGTCACCATGTGCCCGCACAACGTACGCTGCATCTTTTGCGGGAAATAAGTGGCTTATATGCATTTAGAACCACTATACAATGCTACGCGAAGATGCACGCCCAGGGGTTGCTACTGCCGTGGCAAAAGTCTGGACAGCTGTAATATGGCTGTCAATCTGCAAGCCCTGGACTAGTCGCAGCATTTAGCCCTTTTCCATAGTACTGTAACGTTCGATATGTACTATGTATGTACATGCCGCTGGGTGCCACAGTTCCACAGGAGCATCATCTGCGCGATCAAACCCCCAAATCAACCCGATTTTGGACCATCTTATTACATGAGGCTAGCCCAGCCTGCAGACTCCCGGCCTCAACAAATAACTCGTTATAATCGAAATCGGCTCTCGTGACGAAGCGACCTTGCACATGTAACGAGCCTCGAGTTTTTGCGTTACGTTAACAGGCACATTATGTGCTGAGGCGGGTGTAACAGAAGGAATACAGGGAGGGGGCGTCGAGTTCTGGAAAGACAGCGCTCAAGCTAGATAATGGTATTCCTTTGCTGCCCATGGGGTAAGTAGGTCTTTAAGCTTGGAAAGATATAGACAATACCAACAAATGATGGTCGAGAGAATGTGAAGCTCACGTTCAAAACTTTTGTGCTAGGAAGACTATGCTACGTACATAGATAGTACTACTACTACTACTACTTTCTGCTATCTAGCCCAAGCATATTCGTACCGCAGGTCCTGCGCTACCACCCAAGTATCCATCCATCCTGTTTCCAAAAGTTCTCAAAGCTCATCTAGAAATGACCTGTAGCGTAACCAAAGGCAACTCTCACCCGCCCAGATTTACCTAATCCCCTCCCCTCGTCCATAAAATCCCAACGCCTATTCTACATCCATGTCGGCAGGTACCATACACAGCATACCGTGAACAAAGAGCCTATAGCTATCTGCAAAAATTCGAAAACAAGGGGAGAGAGGGCGGGAGGATACGGGAGGATGTGGCAGGTAGGGGTGGTGGTTTGTGGGTGTTGTGAGCCGTATGTAGGCTCTGGGGTGGGATAAGAGTGTGCGTGTGTATTTGAGCGCGAGTGTGGGTGTGGATATGGGTAGGTAGAATAGATTGAATTAGAAAGGCGAGATAGTGCTATTGTTCTATCTATTTCGATTATCTTCTGATGAGTAGATAGGTACAGCTAAAGCGAAGATGGGAGGCTAAAAAGGTATTACATAGTAGATGGGCCACTAATAGTTCAAGTGCAACACAACTCGTAGGGCTTATTCAGAGGAAGATTCTTGCTCCTCCTCGGATACCTCGACTTCTGTGTCGCTGCCGAGATCGCTCAGATTGCTACTCTCAGCATCGCTCAGTCCACTGCTCCGTGCGTCACTCTCATACTCTTCCTTCATCGTATTCTCCTTTCTCTTCTTCCCTTTACCCACTGCCTTCTTCTCAGTACCTGCTTTGCCAGAACCAGCTGCCACAGCACCCTTCCTGCCACCCGAGCGCTGCACCAGATGGTCAATCGGACACCCCTGGTCCCAGCCATCGCTACTCTCACCGGTAATGGCTCTGCAACGCGGGCACGATTTACCATGCTGGATGAGGAGCTGATGCAAGGGGTACTTGAGATGGTCAGGGATTCTGACCTCACAATGCGCGTATGTTGAATTTCGCGTTGGCCCTGCAAAGCATCCCTTTGCGCCGGGGGCTAGGCCGGCAGGATTTCCTGGCGCAGGCACCCAGCCGAGCCATTTGCAGAGCCGGAAGACGTGCGTGTCTACTGCGAAGGAGGGGCGTTGGAGACAAAAGAGGAGGACGCAGGATGCGGTTTTGGGGCCGATGCCAGGGTACTTTACGAGCGCGGCGAAAGCTTCGTCATTGGAGAGGGTGTGGAGGTGGTCCAGGGATACTACATTGCTTTCTGCTTTTTCGACTTCGGCCTTGTTTTCACCAGTGCCTTCGTTCACGAAGTCAAGTTCTGCTTTGTTAAATGAGAGGATTTCATGGCGCCGCGCTTGGTTCTCCTCCCAAACCATCTGCAGAATTCTCTTGATGTCTTTGCTTTTCACGTCTGCGAGACCACCACTTTTGATGGCTTCGAAAATTTCTTTCTGGTCCGCGAGTCGCACCTTGTTCCAGTCTACACTACCTCTACCCACACCTTCTTTTAGAATACCGAATTTGGACACAAGTCCAGCAAATGCGCGGGATGAGTTGGTGCCAGATGTCGCGGCTGAGAGACGTGTTCGGATCAGAGCATCTAGGACAGATGGAACTTCACCGCAGCCGGAAACTTCGAGGGATGGTGCTGGAATGGTTTTTGGGACCTGTACCTGGCCATGAACTTGAGATAATATACGTGTGACTTCTTCGCATTCTTCGGGCGTTGGACGGGAGTAGTTTGGGTACGGTGTGTGGCCAGGTGTGAGGCCGTAGGTGCTGTTCTTTGCCTTGGTCTTGTTTGGTAAATCATCGATGGCAGAGACAGTGTTTGCGACCGTGTTTTTGACGCTGTTTTTTGCCACGGGAATTTTTTCCTGCGCTTTGGTTCTTTGATTCTTTTTGGCTGATGGTAAACTCTCATCGAAGTCTTCACTGACCGATATCTTGGGAATAACGCCGAGGTTGTGAGGTAGGCCATCGATATCTTCTTCCTTGATCGGCAGCCTCTTGGCTCGCTTATTACTCTTGGGAGTGGAGAGGGCTTTGGCAACTATGGTGGTGTCTGAAGACTGCTCTACTTTGACTACTTTCCTCTTGCGCCCATTGTACGTTACTGGGGTAGCCGGAGGACTGGAAAGCTGCACCGGCTCTTGCGCAACGATTTGAGCAGATGGTGTTGACTTAGCCCTAATGGTGGAGCTCCGTGTTTCTCTGGCCATGAGAAGGTTGCTTGTCGCTTTTGTAAATTTCAAAGCGGCAGTCAACGGCCGACTGAGCAGGCCTAATGGCAACAGTGTGAGTAATGCGACTGCTGAAATGAGGGCTGAGTGGATTGTTAGGACGGAGAATCAAAAGTAAGGAATCATGGAATCTTAATACTCAAAAGGAGCCCACTCGGCCCATGCGATGGCAAAGTGAAGGACGACTCGAAACGAGGTCATGACGTCGATGAACGATGTCTGTCTGGCGCTTGGACCTCGTTCGAGGCCCACTAGTTGGTTATTCTGGAACCCGGCGCCGTCCTAAGATACTCCTCCCAATCTAACCCCAACAACTCGACAAGCAAGCTTCAATATGGCTGCAAAAGCACCGCTGGTCGTGCCGGCCATCAAGCGTCACACTGCCACCGTCATCTTTTGCCATGGACTGGGAGACAGCGGGGCTGGTTGGTACGCTGACACTACGTAGATGCCTTCACGCTGGCACACTCCTAACAACCATAGGATCTTCCTTGCGGAGAACTGGCGAAGACGAAGCAAGTTTGAAGAAGTTTCGTTTGTGTTCCCAAATGCGCCTAAGATCCCGATCACAATCGTACGTAGCCCGTGCCTTTGGCCAGAAGGGCACCTGTGTCGACATATTGGCTGATGTTGCTCAGAACATGGGCATGAACATGCCAGGGTGGTACGATATCAAGTCTCTGAGCACCTTGGATGACCGCGAAGAAGACGAGATGGGCATCACCAAGTCCCTTGAATACACGCATGGCCTCATCGAACAGGAAATTGCGAAAGGCATACCGGCCGATCGCATCGTTATTGGAGGATTTTCACAGGGCGGTGCCATGTCATTGCTGTCTGGTGTGACCTCCAAGAATAAACTTGGGGGAATCGTCGGCTTAAGCTGCTACCTGCTTCTGCGGAAGACAATCAAGGACAGAATTCCCACGGACAATCCGAACCAGAATGTCCCCATCTTCATGGGCCATGGCGATGCAGATGCTGTTGTGGCGCACAAGTGGGGGAAACTGAGCGCAGAGGAGCTGGAGAAGCATGGATACAAGGTCGAATTCAGGACCTATAAGTATGTTGATACAACATGTCCGAGGGGGTTTTGTCTAACCATTATGCAGGGGCATGGGTCACTCGGCAGATCCTAGTGAGATCGACCACCTCGAAGCCTACCTCAACCAGCAGATACCTCCTTTGGGCGACGTTAAACCCGACGGCTCGCTTTGACTCGTGCGCGACCCTACTTCTACATCGGCCGAAAGAATAACAGTGCTGGTATTACTGATCGCTGTGGCCATGGCTTGGGTTGTGTGGTACAAGCAACGCGACAAGGGCCTGCAGCAGGTTTTGGTACATCCAAAGTGATGCTGGGGCAGCTCAGCTCAGCAGCACTGCCTTCGAGTTGTGTGTGGATTCCTGATGCAGACTGCCATTCTGCGAAACACTTGGGGATGGAGCGATAAACGTCACCAGGGCACATTTGTCAATTTAGCATGGATACTAGCATATGTACGAAAGTTTGGAGACACGAATCACATGATCAAGCATTCCGTATAACACACCTTCCATTATAATTGCAATACTGCGAGTGCCGTGTGCCTTATTATGCATAAAGAGGCGACTATCTCTACGGCGTTGATTCTGCTCAGACGTCGGTCAATTGCTGTGTCTTTGATTCGCAGAACAATCTTCCGCCATAACAAATGTGCCGTGCCCTTTGAGGTCACAATTCCTCCGCATATTATGTATGTGGGTTAGTACGCTCTAGTTTGTTTTAGTTTTTTTGCCGGTTCTCAAAACCTCCGCAAACTTTTCCTTCAGTGGCGAACATATAATTGTTCATTGCCGCTTCTGGTTGAATTCGGGATATTTATTTTGATTATTGTGCCTCGTCCATCAAAACATTATCCGATATGGTCTAGTGGCTAGGATTTGTCGCTCTCATCTTGCAGAGTCAGTTCACTGTACAGTGCCGACAAGGCCCGGGTTAGTATTCACTCTTCCAAATTCAAAGATTTCCTGCTAATGCCTTGTCAGGTTCGATTCCCGGTGTCGGAAAAGTTCTTTTTTGCATTCTTTTCTACCACTTTCTGGTACCTTTTTAGTAGCAGTGACCTCACTAGGCACACACATTCTTGCCCGTTTGATGGTTGTGGACGGGTTGGGAGAGTAAATCTGGAGAGTTATGAGAGATTGAAAGATGCATTGGTCGAGGAAGTATGAAATTAGCAACCCTCTCTCATTCTTCCATCCCGAGCCAATCCTTCACTGTGGACTCATAAAGGAAATTCAGATTCCACGGCAACAGCGTCGAGGCATTAATGCGAAGTCCCCGCCATATGGCCGCAAGACCTTCGAGTTTGTGTTGAGCAACCCGTATGGACTGTACCATGGTTTGCTTGACTAAGAAAGGCTTTCTCACCTCTTCCAGTGTCCGAAGTGGTAAATACTATGTAATTGAGTTGTTATTCGAAACCGCAAATGGGTGAAGGATGAGGTGCTGGAGTATATTTCAAATAGACGGCAGACTTCACGGAAAAACTGGCCATGGGTATATATTGGTGATTGATTGAGCTCGCGCAAGTTACACCTTCGTCTTCGATAAGACCCTCCGACACAATCTCTTAGCTCCCGCACTTTCCCCACTTGCTCTGGCACCAGTTGGCAGCACCACAAAAGTCCTCTCCAGTGCCGCAGAAGTTGGATCCAGAGCAGCAAAGTCCAGTAGCGCACTTCTTGTTTACAATGGGTCCACAAGTCTGACCAGCTTCGGAGACACCAGGGGCCTGGGCAGGGACAGGAGGCTTGGCCTCAGTGTCGCACTTTCCGTAGCCAGCTTGGCATCCCGTTCCGCAGTAGATAGACTGGTCTTGGATATCGTTCTTGGGGCCGCTGGTCCCGTTGTTAGAGATATACAGGGAATTATCATGCAGGCGCAGCGAGGCTTACCAGTGACCGGCTGAGCTACAGCAGCGGTAGAAGTAGCCGTTGGCTCCGGCACCAGGGCAAGTTACACCGCCCTGGGCGTGACCGCAGACGTCTATTTCAGGGACAGCGGTGGGGAATGTGGTAGCTGGGGATGTAGCTGGCTTGGTCTTCGTGCTGGTCTGGAGAGTGGTCGCGGTAGCGGGCTTGCACTTAGAAGAGGCACCGGAGAAGTTCTTCAAGCAATTTTCGGCATTGCAATGATCTTTTGTAGTTCCACACCAGCCATACTGAGAGCCTTCTCAAAAGATTAGATGGCTATGGCTGCAGAAGTGTGGGCCTGGAAGACTTACAGCACTCGCCAGCCGGGCACTTCGCATTCTTGTTTTCCGGTCCACAGTTTCCGGCGAAGACTGTTGATGCAATTGAGAAGAGGGCGAGGGTAGCGAAACGCATCTTGAGTTGATATATTATTACTGTTACTTTAAAACGTAGCGAAGGTCAAGAAAAAGAAACGAAGGTACAGGTTAATCGGTTGAGAAACAGCAAAGAAGGGCTTCAGCGGTTCGCCAGCCTTTAACCCAAATACAACTACGCTCCCTAACTCGTATTGCGCCGCCCTTTGTTGTTGGCTTCGTCGTGCAGCCAATGGTACCTGCCATGACAAAGTGAGCACTAGCCCACGCAAGGCTGTCTTTAGCCTCCCACGCTTGTCCTACTCTGAGGCTGGACATCCCAAAATACCGTTGTATGAATCCTTGCGAAGAACGCACACAACACAAAAGCTAGCGGCTCGGCATCGCCCAGGGCTGAAACAAAGGTAGTCTTCAATATCCACGTGGGTCTAGAGCCATCTCGTGGCTGATTCTAGAGCCCTCCACCCAAGTTAGCTGTACCTAAATTTTAATCTCTCGCCCTCACCAAATGCACGCCTCCCCATTTTCCCAGCACCCTCACCAACACTACTTGAACTTGGTTCTCCGTAGTTGCACCCACGACACGCCGCTCGTTTACGCTAATCCGCATTCGCTGCTCCATAACCTACCCCCTGATTAAGCAGAGAGGCTAGACCCGGCCTTAGTCGGCCCCTATTTAGACAATACCGAAGTCCAAAGATGCTTTAGAGGGGATGGGCTGCTAACTGAATAGAGACAAAAAGAATGCTGTGTTCGGGATGTGATCAAAGCAAAGAACCTTGTGCTGTGCCGCGTTCAGCTGCAGCATGGTTGATGCAAGTCACGCTTCGAATATATGCTTTGTATGTTTGGTGTGAGGACTGTGATCCATGCGAAGTTGTTTCCTACCAGTAAAACAACGCGATAATGCTTTGATGCGATCTCCAAGTGCAGAAAATGGTATACACGGAACCATTTACAGGATAATATACAAGCAAAGTGAAAGTTATGCAAAATGAATCAGCGGTGGTAGAAACTGCTACCGATCATTGGGTAGAGGGTTCGACATGGGTATTGAGGCAATCGGTAAGAATGTGAAAAATCGATCTTGTGTTCACGCTCCTTTCCTCGATGTTTTACTATATTACAAGACTATATTACAAGAAGTTAACGTCATTTGAAAACCTGCCGAATCCTAGGGCTCAGGACTTAGTAGTAGCTCAGGCCTGAAGCCTTCGCCTTCTTCTTTGTCTTCTTCTTCCGATCGCGACTAGGCGTCGGGCTAGTATTCGTCGTGCTTCTTCCCGCCAGCCTTTCTCGTCTCTTTTCTTCGCCTGGTTCCACAGTTTTGCTAACTGTGCCAGTCATGAACTCATCGCCACATGCACTTTCGGTGTATAGACTAGGCGTTGGGGGCTGGCTGTGCATGTGCATAGATTCGTCGTCTTCGACCCACGCGATATACTGACCAGCTGCATTGGCCGCTCGGACGTCATCGAGGTAGGCTTCCATTCGGCTTCGTTCGTCATTTTCTTCAACTCCACAACCACATCCGCAACCGACCATACATTCGTCTTCATCCGCGCCAAGCTCTTCTCCTAGGCAGTCGACATGTGCAACATGGCCACAAGCAGGGCATACATAGACGCGACCTCGGACACGGATCCAGCAAATCCCACAGCTATACACGACCTCTTTGGAGGAAGCCTTCGCAGGAGTGTTCGCAGATGTATCCATATGTGAGCGGCTGGCGCGCCAAAAGGATGTGCTAGAGATATTAGATACACCACGTGACAGACTGGGCCTACTGCTCCTGTCATGTGGATGCAATCCACCGCGACCCGGTGGACATCCCAAGCCAGCGAGGCTCTCAGCGAGTTCCTTAGTCGGCGTTGGCGTAGGTATTGAGAGTCGCAAATACGGTTCGTTACGGCTGTTCTCATCTGGTCGAGGAAGAGCAGCTGTTTCTTGGGCTAGGAAGGGCGAGGTTCCTGGTTGAAATTCCCGTGCTTCCGGGTTGAATGAGAAGTGCCTCAGAGATACAGAAGGTGAATGCCTCATCTCTGCTAGTACTACTGGCGGAGCATCTAGGGATGTCGGAGCTTGTGGCGTGTGTCTTTGGACTACGCTGTCGGTTTCTTCATGTCCACTCTTCTCGAGTGCCAGGTACATTGAGCCGGTCCTCAATTTGGTACGACATTGTTCCTGAGATGGTGGAAAGTAGGATACAAGACCATTAAACTTAAGCACCTCTGCTCTCTCGTTGATCATTCCCCAGCAACTGAGCATGTCTGCATACTGCTCTCGCCAGGCCCGATACAGCCAATCCTTGCTCATGTCAAGTAATGGTTTGCTTACGCATCCCTCATCGTCAAATTGATCCTGGTTTTTCAGGGTGACCCTAATTGAGCTGGCGCTTTCGTCCCCGCTCGACGTGCCAGGCGTGGTGTGTCCTGATACACCATATGCATTGACACTATCGTCGTTGGCTCTCTCGTAGTCGGAGTCAGAGTCGAATGTGCAATACATATTAGCGGCATCAGCTTGGCCGAAACCAGCTTGCTTGCTATGTTTCAAACGTGCTGGGGCGAGATTGTTTCGATCTTGAGTTTCGCTACCATAGAACGTTGTCGTACCCCAAGTAACGCCACTGGTAGGTGCCGATGTTGACAAGTCGTCCATTCTTGTTTTAACAGGCGGAGAAGAGGATATGGCATTTGCAAATGGGCGTGAAAGTGCAGCGACTGCGCTTGCAAAGTTGGCTGTCGAGGTCCGCTTGAGGCTTCCGTGGCTCTGTTCTGGGGAAGTTGAGTACGGAGTATGTCCCACCGTCTGTGCACTCTTCATTGTTGATGTCCTAGATAGTGCAGGTGGTGTTGTACCTGTAGAATAAGGCGTGATTGGCTCAGAATTGACTGTGTCACTGCCCCAAGGTCCGTTGGAACTGCCATGGCTTCCGTAAGTATCAACATTCCCTGACAATCTATGCCAGCTGAACTCGGCGGCTGGAATGGCATTTCGTGAGTGTGAAGGAGTAGACGGGACTGTTATAGTCGGCCGAAACAAACTCCAGGCAGTGTCCACCGAAGAAAAGTAGTCTAAGGAAAATGCCGGCGCCTCCATCGACATTGGAAGCTGAGACTGCTCCATCTTGGCCATGGCTGAGGTCACACCTTCACGTGCTGCAGGTTCCGCAAATATGCAGGACAGCATAGCAAGCATCTGTGTATCCGCAAGGCGTTCAAAGTGATCGAACAAAGCAGGTATGAGCCAGGAAGCGACGGTATGACCTCCCCATTTGATTCTTCCTTTCAGTTTGGGATTATTCACGGTGTCTGCCTCATCAAACTGGAGGTCCAGGCCACTATCTTTGCGTTTAATCCTCACAAGGGCTCGGCGGGCAAGTACAAGTACTTGGTCTCTCCGGTGCTGTTGGGGCAATATTTTCAGAGGCACGTCATTATTCAAGATCAGTTTGCAAAGCATCCAGATATCCGCCAGATCCGCAAGTCCGTGTCTCCTCGCAACCTCGGCGTTGTGTTCACAAACCAAGGGTCCAGGACCAAATATATGGTATTCCTCCGCAAGAACTCGCTTACTAGGTACCAAGTCATCTACTGCCGACTGAAGAATGGAAACAATAGACCTGATCTTTGGTACCTGTTTCCCAGCACCTGTCGACGAGGGAAGAGAATTCCGGGATTGAAAGCGAGATGCCGCTTTCTGCCATGCCATGGGAGGCTGGAAATTTCCAATGTGGGTATTGGAGTCCTGATTTATACCAGACGATGATGATGGTGACGAGGACATTTCCCATGAATCGATAGACGAAGTTGAAGAAGCGTTGTCTGAATCATCAGTTCGTTGGGAAGTCAACCGGCAAAAAGAGTCGAAAATGTCATTCCCATTATTTCTACGACGCAGGTGCCTCGCTATATGGAGCTGTACGGTGTCTAGGCCAGGCACTGGCTTTATTGTCGGGATTCTGGCGAGTACGAGATAACCATTGGCCGAGAAGCGGACAGAGCAGTGGATGGGAAGAGGAACATTGGCATTTGTATGGGACGATTGCATGGCATCGTTAGCGAACTCGCCGTCATGCTCATCATCTTCGTCACTGGAACTCTCCACCGGGAGTGGTTCTAGATCTTCCAATAGATGATTGTCAACCACCAAATTCAAGCTGTCTTCGAGTCCGCGTTCTCCAAGAGCATAGGAAAGTACTGCCTCCAGAGCCTCCCGTTGATGGTCTGCACAAGTGTTGGCAATCTGAAACATATTTTTCATGAGTTCTTCCTGGTTTTCTCGGCTAATTGAGGCTGTAGTCCTTTCAAACTCAATTTCCAGGGGCGTCCTAGTCCTAATAGGTAATGTGCCTGGCTGTTCATTGTTGATGATCTTGGGGTAGCCACTTGGAAATCTGATAGTAAAGCGGAGAAAAACAAGCTTAAGGTCGTCGGTGTTTCCATCGTAGTCGCCCCAAGGACCATTGAAGGAAATCGTGATATAACGCCTAGGAACTTCTATCTGTTCGAAAGTAATCTTCTTGTATTTGTTACCGACGTAGGATATCTCAGCACCAAGATCGTTCTGCTCTTGGTACGGATATCTCTCGACGTGATCGTACTGGTTAGGACGGGCGTGGAAGTCATTTGCGTTGTTGTGCCGGTCGCCAAACTTAACTCCTTCCATCCAGGTTATATGTGTAACAACTCGAGGGTTGTTGCGACGTATAGGTTGTGCTGTCATTGTCTCGCGTGGGAACGTCTCGACGTCTACTCGTGGTTGCGACTGGCCTCTGAACCGGGATGTGTAGATATCATCGTTGAGACTGTAGTTTTGAAGAAGAGTAGACAAGTTACCTTTGAGCTGACTGCGAGGTGGGCCGAATTGATCACGGGTAGTCGCAGCCGTGATTGCCGCAGTGCCATCACGGTACGAGACATAGCTGGCGCCTCTTCGTGTCGCACTCGGCTCTTCAAGAAGGGGCGCACCTTTACGAAACCCGACAGCATTATCGAGAAGCTCTGGAGAAAGACGATGGAGATGCAGGTGTTTGTCAGTGCCCCATGAGATGAGTTGGAAATCGCGATTATCGACGCCAGCATCAGTAGGGCCGCGCGTGCGCCACAGGAACTCACGGACCTGAGCATCAGGCTCGTGGGCTCGGAATTCATGACCAGGGTCGTTGGTAAATGTCGATGGATCGTTGTCGACGTTCTTGTACAGCCAAAGACTGGAATTTCCGCGTTGAGGCATGGCTAAAATGCCAGCAGGAAATGGTGTATGGCGAGCACGCCACACAGGGTAGTGGGTGCGTATAACACGATGCGGCGGGCTGGGAGTACTGGCATTAGCCGTCACGTCCACCTTGTCCCAAAGCTTAATGGTCATGTCGAGCGAGCAGGTCATGATTTTGTGAGCATCACTGCGGTTCCAATCAATACCATAGATTTTGGTGCTGTGCGCAGCGATGGTCGAGAGCGGGGTTGCTCCACGGCGGGTGTCCCAGATGTGCAGGTACTTATCGTGCGCACTTGCAATGATCTTGTCGTTTTGACGATTCCACTTGACCTGCGTTGCGCCGGCCTGGAAGTCGGCAAGCTTCAAGGGCGCGTGACGGCTCCGCAGGTCGTGCACAAATACAAAGCTGTCTACGCCGCATGTTGCGAGGAGGTCAGGGTGGTGTGCCGAGAAGTTGATGTCAGTGATGGCCCTCTCATGGGCGCGCAGAGTATACTCTATCGGCGGCTTTCTGTTGTTGTAGGGCATGGCCAGGTTGTAGATGAGGGCGAGCTGGTTGCGAGTCGACGCAATCCACGTCGCTCGGGCAGAAAAGGGCGACCATTGCACGTCCGCCACATCCCACGACGACTGGTTGGGGATGTAGAGCGGCAGCGAGTAGGGGTTGTCGAGGTCAATGATGCGCAGGCCATTCCTGCTGGCGAGCACTACATCGCGGCCCGCTGGGCTGATGCTCGCTGAGCCAATCTCGTCGTCGACGGCAATGGACAAGCTGTGGTCGAACGTCGAGCTCTCAAAGGCCGACAACGGGCCCTGGGCAGCGGCGGCCATGGCGGCCTGGCTGGCGTGGTGCTGCAGCGATTGAGGCCAAGCCGCGGTGCTGTTGATGGAAAGGAGTTGTCCTGCAGGCTGCCCCGGTGCCTTTTGGTCTATTTCACTGGCCACGAGCGACGCCTTGCCAAATGGAGCTCCGCGCTTGGCGCCGCCATCCCCGCCTCGCCTGGCATGACTTCCGCCTCAGTCGCGACCGCACCGCCGTCCACGCCGCCAAGGAAAAGCGCATCGCCGACGCCTGACTGAGCATGGCTTTGCCAAAGCGCATCATCAAGGAGACGGAGAGGCTGGTCAAGGAGCCGTAGGCATCCTCTGTCCGTGCTGTGGCGAGCTGCCTTTTTCTGACGCGCTGTCGCTTCTAGGGTCCAGGGCATCTCGGCGACGCCCCACGAGGACAATTTGCGCTACTTTGATGTCACCATTGACGGGCCCTCGCAGTCGCCGTATGAAGGTAGATGCGCTCGCTCTGGCGCTCGCGGCGCTGCCGACTCTGGCTGACGCACCACAGGCGGCTGCTTCAAGCTCGAGCTCTTTCTCCCGGACGACTACCCCATGACGCCGCCCAAGGTCCGCTTCCTCACCAAAATCTACCACCCCAATATCGACCGACTTGGTCGTATCTGCCTCGATGTCTTGAAGAGTGCGTGACTAGCTGCATTCGGCAGCGTCTGACGTGTTTGCTGATGTTACTAGGCAACTGGTCCCCTGCACTGCAGATTCGTACCATTCTCCTCTCCATTCAGGCTCTCCTTGGTGCTCCCAATCCCGACGACCCCCTCGCCAACGATGTCGCCCAGGCATGGAAGGAGGATCAGGCACAAGCTATCAAGACGGCCCAGGAGTGGACTCAAGAATATGCAAAGCCCTAGACCTAGCAAGATGGACTGGACGTGCTGGTGTTTCCCCGTTTCCCCACTTCCCCCTTGTATAGAACTGGCCCACGAAACGGAACGATTTTCTGGAGTTGTCGGAATATCTGGAAAACATGAGGGCGAGATTTCCCGACAGCGATGCGCTTTAGCTCCACGGACCAGGATCCGGCCAGCATGATGAATGGAAATGATTGATGATTCCTGACTTTGAAATATGCCAGACTGTGTGCCTGCTAGTATGACGAGGCTTGATTTCTTCGTTGTTCGTGCGGTGTGCCGTGTGTGAAGGCGCCCTCGGTTCATAAAAAGCAGCGTCCAGGTACAAAAGAAGTTTAACGTCAGCATCAAGCCGGCCCTTAAATCCCGTTTCGGCTTCTGATGATAACATTTCTCCATGGGCGTCTTCGTGATGTATCTTTGCAGACTCCATGTGCGACCGTAGCGGGGTGGTGCCTATTTTGGCTGTCATCAGCGAGTGGGCCGACGTCAGTTCAACACCACTTCCCCACCCATAGTAAGATACGTGGAGTCCCGTGGAGCCTGCTGCTAATTGTTTCGCAGAAACGATGCTCGTCCAAGCTAGCCGGCCACTGGTTTGCTTCAGCAACTCAGCCCGCTTCTGTCGAATCCCTACTCATCGCGACTGGGCAGTTTTATGCCTGTGCATTCTGTAGACTACTACCGTGTGTCGGAGTGATGTAGGCGTCTGCAATCGGACCGGCACGATGCAGCTGTCAGTTTTGATTGACGCTGCCAGGATGCATCCGCTAGGAAATACTGTGGAAAAGAGTACCACAGGGCACATCTGCAACCTCACCAAACCGAGGGGCCGACAACAGTAGCTGAAATTAGCCATGCCGTCGGCCGTTTACCCTCAATGGCCCAGGATTCGCGCCTATATCTTCTTGAGGGCAGGCACGATGGAGCTTGCCCAACAACTTGGCCCTGCCATATCTTTAGTCATAGGGTTAATGCTTGACCCCGTCCGCTGCGATAGCGACACTCAACACCACGGCAGAGCCGAGAGTTATGCTCCACTCCTCATTACAAGGACGTCGATCCGCACCGTAGCAACTGAGCAAGGAATGGCTTCTCCGGGGTATCAGACGAGACAAGACGTCGCGGTATAGCACCCAGCATCCGGAGCATTGCAAGACACAATTTTTCTGATTTTTTGGCTGATCTTTAAGCCTCAAGATGAGCCGCCTGGTAAGCATATCTTCTTTTGAAACAGTTGACGAAGGTGAAGGCACGTGACTTGGCGTTGAGGTGCAAGCGACGGAAGAACTCTCGTCGCAGCGGCTGATTTGTGCAACAACAGTTCCGTCAACGCAGCCCAAATTCTAGCAGCAGCAATCGCAGCGATCAAAAGCGGTCATAATGGATCAGTTTGCCCAGGCGGCCCAAGTAGATTCGGATCCTGAAGTGTGGTGTGCAACTCGGAACTCCTGTATCGTGTCCGGCCGTCTCGTAGGATTCGCAGGCTCTACTCAAGTTGAGTATCAATCGGGGCGCTCTGGTACTTTGTCAGCATGGGCCTGTGTGTTACATGGCCGAAATTGTAGGGCTATCATGACTTTGCCTCGCTTTCCTTTTCGCTGACCATGTGCATCTTTAGGCTTAAGGATCCAGTCACAACCCTGTATGCCGTCACAAGGTCCTCCTTTGGAGCTTCTTGCAGCATGTGACCCGCTGTGCACCGGTAGTGTAAGGCCTCATAGTTCTGCTTCAAGGTGGACAGATAAGTTGCGCAACGTGGAACCACAAAATTACTGAATGGCTCCGACAATGTATGCAATCTAAACCCAGGCGCAGGCGAATGCGATAATCGTTCATATACACCTAAAACCTGGAATCACTACGCAAAGTCCAGGATATTTTGGACACAAATACTGCTGCACAGTTAGCGGAAATACAGCAGTGAGACACTTACCCATTAAGCAATGCCTTGCTACCACAATTCCTAGACTATGCAGGATGATGCCTACGAATTTTTTTGAATATCTGTAGTATTCAACCGGGGCTATTCTGTGGCCTGTGTTCGTTGTTTAATAAGAAGAGGCGGAGCAGAGTAGGATGTCAAGTCTGCCCGCCTAAATGGTATCGCGACTAGGAGAAGTATATTCAGCCCAGGTGCGTAACACTGAATATGCTCTAGGAGAAAGAATATATGGATATCTTTTGGAACCGAAAGCCAGTAATCATGCCATCAAATGGGCTGCACTCTTCTGAGGTATGGCAGATGCCTCGAGGGCCTAGTGTTTGGGTAATTCGGTGCACCTTCGACATTCTCGAGGGCTGCAATTGTCAGAGAAATTCCCGTACAATACTAACCAATATTCGCAAAGTCCTCGAAGCTCCTGGCGCTCTGCTTATAGTGTTGTTGCCATTTCGGGAGAACTCCATGATAGGACCTCCGCCTCATGCCTACATCAACGTAGGCAAAGAAAACTTTCGACTGCACGCGATTGCGCATCAAGAGAACTACAACAGTACTTTGTCTGTGCTTTAAGTCAATCAAGTCCTGTCTGCCCGGGTGGTGTGGATGGTTGAGGTGGAGTTGAGGAAGAGATGGAGTAGCTTTGCGGAGGGTTGCTGTCCCAGCATTACTGCAAACGCGCCTCACCACGTGAGAGGCGCATTAAACCTTCAGGTCCTCACAATGATCTTAGTATATCTTTTAGGTTCTATTGCAATCTGCTCGCGTAATAGCCGCATCCCACACCGCTCACTGACGTCAGTAAGCGGCGTGGAATTGACGTCAATCCCAGGCTACCCAAGCTCACCACCATGGTGTATATATATCTTAAGCTTCCTAGTATATTCATCAAGAATACCGACTAGCCAGAGGTCGAAGGGGATTTATCCCAGTGGAAATGGGTCTGGCACTGGGGTCATGGGTTCTCCAGGTACGTTATGAGTGAAACATGCAATGTGCGAAGCTGCTGCTGGTGTTCGATTCCGCCACATTACAATAAAATCCCGGATCATTAAGGTAAGTCTTCCCCTCCCCAAATTAAAAAGGGCTAATATTTTTGCTCCTGAATTGAGTTCCTTTGTGCAGGTAAAAATGAATATTCTCGGGAACATTGTCAGGCAAAATGGCGCTAAGACCTGATACAGGGTCGGTACTATTCAATCCATCAATCTGTCGATTGATATATTACTGCTAACCTTGGTTATAATATTATAGTAGAGATCACCATAGTCTGACAACAGCATTACCAAACTGTCAGACAACACGCTGACAGTAGCCAGAGTGAGCCACAGAGGGGTATATATACCATTCAATTCTATATTGTACCATTTTTGTAGATGATTGCAAACCTTTTGGCTATATTCGCGTAGTGGGGATTGATACTAGATCCTGACAAAATCTCTTATCTCTTGATATTATCTCACAAATTTTTGGTCCTTTCCAGACCGGTGATTGAAAAAGGCTCCCGGAAGCTTGAAAAGACCGCTCTATTCAATGAGCTAGTAGCTAGGGAGAAACAACCCTCTAATGGGTGTTGCTAGGACGTGGTGTGTTCATCCCCACTATGCCTACATAGCCAAAAAGTTCGAAATAATCTACTAACTTTCGCAGGATTGAACAGCATCTATGCCCTTTGTGTGCAACTCATGCATCTCTATAGCCCTCTCTGGGCCCTGTCGGGCCTTTGTTTGATAGGTGTTGGGTTACGGAGGTAACAAGGTCGAAGTACTACACGGTAAGACCCTGCAAGGCTTACGCAGGATTTCTATAAATCAAGTTATCCTTCGCCTTGACCTCATTATACTCTCTAGGAGGTTAGGTAGCATCGAGTGTAATAAGTGTGGATTAGATTAGATGTCCAATATGTTGGTACATACATGTCGGATAACAGGGGGTCATAAGATATAACAAATATAACCCCTACAAGGACATGAAGGACATGAAGCACATGAAGCACATACTTCATGGTATGGCTTTCTACCAATCAATATACTACTGTTAGCCTATGACACATGATCGGATTTCCGTTAGCCAACTTCGAGGGGGTTGTAGCTTTTATTTCGAGAGGGTAAGGGTGTGGTACAGCAGATGGAGTCATACAATGTCACAGGGTCACCTCGACGCCGGGTGGAGCGAAGAAGATGCCTTAACCTTTTGTATCCAAGCGTCCAGCTACAAAAGATGCCGATGATGCCTCAAGATTTCCGGTTTGCATACAATTTGCAATCTTCAGCTTGCCCTAAGTCTGCATACCGACCCATTTTTCGTAGACGGCTGCTTGCATAAGCACAGAGTCAAGCCGAGCCGCCCATTCCGGTTGAGAATTGAAGGTTATATCTCGCCTCCAGCATCTAGAGACACGCAACCGGATGTACAAGGCAGACGCTGATTGTCATGGCAAGGCAGATTGGTGCTTTCCGAAAACGAAAACACCGCCATCACTGCCTGCTTGATGTCAAAGCTAGGCTGGCTTGGAACCAAATTTCATACTCCGGCTCTTCCGACCGCTATATTGCGTAAAGTCTGTTTCGAGAGTCGCATGTGCATGATTCGAGGTTGAGGGTTGGTATGACCATGTTTCCGTCGTCTTCGGGATACCGATAGTTGTGTGATTAGCCTGGCAAGATTTGTAGGCCGTGTAATGGCCGCAGGCCCAAAGACGCGAAAGAAACAGTGCTAGGCACGAAACTCGGTGTATAGAAGGATGAGGATCTACGGATAGAGTCAAAGGACTATTTACAGTGAGGCTGGGCAAACGGAGCTAGGCCTAATCAGGAGTTAGGCAGACTCCATCTGAGTGTAAGGCAGTCGCGATATAGCAGGCCGCAAGGAAAAAGAGAAACACGCACGGAGCAGGATGAACTAGAACTGCTTTTTGATGACTCTTCTACTACTTGCGCTTCTTGGGCTGAAACAATACAGACAAGATCGTGAATTGTAAGGTGATGGGTTAGTATTATAGGTTGAGTTTGGCGTGGTGCTAGGTTTGCATCTACATGAAGTTTTCGATTGACAAATACAAGGATGTGAGCGATAGTTTTATCTCTTGAATTGAGTATGTTTGCTTATACTCGCGATCATCCTCTTGGGCTGTGAATGGCTGAACTAGTAAACAAGATTTTTTGCCGGGAAACAAGGACCTTTGGAGTGAAAGAACAAGCTACCAACGGGGTGTGAGATTTTTCTGAACCTAAATTCCTTTGGTTTATATGAACCTTAGGAGCTTTCAAATTGATTGAACTGCAGTGCCCATCGGTAGGTTCCCCAAATGCATGTACTCCTAAAAGTGAGGAAGATAATGCAGCCCATGTCAGGCAATGTGCCGACAAGTGGCCAGAGGGCCTTGAGGGGCATATGATACTATTCAATCCAGAATCTTCTAACAAGTTAGAAGATTGCTAACCTTTTGGTCTTGCAGGCGCAGTGGGGACTGACACTACGTCTAACAGCCTACATAGAATCAGACCTCTCGTGGAAATTCTCAAAAAAAGCATATATCGATCATTACACAGATGCATTGTCCCACTCTAAACATATCAATACTTACGAAGTATAGCCCATTAATTCAAGGCAATCAACCCCTGGATATAAAAGGCACAGGAAAGCCTTTAGTGGGAAAAGAAGTAATCCCAGAGGTCAATAAAATACTATATATATACTTGTGGCCTACGCTAGACTATATAAGTATATTGGTGTTTAGTACTGTAGTAGAAATATATAGTATTAAGGCTTGAATATAGCCTAAAGCACAATC
>Ga0182211_1000116_pt1 | contig 22228 bp, 9 predicted proteins | sample G5R1MG_20_FD_129660 | JGI IMG/M metagenome (GOLD analysis project Ga0182211, IMG submission 129660) | Switchgrass phyllosphere microbial communities from Michigan, USA - G5R2_MAIN_03OCT2016_LD1 MG | ecosystem: Host-associated > Plants > Phyllosphere > Phylloplane/Leaf | place: USA: Michigan... | reverse complement strand
GCGACTCTACCCCCAACCAAAGCGAGCGTCGATCCGTTGCTGCCTTTGCGGTACAGTCGCGCGCTAGATATCTTAATGCGGCATGCAGACTATGAATGAGAGATTTCATCGATGCGGTGGAATCATGTAACCGGTTGCTACTACACCCCATAAACATCCCAATTGTTACAGACAAGGATGCGTGCAGCCGTTATGTTCTACGTGATCAACAAGTACTCCATGCGTGCTTCAGGGACGAGGGGGGTTTTGTAGTCCGTATTGCAGGCGCTGTGCATACTTCGGTACTGCTATCATATTGAGTTCTCGTGAAGATTAACCCCTTGCAGACAATGAACTAGTCGAGTGAGGGCAGCCGTCCCAACGCGTCACCTTGACGAAATTGCCAGTCATTCTTGATATCGCGTCCCAAAGTGGCCATCATATCCTGTTGCTGTTTATCACGGAACGTGGCCTGTATACCCAACACCAAGCCCTTTGCCTAGAGTCAAACGCGGGATACTCGAATGCTCGGGTAACTAATGAACACAGGGAATTTACAGTGAAATCCTGCTACCTAGGTCCAGGATTTTATTATCAGGATCTACCTTGGGCGGATGTCCTCGCCATCCGAGTGAGCTTCCCAAGCCTCCTCGTCCTTGCCGTATTTGTAGAGCCGATGACCAGTGTCTCCATGCGGGCCCTAGATTTTCCTAACAAGTATAGTCGTGTACCCACGAAGCCATTGCATCACAGCCTAGACCCCGTTGGTAACCCCCCCAACTCACTCTACGACGACCATGGCAAGAGTCAGAGTTGTAGGAGAGAGAGCTTTGTAAGGATATAACCATGAAGGAGTATCGATCATCAGAGCAAAAAACATGGTGAGATAGTTGGTTACTTCTTCTTCTGTGGGGATTTACTTTATCAGGGCATTAAGCACATGAGATAGGATTTACTTGCCAACGTTGTGTGTTCGGGGGGCAAAGCGGTCATGCAGAGGCCAAGGGGACAGGAACTGGTTGAGGTATCTGCAATTCACAGCATCCATCCATCCATCATCCATCACGATGCTCGGTGCACTTTTGTGGAAAATCAATAGCTACCAGCGGCTCTACCACAAGTCACAGGAAACCGGTTGCCAACTCGTGAGCTCCCATTGTACGAGCAACGACATTCGCTGTGATGTAAGGCATCGGCTCTGCCACGCGTCTCAAGAAGTCCAAAGCCAGGTGTCCTGTCAACGTAACGAGTATCAGTGGTATGGAAATCCTCCCAAGCACCCTGCCCCATGAAACACGTCTCTGGGTCTTTCTTCCCGACGCTCCACCTGTGCATTGCACCCTCTCCTCGCCTACTTCGACATCAACCAGATACCCCAAACGACCCAACACCAGCGTCCATGCAGCCACCATCGTCATCGCACCCACGACGCTAATCCAAGATATCTGTGAATACGGCGATCTCGCTCTCCGGCCGAGGAAGTCGTCGAAGTCGTCGAAACACAGCATGGCGCCGTGGATGGCGAAGGGTATGACGAGCATAACTGCAGCCAGGGCGATGACTTCCAGGCAGCGCATAACAAGCCGTTTCAGTAGCGGAGAGGAGCGCTTGGCAGTATTCCAGTGGCCGTGGAAGATGCGGAAAGCAAGGACAGGGGTGGGGTGGGGTAGTCGTTGGCGGTGCAAAGCGGTCGTCGTCGGCATGGTGTGCAGCATAGCGAAAGCACTCCAGGAAAGTAAGGCGCCGTGTTTCCGTAGCGAGCGCGACGCGTGGATGCCGTGCAAACGAGTTTTCCCTCTCTCCAGGGCGAAGAAGCGTGGCGGACAGGATCGACGAGTAGACGTCGCTGTGGCGCGGGGAGGGGGAGGATCCGCCGTGTTGGTCTGCGCTTGGCCAAGGGCAGGCTGCAAACGTCGGTATGCAAATCGTGACACCGAATCCGTCAAGCTTGCAATACCGTGCTGTGAAGCGTTGCAAGTCTAGCTATCGCGCCGCTGACGTTCTTCTTGCGAGCTCTCCGGAGGCGCGAGCGGATATCCTGAGATGGAGTGTCTCCTCTCTGCTTCACCCCTGGCTTCCAGCGGACATGCTCGTGGCTGGTCCCCGCTCTTGGCCCTCTACGTGTGTTGCAACGCTGTCTCGTGCGTGGGTATTATGCTGATTGCCGTCTTCGTTCTTCGTCTCTTTCCCCCGTCCTTCTCTTCAGGGTGACTGTGATGTCGCGTGCAACGCGTTCTCCTTGTTCCACGACCCTCCGCCTCTCGACTGTCGTTGCCTCGGTTGCTCAAACTAGCTAGATCGTCCCGCGCTAGCGAACGACCTGTCTCTGAACGCTCAAGCCCATACACCAAGCACAGTTTGTGCACGCTCGAGCAACCTGCAATGAGGAAGGATTTTCTGTCCTCGGCAAAAGCCTGTGTGTGCGCCTCCGTGGCTCTTACAGCGGTCAAGGAAGGGCTTTGTATTTTCTATAGGCTCTCGAGACATAGCGGCACGAACTGATTTGTGTGGTACCTAACCTTACAGGAGGTAGTTGGCTTTTTGGCCTCGAGAGTCCTCTGCCACGTCCCTACCGAGCTATTCTTAAAACCCTACTAAGATCTTAAATAATGGAGGGCTGTAAAGCGATGGAAGAGTCCAGGGTGGGGAATTTCTATGATAATAGCGCACGTGTCCCGCGTCCTCTGAAACAGATTTTCAAAGCATAAGACGTTGCATGCCCAAAATCAGTATTTTGTAAGTCGAGTAGCACCACCCGTGTTCATGACAACGAGTGGACGAGAGCAGCGAGGCAAGGCCTTCTCGTGCCGTCATAAATAGCTACTTCCCACGTCACCATCATGCTCTTAACCAGTACTACGAGCATCATGAAAACAACTCCCACCCCTAACTAACCACACCGGGCAAGTGAGCGAGCGAGAGAAGGACGATAGAGGGTGTGTAATGAAAACGCATCTTTCCACCATTACTATGAGCTAGAGAGGGCGCACGTAGGGAATACGCGTGTCAAATGTGTCATGTCAAGCTGTGTGACATGGGCGGTGTATTTACTACAAAATAACTTACCCGCGGATAAACACGGTACACGAAGCTAAGATACGATCCATCCATCAAGACGAGACGAAAAAGGGGTATAGGTATAGAAGTATAAGGTAGAATAAGGCAAAAAGCAACATTCAACATGTCGGATCTCGTTGTAAGCTCGGAATGGGAATTGTGAGTGGGGACAAAGGGCATATCATCCTGTTTCCAGAACGATAGAAGAAGAAGAAGAGGGAGAAGAGGGAGAAGCAGTGGAAGTAGTGAAAACAGTAGTAATACTCATTGAAGCATTCCAGGAGCGAAATAAATAAGAGAAGAATACTCCAACAAAAGCGAAAAGAAGAACAAACATCGTTATGCCCATGATTTTTTCAAAGTGCCACGCCCACGGCAGGCACCGGACCGGGGAAAATGGTCTTGCCCCTTTCCATTACCTCAATATCCTTTACGTTCATGTCCATGTCGTGAAGAAGATCATGATGCGGGCTCGCTGACATCTGCGAACTGCTTGTGCTGCGCGCGCTCGGCAGCGTAGCCTCAATAGCAAGTTCTTTCTCTTTTAAAAGTGTGAGCGGCGCTGGGATGCGCCGTAGCTTGCGCGGAGGCGGAGTGGAATGGGTAGATCGAGTCGAGGAGGAGGATGAGACGAGGGTGGTGGTGGCAGTCTCATTGCTGTCTTGGGAGGCTTGCCGGCTGTGAACAATGGTGCGCGATTCGGAGGTAGAGGGACGGCATGTGCTGGTAAGTGAGGACCGAGTCTCGCATTTGTGAAGGGTTGCTGGTTTGGGCGCGGTGGACCGAGCGGCGAGGGCGATCGTTGAAGCGGAACGCCTGAGCCATGCGCCTAGACGAGAAATCGACGTGGTTGGTGTAGCGGGTGCGGGTGGCGTGGCGGGGTTTGGGGTCGAGGGACCTGTGTAGGAGTGTGTGCTTGGGGCGAGCTTCAGGTTAGATGACCTCACGGTGGTGTTTATACCAGTTGATGGTCTTGGGCCCAGCGCTTTACGCGGCAAGGGAGCAGAGAAGGCGGATCCAATGTCGGAGAGCGTCTCGGAGCGAACACGCATGCGCATGGAGGGTGCGATGTAGGGTACGTGATGTGATGGGGAAGGCGGTGGTCGGTTGATGAGAGCCGGTGTTTGGGCACGCGAATGGTATGCATTGGCCCGGCGTTCTTCGACAATGGTGTTGAGTTCTCGAATAGCGTCATCCACTTCGGTTTGCGTACGGCGGAGACTGCTTGGCCGCGAAGGTGCAGTGTTTGCACGATTGCGCGATGGGGAGGGCAGGCGAGAAATCAAGTGGCTTGGTGACAAGGTTCCCGACGTTCGTGAGCGCTGGATCTTCGGTTTCTCGTGAATAAACCCAGAACTAGACTTTGGATCCTCCGGTAGAAGAGATAGTGTAGGTGTAGCCATCGTTGTCGCCGTAGTCCCCGACAAATGTCGTTCATGTGTACTTGTGCTTTTCTGGCTCTGAATACTGCTCCTGTGAGAAGGTGACATGGCTATTCTTCTGTAGGAGAGAGAAGAAGAGGTGGAGATACTCGAGGACAACGAGTGGGTGCGTGAGTCTCTCACACGCACGCGTGCTTCCGCAGGGATTCCCAACTCTTTCGGGCTGTTACTCCAACACTCCTCACCTCGAAAGTCCGGCAAGGGGGAAAGACGACCGCAACCATTCGGTGAATGGATGGAAAGTTCCAGGGGCTGGAAGCTTCGACAAGGCAAGTCCGGCATAGACGCCTCGTCGAGCATACATTGGATCCCTTTGGACCCATCAAAGTGTCGAAACTCGGTTGGATGACTGATACTGGGGCGAAACTTTGATTGCCGTTCTCGTGTCAGGTTGAAATCACTGGCACGCAATGTAGCACGCGTCGCATAGTCGCGACTATGAGAAACGCATTGTGAGACATGGTGGCTCGCGGAGCGGCTTGTCGAAGGACGTAGTTGAGTGGGCTCAGCGCGAGGCTGAGGTACAAGCTGAGGCTGTCCGTAGCATACTCCTGTTCGACAAGCGTCAGTATCGGGAAATCGTGGTTCGTGGTGTTTCACGTAGTTCCGGTAGCCTGGGTGGTGAGGTATCACTCCAACGTCGTGCTCTGTTACCCAGCTGAAAGGGGGTGTCCTCAACAGACCAGTGGAGACGTGCCCGATGGAGGGGAAGCAAAACCTTGGGGGGGTATGAGGAAATAGAGACAGAGAAAACTTTGAAGATGGGTAGCAAGCAAACGTACCATGAGCTCTCACCGCGTCCTCCCTTTCGTCAATATCTTGATCAGATGCACAGCATCCTAGCTTGATGGTTGTCCACAAATTCGTACCCGTCCCTTCCTTTCCCCCCATGTTTCCCCAGCTTATCTTTTTCTCTGGACTGCAAACCAGGCAGTTACCAATACATTTCCTCAAGGTTAGCCGTCAAATGTAAAAAGCTTCCCTGCCGAAAAGCTAGGTGAATGGCACGCCCAACAGCAGCAGACAGAAAATAAACAATTGCGTAGAAAGCGTAGCTTGCGCAGAAGAGCAAAGAAGAGAAGGGTAGAGCGGAAAGAGAAGGTAGCAACAGCAAGAGATGTTACAGGAATCCTCCGGTCCAATTTGGCCGTCTCGCTCTGCTGATGCGTTGTTGGTTGCTGGAATCGCCACAGTAGTGAAGCACGCCCGCCAGGCCCGGCCGCCGACATGACCGGCAGGACAACATCGCTACATGATATAGCCTGTCGCAGAGCGTTACGCGCCCAATGGCAACGGGCCCGTGGCAATGGGGTTGTCAAGGTGGGGAGCAAGTTGGTGGCGTGGCTGGCCTGCATCGAGGGGGAGGATGGGGTGGTAGGTTGTGATTGGTCGAGGAATGTAAGCGCTTAACAGAGGGCGGCGACGTGCAGCAGCGTGGGCCAGTAACGAGGTCACAGTGCTGCCGACACGAAACCAACTAGTATGTTGGAATCTGCGTGAGCATTCGCCAAGGGCATGGAGACAGCAGGTTACACCGGGTTTCTGCTTCCCACAGGGATGGTTGGGCCCTCCCGATCCGTGAAGGCCTGTATCGCCGTATTTGCCCCTAATGCCATGTTGGGTCGCTCTCGGCCAATTGTGGATGGACTGAACGACCCAGACCGAAGGAGAAGAACAGGGTTTCAAAGGAAATTGGCCGCTTTGCTGATGCCATCAAGGTCAGTAAGTCGCTCACAAAGATACACACCCAGCGTGTGACCAGCCTCAAAGATTGCGATCAGCAACAACCGCCCAGCTCCCGACCACGACTTGAACTGCCTCCTGAAAGCCATCCCCATACTGCTGCGCGTCGTGCTGTGCTGCTTGGTGCATAGTCATCTTCACCGGCTCCAAGCCACCCAGCAGATGAACAAGGTCTTCGTCTCGGAAATCGACTGGGTCTGCTGCCTGATCAACCACTTCCTGAGCCAGGTATTGCCGCTCATCGAGAACGGGAACCTTGTCCATGTGCAGCCTCGCAACGTCTAGATCCTGGCTTCATGGCGGGTCAAACATACCACCCCTGTGTATGGAAATTGCGTTACCGTTTTTGGCCTGACGGATCCCGTCGTTGGTGTTGGTGGCGGGCTTGCTAGTACGAATGTAAGGTTGAACGCCAACACACCAAAAAGCGTGTAGTTTGTTCTCCAATTTACAAGCAAAAATGGTATCACGTCTGGAGAGTACCATTTGCGACATTTGCATCTTGGTACCGAAGTTCCAGAGAAAGTAACAAGCTGTAACGAGCCTGTTCGCTTCGTTCCATTCTTTCGCCAGCCGGATTGTCTCTGGTTCATCAACAAGATGCTTTATCAGTGTACGCTTTCCCGAATCAGGCTTTTCTGTAATCCGAATACGCAAAATAGTACCGTCTTCGTACTAGACACTATATGTATTGCAAGCGCGGGTGGGTATAAAAACTATTTGCGACTCACACTTACAGACTACCACATTATGGCCGGAAATTGATCCCATCGTGTGATTCCTCAGCTTCAATCCTGACTCTGTTCACTGTTCACTCCAGACATGGCGCTCATCGCTGAAACTGCCATATGACGGGCTCGGTCCATCTTCCTCACTTTCCTCGTCAATATCCGGTTGACCGCTCAAATCATTGGTCTCCCAGTGATTGACTTCTTTTGAAATGGGTGCTTTAATGCCCTGTTTTCGCTGTTGTTCTTCTGCCTGGCCTTCGACTGCAAAGGGAAAGGTGAGATTGTGGTCTGCTTCGGGGTTGCACACTTCCGGTTCGTCAGGCTTGAAGCCTGCTCGTACGTCCTCCTTTTGGCCTTCTCCAGGGTATGTATGACTACAATGACAGTCAGCAGAGTGTAAATGAAACAACCTATAGAGAAGCCTACACGAAGTGTTTGGACGAAACCTCATTCCAGCCTGGGCCGCCTTCTTTTCGGGCTCGCACGCGATCTACCTCTTCCGCTTGATGGTCTTCAACTACAAGGTCAACTAATTGGCTCTCGTCCGATTTAGCAGAGCCGGTAGAGGAAGACGAGTGTTCTCTGATAAGTCGGCCGATATGGGGAACACGCGACTTGGTGTGAGACGACTCTTTGTTACCGGCGTCACTTGAGCGCTGTTTGCCTTTGCTGGTGGCTTTTTGCACGGCCTTGATTTGGCTTTTGCGTCGTTTTTTGTTGACAGTCGTTGGTTGCAACAGATTGCGATTTGTTGATGCGGTAAGAACAGCTGGATCGGCATAAAGACGATGCTCTCGAGATGGGCGATGGGCTTCAATTACAGGGTACTAAGAGTTTGTCAGCTGTGCGTGACAGAGTTAACCATGTTCAGACCTACGTTCCAATCGCCAAATTCCAAAGATCGTGCGTTACCAAACAAATGTTCATCTTCGGCGTCGAGCGCAGGGTCTTCCATTTCGTCCGGCGTATTATACATGGCACCCACACCTTGTACCGCTTTGTGTGGGCCTGGGCTCATGGCGCGGGCGCGGCTTGATGTGACTTTGTTTAGCAGTGGCTCGTGCTCTCCGCCTTGTCCTGGCTTTGGTATCCAGTATTTGCCCTTACCACCTCTTTCAAACCTCATACCTTCTGCCATGCGCGCTGCACGCGAGGACGATTCTTCATGTGCGAGCACGTTATCGCGCGCATCGAAGTATCGGTACTCGTAATGACCGCCCGCAAACGTCTCTTTGGTGTCTTGAATAAGATCCAGTGGTCCAAAGGCGTCGCGCAAAGCATACTTGACGGGCAAGCGTGCAGCAGAAATAGTCTCGTCGGCATAGTCGTGCCAGGAGAAGGCATACCAGTGGGCGAAGGCGAAGATTGGCATTTCAAAACAGATCAAGGCATCCTGAATGGCGGCGGCCAGATTGTCCGGAGTATAGCCGGGAACATCGTCCGGGATGGCGCCCAGCCATACGAGAATGGACAGAAAGAGACCTTGCCAGTACGAGGCAAATATGATGCCTTTGATGCACAGGAACTTGGGCATAGGCCGGAAGGGTTGCAGGTCCTCCGTCATGCACATCCAGAACATAGCAAGGGCGTACAAGCAGACTGTGATGCTGACATTGTAGATGATGCTGCTCCAGAAGTAGCCAGAGGTGACACCAATGTAGCCCTCCTTGTAGGTCCCGGTGGCCTTCATGACGATGGTGGCGATGGAGAGGACGGGCTTGACCCATGCATATTGGAGGATGCCCCGCTTGACAGCGAGGAAGGTATAAGGGTCTGAAATGTCGATCTTCGGGCACACGAGATTCATGGGCCACGGATGGGAGACGGGTGCGCGGCCGGTCATGAGGATGATGAGGGCGCGTTCGCCCCCTATGAAGTTGATGAGCAGCTGGAGGAAGGTGTAGATGGTGAAGGCCTAGACGGTCAGCATGGATGGAGGCAAGGAGGGGTGGGAGACGCCACCTCATAGACGTCTCTTACCGGCTCCATGTAGGAGGCTGCGGTGATGGAGACGAGGCTGGCCCATGAGACGCCGGCATAGATGGGGACCCTGCGAGGGTGAGCATCGGGGCCAGGCAGGGGGGGTGGGAGACAAACATGAGCAGGATGCGGACGACATATCGCTGAAGTACGGGCTTGCGGTAGTTTTTGCTGCGTCATGTTCAGCGCATGCATGGGGCTGTTACAATGGGAGGGCGTGGCTCACGTCTGCAGCCACACAGCACTGCGATTTACGTCAGCGGTCGTATAGTGTTGCGCACTCGACTGCTGCTACGCACACCAATGTGGTCAGACAGGCCACGAGGGCGCAGGCGCCGGCGACGATGATGACGGCACGGGCAAGCCGCGCCCCTGTGCCGCCCGACGAGAGGCCTGTCGCGTGGAGGGTGCCTGCCTCCATGGTGAGGAGGACTGGCAACGAAATGGACGGTCAGCAAACGCGCGAGGACATGGTGATGGGTGGTGGGTGAAGGCGGACGGCGATGTTGGAGTTCATCTACTACTGAGGTATGCAGTCTCTACATAGTAGGTATCCATCAAGTCTCGCCCCATGACGCGTAGGTGGCTAGCGTGCCCTAACTAGTTAGCCCGAGCCGAGGGTGCATCTTGCGGCATCCGCCCGGAAGACTCGGCACGTGATCTCCTCAGTATCTAGCATCGATCTAGCATCCACTACCTATCTGCTATGCTGTCGTACTTTCCCATCCCTGCCCCAGTGCAACCTGCGCGCGCCCTCCCCGCCAAGCCATGAAGCATCGCCCCCACGCGCTGCAGCCATGGCCTCGATCGTCGCCGAGCCCCTCGACCCGCGCGACGGCTTCAACTGGTATCGTTGCGCTGCCTCGCCGCCCGTGGCCTGCACTGACAGCGCCCTAGGGTGTTCTTGGTCGAGCTGCTCATCTGCGGCATCCTGACCATCTTCTTCCTCTTCTACTTCAACCGCCTCATCGCCACGGCCATTGCCTACGCCATCCGCGCATACACCTGGCGCGCCTTCCACGCCTACATCGACATTACGTCCCTGCAGATTTCCCTGCTAGGCGGCCGCATCTTCTTCAAGGACATCCGCTACCACGGCCACAATGAAACCATCCTGGTTCATGGCGGCTACATCACTTGGAACTACTGGCTGCGCCGCGTCAGAGAGGCCGCCGTCTCTGCCGATCGTGCGGCCACGCCCGACGGAGAGAGCACGCGAACGTCCGGCACTCCATCCAGTTCATCTCGCAGCCGCGGCGGCAGTGTCGACAAGGCCGAGAAGGGTGGCCAGCACACGCAAAAGCAACTCCCGTGCCGTATCTCGGTCAAAATATCCGGCCTTGAAGCCTTCATGTACAATCGCAGCCCCGCATATGACATGATCATCAATGCGGTCCAGCGCAAGGCAGCCACTACGGACCAGGAAAAGTTCTGCCACGGCTCGGCAGCCACGACTGGCATGGAACCAAAGGAGCAAGGACACCAGCACAATAGGTTGCGAAAGACAAACACCGTAGAACCTGAGAACACGGTACGCCTCGACACAGGCCGCTTAGGGGCTTCCGATCCTGGGAAAACTAATCTCCCAGCCTTTCTCCGGCTCCTGCCCATTCACGTTGACGTGAACAAGGGCGCTGTAGTCATAGGCAACGAGAATACCCTGGCTGTGATAACCGCGCAGTGCGACAAGGCAAGCGGAACCGTCGACGCATCGACATGCGGCCCACTCGATGTGTACCAGCAGCTCTTCAAGTTCGACATCACGCATCCGGTTGTTCACATGAAGCCAAATCCAGACTACAAGATGAGCCAGCTCGACAAAGCAGCCCAGCTCAAACAGGAGGCTTCTCAAGGAGTCCCTCAGACCAGTCCCTTTGACAAACATGCGAAGCGCAAGCAGCGCTGGCGCTGGTGGAGGAAGCTGTCAAATCTGTCCGGACTGTTTGATACATCTGCAGACTCAATCCACACCCATACCAGATCCCCTGCCACCCCGGGTACCAACTCTTTCACTCCCCAGTGGCACTTTCCGGGTCGTGAACGTTGGAAGGGTTTGGCGCGCTACCTAGATGACGATACGACAGACAGCCACGGCGAATGGGACGGCATCGAGTACGCAAAAACATCCTTGATAGCAGACCTGCCCAAACTAAGCGTGTCCTTTTATTGGGACGTCTCAGGCCCTGTACCGTATGAAATGGACAATAGTGTACAATTGGATGCTCGGCGTCCTCCTGACATCAATGGAAGCCTCCCGCCCGCCTATGGTGTAGACATTCAGGTTTTTGGAGGAACCATAAATTACGGCCCTTGGGCGGATCGACATCGTGCCATATTTCAGAACATTTTCTTTCCGGCATCTCACGTCGATGCTGTACCTGCCGTGCCCCTGAAACCTGGAGAATCTCGCTTACCAACGGTCTTCAATCTTTTTCTGAGCATTGAAGAAGATACTGTTCTTCGTATACCCATCCGGGAGCCGTCAAAAGACTGGAAATGGAAAGGCAAAGCGCATACGTTGGCAGCACATGAGAAAGCAGGTGCCGATAAGGGTAGGTTCATGGCAAAGTCTCGCCGAAGATGGGGAAATCGTCACGATAATACCGGAGCTCAGAATGTGCGTCCATTCGGATGGATAGATGTCAAGGTCGGGGCCAACACTACTGTCAGCCAAGCCATGGACATGTATGCGTCAAGCCAAGGTTTTCAAAGCAAGCTGGAAGTCGAAATACCGAAAGTAGAAATATCGTCGAGTGTGAACCACGGTTTACTTTGGCGATCTGGACTCGTCACTCTCAACTGTGACCTCTCAACACCTCTTGGGTGGAACAAGCTGCGCAAATGGTCCTTCAAAATCAAGTGTTATGATTTGGAGCTCTTTTTGCTCAGGGATCATCTCTTCTTGCTGACCGATCTCATTGCGGACTGGGGAACGGGCCCACCGCCCGACTACTTCCTCTTCGTTCCTTTTGTGTACTCACTAAATATCGATTTCGAGAACTTTAGTCTGTACATGAATACCAACGACTCGAACATTGTCAACAATCCAGCAGATCTAGATGACAACAATTTTGTCATTTTATTTGGCGAACGCTTGCAAGGGGATGTGATCATTCCTCTTGACAAGTTCCGGCCGATGTGTAGTGACATTCGATTCGATATCCACGGCCATAACCTTGGCCTTGAGATTCTTATGCCCACTAAGAACACACTGAAAACATTCCTCCACTCCCCAAAAATTGCCCATCTTGGTGGGCTAACTCTGACTGGTAGCCACACTTTCGTAAACGAAACTTCAGCAATGAACACAGACAGGCTTTACATGGATATACAAGGTCACAAGTTGACTGTCGAACTATATGGCTGGCTAGTGCATCACTTCATGAAGATAAAGGACAACTACTTTGGTGAAGACATGCATTTCAAGACTCTAGAAGAGTTCCAAGGGTCGCCCAGCGTAGGTCATGCCACAGAAAGCGCGGAACCAAACACACAGCCTGCAAAGATTGCCAACGACCTGGACGTCATTCTTTGCATCGCAGTAGACCAGGCTAGTGTGCTTGTACCGTCCAATTTGTACTCAGCCGAGCGCAGCATCCGTGCTGATGTTCCGTACGTCTCTGCGGATCTCAGGTTCACTAATTACTATATGGACCTCGTGGTCGACTTTAGCCCTATCAGCCTGTCTCTGAGTAGTCCTGTCACCAACCTTGAAATGTCCACCGATTTCACAAGCGGCGCCACCGAGCTATTTATTGATTCGGTCGGGCTTTTTGGGCACCGTCTTTTTGGACTGCCCCCTGATGAGCCCACATACCTTTGCAATTGGGACTTCGAAGTTGGTAAGATATCTGGGGAATGCTCTGCTGAATTTCTTGAGACGGCAACGGGAGCGGTACGATCTTTCGCATTCACGCTGGAGGATCATGAAAATTCGCTCCCGCTTACCGAGATTCCCCTCATTCACGACTCCACGTTCTTACGGCTGAAGATGGCCGATGTTAATATCTGGTTACACATAGCGCGGCATGTACTACTCATTCGGACAAGTCCGGTGACATTGACTTTCAATGACTTAGCAGGGAACACGTTTTCCGAGCGACTCACGGCATATATCCCTGACCTGATCATCAGTGTACTTGATGCAAAGTCAGCTTTGCGCCACAAGACACGTGCTGGGGAGGAGCAGTCGGTTGATACATGCGCGTACATGCAGACGACGCTCTCGCTGAACATGCTAACACGTAAGCTCGACTTTTCAGACAACCGCGAGAAGCAACACGCTCACATGCGGATGCATGATCGACGAACTCTTCGGACACAACACATGTTCGTAGATGATCGGAGTACTAGCAACCGAGAGTCTGTCAAACCTCCTGCGATGCAGTATCCGGACATACCTCACCCCATCTTCCTTTACGTACCTCATGCTGCTCGAGCTGAGTCACTTGGCTCGTCTCAATCTGGCTCCAGTTCTCTATCTTCCCGGGGTCGGCGACTACGACCTCGGACAAGAAATTCATCCAGCGCTTCTCTCAGAGGCAGTATTCGGTCTATGCTTCCACGTAAAACGGCTGACAAGACTGCGGAATCCAGTAGAAGCCGGACATTGCTTGATGGATCTCCAGAACGATTCGGTCATGAACGTCGCACTCAGATATTGGCTGAGCCTGGATTCCACAAGAGGGACCACTTGACACCCTTGTCTGTCGCATTATCTAGCTCTCTCGCTATGCCAAAATTCGCCTTGGACAATGTTCAGCCCGACATGACTGAAGTCCCGACCATTCCACTGTTACAGAGCACGAGGCACGAGGAAGATGAGAATGGCTCTTCATTTAATGATATGTCTACGAACCATCTCGATGAGAACTTTACGCATACTAGTATCTTAGTCAGCACTGAATCGGGCGTACGATTCTACTGTACCCCAGCTTTCGTGAGATGCGTCTCTGATCTGGTTGACCTCGTTCAGCCGAAAAGGCCTGAAGATATTCTGGACGACTTCCAAGTCAATGTTATGACACGGATCCTTAGCAATCGAAATAGGCTGGAGGGTAAAGGAAGCTCACTCGAAATCAGTGTGCGTGTACCTTTCACACATATACGATTTCAACACAGTTTCGAGACACATGTTGTGGCCGCTGGCGACAAGGATCAGTATGATGTGATTCTTAATCAGCTGAAGATGAATGCGCGGATTAAACATTATCCTGGCGAACGAGCGGGAGAGAATTCACTCTCATTGCACACAACTTTGGGGTCACTCGGTGTATCAGTGGCGGAGCGCAATCCATACGGACCCAGTCAAGATGTCGCGATCCAAGCTGAGATTAAAGAAATCCTTGTCTGGGTTCTACAGTGCAGGGAATCTTCAGTGAACATTTCTTTTCGCGCCTTTGACTCAGCTGTGGCAAGTAAGAAGATTGATTATCTTGCAGCATTAATCCATAGAACAACGCTATTGGCCGAGAGGCTTGTCGCTCAGTTTGTAAAAGTGGAAGACAGACAGCAACACAGACTCCGTTACCTGGCGTGGTATCTTACCAGTGTTCAGGATCAATACTCGGATCCTGCATTCCTGACCAAGGCCTCGTACACTCTTCGTGCAGCACGGGATCACCTGCGAGGCCATGACTCTTGGAAAATAATTTCACGCTTCCGCTACACATGGGAGTCTTTATCCCGGAGCGAGAAAGACATGGTTCTCGGTCACTGCTCGCAGACCAACGTGAAGTGTCCGGCAGATGCTGAACAAAAGATGATCACACTGTGGGACCAGTGGCGATCATGGGACCTTGCCCATGTAAAACAGAGTCTTGCAATGAGGCTATTGTTCGGTCATGTTGACAAAAAGCTGCCTGCATCTGACTCATCGCCACTACGCGTGAATGTCAAGTCTGCGTTGATCAAGCTGACCATTGATCCAGGCCCACGACAGAGTGAAGTGGCTTTGCGCTTTGTAGCAACGAATGTAACTCTCTTGCCTCCAACAAAGCCTGAAGGCCTAATGCTTGTTGGGGCTGGCACTCCGAAGAAATCAACAACAATTCAAATCAGCTCCAAGGAAACATACCTCCACATCCAATGGGAGATCTGCGAGCTTGTAGAGGCTCTATCAGATTTGTTCCAAGACGAGATGCCTAAAGCAGCGGCGGATGCCTCATCAGCCCCAGCACAGTTACACCAATTTGAATTACCTGATTACGCTCAAGATTTACACGTTGTCTTTGCAACAGATCAGGCACAGTTGACGCTAGATACCATCAATCTCCGCAGTGTTAACACCGGTCATCATTTCCGACTATCATTCATTGATGCGGATGCTAAGACTTCTGGTCCAGGAGAAATACTGAGCGTTCATATTCACATGGAAGTTGGTGTCAGCGAACTATTTGCGCGATCGCGATCACTTGCCAAAACGCAATACGAACAACCAAGTTTATATTTTGCGATGGTTCGACGCGCCATTGATAGCGGCGTGCCTGATGAAATGAAAGTCGCTGCAGCAAGTCGCAAGATCATTCTCAAGGTTGAGGGGGATGTTCTTGGACTCATCGAAACTTTCGATAATGTACTCAAAGATGAGGTCGTCTACTTCCAGCGACAAGTGAAAAATATGACGCACATCCCCAAAACAGCCACGAAAGAACCAAAATCCATCACCAAGGTCACACAGCTACCGAATATTACCCTGGCCCTCTTTATGGATGCCTACCAGATTGAGCTCGCCCTTCTCCAGCCACTAGGCTGGTCTATTACCGGGTCGTCTGGACGTATCTCCGTCCTTCCTGCTCTCGGAAAGAATGTGAAACTTCGAGTTGATTATGACCTTGAAGCTAGCGTTCATAGAATGTATAGCACCACAACGAAGGGATCTAATGTCATTAGCACTTTGCAACTACCGCCCCTGAACGGACGCCTGACGGTCATGCAGACGGAACAGATCATCAAAATCGTTGCTTCAGGCATTGTTGAAAAGGTGCAACTGCAAGCCGCAGAAGTCCAGGCTCTCATCACTACTTTCACGAAACCCGAGATGTCTCACATGCTCCAGTCAGTCCAGGACGACATTGAAGTCTTGAAGGGGCACATTGATGAAATCTTCCCTTCAGATTTGAATGCCCCCGCTATCAAGGCGCCCAACATATCCAAGGAAATTATGTTTGATATTCAGATGACTTTTTCCGGGATGGACATAAATGCAAGTACTCCAGGTCAGGGACCGAATTCCTCAAAGGCAAATCTTGCATTTCGCTTGTCAACTGTTCAGCTGAAGGCTACCAACATTAACGCAGACCAAAGTTCCATGCTCTACCCTGAAGCTTCCATCCAAGTCCATGAGGTGGCAGTCGAAATCCTTTTGGTTGATGCTGAAATAGTCCGCCGCTGTGGAAGTCTCACATTCTCCGCCATTTTCCGAGCTACCACCGAAAAGAACTCTGAGCCTATAAGAAGAGTGTATAGTGTTCGTAGCTCAGGAATGGAGGTCAATGTTTTCGCCGACACTGCCTCAGCCGTCGTCGATGTAATGAACCACATGCAAGATAAGATCAAGGACCTCGACCTATCGAAGGAAAAGCAATACCTTCAACGACTCCGACAGACAAGGAGTAGAATTTCACATAGGCGCGACAAAAGCGACAGAAATGGAGCGCGCACCGATCCCCACAGTCTTGACTCTGGGGCTCTATTCACATCAAGCTACTCCGTAGAACTGCTTGACCTGCAGATCAGTTGGATTATCGGTACCTCTGTTCCTGCATTCCTGGGAAGTGAGACTGAAGACCTTGTGCTCTCGTTTGGACGGATTGACTTGTCCACACAAAAGGAAGATGCAGCACGACTCATGATTCAAGAGATGCGACTGCAGATGGTCCCAGTCTCGATGAACAAGACACTTCGTTCTCACAACTCAGCGCTACTCCCCGAGATGGTGTTCAGCGTGGCGTATGCATCGACAAAGGAGACACGCAGTGTAGCATTTCGAGCTGCAGGCAAGTCTCTTGACTTGCAGCTTGATTCTCACTTTATTCTTCCTGCCAACATTATTGAGAGGTCGATTGCGCTTGCTGGAAAGAAATTCCGTGAAGCATCTGCCAACTGGAGCACCACGACGACGACTACTACTAGTGGTGTACAACCAAGGAATCCCTTTGGGAATAAACGTCTAGCATCGCTAACAGTCGACACCAATTTTGCAGGCGCTGTTGTGCACATTCATGGGAGTGATGCCTCACCAGTAAAAGGCTCGTCAAATCGTGCCCAACAAAAGGGAAAATATAGCCAGTTTATCGGTGATAGCTCGAAGAGCAGCATGGCGCTGCGGGCGCCCGGTGTTGCCATACGAGTCGAATACCAGGACGATGGCCACGAACCATCCTTGAACGCCGAGCTTCACGTCGATGCTTCGACAAACACGCTACTGCCTACTGTTGTGCCTATCATCATAGACATATCCGACAGCATCAAAGCGGTTGTACGCGAGAAGGACGATGAGAAGTCACCCAGCTCACCAGACGAGACGCAGAGTCAACCCAAGCCTCCCGTGAAGCTTCTTGAAGACGACAATATCATCACAGCCGACCCTACAACCATACTAGGCCGAACAAGACTCAACATGGGTCTGCGGATATGCAAACAGGAGTTTAGCCTGAGTTGTCAACCTATCGCACGCGTCACTGCCGTCGCCAAAGTCGAGGATATATATATTACCGCTAACAGCGTCAAGTCCCAAGAACATGGCCACTTCTTTGCTGCATCTGCAGCATTTGAGAAGATACAAGTCACTGTGCAACACGTGTATTCACGAGAGTCTACATTCAGTTTAGACATGGACTCAGTGGTGCTCAGTCTGATGAACAGTAAACACCTCAGTGGCACTAGCGGTATTTCGGCTATCCTGAAGATCAACCCGACGGCCCTCCAAATCAACGCTCGTCAACTGCAAGATTTCTTATTGTTCAGGGAAATTTGGATTCCCCCAGAGATTCGCCGAGCTTCCAAGGCATCGGGGTCAAATGTGACCACTGAGCCACAAGAGGACCTCATGCACCGATACCAACAAGTCACGGCTGCTACTGCTTTTCCATGGAATGCCAATGTAGCAATGACAGACGTCAAAGTTGATATTGATCTTGGACAAGCCATTGGGAAGTCGTCCCTCCATATCCACAACATATGGGCCTCATCGAAGAAAAGCACGACTTGGGAGCAGAACCTGTGCATTGGAGTGGAGAAGATTGGCATCGAAGGTACCGGGCGCACGAGTGGATTTATCGAATTGCATGGCATCAAAGTCCGAACATCTATCGGTTGGCCATTAGAAGACGCGGATATTCGGCAGACGCCCCTCATCCAAGCTTCGATTGCTTTCCATCAACTTCGCGTCAAGACTGGATTTGATTACCAGGCTTTCGTCATGGCCGATATCGCTGATTTTGGGTTTTTGATGTATAATGCGCGCGAAGAAGGCGAGGGCTCGCGAGACCGTCTGGTCGCTATTCTTGATGGAGGCAGAGTGCACGTATTCTGTCACGCAACGAGCGCTGCGCAAGGCCTAGCGTTGTGTCAAGCCATCGAGCGACTCGTCCAGGAAAATCAACAAGCTTACAGGCAATCTCTTCGCGACATTGAAAAGTTCTTGCGCCGGAAGTCGTCCGTCTCGACACCATATGACCGCTCACCTTCGGCAAGTCAACTGTTAGCTAAGGACGAGGAAGACGGCTTCAAAGCCCCCATTTCCTTGCATACAGACGTCGTCGTGACATTGCGCTCCATCAAGTTCGGCGTGTTTCCCTCTACGTTTGTCGACACGCAGCTCCTCCTGCTCGAAGCCGGCGACATGCAAGCGCGCTTCGCCGTTGCGCTCGAACAATCCAAAATCCACTCCAGCCTAGGCATGACACTTGGTCAACTGTCTGTCGCTTTATCCGCTGTACCCACAGCCAAAAAAAGCATAAGTATTGCCGAACTCACGGTTGAAGACGTAGCCGCAAGCGCCCAGTCGGCACGCGGCGGTACCATTCTGCGGGTTCCCAAGGTGATTGCAAGTATGCACACGTGGCAGCGACCCCAAGACATGCACATTGACTACCTCTTCAAAAGCAGTCTAGAGGGAAAGGTAGACGTGGGCTGGAACTACAACCGCATAAGCTTCATCCGAACCATGTGGAGCAACCACTCGCGCACCCTCGCCTCACGCCTGGGAAAACCCCTACCAGAAAGCAACATCAAAATCAGCACCTCCCAAGCCCTCGCAGACTCGACCTCTCCCACGTCTTCCGGGCACGCTATCAACGAAACCAGCACCAACGCCCACACCACGACGGCGGCGACGTCGACGACAACTACCTCCGCTACCGCCCCCTCCCACTCCAACCCCACGGAGAAAATCACCGCCGTCGTCCACGTGCCCCAGTCGAAATACCAATACGCGCCCCTCGAGCCGCCGCTCATTGAAACACCCCAGCTCCGCGATATGGGCGAGGCAACACCGCCGCTCGAGTGGATCGGCCTGCATCGCGATCGCCTCCCCAATGTCACGCATCAGATTGTCATTGTGGCGTTGCTGGAGGTGGCGCGCGAGGTGGAGGATGCGTATGGGCGGATTTTGGGGAGTAGTTAAGATGGTTGTGGATTGGTTGGGGGTTGTGAGTCTTTTGCATGTATATCTATCGACCTGTTCCTGCTCACGATGGTGGTAGTTTTTCATTGATCAAAGGGTCCACTGGGTATCTGTGTCATTGGAACGAGCAGCGGTGTCATCTTTTTTTTTCTTCTTCTTGGATTTGTGCATTTGTGTATAGATATACTCTGGGTAATAAGTACATAGAGGAAGGAATGACTATGACAAAGTAGCCCTGACAGATACCATCTATCCATCCATGACGATTATTGTTTTTCGTGGCCCACGCTTCGTTGCCAGCCAGACGGACGGCAGGATAGAGGATGACGAAAACAATCGACCATCTACGCTCGCAACCCTTTACTTCGTACCTATTTTCACATCCAGGGTTTTCAGTACTGTGTCACGGGAGAGACGTCTCGGGGGATGCATATATGAGGTGGGTAGGGAGGGAGGGAGGGAGGGAGGTAGGTAGGTAGGTAGGTAGGCGATTACGGGGCGTCCCGCACTCTCATCGAAATCGAGATTCAAGGATTTGCGAAAGCGGAAGCAAAGTGCATGTCTGCTGTAAGATGGACAAGGGGATACTTTGGCCCGATTCGGGCGTCGCAGTCTCCCGTTTGGCCAGGTTACCTACGCTGTTGGGCCGGGGGAGGGTGAGAGCGGCGCTGAGGTAACATGCGGCGCTGTGGCGTTTGTCAGAAGCTGGTTTGGACAAAGGACAGGGTAAGAGCGGAATGGGGGAAGGGGGGTGTTGTAAGACAGGTAGTTCGCTGCGGTGCTTGTTGGCAATGCGATGTGCATTCTCCCACCGTCGGACGCGTAGGTGTCTCTCCTCTGGATGCAAAATCGGGGGGTTTGTTTAATTTGCTGTTTGTCACGCTTCATCGTGAGGGGGGGAGACGGGGTGGACTGGATTGCCGGGCGTTTGAAAGTCGTCAATGGCTTACCTAGGAATGTCATGGCGTGGACGATGATGCTGCTCATTCGAGGTGGTCACGGGACCACGTGCGACAATTGAGATGGATGCGTTGTACTTTTGCTGTGATACCGCCGGTTTCGGTCGAATGCGAGGGAGAGATTCTGCACCTCATCGTGTGGCCGATGCGCTAGCGACGACGAACCACGACGTGAGACAGAGCCGTTAACGATGCGTCGCACGTCGGTCATTCAAGTGCTCGGGTGTCTTGAATCAGAAATGTGAGCAAGGTAGGAGGAGTCAATGGACGAGCAGTAGCGGATTGACCGCGTGTGTTTTGGATTTGGTGGCGAAATCGCACCAAGGACTGACCCGTCTTTTAGGCCCTCGGCATTGCCCCCCCCCCCTCCCCTCCCCTCTCCCCCCACCCCATGGTGGTAGTGGTGGCGCCCCTGCCGACGCGTGGTGCTTGGACTCTGGCGCAATGCAGGAGCCCGTGTAGTTGCATAATCAGAGAACGAGTTGCTACCCCACAGCGATCCTCCTCCGATGGGTGGCCTCGTCACCCTCGACCAGGTAGCTGGGAAGCTGCCCTTGCTTTTGTCGAGCCTTGTTGAAAGAGTGTGTAACAAGGTGCAGAAAAGTACCCGACAACCGGGTCAAGATGGGGTAAGATGCAGGCCAATGGTTGTCGTCGGCTCCTTCCGGGGCGTGTGAGGCAGCGAGTTGCGTAGCATTTGTACATGTAGAGTCGGCGGAGGCGTGATGGGAAGAAAGGCCGCCTGGGGTCTCCCTGGTGGGGAATTCGGTTGACGCATAGTTGGCACCACCGTGACGACGACCATCACGTTGGGCGGCTGGAAAGCATGTTGATGTTGACCAGGGTACCTCGGCAGGTTGATGGATGCTGCTGGGATGGAAGAAGTTGGGTCAAGTGCATGGTCAAAGATGCTGGAGGGTGATTGCAAAGCGGTAATAGGAGGATTCGGATGCATGTGCCGGAACAAGAGCAAGAGTGGCGGAAGCAGGTGCAGCTCTTCTTGGGCAAGCCCATGTAACCACAGAAGGATACGGTACGCTGCCTGTGGAACCAGGGCCGACAACGAACCGTAACCCGAGGTGGGCCGAGGATGCGATTGGCACGGTAGTACAAACAGCCCCTGCGTGCGAGATGTACCCCCAGCAAAGCTGGCGCGCTGGCTGGGGCGGTTGGAAAAGCGCATTGGGAGCGACAAGCCGCATGGGCCTGGGCAGTGTGTCTGCGGTTTGACCATGGCCGCGCTGGCCGGCCTCATGGCGTAGCACACGGGTTGGAGGAGGGCGGGTTTCAAGTGCAGTGTCGGCAAGCCCGGAGCCATGGCAAAAGCCCCTCGTGGGGCCCCTAACCCGGCCCGGCGCACGGCTTGGAAGCAGGGCGCAATCGGAGTCGGCCTGTTCAGGGCTAGAGCGAGGGGCCTGGCTTGCAGTTTGCAATGAGGCTCTCCCACAGGTGCACCGCATCGCTGGGGCTGGGAAGCGGCACGCTCAGGTTAGCCTGGTCCGGAGGCTGACGGCAGGGTGCATGAGGATCCAAATCGGGATGTCACGACAGCGAATAGGCGACTCTGTCCAGGCGTGGCAAGCGGAGAAGGAATGCGCAATTTGCCGTGAATGGGCCACGAAGCCGCGAGGCATCTTCTCTCTCCACCGAGCAGCGGGGCAGCGGTCTGGCAGCGCTGGCTGGCAGCATGGGCATCGTCGTGGCCTCGGG
>Ga0182211_1000115_pt1 | contig 22299 bp, 18 predicted proteins | sample G5R1MG_20_FD_129660 | JGI IMG/M metagenome (GOLD analysis project Ga0182211, IMG submission 129660) | Switchgrass phyllosphere microbial communities from Michigan, USA - G5R2_MAIN_03OCT2016_LD1 MG | ecosystem: Host-associated > Plants > Phyllosphere > Phylloplane/Leaf | place: USA: Michigan... | reverse complement strand
TTGGGTGGCGACCGGTTACGATGCTGAGCCTCGGCGCCGGTGTCTTCATCCTCATCGTCTGCGTCGCTTTCGAGGCGCTCGTTGGTAGACATGCTGCGGCGACTGCGTCTAGGACGTTGTGACATGATAGAAAGTGCTTCTTGGATGTCGTGCAGGTTTTGCTCTAGCGGGCCCAGGCGACTCTGCAGCAGCCGTCCCATAATATCATCAACATGAGTGTCGAAGAAGCGACTGCGTGTCTGGATCCTGTCGTCACCCTCGGTGAGAAGCCCTTCATCCCAGTCACTCACAGGCACCTCATCAGCATGGTTGAGACGGTGCACAGGCGAACTATAGCCAATGACTGCACGCTCGCCGTCAAATGCGCGCTGATTCGAAGCCGCTGATCCCGGCATATGCCGTAGGACGTCGACTCGGCGAGGGCTAGGACTAGGTGCATCGCTACGTATCCTGAAGTTGGGTTGCAAGTCCCTGCGGTCGAATTCGTGCGGCGTTCGGTGGGGGGATGACTGTTCCCAGGAAGTTTCATCACGCTCTACGCCAAAATCCGACCCTTCATCGTCCATGTGCTTCATAACAGCATCAATGTCTTGGAAGGATGGATCACCTAGACCATCCAAATCAACACTCTCGCTCTCAGGGTAAGGCGCGTGTTTCCCCGATTCCAACGCAGTCTTGTACGACCCGTCATCACTCGGTCGGAAAGTGGTTGCCTGACTCCTGCTGGATCCTGGAGGTGAAATCCGTGGTGTATCCTTGTCTTCTATATGAGAGGGTTTCGTCACGTGGAACCCAAAGTCGTACCCGTTACTGCCGAAATGTGGCTTAAACTCGAACGGCTTGGCACTGGCTGAGAGTGTACTTTTATGGCCATGCTTCCTCGATTTTGGTTCAGGATTTTCAGTAGTAGGTGTAGGGACGTCACTCGTGGTTGGACTGTGATCAGCATCGCCGACTTGGGCAAGATCCATGTCTGGAGTAGTGGCTGTCGCGGCTTTGTAAGCAGGCATCGCCGCGTGAGCGGATAATGCGTCTTGGGTCGTCGATAAGGATGTAGGAGCTTGCGTGGGATCAGGAGATACATTCTCTTTGTTTTCCGAAGTGCATTGCTGCTTAACGTGCGGGGCTAGCTTCGCTGCCTGAGGCTTCAACTCACACAAAGGCTGGGAAGGAAGGACTGGCTGCAGTGCAAATTTGGGCACCTCATCACCGTCGGTTCGATCAAGACGAGCACGCTTCTCCCTTCCGTCTGACTGGATTGGGCGGCCAGCATTATCCTCTCTTTCTTCGCCTTCGTTCTCCTCGTCCGTTGTCTTGTCACTTGCTGTGTTCGGGCGAATAATGGGCACAGCTTTGGAGCGCGTAGCTGGCTTGATGATGTCGCTGGCAGAAATGTTGACGTCTCCAAAAATCTTTGACGAAAAGCTTGTTGGCCCAATATCCTTCTTGAGCGTATCAAATTTCGAGGCATTCGGATTGAAGACTGGGGCATCTGGTTTGAAGGAGGGTGGACTGGAAAAATTGAACCCACTAGTGGGGACCGTGGTGGCGGTGGGAAACATGGGTTTGGCAGTACCCGATTCAGACGTGGATAACGATGCATGCGCCGTCGGATGGAATGCGGGCGTAGTGGGTGTGAAAACGGGCGCGGTAGGCTTAAAAGCGGGAGCTTCAGGCTTGAAAGCGAGTGTCGAGGTGTTAAGATTAGCATGTTTATCCATGCTAGACATGCCGTCGCCGGGTTTTAGGGAGTGGACCACCAGGTCATTGGCGGGCGAGAAGGTAAAACCGGATGAGAAAGAGCCAGGATTGAAAGATGCAGCAGGATTAAACCTGAACTCTTTGGCCTCGACATTAAGCTTGGAGATTGATGACGTTGACGCATGTGTGCTATGCACCACTGATCCAGGTGGGTTAAAAGCAAACTTGTTGTCTTTCCAAGAGCTGCTAAGCTGCGACATAGCCTTCGAATGATGTGCAGAGCTTGGAGCCATGCTACGAACCTCACCCTCCTCCAAACTTGGATTCGTGTTCTCCGAAAGATTTGTACGGGCGCCATCGCTATCGGCGCGCGCATTCTGCTGCACAGCGAAAGAGAGTGAGGGTGGCTGCTGCGATTTGGCAAGAGAATGGGCTCTGCTATGCGGTTGAGGCTGATGCAGAATGGTTCGGGAATCCTCCCAAGGGGATTTGGTTATGGAGCTTGGAAGATTGAACTGCGGCTGGCTCTCTAGCTCCGTGTTGAAGTCTCCTCCTTCCGCAAACTGCTTGTCAATGGCCTCTTCCAAGTGGTATTCCTCGTTGGCAGCCTCACGTTCAAGATTTTCACTTATGTTGTGGCGATGACCGTGGGGGGTAGGAATAGCAATCTCGGGTGCCGCCCGTTTGATGGCATTCATCATAGCGGGTAACTCGGCTTCCTCGTCTTCGTCTTCAGGTACTTCGGCAAGCGTAGTAGAAGCAAGCGTAGAGGATGGTCGCGTTCCGAGAAGCTGTGGCGGCTGTTGCTGCTGAAGAAGTTGGGCCTGTAGTTGCTGCTGTTGGGCCTGCATTTGAAGTAACAGGTCGTCCTTTTGTGTTGGCGTAATTGGGTACTGTTGATGAGGGCTCATTCCGTAAGGAGAGTGAGGCGATCGGATTCCAGACAGATTGACTCGGCTAAGAGCAGGCGACCCGCTACGGCCATCCTGGGTTCCAAAATACCCACCTGGCGACCAATTGCCAGAAGGCGAGATGCTGTGTTGAGCGTAGCTTGCAGGCGAGGCGAAAGTCGAATGGCGGTGCATGTGCATACTTGTTCGCGGATTCGTAAAAGCAGCAGGAGACGCGATTGACTGCCGGGACATGTGTCCAGGGGAGGGTCCGAGAGAGAAATGGCTTGATGCTATGCTTCCTTGTCTGGCTATGCGGTGGTGGCTACCCGCAGAGGAAGTTGGTAGTGGGGGCGAGAATGGTAGGCCGGGGTGCTGCGAAGACGTCTGCCTCGACATGGGAAGTGGCACATCCGCCTCACCGCCTACACTAACCCCCAGAGCTGCCAGCTTGGCCTCGAGCAACGAATTCTCGTAGTCCTTCCACTCTGACAGTTTCGCCACACGAACTGTGTAACGAGATGCTAGGGTCTCCCGCTCTGCCCTGATGTCAGTCTCTGTCGGCCAGATGGTTCGATCATGTGGCTCGACGGTGCCCGTGTTGAAGCCGCGGATATCATAGCCTTCCAACTGCAGCCGCTGAAGTTTTGCATGTACTGCCTCGTCACTCATGGGCTTTGGTGGATATCCGGGACTGCCCCGAGGGATATCGCGGGGGATTGAAATGATGCATCCTTTCCCTTTGACCATGACTTTTTTGCGGACGCGAGGGGTATGAGTACGCAGCGCATCGGGAGGTGCTAGTAGTGATTGACCCGAAGTCTCCGGCACCGACTGACGCGAGGGGTCATTGATGGACCTGACAGGCGTCTTATCCGCGGTGGTGTCGGTCACTGGTTGCAGTACTCTTGAGTTCGTCTTGGCAGCGAGTGGCGTCGGCGATGTCTCGAGCTGTGAGCCGTGCCCGTTAGGCGTGCGTAGCGCGTGTGGCGTGGTGACCAAGGACGGTCTCGGCGCGGGCGTGACGTCCGGGTCGGCGTACTTGGAGGCCATCATCTTTCCAATGGCTGTTTTCTCGTCCTTGCTGAAGTGGCGCCAAAAGTCCTGTTGGTTCAAGGTCTTGTTGGTGCTACGGTCCCTGTGACCTCGTTTAGGGGGAGGCTGGAGTGCGGGTTGCGGCTCGTCGAGAGAACCCTCGGTATCGCTGCTGGTGTTCCAATCGTTTGCTTGGCGATTCCAGCGTGACTCCAAGAAGCGACGAACCCACTCTTCTGAGGTAGGATTGGTGTCGGAGGCACGTGGGGAGTTCCCAGGCGCAGAGGCGGCGGCGGCGTCTAGTGCTCTGGTGGGTGTTTCCAGATGGGGCAGGCGTGAGCGAATGAGGTGCTCGAGGGTGAATTGGACGGGCGAGGCGTTTTGTTCGAGTCGGGGAATCAGGTGGTCGAGACTGAAGCGGTTGGGCGACTCTTCCTCGAGCTCCAGACGCGATGGCAGCAGATGCCCGAGGCTAAAGTGCAGAGCCGAGGACGCGTCTTCCAGGTCGTCGCTGCTCGGATGAGTGGATACAAGGCGCTGGGCGTGGACGTCCGAGGGGGGAGGGGGGTGGCGGTACGGGCTGCCCCAGCTGGCGGTGTAGTAGGAGGTGTCGGTGCGGTCGTTTCGCGCAGCGGTCGACGGGGTACGAGAAGGGTTGCCCAGGGCAGAGAAGGACGGTAAGGGAGGGAGCTCGGGGCTAGAGAAGCCGAGGGTGCGCGCTGGCGACGGGGCCGTCGACGTAGGCGAGGCACGGTCGTGGTCGTGGTCGTGGTCGTGGTCGTGGACAGCAAACGGGGGCGGCGACGGGGGCGGCGACGACGGCGGGGCTGACGACGACGACGAAGACTGGCGAGCTGGCATTCAACAGGCGCCTGCTCTGGCAGCACCGTGGCGAGGCTGGAACTGCAAAATGTGCACAAGGACTGTACTCAACGGGGGGCTGTAGGCGAAGGAAGGGCAGGCGTCCCGTGACAGTACAAGTCAACAACTAAGCAGCGGAATAAGCATAGAATGAAAGGCGTAATGCAGCAGCTAAAAGAGTGACATGCCGAGTCGAGAAAAAGGTACAGCAGGAGGCGCGAGCATGCTGGAGCAGCAGCGGCAGCGACAGCGGCAGCAAGTTGCGACAGGGGAGAGCGAGGAGAGAGAGAGAGAGAAAGAGGAGAGAAAGAGGAGGACCGCACGGGCGACGCTGTGAGGCGCTAATGACTGGTGAGAGCTGTCATTGCAGGCAGGGCAGGCCGGCCATCAGATCAGGGGGGGGGGAGAGGGGGAGAGGGGAGAGGGGCCAATGGCCCATGACAGCACAGCGAGGCTGCACTCACCATGCGTCGTACACGTCACACAGCCGCCACGGCCTCGGCACGGCAGTGGCTCCAGGCCATGGTGTTGGTGGTGGTGGTGGTGGTAGTGTTGGTGGAGGAAGGCATCGAGGGCGTGGCTCCATTCCGCGGCGAAACGCAGCCGCGAGGTTCGTGGACGTGGTGCCTGCGACGCGTCGGCTGCGTCCGTGTCAGGCCGGTGGAGGATCGGAGGAGACTGGGGGAAATGACGGATCATTAAATGCAGCGGGTAGGCAGGCGTGCGATTGGATCGTATCTGCTGTAGTTCGTGCCTACGGTTAGTCGCGTACTAGGAAGTGTGTGTGGACAGCAGCCGCGGCGGACAGGGGTTCATGGCCATTCCATAACGTGCTGTGCTGTGCCCTCTCCTGTCTCCACCATGATCAGGACCAGGCCTCCCCAATCACCAAACCACTGCCATGACCACCACATCATCCGTCATCATCGTCACGGCCATGTCATCCATCACCATCCTCACGGCCATGTCGTCCATCACCGTCCTCACGGCCATGCCATCCATCACCGTCCTCACGATCCACATCCCCCACTAGAGCCGTTGGGGCACAACGGCTGCTTATTCCCGGCCGAACCCCCCCTCGCCACTTCCAACCTCGGGATGCGCGCCTGCCATGACTCCTCCCGTACCTGCGAAGGCACGACGCTCTACTGGGGGCATTCGCCATGACCAAGCCTACGACTGCTGCAACGACCACGGCAACGGCCACGGCAACCGCTGCTGCATCGGCGACCACCGCCAGCCACGAGCAGCACGCCCATGGAAAACACGACGACGACGACGACGACGGCCTGCCGCCCAATGGTGGCTACGGCTGGGTCTGCGTAGCTGCCTGCGCGACCATCAATGGGTGAATGAATCAGACACCACCCACCAACGCCCAACCCCGACCTTACTCACCATCACCATAGACATACGTGGGGCCTCAACAGTGCCTACGCCGTCTTCTTGGCCTACTACCTCGCCAACAACCTGTTCCCGGGCGCAACATCGCTGCACTACGCCTTCGTCGGGGGCCTCTCCATCTCCCAGGCCCTCATCGTCGCCCCGATTGCCACCCGCACCACCCGCCTCTTCGGCACCCGCACCACCCTCCTCGTTGGCGTGCTCCTGCAAACCACGTCCTTCGTCGCCGCCAGCTTCGCCTCGCGCATCGGCCACCTGTTCCTCACCCAAGGCCTGTGCTTCGGCTGGGGCATGGGCTTTCTCTTCGTCGCCAGCGTCGGCATTTCCGCCCAGTGGTTCACTACCCATCGCTCGCTTGCCAATGGCCTTGCCGCCGCCGGGTCCGGCCTGGGCGGGCTGGTCTACAGTCTGGCCGCGCAAGCCATGCTCAAGAACCTGGGCCTGTCCTGGGCCTTTCGCATCTTCGCCATCCTCGCCCTCGTCGTCAACACCGTCTGTGCGCTGCTCCTTCGCGATCGCCACCAGCAGATTGGCTCCTCCCACCGCAGCTTCGATGCTGCCCTCTTCAAGAGGGCCGAGGTGGTGGCCCTCTTGGCCTTTGGCGTTTTGAGCATGCTGGGTTATGTCGTCTTACTATTCTCCCTGCCACACTATGCCACCTCCATTGGCCTGACCGCCCAGCAGGGGAGTACGGTGGCTGCCCTCTTCAATCTCGGTCAAGCAATCGGCCGCCCGCCCATTGGCTATTTCAGCGATCATGTCGGCCGCCTCAATATGGCGTCGACCATGACCTTCCTGGCCGGCGTGTTTTGTCTGCTGATTTGGATGTTTGCCTCTACTTTTGCTCTACTGCTGGTTTTTGCCCTGCTGAGTGGCACCGTGGCCGGTACATTCTGGGCGACGTGTGCGCCCGTCACGACCGAAGTCGTTGGGTTGGTGCATCTGCCGAGTGCGTTGAGCATTACGTGGTTGGTGCTGGTAGTGCCTACGACTTGTAAGCCGCGCAGAGCGATTCATCCGGCTTCCGCACATGACAGTCACTGATTCGTCCACAGTTGCCGAGGCGATTGGCCTGGAATTGGTAGCCTGGGATAGAGGGAGCTACAGGGCGGCCATAGTGTTTACAGGCTTCATGTACATTGGGGCAGCACTCTTCCTCTGGCTTGTGAGGATCTGGAAGATTGGCGACATGGAACAGTTGGCAGCAACGGCTAGCAACGAGGGAAACGACGTCGACCCCGTTGCCTCTGCGGTAACCAGCGACAAAGCGACGGTCCTTCGTTACCAGAGAAGCCCGTTCTTGAAACGTATGTTCACATGGCAAAAAGTCTAGCGCAGGTCCAACGTAATCATTGAGACCACCAAGTTGAGCATTCTCCGCTCAGTTGATCCAACAAAACAGTGTCGATACCCCTCCCCTCTCCTATATATATATATATATATATATATATATATATATACATATACATAATCCATGGCTGGGTGAAAACAAAATACCTGTCAAACCAAAACGCCTCCTTGGCAATCTGTGCGCGGAACACTATCCTCTCGATCAGCGTCGTGGCTCTCCTTCGTTATCTTCCACGCGACTCCCATTGCGCCATGAACCTGTACATGCCCTCAACGCCCATGTATTCGAGGGGGGCGTGCAAATCCATGTCGTCGGCTTCGCTGGTATGCACACTATCATACCCAGATGGCGCAGAGGAAAGCCATGGGTTCGCTTGTGTGACACAATCGTCCACCTCGTCGTAACTTTGTTCTGAGCGTGTGGAATAGTCCTCTGAATCGACGAGCGATGAAGACAGCATGCTCTCCCAGCCCATCATGGGCTGACCATATTTCCAGGTAGCAACGGGCTCTTCGTAAAACTCGCACTCTGAAGGCGTCCGGCTAGGGGCAAACGGAAAGAGCAAAGCGATATCGGTACCGATGAAGGAGTCAAACTCTTCATCCTCTCGAACAACACCTTGCTGTACTTCAAGCTCGTTGCAAATCCGCTCCACAGATTGTGCGTCACAGCCGGGAAAATGAACCTTGAGTGCCGTATGTTCGTAGGAAATCGAAAGATCACCCAAGCTCGACAAGCGGTGCAAGTCCTTGAGCACGACAGCGAGTTCTTGGACGGTACGCGAGAAATCCACAGAAAGCACGTCCAAGAGGCCTGCATTGTTCAAGGACTGCTTCTCTTGGACGAACGGAGCGAATCCCTCCACAACCGTCAAGGGTGTAAGTGCGGTGACGGTGGGATTGATGTTGAAGCTGATGTACGAGCCAGGAGTAGCCTTGGGTACCTGATTGAGGGTTCGGTTGACGGAGTCCTGCAATGCGGTGACTGTCTTGAATCGCTTCTCGCCGTTGCGCGGGTCAACACCGTCGAACTGAGCCTTCTGGCCCCCAACAAGGAATGCCCGGACAGCCTGCGAGACATTTTGTATGACTTGCGCGGGTGCAGTGGGTCCATGGGAGAAGTAACGAGCCCCTCCAGCTTTGCCAGATCCCCATCCGTAACCTCCAGCAGTTCGCCCGAGGGTACCGCCAGTCAAGTTTGGGCGAAGCGTCGAGGAAAATGGTGCACGACCCGCTTGCGCGGTTACAATCGTACCAATCCGCGATTTGGGGAAGGAAGACTTTTCAAACTTGGCTCCAGAACGGGCTGCAGAAGATGTGAAGCGACGGATGGTCGACGTGATAGTCGAGTGCGTAGTATACCATCGGCCTTTACTCTGCTTGAGCAGTGCAAGGCGATGCAGCGGATGCCTGGGGGCATTTCGCACAAGGATTGGCTGCAGTTGGGCGTGGGTAGGTCGGATGGCTTCGGGAAGCCGGTTTTGTATAAGACGAGCTGCTTGTCGCCACGCTGCCCTGAACCCACATGTCAGCATTCACAGGAAGGCGGGGGCGGTGAAACGAGCACAACTTACTTGAACACCTTTGTGTTTTTGACCACCATCGTATGCAGTTGTGCCATGGCCGGCGCCATGTTGAGAATGTACCGCCAGGAGTGTGGGGGAGGAGTAGTAATGAGGCGCAGGGCGATTGTTTGCCACTCTGGCGGGCCCAGACAACCGATCAGATGACGACAATCCCCCAACCATGGCGACTGCGGACCATTCATTCGACGTTCAGTCCACGCCACCCACACAGTCAGTTAACCTGCTTACTTTCAGGCCAGCTGCTGGACACCACACTTGATAAACATGCTCACATACTTTACATATCACGCTACCCATGTTTCATGCAAGGGCCATAGAATGTTTCTGTAGGAAGAGATGCACGTGTGCTACTACATGAGGACTTGCAAGGCCGATCGCACATGCGTTCCGCTCCGGAACAATGACGCTAAACGGGCCTGAAGTTCCAGAAAGCAGACGAGCGAGGCGCCAGGGTTGCAGAGGAGAAAACCAGATTGAGGTGGTAGTGTTCATATAAAGTCCGAGTAATCTCATGTACGTGTTGACAGCCCAGTGCAAGGTGCTATAGACGTCGCTAAAGTAGTAACGCCTGGGGCCAACATAACTTTTTGCTGTGGAAAACGCCATGAGGGCCGCTGTAGACAAAAGAAAACACGAGCAACGAGTTCGGTGGCGGAGATGGAGTTCTTAAAAACACCGTACATCGCGTGGTACGAGTGCAACGGATTTTAGATGTCTGCATCTGGTGCGCCATTTGATATGCTGTGCTTCAAAGGCTGATATCGCCATTCGATAAGATCGATCGTAATTTCTCCCAACGCTGAGGGACGATATGAAAGCTCTGCCCAGCTCCACACATTGAGTCTAGAGGCAATCGTGCCCTGCTGCGCAGCGATGAAAAAGAATCGCCACAAACACTTTTTGGGAGTGCATGTCCAACCTCGGTTCCTTTAGGGAATGCGTGCTCCAAAGCAAAATGGTCAACTTCGTGGTACATGAAAGTGTTGCAAATTTTTTGAACCGGAAGTTCAGACCAGAACTGTTAAAGAATTCCCACGTCGTATGGTGTAGTGCTCGGGCTTGGAGCTTCGGCACCGCGGAGGTGCTGTCGACCGGAGGGTGAAATATAACTCAATTGCAGAACCGTATGAATTGAATGAACAGGATCGTCTCAGTCTCCGACTAGATAAAAGTCGATCAGGGGCATGGGAACTTGTTTCGAACAGGGTTGTGGCATGTTGTCAGCAATCCCCCATCAACACAACTAGAATGGTTAGCACACCTTGTTCCGAGGAACGAATGTGTACATGCTGTCAGGCCTCAGTCGACCTACCCATCAGAAGAGCCTGCGTCACCAATCCCCCTTGACCTAGAGCAATTCTTTTTTTCTGGCTGAACGCACCAATTTACTAATATTGAAGCATTAGAAAAGGTGCAAGAATTGCAAGGAAAAAACACGGCAGGATATGTTTGCATGTAAAAATCATCGGGCTTTCCCCTTGTGTGCATGTAGGTCAGGAAAAGGATTGGATCTACTCACAGCCTTGGCAGGTTCCTGCATTGGGCGGTCATTGGAAGCGACAGCGCCGGTTTTCTCTTCAATTGTCCCCTTCACACTGTCCTCTGTAGGAGGTGCAATGGCCTCTTGTGACATGTTCGAAAAGCCATTTGTGTGGGCAAACCCACCGCCATTACTGTAAGGATTGTGGAACGGTGCAGGCTGTTCAAACCCTGTAGGCTGTGGAACAGGAGGCTGGTGGAGCTCTTTGGGACCCTCGTTTCGTGCTGACTCGTCTCGTTCGTCCATACTGAGCACCCACTGCTCCCATCCATCTCGGCGACGGAGACGGTCTTGACCGTGCTCGCAAGTCCGGTACTCGATGGTACTAGATTGTTGGCAAACGAGCTTGACAAGTTCCAAGTCTGAGGACAGATTTTTGATACGGTTGAATCCCGCGATAAACTCGAGTGAGACGAATCCCTGAGAATCCATGTGGCGGCGGAGATACATGTCCTTCAGTAGGTTGTCAAGGGAGAAATAGTACTCCCTAGATCTAGTGTCAGAGAAATCGACTGCTGCTGAGTTGGGAAAATGACTTACAGTTGGGTGGTAATCATGGCAAAAAGCGAATATTGTTCGGCGCCATAGTTACTGTACGCCACTGGGCTCATCGGAGGCATCATACTGTAGTCATATACAGGGTACCCAGGCATAGTCGCCGCTGGCCCGTTCGAATAGGGCGGGAACCGATAAGGATCTGCAGCTGTTACCGACTGTGAGCGATGCGTGTTGCGGCTGTATTTCCCCTGGGACTGGGAGAAGAAGCTGTTATTCTCAGGATTGAAGACTGTAGGTGATCGGGGTCCCATTGGGAGGGAAAATGAGGACTGTGTGGACTGATGTCCATTGGCAAATTGATGGCCATTCGAGTAGCTTGATCGAGATCCGCGACCACCTCCGCGACCGCGTTCTCCACGACCACCCGAGAATGCGTTGTATCGCCCTTGCTTGGAATGATGACCATGGGGGCCATCTTGATGAAAGGGAGCTCGTCGTTCTCCTTCTCCAGCTGCATCTGCAGGTTGTGCGGCGGGCGCGCGGCGGTTGTCCGAACTGTGATCCTTTGTAGGGGATCCTCCATCATCGCGCCAACGCTCTGTGGCGCCAGAGTGATCTCCTCGGCGTCCTTTGTTGGTTCGATTATTGGCAAACTGACGTGAGCCTGAGCTGCTATGGCCTTGGACAGAGGCTGATGCGACGCCTCCCCTCGCATGAGTCTCCGCATCGGATGGGAAATTTTCGGAAACTCGGTTGTTTGCGTCCCCGTTTACTACGGGCGCTTCGGGATTCAGGGTAGAGGATGCAGCAAGGCCATTACGCTTCGCTTTTGGGGTAATCTCTTGCAGAACAGCTCCTTCGGAGCGTTCTCGCCTCGGCTGCTCTCCGTTAGGTATAGCGCCTGAGTCTGGGCATGCTTTTTCCGTATGTACGGCACCATTGGCCAGAGTGCCAGTAGGCCTGCCAGAATTCTGCACGCCGCCGCGCCCTCCAGGTCTGCCACCTCTACGAGCATTGGCGGCATTTGGCAAAGGCGTATTGAAGACAACCGAAGGCGTGTATGGGACTTTGACCCACTCATGCTTGCCGGAAGAGGCACCCTCTTTGCGCTCCTTTTCAGTCTTTTCGCCTCTTTCTTGGGCCTTTTTGCGATTCTCGTCGATGGCGGTGTCTGGTGTGGGCCAGGACTCCTGGTCGCGATTGGGCAGTGGAGCTAGGCTGCCTGTTGGTACCCTGGTGTCTTTGTCGGCGAGTCGGCCCTTGACACCCTTGCGGGCATCAGCCTCTCCCTTGGCATCCTTGCGACTGGAAGGGAGCTCTTCGCGAGCCTTGCCTTTGGCCTCGGCTCCTGATTTGTCTTGGACTGCCATCTCACTTTTTTTTGTGGAACCTGTAGCGGGTGCATGGACTCCGTTGATGGCCGATGCCGGGCTAGCCTTGATCTTTGCTTTTTGCTCGTCCGCGCGCATCTTCCAGATGTTGACCGCGGGTGGGGGCGCCTCTAGTAACGGCTTTGCAGGGGTGTTCTTTCCCCTCTTTGCCTTTTCCAAGGTCTTTTCCGTCGGCTCGGCCGCCTTGTCCGCGGGGATGGAGGCCTGTGACTTGTTGTCCCACGTCGACTCGGACGAAGTGTTGGGTATCGAGGAAACATCATCGTCTTTGGTCACGGTGGACGAGGAGGAGGCCCCGAGATCCGGTGACGAGACGCTAGAGGTGTCTACGGAGCGGGCAACCCGGGCAAGATTTGAATCGGAACTCTGGGAGCGGGTCTCGCGGGCCTGTTCGGGCTGATTGGGCCGAGCGTCGGTCTCAACGTCCTCTGCCCAGCTTCTTGCGGAGGCATTGGCATCGTGCGGGGGCGCGAGGGAGGCATCTTTGGCCGGGTCCGCCGAGGCAGCACCAGGCTTGCTCGCAGCAGGAGGGACCGCTCCGCCCTTTGCGGCTTGCGCATAGGAGAATGTGGCGGACATGGTGACGTCGGGGGGCGTGGGCAGCTCCAGCAGGCGTCGCAGCGTGGGCGGGGAGAGGGGTGGGGGCGTGGCGATGGGTGTGGAGAGGTGGCTAGAGGCCTCGCCGCACGGAATGCCCGGGTCTGCGACCAGGAGCGGTGCTGGCGACTAGCAGGCGTCGTGGGTGGAGGCTGAAGCGCGGGGGCGGTGGCGGTGGCAGAGAGGTGGTGGGCGAAGGGAGCAATATTGACCGGCGTGTGTGTGGTGCGGGCACGAGTGACGAGGGTCACTGGCACGTCAACGGTCAAGGCTCAAAGCGCGAATTTTTAGCACTCGGCTCCCACCTCGTGCCCGGCCCGAGCCTGCGCCTGACAGTACTATTACCTAGTAGGTACCTACATAGGTATACGTTGTGGGCACATACTGTAGATTGATGCCTACTATGGCGTGCATACTAGCTAGTCCTACGGTCCATCGCTGTTGAGGGGGCCATGTGTGTACATGCACTGTGTATACACTGCTTACATAAGTAGGCAGCAGACATTCAGGTACGCGGGCCGGGCGCATGTGACCACACCCCCTCCTCTCCTCCATGGGCTCCGGCATGCACGCTGGCCCAACAAGCTGTGAGTCCTCCTTGCCGTGCCTCCAAGACAACGCCATGGTACCGGTCTGCTCGGTACGTACTATGTAGGCACATGACATCGATGGGCGGTCGCGGCCGACAGGCGTCCGAGCCAGAGGCGGGCTGTGCTGTCGTGAAGCCGCAGCTCAAGGCCATGCACTCTCGTCGCCTGTGCGACGGCGGGATTGGCGTTCGTTAAGACGTGCGTCTACTACTCCATGGGCATAGAAGGTACACATGTACATGCGTGCTTGGCCCGGCCTCATGAAGGCTGAGAGCGCCCATGATGACTCGCGCCGGCTCCGATTGGCGCACTGCACGTGGCTTGGCTGTCGCCTTCACACCTCATTCACGCCCGCCTCCCCTCTCCACAACACGCGCCCAGACCGTCGTCCCCCAGCCCGCGGCCACCATACACCATGCCTGACAGCACAAGTCAACCCCCCGATGCAGTCATGGACGCAAACGACGACTTGGACGCCACGGTTGAGGACGAGATCAATCACGACGCGCCCCCGGCCGATGCCATGAATGTTGATGGCGCAAATGACACAGAGCCTGCTGCAGTTAATGGCGTCATGCAAGACCCTGTCGCCTTTGAAGCGCGCATCCCGGCAAAGAAGGATGCCACGCTCCGAGAGTTCTTGGGCAAGATGGATGAGTATGCGCCAATCGTAAGCAAATCCCGTCCCGCAAATGACAAGCTCACACGCTTACTCCGTACCCAATCCCTTAGATTCCAGACGCAGTTACCAACTACTACTTGACACGGGCAGGCCTCCCACCCCCTCCACAAACATCCCCTCACTTAGCCCGCCTCCTCGCTCTGGCAACGCAAAAGTTCATTGCCGATATCGCTGCCGATGCCTACCAATTCTCCCGCATCAGGTCTTCCAACACTACCAGTAACAACCCTATGGGCGGACTGGGTGGTGCAAGTGGACCGCCTGGCCCCGCGGCTCCTGGTGGAGCACCGGGCGGCAAAGATGGTGGATCAAAGGCCAAGGACTACAATCTTGGTATCCAGCGACCAGGATATGGTGGCGGTGGCCAAGGTGGCAGTCAGGGACGGACGGTCCTCACCATGGAGGACCTCGGTATGGCTGTTGGCGAGTATGGCGTCAATATCAAGCGTGGCGAATTCTACCGGTAGTCTTCTTCCATGAGCTATACCTCGGCAGAGGATACTTTCACCGCCCACCGCATTGGTCGGATACACCAGCCGGTAGTTAATCTGCTGGTCTACCTTTTGTTCATGCATCCTATGGCGTTAAGGGGTCAGGCGTATTGGTCCCAAAAGAAACAGTACAACTATACCAGGACATCCGCTTGCTGCCAGGGCTAGCATCATTTGCACGAGAGTACTACATCGTAACGCTTCTCCATATTCATCAATGATACCCAAACCCCCACCCAATGCACGCGCGATCCCTTTTATCTACTTGTTCTTGGTCTGCTTGTAGGTAAACTGCTTTCGAGTGCTAAAGGCCCATGGTCAGACTAGGCTGCGCCTCTTTGTTTCCGTGCGAAAGAGACGAGACGTACGGTGCAAATTCTCCCAACTTGTGTCCAACCATGTCCTCTGTTATGGTAAGGTCGATATAATTCTTCCCGTTGTGTATTTGAAATTTGAGGCCGACAAAGTTTGGGAGGATGGTTGCAGACCGTGCCTGTGTCCTGATTGGCAGAACGCGTTCGCCGGTCTTCTTCGGCAGGATGGGAAAGCTTTCGTGGCAGTCAGAGCGAGTTGGCGGAGTGCTTGGGCGAGTCGACTTACGGCACAATATTGGGGCCTGCGGCGATGCGTCAGCAGATTTGTCCCGTGCCGCACAGCACAGCGCATGAAGATCCCGGGGATGCCCTACCTTTCCAGACCGACCGATTACACAGTGCTCGGGTGGAGAACATTGCGACAAGGCGACGTGAAGAATGGGGACGGCCAGCGGTTCCGGGCGTGCACCTGATGCTCAAAACGTCGAATCAATAGTCACGTGATACCGCGGGGCACGCTAGCTACCTTAGAAGGCTAGCTCTGGCTGCGACGCGTTGGGCTGCGCGTGATATACTAGGTATTATAATCTAATCCTATTCTCAAACCCGCTATACAGCGTATACATAATCTACCTTCCTGACTTCTTCGGCGGCGGCATCGATCAACGACCACATTGTCAACCTCCTCATCATGCCGCCACGTGCAAGCGGCCCGCAGCGAGGTACCTAGTCTCCTAAGTACATGGGAAACGGCAAGCTGTACCTGCTAAGCCCACATACAGGCGCCGATACTATACGAATCCTGGTCGCCACCGACAGTCATGTCGGGTACAACGAACGCGATGCCGAACGCAAAGACGATAGTTGGAAGACGTTCCATGAGGTCATGTGCCTCGCAAAGAAGCACGACGTTGACATGGTCCTGCATGCTGGCGACCTCTTCCACGAGAACAAGCCCTCGAGGAAGTCCATGTATCAGGTCATGCGTTCGTTGCGGACGAACTGCCTTGGAGAGAAGCCGTGTGAGCTGGAGATGCTGAGCGATGCAAGCGAGAACTTTGGAGGCATCTTCGATCACGTAAACTACGAGGACGAAGACATCAACATAGCCATTCCTGTCTTCGCGATTCACGGTAATCATGACGATCCTTCCGGTGAAGGCTCATTCTCTCCGCTCGATCTGCTACAGGCGTCGGGCTTTGTCAATTATTTCGGACGCACCCCTGAAGTCGATAAAATCGCCGTCAAACCGGTGCTTCTACAGAAGGGCAGAACGAAGCTTGCGCTGTATGGCCTGAGTAATGTTCGCGATGAGCGCCTATTCCACACCTGGCGGGACGGAAACGTAAAATTCTTCCAGCCCGGAACACAAAAAGATGAATGGTTCAACCTAATGAGTGTCCATCAGAATCATCACGCCCATACCCCGACAAGCTACTTACCTGAGAATTTCCTTCCCGACTTCATTGATCTCGTCGTTTGGGGCCACGAACACGAATGTCTGATAGACCCTCGATACAATCCTGAAATGGGGTTTCACGTCATGCAACCCGGCTCATCCGTCGCAACATCTTTAATGCCAGGCGAAGCTGTTCCAAAACATGTTGCGATCCTGAGTATTACGGGCAAAGAGTTCACAAGCGAGAGTATCCGTCTGAAAACAGTCCGGCCTTTCATCATGAAGGAAATTGTGCTCGCGAATGAAAAGGAAATTAAGGATAAGGAAGTCTGGCGCAGTACCGACAACCGGGCGAAAATCACCCAATATCTGAATAAAGTCATCGAAGGTCTCATAGAGGAAGCGAAGCGAGACTGGCTGGAGCTTCAGGTCGACCGTGATGAGGATGACGACATTGAGGTACCGCTTCCTCTCGTCCGCCTGCGCGTCGAATATACTGCTCCCCAGCCTGGCGATTTCCATTGCGAGAATCCTCAGCGCATCTCAAATCGATTCATGGGCAAAGTTGCCAATGTGAACGATGTTGTGCAATTTCACCGGAAAAAGAAGGTGGTCAACCGCAAGTGCATCCCTTCACACTGTGTCAATGGACTGCTCACATGAGTACAGGCACACTGAAGAATAACGCCGAAGTACCAGACGAACATACTCTGGCCGAATTATCCATAGACTCCGTCAAGGTTGATAAACTCGTAAAAGAGTTCCTCACTGCGCAGACTCTGACCATACTGCCGCAAAACTCATTCGATGACGCAGTGGCCCAATTTGTTGACAAAGATGACAAGCATGCTTTGGAAATGTTCGTTAAGGACAGTTTGACAAGTCAACTAAAGCATTTAATGGATGCCAATGAAGTCGACGAAGAACAAATCATCAGCGAGATGGATCAGTACCGATCGCAGCTAGAGACATTATTCGCGTCCGGACGGCTCACGAAAACACGCAAAGTGAAGCTCAAACCAAAACCAGACGGCTGGGACAGCGAACTTGACGGTTCTTGGGCCGATCAACCCGTAGCACTGATTCGCTCTGACAACGACGAAGAAAATGGCCATGACACGAATGCAGCAGCTTTTCCATCTAATAGGTCCGCAGCGCGCAGCCGCGGAAAATCAACGGGGACAATACGTCGAGCTGCAGGAATCCCCAAAAAGGCTGCCCCAGCTACGAAAGGTGGTCGAGGGAAGAAAAAGTTGGACGAAGAGGAGCAAGACGAGGATGATGATGACGGCGACGTGGTGATGATCAGCGATGACGACGAAGAGAGTGCCGAGGACTTATTCGTTCGACCAAGCAGGAAAGCAGTGCCTGCAAAGAGACCCACGCGAACAAAATCGCCTCCTAAGAAGACCCCAAACTTGCATACGAAAGCGCCAGCAGCAGCCAAGCAGTCGACACTAAATTTCTCTCAAACACCTATTGTACGCAGTCAAGCCACGAGACCAGCCACGGTGCGAGGAAAGAAGATTGCTGAACCGGTAAGCGACGGTCGAGTCCATAGCTAACGTGTCCGCTAACGCATTGTTTAGAGCGATGATGAGATATCGGACGACGAAGATGCCTTCGATCCGCCGGTATCAACAGCTCGAAATAGCCGTACAAGCAGACGATGACCTACCACGGTTTTGGTACTTGTGCATCGGTTTTACTCATCAGCAGATTATTCAGACGACTATGCCCCTTTTGCAATGAACCATGCATTGTTGTGCGTCGGGCTCACGGTCTCGTCACGCTTAATATTTTCATACTGATGTTGAAACCTAATTTTGGAAATTTACCAAGAAAAATGCGGTAGAATTTCAACAAGTGTTATAGTAGTCGCCTGAGCTTCACTAGATGTGAGCTCACTTGGTCCTTTTCCATTCACACGTAGTAAATCTTGCGTCATCTCCACCTCTTTCCCTCTCTGCCGCCCGTGCCCTGTTAATTTATGATTCCCACTCCGTTTGTGGTTCTGTTTTGCCCAGTAACTGGTTTTCGTCGCTGTCTTGCCAAAAGCCCAATAGGCAGGTGACGACTTCTATGTGTATCGCTACTGCCATCAGTACTGGCTTTCCACGAACTATTTTGCTATGCCGTCTTCTCTTTCCTTGATCTCGGGCCCTAAAATTCCATAGCTGGGGAGGTGCACCGGTGTACAGGCTATAACTATCGGCACTTGAACGTCCTCCGTTCTCTTCTCAACACACTCATTGGCATCCATCTTCTTGTTCCGCCCCGTCTTCTTTCGCATTGCTGCTCTCTCTTTGGATTCTTGGATAGCTGTCACTCGCTTGTCGTTCACATCGCACCTCCCATCGATCAGCTTTGAGGTATGCTGTTGTCCATGGTCCCTCTCTGCATACTGCCTTCGCATCCCACCACAATCTCTTTTGGATATGCCAGACTCTAAATAATAGTGTTAGGATATTCGCAATCGCACCATCTCAGCCCACTTCGCCTTTTGTGGTAGCCTATCCACTGCAACACAGGCGCTGGTACTTGCTCTGGACAACGGCTGCCGGTCTTAGGTGCCCACCTTGTAACGGCTCACGCACCATGTCTCTCGCATACAGGGTTGAGGAATTGCTTGCACTTCGCGATTCGGTCTCAGAATCTGCTGTTTCGATCGACAAATTCGCTGATGAAGATGTCATAAAAGGTCAGTGCTACATGTATTCATCCCCTGGTGCACTCATCACCGTTTGCCGTTCACCGTTCACCGTTTACTATTCATCATTCACCGTTCACTCTACTTGGCTATGATAAGTTGGATCCTATCTCGAGCTCGGTCGCCAAGCTTATTTTTTGAGTTTTCAAGAGCGCCAGCGACACAACAGGGCTGCTGACACAACCTCTTTGTAGAGCACGTATTACGCCCATCCGCATCCGCGTCCGCGACCCTGGCTGGTCGAGCATCCAACCGAAGTCTACGTCCCTCAGTTGCAGCCGGAATCGCACATCCTGGGCCTCTTAAGAAGCCTTCTCCATCACCTTCATTCAAGCGTGGCAAGGCCGAACGATTGCTCAAAGAGCACGGCAGCCCACCTGGTCTGCGAGTGACCGCCGGTGGTCGTATTGTTCCGAGCGACCTGCCACCGCTAGGTGCCTCCCAGTACGGCGACATGAACTATCGATCACAGCTCCTGCATGCTACTTCAGGTAACAGTATGCCAACAAATCAACGGTCAAACGTCAACACCACCGCTCGAATCGAGGTCGTTGGCGGCCAGCCTGTCGTGTTCGTCGGTGACCGCATGTTCACTCTACCCGTTGTTAACGCGACCAATCCCACGACGACCGCCTCCAACGTAACATCTGCCATGGAGTCCTCGACAAAACAGCCCCTAGTTCCTGACCATCTGACGGCGCATGGCACTATACCAGGGGTCTTCGGTCCATCTCGCGCCAGCTCACAATCACCGTTTGCAGGCCTGGATCTCACAACACTCAAGGCTCAACAGGCGCTCAAAAAACAAGAGCTCCGTACCGTCGAGCAAACTGAAGTTTTACAGTCTAGCCAGCAAACAGAGGCTTGGCGCGCTGGTATGATCGAGAAGAAGCGTTGTCTTATCGTCGAACTTGACGCTCTCCGCAAGCAGATTACAGCATTAGAGAGTGAAACCAGTGCAACTGCCCAGTCAGGCTCCCTTCCCGCGGCTACTGTTACTGGAACAGCGCAGGTGCCAGCATTCCCACCGCAGTTTGCGCCTTCTCTTCCTCAGAACGTATACAGCTTCCCTGCCACCAACCCCTACGCGTCCATGATGATGTACCAGCCGCCACCATTCGGCACTTTTCCTCCATTTCCTGCTACCGACACTGCACCGTTCGCCCCGGCAACTACGCCAAATCCTCCTCACTCCCCGGGGTCAGCGAGCCGCCGCTCTCATGCCATCGAGATTAAGCCACCTCGTGAGGAGACTACGAAGCAGACAGCATCTGCTCTCGATCCCAAGAGCCCAACTTACGAGCCAGGACTGAAGTCCAATGTAGGAGACCACAATGCTGCATCTCGGACTCCCCCAGGAACCAAGAGGTCTCCATGGCGTCTCGGGGAAGTTTCGGAGCGAGGCCAACACCCACTTCGGGATGAGTCGCAGAAACTCAGCTTATCTAGCATCGATACAACCGATTTCTTTCCGACGAATACTCATGAACATTCTTCAACACGTGTGGCACCACGGGTGATCGCTACCTCGAACGAGGATACCGCAGTCCCTTCCACGCCCGATAAGCATTGGCCGGCCAGCCCGTGGAATGAGGGCAACTCAGGTCGATCAAGGAACGATGAGCCGGCACCCAAGCTCACATCATGGCCAGAGGCATTTGGTAAACAGTCCTCTTTCTCGACACTTCGCAACGGCACTGAGTCTTATACTGCATCTGCTTCCCAAGATCGAGCTCCTGGATCGGTTACCATGCTGTCGGGCTCTACTTCAAGCAACAATGTGCCACCAAGGACGAAGTCTGACCAGCGTTCCGGCACAGAGGATAACTGGGCATTCTCGAATAAAGGTGTGACACACGTACCATCCACTTATCAAGAAGGCTACCAGGCCGGTTACGATCATGTCGGGATTCCCGACGGCCCCGAGGTTTTACAGGGCTATATCCAGGGCCTTCAACATTTCCTCGCGGATGAAGCCAAGAAGCGTGAATTGGAGCTCTCTGTTCGCAATCTGTACGTTCCAGACGCAGAGTCTCGTACCCCATCACTTCGTGGCCTTGTTGCAGGCTCTACTCCGCATGACTCGGCCATCAGCATGACGTTCAACCGCAACATGGTGAACAATAGCCAAGAGAATGTACGTTTGGCCAGCGGGCAAGCTGCGACCAGCATACGTCTTGACTTGGCTCACGGTCTTCCTGGAAGTACAAGGGAAGAGGCTGCTTCGTATACGGCCCGTGCTGAGTTGAACCAAGACTCTCGCCAGCGGGTTGGCTCAGTAGCCACATATCCCAACCCTGCCGGCCCGCATCAAAAGACCTTTCCCATGGTAGAGAACGGTGTGAGCACAGGCAATCACGAGACGTATCTACCCCCTCGCCATACGTCCGTCTCCACCAAAGGAGGAGGCTCTCAACCAATGTTTGGCAACCCATTGCAGAACCGAGATTACATGACGCCGTTAACGCAGCAGCGTTTCTATCCAAGCCCCAAGGAGATGAGCCGCAACGGGCCCAGTGGAGGAGGTAACGCGACGGCCAGCCGGCCCCACGGTGATCATCGGTTCTCTGGGCTAGATGGAGCCATGGACGACTTGGCAGAGATGGTACACGACACAAATGCGGAGGATAGAGGGGGTGTGGGTGAGATGCGTTCATTCAAAGAGGCTGGTCCTGCAGAAGTTGAGGGAGCAGCTACTGCGTCGTGTTTCAAGGGATCCGGTGGCAAAGGCAAGCAGAAAGTACCAGGTCCGCCAGTCAAGGGAAGTACATGTGGAAGAGACAAGGCAGCTTCGCCATCGGGCGCTATAGCCAGCTCGCCCAGGAAATCTGGAGAGGTGTCACCAGCCAAAGCGAAGCTCGAGCAGGTGACGAACAAGTTCCGGCGCGTCAAAAGGGACGACCCTCACGCAATGTCACCCGAAGACAAGGTGAGGCGGTCGGAGAAATGGCGACTCCGCTTCCAGCAACTCAAGAAGACGGAGCTGGACGAGATAGAGAAACATCGGACCAACGCTCACAGTTGAGCCGAGTCCCGCTTTGGCTTTGTCTTGGGCCTGGGCCTGGCCGGTTCGGCAGGTGAGTCATAGGAGCGAAGATGGGGTTGGGTTGAGGTTCTTTTCGTTAGCCTTGACTGTGTTTAGTCGAGTATTACTTTGTTGACAGGTGGGAGGATGGCAGTAATGGGAGGTGGGACATGGCAGGATGGTATCGTATCTTAACTGGGCAACCGTTGGGCGTCAATATTTCTTTTCCCGTACA
>Ga0182211_1000114_pt1 | contig 22317 bp, 17 predicted proteins | sample G5R1MG_20_FD_129660 | JGI IMG/M metagenome (GOLD analysis project Ga0182211, IMG submission 129660) | Switchgrass phyllosphere microbial communities from Michigan, USA - G5R2_MAIN_03OCT2016_LD1 MG | ecosystem: Host-associated > Plants > Phyllosphere > Phylloplane/Leaf | place: USA: Michigan... | reverse complement strand
ATATAGTTTCTCGATATAGTGAGTGGATCGTGTATAATACGATTTTTGTTGGTCCTGTGCGAATCCTTCTTCGTACCGTTTCTCGGACTGTTAGCTATCCTTGTTAGCATTTTTATTGTTCACGTGCGAACGTGTTGGAAAATCAATATACTGGCTTGTTTTGTCTCTATATAAATCGCTATTCGGAAGCTGACCCCTGCGCATCGTCTTGACAAATTAACCAGAAAGGCTTGGGTCACCGGAAGGAACTGATTCATACGACTCGACGGCTTTTCCGAGCTTGTGCTGGCTCAGCACCTTTCCTTCAAAGACCATTTCGGCCTTTTCAAGCTGTGCTTGCATGAAATCCAGTTCCTTGCTCGCATGTCGTTTACGAAAATTATGCAGCTTGGACAAGAAGAGTGCGACATGTGCCTTATACTCTCCAACACAGTCATCAAGCACGATATCGTCACGATCAAACCAGCTTTTGTTGCGATTGTCAATCAACCACTGGCTTGATCGTGTGAGGATTTCGGTGTCACAAGTGGTGATCAAGCCGCCAAAACCCAGCTTTCTGATCATCATCTGCATCACCTCTGGTACTCGCGCCCTGAAGTGAGGGTTTGCGAAGAAGGCAAGAAAGCTCTTCTGGTTTACCATTTGGGTGCAATCGAATGCACCCATGCCTTTGACCACCTCATCCTTTGATGCGCCTTTGGCGGCTTCACCATTCCGGATTGCTTGTGTAAGCTCAACGATTTCTCGAAGAGCTTCTGCAACCTCAAGCTTTGGCTGGCTTAATCCCAGGCCTTGAAGAGTTAGGACGATCTTCTCCATCTGCCGCCACCACTGGTCTACATTAATGTTGGTGATAATGGTCTGGAGATCGAACCAGTTCCTCTGGTGATTCTTTATAATCCAATTGCAGGATTTTGTGATGGTGGCAACGTCCGTCGCGGCGAGAGGCTTTTTATTCGTGACATCGCCCACGACCCTGGCAATGGCTCCCGTAATCTCCAGCTTGAATTTATCATTGGCAAATAAGTCTAGAAGGCGCTTCTCGGACTCGTTGGTACTGGCGTCGTTCCTCTGTGGGACATTTGTAGTGACGGAAATATGGCTGCTGGTGGCTGCAGTACACTGTGCAATTGGAAGAGGCCTAGCGGGACCCGACGGGATGGATGTTGCCAATGCACGAATCTTCGATACATTTCCTGGCGCGACAGTATCATCAATTGGGAGACTTCTCTTGAATTTTGTTATTCCGTTCAAAGGGAGAGATAAGAAGGCGGATCTGGGAGTTTCACGTGGTTGTTGAGTTGCTGAAATAGCCCTGAGAATTGGTGATCCAAGACTACTCGTGAAGGAGGTGTTTGTTGAAGAGCAGACTGATATATTTGGACTATTCGTATCGGCAAAGGAACGAAGCAGCGAAGACTGTGTCTTGACACTGTCGTTACTACCCTGCGATAATTCGAATTCCATAACATCTTCTATAATATTTGTTAGTGCGGCGATGTGGATGTCTCGAAGAGAGAACTTACCGTCAGCATCAACCATAATAATGTCTTCAGATCCATTCGGCTGCTGAGACACACACTGTCTTGCCGAATCGTTTTCTTGCAAGTGCTTTAACATGTTTTGAAATACCGCACCCTGCTTCTTTAGCAAGCCAGGCAAAGCAACTCCCGCGATTGTTGCGAGCGCCTCCATTTCTTGTACAACTATCAGGCCACATTCTGAGATCCTGCCATATCTTTCCCAGTGAAGATATTGCATATTGTGTATGTCCTGAAAAAGCGACCAGTTCCAACCGATATGGATCTCTCTTGGCAATCGAGGGCGGACATGGCGTTGTGCTTCGCGCATCTTCAAGTAAGAAAATGCAGGTATTGACTGTTCCAGTGCATCCATGAGCCCATTTGCATGATCAAAAAACTTGTTCTCGTCCGCCTTTCTCCATGCCGTCAGCATATCGGTCAGTGATTCATTAACCTATATCAAGTCAGCATTCCTCCGAACCAACTTGTCAGCAATGCACTCACCTTGACGCCAATCTTATTCAGTTTATTGATGAAGATTTTGTCCTTCTCCCCAATCGCTTCTCCAATAGCCCAGTCGCGCTTGACCTGAAGGTCACGTTGTCTGAAATTGCGTCTGCTACCATCTTTCCGCAAGTGCCAGGTAGCCTTTGAGCTGTACCTCTGTGACGGTGCAGAACGGCGAGGGCCCACAATCGGTGAATCGTCCATGGACATTATGAGCGCTGTCTGGCGACGGTCGTATGCGGCGATCTCACGAGCCTCTGCTCGCTGAGCTGCCTGTCGCCTATAGACAAACGCGCGCGCATTGTTGTCAACTAAGTCAGCTCTTGATAGCTTGTTGCTGCGCTGGAGGAGAGAATCCGAAGCAAGACACCGCAGAGTTGCGAAGCGCATTTTGCCGTTGAATTCAGGGCGAGTCGATAGTCAGGTGGTATCGAGTCTGGTAGTGCGTACAATAAAGACGTTGAGAATGAAGTTTGTGGGTAGTAAGTTGAGGATGTTAAAAGATGAGGATTGGTGGAAGTGGGAGTGTGCGGTGATTGAGGGTGGAGAGCTTTAGAGCTTATCTTATGACGGCCAAGTCACTGGCGTTTGCATTCACCTTCAATCCTCAGCTGACTCCTACATTTGGCTAATTACTAGCCAATGACGAGCCTCCCATCATTCCAGCCTTGAGAGGGGATAGAATTGAGACTTCTTGCCGCCTTTTATATCTATAAAATCTCTATTGACACAGTGTCAAGCCCCCCGAATTCACGCCAACACGATACAGGACAAAGATAGTAAGCCAAAGCGTGTACAGCTAACATTCCGCTCATTTTGTCGGCCTTGGTAGTTTGGCTGCCTGCTATGCCGCTTTATCAAACATGGCCCTCAATTTCATTATCTACGATAATTTTCGTTGTGAAGGTATCCTGTTATCGATAGTCTTATAGGAACGCTTTCTAATGCCCCAAGCGGTGATCGTGAAGGAGGTGCATAAATCACGACGGTGAAGGACAGTTGAGACCATGACGGTGGTGAACCATGTAGGAATTAACAAAGTGGCTACACTGCACACAGTAACTAAGAAAAAGAAGCCCTCACATCTTCTCTTTAAGGCAAACTGTGATTGAGATATATAGAATATAGACAGTTCTTCCGTATCCCAAAGGGGCTGGCTTCGATTATCCTAAGTAAATCGCAATGCACACGTTCATCTAATAATATAGCTCATCTTACAATACATTTCCACTCTCTGGTTAGCTAACTATGTTAATAATAACATATGGAGAAGTGGTTTCGAACAATATTGCTATTAAAGTGACGGTATTCGCATGGACCGGTGTCACTGCCTTCTCCGTGATCGAAAGTTTGATCAATAAGACTTTGATCAATAAGACTCATTGTTCACTGTATCGACAACGTTCGAGGAGTATTGAGAGTGAACAATGTAGTGGAAGCTATTTCACGTATTGTTGCGTTGTGTATTGTGTAGACGCTAGCGCGTCTTTCCTGCTTACTTACCTCCCTCTCTCAAAGTTATCTAGTAATCTCATCCTCTCTCCCATACACCTTTCAATTACAAGGCCACAATCCAAACGATCAAATCCTCACTCCAATCTTTGACATCTCTGCACTCCCAACCGCACTTTCCAATTGACCCAAGTTAAAAGTATACTCACAGTCACATTCCTACTCCCGTCATACATTCACATCACTGTTCGAAGCCAGACAACGCACTGGGCAGCTCACGAACAACACTTCCTTACCGTGGCATTATCCGCATACAACTTCAATATGGGTCAAGACATGCTGAAGTCTGGACATGTTCGCATCATACGCGCGACAAATGCGACGAAGCCTGATGTTCTTGAACGAATTGCGCAGATTGCGACCACTGACGCTGGCGTCTCATGTGGCATGTCGACATACCAGAGCACTGGCGCCCAAACTCAGCCTTTACGCGACGCTCTGCAGTTCAGAGAGATTTTCGGCCGGAGTCCTCTCCATGGTGAAATCGGTACCGCAGCAATTGGACGCTACACACCCAACGGCGGAGCTTCTACATATGAACTGAAGTACGGTGAACCTTTTCTAAGCACACGGGCCGGCCCAGACAAACCCAAATATGTGGATTCATCTTTCCAGACGACTAACTGCACGGAAACCGTTCGCATGATCACAAAGGCGAAAGTGAAAGCGACTATGATGGTTGGCAAGTATCGCAAGGTTGCTGAAGAAGCGGGCTTCAAAGTATTCGCGGAGTCCAACATCGAAAAGGTGATCCACTCAGAGCAGTTTCCAACTCTCGTCACACTTGATGCAGACGGCAACACCAAAGACGGGGATCTGGGCCCGCTGTTTATACCCAACATCTATGGTGAACGGATTGTGCCAGAGACACCGCAGAACCATCCAGACCCACGGGTTCCCAGACCAGCAATGAAGGAGTGCTCTTCACAGCACGCAATCGCTTCGCTTACGCCGTCACTGAGGGAGGACGTTCCGAATCCCAAGCCGACAGAAGACTACGGCGGGTACACAGAGACTAAGCAGCGCGAGGAAGACCATGCAGAGTCAATGAATGACGCATATGGGCGAGACAACGTTTTGCCGCAGTCATTCGTTGTGTATGATCCTGCGTGTTATCCCAGTCCTATAACACCCACTGCAACCCCCAAGGGATCTCCATCCTCAAACAAGAGGAAGCGCGTCGCTGAAGACGAGCCCACCGCTGCCGAAGCCTCATCCAAGCGCGCCAGGCGATCCTCATCGCCAACAAGAACCAAGAGCGACTGCAAAAAGGCCGCTAAAGAAGAAGCAAAGCCTGCAACTCGAGAGGCCCAACCGATGAAGGAGAAATCCAACTCCACCAACAAATCCGAGGCCCCGATGGCGCAGGCGCCTCTCGCCGCAGACCGTGCGCTGGCGCACAACAACACGGAACCAGCACGAGTTCCAAAAGTCCTTGCCGAGGGCAAGGCATCCTCGCGGGTCGAGAAGGGCTACAAGGAGCCCGTGGAACACGGGGCCAAGCGAGAGACGGCCGCGAGGTTGAATGACGACAAGGAGAAGAAGAAGAAGGGATCCGCTCCCGTAGAGCGCAAGCCACCCTCCGGGCGCCGCCCCCGTCGCGACGCCCGGAGTTTGATCAACAGGTGGCTGGGCGCGTAGATGGAGGGGTGGGTTGAGGGGAGGCGGGGGACAGCGACAGGGTCGCGAAAGAGGACGGACATGTAGTTGTTGCCAACTGGCACATGTATGACGAGTGGGTATTGATGCGCCACTGTACTTGTATCGCTCGAAGAGGTTTTGGGCGGTCGCCATTTTCCGGCGACAATGTCTTCTCGGTGGCATGGATCTAATTTTATCACGCGCATCTTGTTACACTCGGTCATTTTGTACTAATGGCTGGTTCCATTCACGAATTCAATTAGTGTATTGGTACCTTTGTATGTCCGTCCATGCAATATGTAGCGCCCGGGCGGTAGGTCGCACAAGATATAGAGTAGGAAGTGAGTAGCTTCTCAAGTAACATTTCAATGATGACTCGTGCAACGAGATTTAATTTGCCAGAAACTGCATGCGGGAGACTTCTAAGCCGTGGCAAGACTACACAATCCAAACCCGTCATCCACCATCTTCACCACGCTCCTCGTCGTTTCATCCAAGTCCTCTCTTTCTAATCCTAACTTGTCGTCATCCATATTCCCGGTCTTGGAGTAATCTCCATCCCCGCTTGCAAAGAAGAGTCTGGCGTACATGGCCTTGGCGAACCCTAAAGGGTTGCCTGCTTGCAGCTCTTTAATTCCCTCTCTTTGTCGTTCAGTGGCCGACTGGTACGTAATCTTCCAATCAGCATCTGAAGTCCCAAGAACGCGATGCAAGGAGTTCAACATGTCGCGCTGCGAGATGCAGAAACTGTGGATATAAAGCCCGGCGTTCTTCCACTTGTCCAGCGATGGGGATCCATCTCCCGTCGCAGTAACAGGCAGCCTAAGCAACGCAGCTACAGCTTTTCCACACTGCTCCCAAGTAGTCGTACATATCTTGGTTGTGCCCTGATCGTAGAACGTGACTTTGCGGTTGGGAATATCGAATCCATACCACTGCTCGCCCATCCCGAGACTGAACTCATACCAGAAGCCGCAGACGAGCGCAGTGTAACTCACGCCATCTACCGCTTTGACATCCTCGATAGCTTTCGCAAACGGGCCAATTATAGGATCGGAGGACAGGTCACCAGCGCGCGAATCGAGACCAAACCCGTAGTAGTTTGGCATTACGTGTGGAACGCCTGCCTTGGCTGCGGCTTTCACGATGGAAGCGTGCACAGTGGGCGCTGTGCTTGTACTCAGGGCGAGGATTAGGCAGTCTATTCCTGCGAGAGCGGTAACGAGAGAGTCTTCGATGGTGTAGTCGACTTTGCTCACGGTGAGATGCGTGTCGGGAGCGAAGGTGGCAGTGCTAACAGGGCGAGTAAGGACGGTGACATTGTGCATGCCTGTGGCAAGAAGGTGTTTGAGAATGTAGGAGCCAACTTTGCCAGAACCCTAGATTGACGAGATTAGTACGATCAAGTTGAAGGACAAGAAAATGAATCGGGAGCAGACGTACTCCGATGAGGGCTACACTACGAATGTAGTTCCTTGTTCCCGCCATGGCGAAGTTCGAGACGACTGACGATCAACGGTAGATCTGCTGGAAACTTCGCTCAAGAATCGTGGCCCGTCAGGAATGAGGATATTTCAAGCCTGTAGCGAGCCCTTTCTTTATAGATACCCCGCTCGTCGCACAGGAGCACCGTCACTGTTAGCACCGTCGCGGCTGACGCTAAATCCGCCAATCTCCGCGTCCTTCACCACGGGACCGGAATAGGTAGACTAAAATAATAGAATGCTAGTGTGAAGTTCCGAGGACAGTCGAAAGATAGGGTAGGCAAGTAGTTAATTGAGCCCGTGCTCATTGCGATTCCTCGACGAATCCATCCTGGCTTGACAGAGGTCCTTAGCCATCCTCGGCTATTCGCTGCGGCCTAAATCCAGTCTGCGAAGATTAACAGGGGACCAGCGGGCTGAAACTACTCTATTGCTTCTTCGTATAGTATGGAGAGGCGGAGTAATGTTTTTGAAGAGCAGCAGTAAACGTAACGCGGGGAGTTGAAGAGACTGAGGCGGCCGCGAATCACCGCGCTAGTTAGTCAGCCGAGGCGATGACGTCAGTGCGATGTCGTCTTGCGGTTTCTGCCTTGCGATGAATCCAATGCTCTCAAAGCATATCCGCTGCATTTGAAATGAGTTCAGGCATTCCTATCGATGCCTATGAGTACCTGCAGATCTGCTCGCAGTCGTAGGTTGATCTTTCTGCCGTGTGATGTACCGAGTGAACGCCACTAATTGCTATGTCAGCTTGCTCAAGGAGACACACGAAATGAACGATCTGGCTGAAAAGATAAAATCGAATATGAGTCATTATCCTATCAACACCAAGCGTTCTTTGTGGTCACGCGGCGGCATGGAGGAGGCAAAATCTAGATTGCAGAGCAGCGTGGCCAGCTTAGATACCGAGATTGAGATGAAAAATAAAGAGATGTGCAATATGATCGAGCCACAGGCACAAGAGTCTTGCCGCAAGCTATGTGGCCGTATATATCGCCTGCTACCTCGCGAGCTACGCGACAATATCTACTACTTTGTCTATGCGCACGAGACCATCTATGTCGGTCCCGAATACTTTCACTATACCACGCATCCCTGCGAAACCGATCGCGATGCACACTATTGGGATGCAGGCTACGTCGGCAAAGAAGTACAACGCGAGCTTATCCAGAGTTGGTACCAGAACACACTCTTCTATTTCTACGACAAGCGAAATAACAACGAGGTCGTCAGGAAGTTTCTCGACATGGACAGGTGGCAACTGGCAATCAAGCCTGGTAATTTCATCCGAAAAGTCAGGCTCGAACTCGACGCCGACAACGTCCACGAGCATGTACCTATGCCGCGGATTTCGGGAGTACAGCCTCTGCAACATCTGCATCTACTCCCAAACCATGTATCGTTCTTTATCCGCATACATACCTACAGTGACCTGATGAAAACGCCCCGGCGTACTGAGGATCTTCGTTTGACGATACGTGATCTGCACACCAGTCTCAATGCTCTCCACGCTGCAGGACACAAGTTCGTCGTCAAATGGCCGGATTACGAGAACTTGGAGTTCACATGGCGGGACTGTGCATCGCCTGTGGATATATGGATTGCGCGTTTACAGGCTTAGCGCAATTGTATGGTCAGTAGCAAGGGATTATAGACTAATTTTATGATGAGGTTGCTACTATAATGGTATCCATTAGTCAACCAAAGGAATAACTATTGTAACCTGCGTCACGCTTTACGCTTCCCCATCGCGAGCGCTTCTTTCGTAACCTATTTTCCTGGTAAATTCCCAAGCTCACGATTGACATAAGTCCTACTAATCTATATCAGACTCAGTGCCCTCCTGAGGCGATTGGCCGAGGAAGTCGTGTTTTCAGTATTCGAAATATGAGTAGGAGCAGCTATATGGCGGATCATTGGGACGGACTGGTACTACCGGACTAGTCTCCGTCGTGATTCAGAAATGGACCCCTTATAGCTATTATTCGGAAATTACTCTGAATATATGACTTTCCAAATACATACCTTTTAGTCAGACAAACCATGGGTTTTTATAGCTCCCTGGATAACTTAAACGGGTCACGAAGAACTATATATGGTCATCAAACGTAATAGCAATCCTACAAACAGCAAACTTCGGAGTGACTTAATAGTTCAGTTCCGCCAAGTTATTCACGACTCTAGTAACATCCTATCCTTATTATTTTAACAAGGTGTGTACTACATAGCAATTCAAGTTCATATACTTAATAACTATATAGTTGCCTCTCTGCGAAACATGTAAATTCATTCTATCACCTAAAATAGAGATATTCGACAACATAGCAAACTGCTTTGCTGACAAGCTCATTCCCAGACTAAGCACGAGCGCTATTAAGACACAGTATACGTCCCACCCAGTTTACAAGATCGTAGAGAAGACTCGCGCAATCATGCACTTATATCCATAGCTAACCATACAAAATCGCAGCAAATACTTGGTTCCGTAGACTCTAGCCAGTATTGTTGCCTCATTAATACCTAGCAGAGCGGGATTTTCCGAGGATTCGGGTGTACGCCAGCGTCCGATGCCCAGGAATCACTCAGCACATTGTTTAACCCATTAAATGTGTGCAGACTTGCGCATTTCTAACCGCATATTATAAGACTAGCTCATTGGATTCCCATGGTCCAAGCAATATTGGAAAGTACCATGGATGGATGATGGTGGCTACCAGTATCTGATTGATACTTTCCACGTTGGTGCTTTCCATTTATGGATACAGCCTCAGATCGAGTATAGCGTCGTTAAATTCTAAGGTTATATAGGTCGCCCATGCGCTGCTGGTGATCTTCAACTCTATACACACCTTTTTCACTCTCAATAAACAAGACACTCTCCGATAAATGCATCATCCCCTGCTACGTTGCCGCACCGTTCAAGTCAGCAATGGATACCCCAGTGCCTACGGATGAAGAGTTCGAGCTTCTCAAGTCAAGTTTTATGGAGTGAGTCCTTCCTCTCGCCCACCAAGCCTTTGTTGACGATGTGATAGAGCGATCCGGGTAAGACGCAAGGCGAAATTCCAAAAAGACGCTTTCCCGCAGAAAGTCAAGGATCTCCAATACCTGTGCAATGATCTCCAACTCCTGAAAGAGGAAACCGAAACGGAAGTTGAAGACGCTTGTACGGAATACAGCCGAGTAATATGTCGAGAGATTAGCAGCAAGATCCTTGGAACCTTTCCCCGGGAGCTCCGCGACATGATCTACGGTTACCTTAACGACGGCGATAATCTTGAGCTCATGACGCGTTACAGTTGTCATTCAATGCAGTACTATAAATCAAAGACACCTTCTGAGGCTATCGAATGGGAACACCAAACGTTCTACGATCCATCATGCCATTGGTGGATGGTCGATTTTGTTGGTGCAGACATGCGAAGAGAAGTCGGAGAAGAGTATTTCACGAATGCCTGCTTTCTCTTCGAGGGCCTCAACTCTGCACAGATGACCAGGTTTTGCGTCACGGACCAATGGAATTTAGGGTTTCAGCCGATCAAATACGTGACCCGGGTGGAGGTTAGGGTTCATTGCGAAGAATTCTGTCAAGCTGATAACAGGAATCCTTGGGACTGGTATCCTGAAGGTCCGAACAGCACAGGACGAGTGGAGAGGCTATTTCGGGACTTGACCTCTCTCTTCCAATTCAAGTCCGGCACCAAATTTACCATACAGTTCAGCCGCCCTTCACCCATGGCGAGCATGGTGCTGGACAGCCAGGAGAGCATTTGCAAGAACGTCGTTTCAGTAGCCTTCCCCTTTTTGCAATGCTTGATCTTTTCCGGACACAAGATTAGGGTCGGATTTGAAGAGGAGCTTCGTGATGGAGAATGCAAGAAGCGTTTCACCTCTTCCTGGAACTTTTTGACCATGGGCAAGCTCATAGAGGAGTTTAGGCTGGTAAGTTCTTCAAAGTCATTTTGTAAGGGAAGGATTGGCGTGCTAATTAAACTAGTATAGGGAAACGGAGGAGGAGAAGATAAGGAAGAGGTTAGAATCGGAACGAAATGCATTAGGGCCCGCAAGCTGGTGAATCGACTACACCGCTGACGAGTGCACCTTGAAAGTTTCAACGTCAACTCCGACATCAAATCCAATGCCGAACCTTACAAACTCCACCACCGACTCCAACACCGCCTTAGCGCCTCAACCTTGCCGCTGTATATTTAGTTACTATGTGGCTTCAGAGACGATTCATCCACCAATTCTTTCCTTTTTGTGTGTCTTTTGGGCCTGGCCTACAGCATTTCCCAGACTGAAGCGCCAAACGGCTCCATCAACGAAAGTCTGACCCCAAAGACGCCGTCTCAAACCATACTTCGACCTAAGAAGACAACATCTAATTTCGCACCACCGACTCATCCCACCACTTTACTCCTGGGAACACTGCATGTCAGTTCCGATGCTGGAGGGAGTTTTTGCTTGAAGGGGATAGGGCTGCTTAGTTATGTTGGCACATGGGTGCCAGGTCGTGGGTGAGTACCTAGATGAGCAAGATTGGCCAGTAACTACATACTGCCTCGAAGAACCAGCCCATCATGCAATCACCTGTCTTGGAGACATTTCTATGATAATTATTCGTGCATTCTTACTTGAATAATGAATAGAAATACCGCAGCAAACAGCGAGCCGCTAAGGTTGCGCACGACAAGGTGATGACTAGCCTGTGTGTGCAACGGGTCGCCCGAAGATATTGATAGAACAGTAGGGCCTTGAGGGCAGAGAACCTTCGCAGGGCCCGGATAGTTGCACTCCGCAGCGAACTGAACGCCCTGGAAACCAGTCTTGTTGATGCTGGCCGACGCAGCCAACGCGATCTTGAGCAGCTCGCCACCGCAGAATGTCTCGCCATAACCACCAACGTCATGACGCTTCTCCCACGCGAGATTCGCGACATGATCTACCGACACCTCAGCACGCGGCCCAACGAGCGCATCGAGAAGGAGAAATTTCGCGCCACGCTCGACCCGCTGACACGCCTCTACTCGTACGACCACGCGCGCTGGAAAGCCGAGCATTTTGCTGAGCACTACTGGGACGCGGCGTACGTGGGCGCGTCCTTTTTCCAGGAGCTCATCGAGAACTACTACCGCACGTCGACGTTCATCTTCAGCGACGAGCCCGACGTCATGACGCGCTTTCTCCAGACCAACGAGTTCCATCTGCCTTCGCTGCTGCCCGGCGATCTGGTCGCCAACGTGGCGATCCATCTCAACGCCGTGAGTTATGACCGGGGCTCGTTTCGAGCATATCTGTTCGGCGTGCCCAAGACAGCGGCGCGACTACAGGAGCAGCTGCAGCCGCTGTTTGGGCTGAAGCCGGGTGCGAGTGTCCGCATCCACTTCTCAACCGAGGCCAAGGATGGTACTGGTCGCGACCGGTGTTGTCAGGCTGGCGTGGAGACGCTGTTCTCGAGTGTGCAGAGGGAGAGGCTGAAGGCATATAGGGTGCAGTTGGTGGCGGATGAGACGCATGTTTTTGATTTGGAGGCAGCCATGAGGGAGGAATGGGCAGGGATGCATGGATGATGTCGATCTGCCCTGGTTGCTTACTACTATTCTCAGGTACAGTATAGGGCGCGGTATTATACGGTATTATACGTTACTTGAGTATAATTACGTGATCAGGGACTGTGTGAAAGGCGCTAACCTAGCTAAGTGATTAGTTAGCAAGCAGCCCCGCCACGGCAAAAGAAATGCAAAAAAAGGCCCCTCCGTCGATGCTGCGTCCAGTGTGTGCACACAACTCGTCTCGTTCGCTTCTGTTGTATTTTACGCCCTCACGCGGCCTATCTCTGAGTTATCACAGAATGGCCATTCCCAGCAGATTTGATGGTATTGTGCCCTCACCACCAGATGCGCGCACGCATACCGCCCCACCAATACACTAATCCCGCCATAGCACCCGTGCACATTGCTGTCATTGGCGGCACGGGCATCTCCGAGCTCCCAGGCTTCGAGCTCGCCGCAAAGGTCACCGTCAACACACCCTGGGGCATGCCCTCGGCGCCCATCTCCATCCTGCAGCACACGTCGCCGTCCACGGGCAAGGTAGTGCCCGTCGCTTTCCTCTCGCGCCATGGCCTGCACCACGAGTTTGCGCCACACGAGATCAGGAACCGGGCCAACATCGCGGCCCTGCGCCACCTGGGCGTACGAACTATTATTGCCTTCTCCGCCGTCGGCTCACTGCAGGAGGAGATCCGGCCCCGCGACTTTGTCGTGCCCGACCAGATCATCGACCGCACCAAGGGCATCCGTCCCTTCACCTTCTTCGAGGGCGGTATGGTCGGCCATGTTGGCTTCGGCGACCCCTTTGACAAAAAGCTGGCCCAGATCGTGCGCCGCTGCGGCCATTCGCTCGAGGGTGACGGCGTGACACTGCACGACAAGGGCACCATTGTGTGCATGGAAGGCCCGCAGTTTAGCACCCGCGCCGAGTCAAATCTTTACCGCACCTGGGGCGGCAGCGTCATCAACATGTCTGCCCTGCCCGAGGCCAAGCTCGCGCGCGAGGCCGAAATAGGGTACCAGATGATTTGCATGGCCACGGATTACGACTGCTGGCGCGGCGATGGCGAGGAGGACGTCAATGTTGCCATGGTCATGGCGCATATGAAGGCCAATGCAGAGAATGCGCGCCGTTTTGTGGGCGCGGTGCTGAATGAACTGACCAAGGAGGAACACAGCGAGCTAGTCCTCGCCAAGCATCTCGAGGGCCAGATGCGCTTCGCAGGCTCCATGACCAAGAAGGAGCACAGGGGACGCGAGGCCGAGGAGAAGCTGCAGTGGTTGTACCCCGGCTACTTTGACTAAGCAATTGGCCCTTGTCACACAAGGCATGGAAACATGTAGCATCTACTACTTCACTACATTAGCCTTCAAAGCGACATCGTAGCGTTCTTCCCTCGATGAGCTCAGCCCATGCATACGAATGACGGCAAGAGCACAGACGGTATCCGTCCACACCTGGCGTACATCACCTCCTCGCTCGTACATCTACCTAGGGTGTACGGTGTAACATGGATCAGAGACCACGCGCACAGACAACTTTCCGAGGCGATCCACGTGGGTCTCGTATTTGGAGAGAAGAAAAAAAGGCCGAAACCAAGATCCCGGGAACGGCCCCATGGGCGATTGACAGGGAAGATGCCTAGCTAGGTACGCAAATCTTATGACCCGTGTGGGGAAGACACGACGAGATGACCCCGCCCGCAGGTTACATGTAGGTAGGTACTATAGAGATATCTAGCCATGTTACATGCAGATGGTTAATATCGATATGCCTATCGGGTTACTTCCTGCCTATGTACCCTGGCTTCCATACCTTGCACACACACGGTCCGAACACCTGGGATCAAGTAGGTATGTAACAATAGAACAAAAGCAAAAAAAAAAAGATCCGAAACGAGGACGACAACCACGGGGAAATGACTTGCACGCAAATGTTAAAACAACCATTTCGGGATGGTTAATTCATCAAGATGAAAATCAAGTCCACAATGGGACGATGTATATAGCGAGTTACAGGATGCTATGTGGCCGTAATTCCAGGACGCGCGCGCTCGTAATGCGGCCCTGGCCATGAAATAATAATAATAATAATAAAAACGAGTGGCGAGACAGTCGTACCTGGGCGAGAGCGCCACAGCAGGCAGAATGTCGGCGGCAGCCCCCAGAAAAGAGAAGAAGACGATTTTAACAAACTTGGGCCGTCCTACAAGAGCCACTTGCTGAAGTCAAACGCAGCATTAGCCTGGCCTGTCTGCAGTGAAGCCGCCTTCAGCGCATCCCAGTTCTCCTCACCAATGCCAATTTCGTAGTCCCAGTCCTGGTGGGGGTCCTTGTTGGGGAGAATTTGCCAGTAGAACCACGGGATCCCTGCAGCAGTAATGCTCGAGGCCCATTTCTTGATATTAGCATTGCGCGTGTTGGAGTCCAATGCATTTCCGTAGGTACACCCATTATTCGGAGTGTCGGTGTAGCACGCGCCCCATTCCTGCATAGTAAGCTTCTTGCCTGCATTCTTTGCCTTCTGCACATAGGGGGCAAGCGCAGAGGCCTCATAATCCCCAGCGCCGTAGGCGTGGATAGCGACAACGTCGATAGAGCCGCACTCAAGGTATTCGTCTAAGGCGGAGGTTGCGAGGAAGGAGCCGCCGCCGGTGGTGACGAGAATGTTAGTGTTGCCTTTGAGGTTGGATTTAATAGCATCGGCCATTGTGCATTGCCATGAAATTAGGGCGTCTTTGTTTCCCTGTTGTATAGAGTTAGCTAGGCTCGGACTGAGCTAGACGTGATACAAGAAGGGGCGTACCAGTGGATGCATGGCCTCGTTCTGAGCTTCGAAAGCAAAAATGTACTCTGAGCTTTGAGCCCACGTTTTCTTGTTGGCGGGGTTCACGTGAGCCATAATGTGCGCAATGCGGACTTTGAAGTTTTGAATGGCGTCGCTGTTGGTGTAGAAATCGCCCTTGCCATACCACTGGCCGTAGTAGTCCTTGTTTCCCTCTAAGGCATTATAGCTGTGCATAGATATAGAGAGCTTGATGCCATAGCCATGAGCTTTGGCCATAAACGCATCAAGGCGGTTCAGGACGGTGTCATCCCAAGATTGGGGTGAATCACCCTCCAACGGGTTAAAGGCATTAATATTTGTGCCTTTGGGTGAACCGGTTTGGCCTAGGCAGAAGATGTCAGTTCTGAGTAGGAGTGCTTGGACGGGAGAAGGGATGCTGACCGTCAAGCCAAACGCGCAAGACCTTGACCCCAGCACTCTGGAGCCCCTGGAGCAGTTTGGTGGATTGGCTGTCTGTCAGACCAGCAGCATAGTAGAGGTTTGAACCAGCAAAGGATTTGGCTGCCAGGGTGGTAGTAAGGGAGGCTAGGCTGAAGAGCGAAGCTGTGAAGAATGTGAGGAGCCTCATGGTGATGATTTGTGAAATCGGAAGGCTGCGGTGGATGCTGAGCTGTTGAACATGATGACGGACACTTATTTATGTTCATGGCCACGCGTAGCTCCAGGAATTTCCGACTTGCTCGCCCTTCAGCCGGAGCCTAAGAGATGCCTTGTGACACTACTCGTCGGGTGCGGGTCAAGTAAAGGGTGTCGAGTAAGTAGATTTGCACAGTAATCACCAAACACAATGGGGTAGACAGGGATGCGGTCCAACTGCCGAGGTCAGTGTCGGGGTTGATTGATCGGCAGGCCAGCATAGCATGGCATTGACTCACGGCTCATTGGAGGCACAATTTTGCCATTCCCGCTGCTACTTCAATCTCCGCAACTAGGTATGTGCCTGAAACGCTTGGTCGTGCTTGGTAACGGAGCATGTTGGCCGGCAAGGCGTGTACGTCGTCTCGCCCGGTGTGCGACCATGGCGACTGGCGTGGGGGTAATGCTGGCGGAGGCGGCGCTCGGGCGGCCACCAATGGCGCAACCACTGCTCTGGCGGTTTCGACGCCGGAATCCCCACGATTCGCGACACGGCCAGCGTACACGGGAGCAGGCACCAAGGGGGAGGTGTACGGGCTGCAGCTGATGGAGGCACTCTTGGCACGGCATAGTGTCAGTGCCTAGCGTCGCTGCCGACTGCCGGACTCTAGCCCGGGCGGGAATAGTGCACCCTGGGGAAATGCCCGACTGGCGCTAGGACGGGCTGCGCAGGCACCAATCGCATGTCCGTGCGGGCGACTGAGTCAGCAGCTGCACAAGCGACGCCCTCGGCCACCGTGAACTCCTTCCTCTTTGGACCACGGTCATGAGCAGCCTCATCCAGCGGCATTGCCTCCATCGCCTCCAGCGCCTCCACTGCGCCGGCGGACTTCCTGCGCGCATGCGGCTTCCCGACGCTCCGTGACGGATCGGGCAGTATGCATGCGGAGACTATCTGTCCAGGCGGCACTGGGACGGGCGGAACGCTGTGACACACAATCTCGGATCGCCTTCAGCTTCCGTCCTAGCGTCCTCTGCCTCTCCCCTATACTCTCTCCACACCGTCACCACCACCTGACTAGGCACACGTCCGGGGAAGTCATACTGCCATGACGACGCCGCGGCGCAACGCCTCACGTGGCCGCCTGCTGTCCATGGAGGAGGCGGATCGGGAAAAATGGCGGCGAGGCCAGACCTTGGCAACACGACATGCAGACTCCCTTGGAGTACCATGCCTTCTCCTCACTCTCCGCAAACCTTGGCTTCCTGCAGCACTGCGATGCGTTGCTGACACGTACTTGGGATGAGAGCCACCGGCTCTGCAAGGCACCTCGCGTTGCTGCTTGGTAGTGACGCCACACATGCCATCTACACGGCGACGCGTCCTACCATCGGCCGTTACTGCGTAACCTTCGCGGCATGCAGCCCAACTCCTTCTTGTGCGGGCTGGCAGCCAGGGCCATACGGCCTACAACTCTACAAGATGTGCCCTTGACCCAGAAGTCACTCACGCACTGCTCATCGCCAACCATCGCCATTGGATCCGGCTCGTTCATTCGCATTCTCGCTCTGCGCCGTCGGCCGTTGATCGCTGCAATGTTCTTGACAACACTGGTAGCGGCTTTTGCGCCACTTCCGAACGTCTGGGCGCAATCTAGGCCAACCCCGCCATTGCCGTTGTTGCTGCACGCCACAGCCGAAGAGCTGGCGCTGGGTTTGGAGAAGGGCGATTTTACCAGTGTGGACTTGGTCGATGTACGCAAATCCAACACAGGATCGGCTGCACAAAGAAAACGGCTCACGCGAACAGGCATATGTAGGTCGGATTAAGGAGGTCAATTGCACCCTCCACATGGTCACGGAGATCAACCCAGATGCATGGAAGATTGCAAACGAGCTGGATAAAGAACGTGCAGATGGGGCACTCCGTGGGTAAAGTCTACTTCCTTCAACCCCCTCAAACACGCCAACTCAACTCCACCAGACCGCTGCATGGACTCCCAATCCTCATCAAGAACAACATTGCTACCGCAGATGAGATGAATAACACCGCAGGCTCCTGGTCTCTGGTCGGTGCCAAGGTGCCTCGCGACGCAACGGTTGTCTCCAGATTGCGTGCAGCGGGTGCCATACTACTGGGAAAGAGTAATCTATCCCAATGGGCCAACTATCGATCTAACAACTCCTCCAACGGGTGGTCGGCTCATGGCGGCCAGACCTACGGTGCCTACTACCCCGGCCAAGATCCCTCTGGAAGCAGTAGCGGCAGCGGTGTAGCTGCCAGTCTTGGTCTCGCGCTGGGAACGCTGGGTACAGAAACAGACGGCTCCATCATTTCGCCCAGTCAGCTCAACAACATCGTCGGCATAAAACCCACCGTTGGACTCACCAGCCGCTCCCTCGTAATCCCGATCTCAGAGCGCCAAGACAGCGTCGGTCCAATGGCTCGTACAGTGAAGGACGCGGCATACATCCTCCAGGCCATCGCCGGACCAGACGCAGCCGACAACTACACCTCCGCAATCCCCTGGGCGTCTAATTCATCTATCACCAAACCTGACTACGTTGCTGCATGCACCTTACATGCCCTGATTGGCGCCCGCATCGGCGTTCCGCGCAACGTCATCGGCCGCCCGACCGCATCCACTGCCCCGATTTTCGACGCTTTTGATGCCGCCCTAACTGTTCTCAAGAGCGCGGGCGCCGTCGTTGTCGACAACACAAATTACACTGCCTACGACTCTTACATGAACAGCACTGCAGAGGACACAGTCCTTTCTGGCGACTTTAGTCCCAACCTTGCCGCTTACCTTGCCCAGTTAACCTACAATCCTAATGCCGTTCTTAACCTTGCAGATGTGACAAACTTCACTCGAAACTTCCCCGCTGAACAGTTTCCTTCACGTGACACAGCTATTTTTGACCGAAGTCTTGCGCTCAACTTTTCAAACACAGACACTACGTTTTATAGTGCCTACCAACAGAATCTCTACCTAGGTGGTCCCGGTGGTCTTTTAGGAGCCTTAAAAGCGTACAGCCTTGACGCCGTAGTCTTGCCCTCACAATTCGCATCCGGTGTCTCGGCCATCATTGGAGCCCCAGTAATTACTGTGCCATTGGGTGCCTTGCCAGCCAACACCTCAGTGGTCACAAATGCTAGGGGGGATTTAAATACGACGGCGCCAAACATGCCTTTTGGAATTAGCTTTGCAGGCGCTAGGTGGAGTGAGGAGGCGCTGGTGGGGTTTGCGTATGCGTTTGAGCAGAGGACACGCGTTAGGGAACGGGTGAAGCCATATGTGAGCCCGACAACGGAGTTATGTCACGTGCTGGGCAAAACGTCTGTGTAGGAGCTGGTGAAACCCTTCAAGTTCAGGTCACACGTCCAGATAATCGCTAGGCGGACAGAACTTTTCCATCTTTGAGGGTATTTTTCTGTCCTTTTCTATGCATCACATCATGAGACACGCACCCACTGGCCTTCCCCACTGATTGTATCAATTCCAGATGACCAGTTCAGCAAACAGCTCCCATTATCTAATATAAAGCATGACCCTACCCTCTCCTCTCTCCCGTTCACTTCTCTACACCACATCAAGTCCTTATATATGCAACTTCAACATTCACTTATTAACTACTGGCAATCTCGTCAACTTCTTCTGTATCCACTACTTCTTCCTCTTCGCACCTCCGCTTTCGTGATCTTGGCCCCATGTCTTCCATCCCCAACAGCAGCGCCGAAGGAGTTTCTCAGACGCAAACTTACGAAACTCCGTTAGCATCCTTAATATGTATAGTTTATAAGACTTACCTTTCGAAATACCGGCCCAGTTGTCACCGAGCCCACGGAAGACTATATTCCGACAGACCGCACTGTTAACGTGTCCGACAAGGTGAACTTGTCTATTCTGGAGCCGCTGTCTCCGCACGTAGATAACAAGTACTGGAACGACCTATACAAGACCTTGGAAACCGGACATGACCTAGTCCTCGTGATGATCAACTACAACAACTCCCTATCTACCAGCAACTTATTTATCCCTGAGTCACGTCATCCAACGTTAGATGACCTGGCCGTTGTTATGACTTGCGCACCGGTGATCTGCCTATTAATACGAGGGTCGGATATTAAGTTGCTGCCCCAGTCTATAATAAACCGGTTTGTGGAACTCGTTTACCACGATCCTTTATCCGAGTTCTACTTGGACAAGCTGAACCCTACGATTAATGACAAGGGTATTTTGCCAATTACCGATTTGCCTAAGTTTGTTACCCTGCCCCAGAATTCCTTTGAGGAATGGGGATAATACGCAGCCCATGTGGGCGTGGGCGGAATTATTGAACAACGATTCGATATGCGCAACCAAGTCCATCGTGGTACTGCTTCCGCCCACCCAGTGCCGCATACCCAGACCGACGACACCTACCAAATGCTATGGCCAACAGCCCAGAAACGCATTAGGACAGTACTAAGCACGAACGAGTGTATTGAGAACGATGAGGAGTCCCAAAGGGTCTGCCTCAGCGGACTATTTACAGTGAGGCCGAGCAGCGGCACTAAGCCTAAACGACGACTTTGCAGGCTCTATCGGGGTGCATGGTAAGAGCGATACAGCAAGTCTATTCACTATTTTGGCTATAAGAGAGTGAACAAAGATATATATAGAGTCTATTTGAGTATTAATAACACGCATACCCCTCCCGCATCCCCCCCACCCGCTCCACCTCCTCCAGATTGCTTCAGGCCATCTACTGTCTATTGTAAACCATATGCTATATATGCGTAGTATGCATATACTTTCCTGTGGTAAAATGGTCAACTATAAGCTCTTATCCAAATCATCCAAGAAGTGCCCTCATTACATGAACCAGTAATGTGACCCCGTCCCGGTACGGGTTTTTTTTATCTACCCTTGCAGTCTACCAATCTGAAGATAATAACAACCCTTTCAACCATGTGCCTGGAATGGGGATTCTTACCACAGTCTAACATCAGGTCCTGAGATTTTGAAAGGATTCCGCTTACTTGGAAGTATAAGAGCAGATAGGACGGCAGTAAGAAACAAAAATTTCAAAGACTAGCATGATGGGAAGACGAACGGTATCAATCGATGGACTACTGCTATCGAAACCATTTGATCACGCTGCCACAGCAGGGATGGACACAGTGGCCTATAATCTAGGTCGGGAAATACTAATTCATTAAGCAACTATACAGTATCTGAAAGTATCGGGTGCTATCCGGTCAAATCTAGGGGTATAAGGCCAGCGATGCCGCAAGTGCATTGACCTTTCTCCCCAACTACCTCATTCGATACTCAAACCCAGCCCCAGTCCTCCCATTCGGCTCCTAATACCGCTTAGAACCTCTTGTAAACGACCCGGCGTTGGCGCCTCGTCAGCTGTGAAAAGCCGTTCGGGTCCGCCCACGCAACTCCAACTTGACGCTCTCTTCGCACTCCCTACACCCGTGTATTTGGGCTTGGCCGGCCAGGCGCATAACTCCCTCGTCACCAACTCTCCCTCTGAGTCGATCAAATTGCCAAAGCTAAGCGCTGGTGCATTTGCCAAAATTGCGTCGACGAGATGGGGGTATTTTTGAGCAATGGCATAGCCCTGGCGGCCGCCGGTCGAGCAGCCGTTCCAGTAGGAGTGGTGAGGCTTTACGCCGTAGTATTGCTCCACGATACGCTTGCCAATGGGAATTTGTTCGACAATGGACCGCGATGCAAAGTTCTGCAGCAGATGCCAGTTGACTGTTCTGTCTTTCTTCAACGCCCACGAGGCATCGCCGATGCCCCAGGGACTTACGTCGTGGCCACCGTCCGTAGACACGGCAGCCCAGCCGGACTTGACGCCGACACCAAGCTGGGCGCCCAACATGCCTGTCGTGAATCTCAAGCCACCTGTGGCTTGTAAACGTCCATTCCAATCGTCGGTGACCAACGGAAGCCAGACTTCGACCAATACCTTGTCATTCGTGTCGTCTACATCCAGTTGCATGTCCGTCTTGGCTCGATGAGTCAAATAGATCTTGACTTGACAAAACTCGAGGCCTGCTACGGCTGGCAGGGGCCCTGCTCCGGGGCTCGTATAGTCGAGTTGCTGTTTTGCTTCGATGGACAAGATCGTGATCCCCGGGACCACGTGGGCGAGATCGAAGTTGTGGGAATCACAGTTCGCCTATGATGAGGAGCCATCAGCCTTCGCCGCCATTGCCACTGCCGCATTCCCAGCGAGGAGATAGCCGAACAGGGCGGTTCTGACCATGGCGAATGTACCTATCGGATGTGTATCCGCCCAAGATGGAGGCTAACAGCCTCGTTAAACGCGGCCGAGTATCGAGCTCAGCAAGAAGAAGAAGATAGGATATTAGACGATAAGTCAACACCGTGCAAAGCGCTTTTATAGTGGGGTGGAAATACATGGTATTGAGGCTTGAGTGGAGCCCGAAGCACAATCGCTGAAGAGAACGTGACTGAAGGTCACGTGGTGAGGTCATGTGACTGAAAGTATATAGATATGCAGCTCGCCGAAGCTTAACAATCAGAGTACACTATTGTAGAGGTATATCCTCAGGCTCAGTTAGCTTTAGCAGCTGCCTAATAAGCCTTCGGCTTATTAGGTTATTATTATAGTTAGGTAGATTAAGATAGATAGTGTATTATCTATTT
>Ga0182211_1000113_pt1 | contig 22512 bp, 17 predicted proteins | sample G5R1MG_20_FD_129660 | JGI IMG/M metagenome (GOLD analysis project Ga0182211, IMG submission 129660) | Switchgrass phyllosphere microbial communities from Michigan, USA - G5R2_MAIN_03OCT2016_LD1 MG | ecosystem: Host-associated > Plants > Phyllosphere > Phylloplane/Leaf | place: USA: Michigan... | reverse complement strand
CGGCGTTGCGGTACTTCAAGATGGCGCCGGAACCCTCCTGGCATCCTCGTCGGCGCACTTTCACCGCTGGCCAACATGACGCATTGTCTTGCATCCGAGTCACAGCGAACCGACGGGGAGAAGGGCGCCTTCGAGTCCAGCCCATTGCTGGCGGGCACGCGGTCCGCCCTGCACCAACTGCTGGACAAAGTCAAAGGCAGCCTGCCTGAAGAGTGCCTGCCTCACATCGCCCAAGTCCACTTCTCGGCGGCCAACACTGGCAGCCCATTCTTTCCCAGCCCACTCAAGCAGAGCGAAGCCATAACTGCACTCAAGGCAGTGGAGGCAGGATTAGCATCCACGATAGCTGATCTTGCCACGGGACCAACCCAACGTCGGATCAACGTCGATCTTGAGAGGTCTACGGCATCGCTTTTCTCAACCTATCTGGCTACTGTGGGAGGATTGGACAAGTCGAACCCCAAGGTGAAGAAGATGCTCAAGGGTTGGTTGTAGCCTTGTTTGTAAGCCCAGCCCTGGAACCATCACTAACGTAACAGACACCGATCTTCTTCAAGCGCAATCAATCCTCTACCGACGTCTCTCAGCCAATCTCTACCGTACCAAAAACCCGGGCGAGTACTTTCATCTGCATGGCTCCTTGGAAGCTACACAAGCCCTCAATATGATAGGACTAGAAGGGCACCGTCCCGACCTCACGGACTATCATGAATGTATCCGCATCATTGAAGATCACGTCCAGCAGTTCACAGCCGCTGAGCTGGAAGAGAGGAACCACAAGATCCAACAAGCCGGTGTCACCTGTCTTAAATGGGATGAATTCCGGGCCACAGAGCACGGCAAGGAACTACTGCAGCAGCCGCCTTGGAAAGTCGACAGCCTCGAGACGGAAACACTGCCGACTCCGTTACCCTTCCATTCCTCGCGTGCACCCGGACCACAGATTCTCGCAGGAATTCGCGTGCTTGAGCTATGCCGCATCATCGCCGGGCCAGCCATGGGCCGTGGCCTCGCAGAATACGGCGCACAGGTCATCAAAATCACAGCCCCGCACCTATCCGATGTTCCCTTCTTTCAAGTCGATGCTAATGTCGGAAAACATACCACCGACCTTGACCTCAAAGATCCTCGTGACCGCAAGACATTCGAACATCTTCTCGCTTCCGCCGATGTCGTGCTTGATGGCTATCGTTCGGGCAGCCTAGAGCGACTGGGCTATGGCCCACGTGAACTTGCGGAACTGGCCAAACAACGAGGGAAAGGCATCGTCTACATCTCCGAGAACTGCTTTGGGCACACCGGGCCCTGGGCTACGCGGCCAGGCTGGCAGCAGATTGCAGATTGTGTGACGGGTGTGGCATGGGCACAAGGCCTAGCTATGGGCCTTGAGGAACCCGTCGTTCCGCCTTTCCCCATGAGTGACTATGGAACAGGATGCATGGGCACCATCGCTGCGCTCGTGGGAATTTACCGCCGTGCAAAGTTAGGTGGAAGTTATCTCGGTACAACGTCGTTGGTGCAATATGACATCTACCTTTTGCAACTCGGATTATACGATGAAGCCATGATGACAGCATTGAAACAACAGCACGACGCCGAGTTTTTCGAACTCAGGCACCATGACTCGGTGGATGAGGTGGGGAAGCGGGCTTTAAGGACGATGAGGAGAACACATCCCCAGCTGTTTGATGAAAAGCACATGCAGGGTTATTGGAGCAAGGGATTTGGAGCCAAAGTGAAAACGATCCGGCCCGCAGTTGGTGTAGAGGGATGGTGGAACGGGTTTTTACGCAGTTCGCGGCCGAATGGATTTGATGAACCAACGTGGGAGAATTGGGAGATCGATGACGAGTTGTTGGTTGTATAAACCTCAAAGCAGGACAAAGTCCTTAGGGTCTTGGTCTTCAATGACGTAGATAGGCAAGGAGACGTTGACTTGGACAGCCGGTCGACTTAGACAGCCGGACTTGAATTGGCGTTAGTAAGCAAGAGCTATGACGAGTTGAAAGTTCATTTCCCTCGGCAACACCCACCTAGACACTTTCGTGCTTCTGTTCCCGCCATTGACTCCAACGCCACTCATACCTCGCAATGGCTTCTTCAAGACTGCTCGCGCGCTCCTCACGCGCTCTGCTCCGCGCTCCGCGCACACACTATCGCTCCTTCACGATCTCCACCATCCGCAGCAACGAATTTGAGGCCCTCAACAAGCGCACCAATGACACTTCGGAAAAGTACCGCAACTTCCAAAAATCGAAGCCGTTAAACCCTCATATGACCAACACTACCTCAACTATTGCCAATGAGATGCCGTCGGTGGGCGCTGATGCGCCACCACCGGAATTGATCACCAATGTCGACCCCAAATTTCGCCCCAAGGATGGTGTGCCAACGAACACTGAGCGTATGACTGGTGGAACGCAAAGCAGCAAGAATAGTCATGTCAGCAGAGCTAACAGCGACTTGGGTGTTGGTGAGATGGAGGGTGCAAAGTTCAAAGTCGAGCCCATCAGGCGGACTGGCGAGGATGCAAACACGATGCGCACGAGGTTATTATGTCCGTTCCTACATCTACCTGCTTCGTTACTCTACTCATCTATGCGCTACTGACATTCCAAGTAACATACTAACACGCGACAGATCAAAGCCGCAAGCGAGGAACCCTAGAAAGTGACCTCCTCCTCAGTACCTTTGCTGACGCCCACCTCTCGACCATGTCTCCGTCTCTACTCGAACAATACGACCTTTTTCTTGATGAAAACGACTGGGATATCTACTATTGGGCAACACAGGAGTCTGCCCCCACTTCTCAGGAGATGACGGAGGGTGGCGGTTCTATGATGTCCCCTTCCAACGCACAGGGCAAAGACAGCAAAAACAAGAGAATAATGCAAGAAAAGGACCAACAAGCACGAGAGCCCGCGACAGGCGAGTGGGCACAGACTATTGGCACTTTCAAGCCCGCATACCGCCCTGTACCGACTAGATGGAAGGGTAGTGAAATCTTGAGTCTGCTACGAAGACATGTTAATGATCGTAAAGCGGGAGGTGTGATTGAAGGCGAAGGATCTGCGAAAAGGGAAGGTAAAGGTCTGGGTATGATGCCTGAGATCAAAAATTTTGATCAGTAAATTACGAAAGCTCTACAAAAACGTCTCCAGGTGTGTGTCACAACTTGCAAGTTACCGCCATATGATCGAACAATTTCCGTAATGGTATTGGTACACTAGCATACGTCTGTTCTACCGTATAAGATGCTTCCTCAGTCAGCAATCTTCCTATCGCCTTCTGTCTATTCTTCACAAAGTTTCTAGTCTCTCCGCTCATGTTCTATATCTCGATATGTACCCAGGACCATGCTGTCGCTACTCCAATTTGATTGTCTCATGCGGCAACGCTCACCCCAACTAAACGTCGCGTACATTAGGGAAGAATTTCCTCCAAGTGGTGTACTCTACGTTGCCAATGCCTTGTGCCCTAACATAGACTGTGAAACTGTACAAAATACTCATTCTAGCAAGGGCTGTTATGAATATCTACCTAGGAGGCCTACACGACAGCGGGATATGAGTAAACCCAAGAAAATAAGTAGTCCCTGCTACGTGACAGGGTGGGGATCACGAGCATTGGTGGCCCAGGTGCATAACTCCACAAAGAGCGTACTTGAAAGTCGAGACGCTTGTTCACAGCTACCTCTACATACTATTTGGCCTTCTAATTCATATGTATAAATTTGCTTGTAGGGGCTAAACGTCCACACTCATAATAATAAGAACAAGTCTCATGGATTCTCGGCAGCTCTCTAATAAAAGAAACTTCACGTCCACTGTTGATTGTAATCCTCCTCGCCCCCTCCCCCCCCCACCCAATCATTAACTCTATGGTCCAAATCTATGGGACATGGATAAAAACCTTATAGAATCACTGTAGATATTCATGTATTCCAAGGTAATTAAGACCAGTGTTGGCCGTGGTTTTTGATGAGACTGGTTGAGAAGATTCTCAAAGCGGTACAATTCAGCTGCTACACGGATATCGTTGTCAAAATTGCTGAATGACGCAGCGACAAAGCTTGGAAACGAGGCTCCGGTTGTGAAGACAGATCAACCCTAAACCTGACTTAATCCAAAACATCAAAACATGTATATCAGGATACGGTCAGATACAATAGATGGAGTCGGTGGTAAATGCTCTTCCAGGAAAGAAGTGCACGGGTTTGTTATACTGGAAGCCTACGTCAATTGAAAAACCCTGGGCTCGGAAGTAACCGTGTTGAAACCCTAAATGTGACTCAATACAAACGTGACAAGACGAATTACGACGCGAATAATTATTACCGGAAGCTAATACTGTTGGCGAAGGGACACAACGCTCTGAGAGGTCACCATGGTATCAACTCTCATAAAGAAGGCGCGTGGTTGAGTTTATTGGTCGAAGCCATCTTTCCATGGTTGTGTAGTCTGAAGGATCACATAGCACTAAATGACTCCATAACCTCTCATGTCAAAAGTTGCGCAGTTCGCCCGAATGTGCTAAGAAAGATTTATCAGGGTTCGTAATGGCATCATGACATTCCATTTCATTCCCTGCTTGTACCTTATGCGCCCCATATCCCAATCTCCATCTATTGCTCCTCGGGGTAGCCCTCGCCGCCGGCGGGCAGGACCTCGGCCTCGCCCTGCTCCGCCTGCCTGGCTTGTTCCGCTGCTTGTTGGGCGGCAATGGCCTTAGCACCGTAGTCCTGGGACATGGGCTGGACGACGGGCTGCTCCTCCTTGGGCTCAATAATAGTAACGGAGTCGGGGAGAGTCTGCGATGGGCCGGCCTTGCCCTCGGGATCAGATCCACGCATGATCTTGACCTTGATACCAAGCACACCCTGGCGGAGCAGGACGTGGCGAGTGGCGCTGTCAATGAAGTCCTTGGCGGGCTGACCGGAGTGAATCATGAAACCGTCCTACAAAGATTAGTTTGCTATCGGATGGGCCATGAGTAAGAGACACTTACCGTGAACTTCATGCTCTTGGCACGAGCGGCCCTAAGCTTTCCAGAAACAACAACCTCGCAACCCTTGGCGCCAGACTCCATAATGAATCTCAGAACACCGTAGCAGGCCCTTCGGACGGCAAGACCGTTGAGGAGCTTGTAGCGAAGAGACTCGCATTGGGCGACAGCGGAGAGACCACGGTTCTGGACCTTAGCGGCGTACAGGGAAACAGAGTTCTCGGGGAACTTGAAGCGCTTCTGGATGAGCGATGTGAGCTCACGGATGCGGCGACCCTGCTCTCCAAGGACCTCTTGTGTGTGGGTGGCGCGGATGATGATGTCGGTGACGGTGGGAGTGACGCGGACTTCGACGCCCGAGTAGCCTTCCTCAGCCAGCTCGCGCTGGAAGAACTCGTTGAGCTCGGCGTAGAACACACCGTCTGCAGGGGTGTTAGTGGGTGTAGCATGCGCGGTGTCTTGCCAAGGCAGGCGTCGGCGTCCCCGAAGGCGATGGATCTTGTGCACACATGTACGTTTCGCTCGCACCCCGCCAATCGTTGCTCTATGCTCTGCCTGGGCCTGTGACTATGGGAGTGGATCTATCGTACCAGCAACGAACTTTCTCCGCTTGGAGCTGCAGAACGTCAGTAGCCATCTCCGCCATCATGCGCTCGAGCGAGCGTCTGCAGGCAAACTCACATTGCGGACTGGGTAGTGGCCATATTGTCGATGTGGGTTGGCGTGTCTGAACCTCCGGGCGTGGTGTTCAGAAAGTCGTTTTGTCCGTGGAGTCGTTGTCGAGTTCGTGGGCATCTCGAAATACCAATGGACCCTAAGCGAGTGGCCAAGACTGCGGCACACGCTAGCTGCACCAGCCACTGCGCTAATCAACCCGACGCCACACTATTGGCGAAGTGCAAACCGACGACACCACTCGGCAACAGCATCGCGAGCACGTGATGAAGAGACAGACTGGATCAAAGCATGCAGGATTATGCAAATAGCGCCACTGATTCATTCCAACATCGAAACCGAATACCCATGCCTGGCCGCCATTCTCTATGTGTGTCGCATTTCCCGTCACTTTGTCTTAATGATGCTCAATCGGGTTCTCCGGCAACAGCGGCTCTGGCTTCCTCTCAACCCATGACTTCAGCGGCGGCCGGACCAAATCATTGAACAGAAAGGTGCCGTACACGAGCAGCGTAAAACCTACCACCTGCAGCCATTTGAACGTCTCCCAACCAAGCCCAAGGGAGACAATCCAGATGAAAAGCGTACGGCAAGTGTCAATGGTAGAGCGCGAGGTGGCAGAGACAGTACGGGTCACAGACAGACCAAAGAAGTTGAAGCCACTGTGGTCGTGTTAGCAGACTGTGCAGGACGATAAAGAGTGAGATACGCACCCAATGCTGATCATGATGAGAACCGAGGAGACGGCGATGGAGCGATAGTGCGTCATCTGGTATAGGCCGTCTCTCGCGTTGAAGTATCCCGTGCCAATAGCAAAGTGCAAGACAATCATGCCAATCAGGGTGAACAAGAAGCCAAAGATGCCTTCCCAGCCCACAACCTTGATAGGTTCCATAGCATACTTCTCCATGATCCGCTCCTCAAGTACAAACTGCGTTGCTGTGAATATCTGAGCGCCCGCAATAAGCAGTACACCAATAATTGTCATCACCGCCTGTGTAGCGGCTGCTGCTCCATCTGACCCCGCGGCCATGCCGTCAAGAGACTGATGTCCTGGAGTCGCCTTATCATCTCGCGTGATGACGCCTGCAAGGCCAACAATCGCCACACCAACAACCACAACAAACAGCGAGAACCACTTGTATGCGCCAAGATGGCGCTTCAGAAACCATACACTGAACAGCCCGACAAAGAGAACAAGAGCACCTCTGGTCATCTGGTAGATGCTGGCCGCGACAAATAGAAGTCCCACGTTCATCAGGGTGGTTCCAGCAAGGTCACAGCAGGACGGCAGAGCGAGCAGCAAGACGGTTCGACCAGTTAGGGGGATCCTACCCTCATCGTCCGGGTGTGCATGTCTCAGGGGATTGGCGATTGCAGCAGTATCGCTCCCTTCCGAACCTGGTGTATGAATGCCGGTATCTTGGTTGTTCGGGATGACCTCGTAACCGGCGCGTCGACTTGCATGGCGTTGGTAGAGACTGAAGAGGCCGATGACAAGCCAACAGCCCATCTCGCCTATAAACATTTGAAGAGTCTGAAGCACGGGCTGCTCGAAGTGTTGCCGGTACTCGGGGGATGGCGCATCACAGTTCCCAACGCATTGCATGTCCTAATTGCTTCTATTAGCTCCTAAGCTTCAAAATCTGCGCCAGAATCCAATGTACCTGGTACTTGGTTAATAGCGTGTTGCAAACGCCGGTGAGAAGCATCATCGCCACCAGAAACGGGACGGCTGCTTGGGTTGCCATGATGAAGTGAGTCAAAGCCCTGGCGGCGCTCTCACTCGATGACTGATGCAGCAAATCTCTCTGCTGACGGGAGAGCAAGAAGGTGTGGTGGAGAGGAGGAGGAGCTTGGGGAAGCTTATGGATAGCGTTGGGGTGGAAAGAGCTTGGATATGTGCGGCTGTTGGCTGCGTGCGACTCGTGATGACCGGTTGAGTGAGCACGCGCGTGAGGCTGAGAGCGTGACGAGTGACGATTTACCTCGGCGATCGATAAGAGAGGACGTTAGCGCGAGATACCGCATCTCCACGACTCGACCGAGCTGAGGTAATTTTCTTGGCCTCAACTAAATGCGGACGAGTGCGACGCATGACAGAGTGTCTTCAAGGAATCATTTTGCTTTGACTTGTCACCAGGTATACTTTCACAATCACTAAGCCCTCACAAAAACCATCTAAACTCCTCATTGCGCGGGCCATCCCTCAGCTTCTCCGTACTGACATCTCGCGCCGTCAGCTTCACGCCCTGCTTCATGTTCCTCCGGCGATTATCAACGACCACGTACGTCCCGAGCAGCGATGCGCAAACACATCCTGTTGCTCCAAAAGCTGCCGTTGTTGCTAGCGCGGGAATGTATTTCGGCGCATCCTGAGGTCTAAAGATATTCGAACTGACCACGCCCATGAGGTTCGCTAGCGGTACTCCAATAGAGGTGAGCGTGACGCGGCGGTTCTCGTCAGCAACGTTGTTATTATACCATGTAGATAATAGTACAGAAGGTGCAGATGTGCCCCACGTCATCATGAAGCAGGCAAAGTACGCAACCCGAAGGGAGTGCTCAACTTCGATTGTTGCGTAGATTATGAAACCGATGAAGGTCAGTAGAAACCCAAGCGCGATAAAGGGAGAGCGAAGACGCGCATGATCGGAAGCGAAGGCGAGGATCAAGAGGACACAGGCGCCCACGACGTTGGGTGCAACGGTGTAGAGATTGGTCTTGATCTTATCATAGCCGAGACGCTGGACGATCTGGGGCAGAAATAGGGAAACGGATTGTAGCGGGACCCCAAGACAAATTTCGATAGCGAGGAAACCATAGGTTGAGGGCTCTTTGAAGATGCCAAGGGCTTTTCTGAGATTAAACTCCTCGCCTACGACAGACGAGGAGTCAACCTGGATCCGATTGTATGCCAGTCGCTTCTCGGTCTCAGTAAGAAATTTGGCTTCGTATGCGTTTTTAGGGAGATACCAGTAGGTCACAAATGAAACTACTGGGGTTAGTCTGGTCTTTCCAACCTTTGCCCTTTGCAGCAATATAAGACCAGGTTCACTTACAGCAAATAGTCAATGCTCCTTCAATTATGAATAGGTATCGCCAGGAATCTAACGTGGATTCAATATGGAAAACGGCGAAGGCAAGTAGCCCAGAAAACGCGTTGGCAATGTTAGAGGCAGCGTAGAATAGCGCGAGTCGACGTGCTAGCTCGCCTCGGCGATAGAAGGTAGTAAGGTAATATATAACCAGTGGGAAGAATGCCGATTCAGCCATGCCTGCATGGAATCAGTGTTCGAAGTCCCTACTGATATTCCCCTTTGAAATTCGAGGGGATCCTCAGTAACTCACCCAAGATCCACCGCAAAGCCATCATCCCACTCCAGTGTTTCGTACAGCTCGCCAATAAAGTCGCACTCCCGAAGCAAAACATCATAATCGGCAACACTCGGTGTGGACCATATTTCTTGCCCAACATAGCAATCGGTGGTGCAAAAAGGACGTACGGAACGTAAAATATGGCTGTAATGTTAGCATTGCGCTTAACGGCGCGTCAACTACCTACATAACATAGTGTTGTACTGGTTTCCTACGAAGCCGAGATCTTTATCCATCCCGTCCGTCTTGGCGTTACCCAGATTTCCCTTGTCAAGCGCGTTAAACAAGTAGCTCATCGCAAGCATAGGCAAGATGCGTAGGTCGAATTTCCAAGTGAGTACAGTTTCATGCTCGTAAGTTGGGAGATGATATGTCGTGCCTTCAATTGGAACCGTGTTGTCAGATGCATCAGAAGCTCTGATCGCAACACCATGTTTGGTATACTCATCTTTCTTGGTAGACATGATACCGACCGTAGGATTCTTTCGGGTATGATAATCGTGGGGAAGTTGCGTTGAAGGTGTTGACAAGCACGGCGTACTTAACATCTGAATGAATGAGATCCCAGTCAATACAGAAACCGGGGAACGGCATGTATCATGTATCCATGGGAGATAAGCATGCGATGACGTTGCTGGGAGGTCGCCGCTGATTGCGCGCCGTCCCCGCGTCGATGCAATGCATGTCTACCTATCTACCTAGACACCTATCATAAGAAGATCATGGTACTTAGGATTAGGCCAGCACTCCTGCCGAGATACACAGCATGATATTTGCCGTAGCCAGTGCACATCTCTCTCTCTGATGAATACAGATACCGATCGACTCCGCAAAACATAGGGGGAAAGGATCGACATTTTTACCATGGATTTAACTCTTGATAATGTCGTAACCCCAGGCAGAGCTAGTAGCCCCGAAAGGCCCGCTCAAAGCCCCCCCCCCCCCACTGCCGATAGCTTATCTTTCACTCGCCATTACGTACCTGGGCCGGAATTTGGTTCGTGTTAGGATATGTGGTTTCTGTCTCTTGTCAAATTGCTACCAAATCCAACGAGCAGTATGCTGAATTAAAGTCATATCAACCAACTTCCACTCTGCCTATTTAAAAATCAGAATTGATACATTGATGAATTACGGGTAATAACTAGAGTCTAAAATTCGAAATTTTAAGTACCAATGAAGACCTTGACTAGATGGGAAAGAACTGTAGTTTAGTCCATCAGTTGCTTGACTCCAACAAGGAAACTCCCACCAACGCCAGTTGGGTATTTCGAGGAATGAATCATGTATTCACGACCTTCTATTCACGCATTTGGTATATAAAATGAAATTAAGGCATGTGCTGGCCATAAGGAAATCCTATGGGTTACGCGCAACTTCTTTGCCCTTGGCAGAGTGAGGGTGAAGCAAATTAGGGCGCCACTTCGTAACATTCGTGACGCTGAAGTGGAGTGGCTCCTTTGCACCTTTTTCACGCACAGGTATCTTGCGCTTTGAGCGGCCTGATATATAGATTGGGTGTTGTAACTGGCCATTATTGTTGTCGTTGGGCATGCTGTGCTTCGACCTGAGTTTCGGCTTCTTGTCGCGATGGTCATCATCTGTTGCCTCATGCTCGATGCTGCGAACACAGTTGCGTTCTGAAGATAGACCAGGAGATTGAGTCGAGTGACTTGATGATGGCGTCGGCATACGTCGTAAGCTACTCTTTAAACTCGAGCTATCAGTGTAACCGGATGATTGTGTTGATGTGTGTTCGACATGATCCAGCATTGCAGCAGAATTAGCAAGCATATATAATTTGTGGAGCGCTTTGTCGGCCATTGAGTGAGTTCGAGACGAATAGGTTGGAGGAGGGTCCTGTGGATTATACATGATTTCTGAATTCGGGCTTTTGTATTTGGCGGCACCGTCAGCACCGTCAAGCTCTTCATCGTGATCCCAGCATGACTCGTCAACAATGTTTGTTGTCGGAAGTAATCTGATCTCGTTCCATGTAACGTCTTCGTATTGTAAGGTAAGGTAAAGAAGGTCGCCTTGCATTTTGTCGTGTGCGATGCAATGATGATTGAGAAAAGGATAATCCCATACGTCGCGATTGATGAGGTGTGGTGGCAGGAGCGCGAGTTTCATGCGCCCACATGGTTCATCCGCTGGACGATGGGCTGTCATTGGCATCCATGGCCGCCCACGAAAGAGACCATTAAAAGCAGTTTCGATTTGACTCTTGAAACATGAACTGCCTTGGCTTGGAAATTCGAGATTTTGTTGCAGGTTCCGGGATGCACATCGCTTGTAGCCATTGCTATCGGGGTTGTACGCCAGAATCAATGATTTGCAGGGTACAAAAACGACTCTGACACACCACGGTCTGGAATAGATACTATCGTCGCAAATCGGGAGTCGGTCGGGTAATTGTTGATTGGGTTGCATCAGCGGCGGAATTAATGGAATAGGGGAGGATCTAGGCGTCGACTTGCGTTTTATAGGCGTTGACGCTACGGGTGTAAGATCTCTGGACATGCCGCTGAGTTGCTCTATCCTGTCGACCCGGTTCTCAAGGTCCATGCTGAATTCGTCCACCATAGTCAGGCGTTCGCCATGTGCTCTGATGAGATCACTGAGCTCGGTGGTCCTGTCCACTACCGCCTCCACCTTGTCGTCCATAGAGATTTTAAGATATTGCATGTTTTCATACATTCGCGCCTGGATCGCAGTGCTGGTCCGCAAAAGGTCCTCGCGCGCCAGCCTTTCTCTGAGTAACTCTTGTTTTAGGTCATGCGTGAGACTTGTAAATTGATTGACCTCTTGCCTCAAACATTCCATCTGCTCCACAACCTGCAGGAATTTGTCCATCGACACTGTGGCAAGCGGCTGTGCCTCATGGTGCCATGCCTGATGCCCGCACCCACAGCGAGAGCGCACAATGGGGTCGGGATAGAAGCTTCTACAGGGGCAGCGCCGAAGGGGAGCATTAATCTCCTTCGCCTTGGGGAGAAGGAAGCCGCATTCTCCTCGAGGTAACTGTGTTTCCTCAACACACGTAGTTTTTAAGGGCAGGTGGGCGGGAGTCTGACCACTGCTATGGAACATGAGGAGTCGACCTGAGGCGGTGGTCGTGGTTTGGTTGTTGGTGCACCGGGCAGCTCATGGGAGACCGGACAGGGCGACGATGAACAGTGATAAGGCTTGCGTCCTATACGGAACAAGCAAGTTGCCAGGATGGAGGGTGGCGCACAAGATAAGCAGGCATAAGCTTTCGGCCAGAACCAAGATGGCGGGGTGTACGGGAGCATCCGAAAGGGTGGTTGCACAAACAAAAAGAACGGGCGGACGTGTGCGTCTGTAGCAATGCAGGGGACAAATGCTATTGCCCGAGGTGACGTCGGACTGCGTAGTCACCGCCTGTTGCAGAGGGGGCCGTAGGATGCGCTGGGCATGGTTCTTCTGGGCCGCGGACAGGCTCTCGTGCCCGAGACAGTCTAACCTGTCATGGCGGGCGGTGCGGTGGGGTGCTGGTGGAAGTTGGGGTGCGATGGGTGACGGCGTGCCTGGCGAGGTATCGCCGTCTGCCCCTGCGCTATCGGCCCAGCAACGGCACAACCGGCATCTGATATGCGCGCGGCTCCACTTGGACACCGTTGCTGCTTGACCAGGAGACCCTGCACGAACCGAGCTTTCAGGCCATTTCATTTGTAAGACGACTCGGGCGGCTCATCGCAATCGAGTGGAAGCTGTAGCCGGTTGGTGCGCCGGGAGCCGCCGTGCGAAGCGGGTAGGCAAGGTGTGTGGTGTGTGGTGTATGTGGCATGTTGTAGTGGGCAGTATGTGCTCTAGTAGTCGGTACCCAGCACCAGCCAGTATCGGGGATTACATAACATGGTTACATAAGCATATGGGTCGCCCGCCGCCTACCACCACCCTGCCCGCCCCCTAATTCATCCGAAGCGTCCGAGAAAGAGAAACCCCCTGGTGACGACGTTGGGTTTTCGAGGCACCTCGCTGTCACCATGCAAACTCCCAGCAGCCGCTAGACTCCCTACACTAGGTAATTCATGCCGGAGGAAAACTGGATCGCCCATGGAGGCGTGCCGGCATGTGACTTGTGCCATGCCCGAAAGGTACGGACCGCCATCTCAGCACTCGGAACCGCCCAGTGATCCACATTACCTAACTCAACCATCCCCAGGTCAAATGCGACCGCCAAGAGCCATGCTCCAATTGCGTTGCAACGAAATCAGAGTGTCTCCGTAACAGGCACAAGCGCACACCGCGCCCCAAAGTCCGAACGTGCGTCTTGCTGTGCGTCTTATCCCTCTTCTACACTTGGTTGACATGCACTAGGGATGACAAGATCCAAGCACTGGTGCAGAGGCTCTCGAGCCTTGAGGATTCCGTCCTCACCACGCAGCGCACTCCCAGCATCGTGCCCGAGGAAAGGAATGGGAGCGTGTCGAATGCTGCCATTGATGCCACCGCGCGGGAACGACCGTTGAAGCGACCGCGCACGGTAAGCTGCACCGATGGCTTGGCTCCAACATCTACACCAGACGTAGACACTACCCAACAATCAGCCCAAGAAGCGCGCTTCCTGATCAGCAAAGAACTATCGACCAACAGTCTCCTCTCGGAGCACCAACGCTCTGTTCTCGAGACAGCTATCTCCTTTGTCGACCGCCTTTCACATGCTCCTGTACCAGCAATCACAGATCGAAGCACCTTTGTCAAATCAATGTATCTCCCAACCAACCTGTCACAGGGTGAAATATTGAACGTCATCCTGGGTAGTAAGTCTACTCACACCCATCCATCCACCGCCTCACTGCTGCTAATCGATCCTGTAGCCGAGACCAAAGCACATGATGACTTATCCGTCCACTTCCATAGTCTTGACCATGTTCCACCAAAGGCCGTCGAGAGAATTGCCCTTGGCTTGATGGAAGGGACTGCAGATGATAAAACTCTCAATATGTACAAGGTCATCATTCACTTCAAAGCGGCGGTAGTTTTATACGCAAGTAACCTCCAAGGCCCGAAGAGTCCAGCAGTACAGAAGCACATTCGGCAACTCGAGTACAATCACCTTACTGCAGCGCTCACAGCGCTAGATAGCGTCAGTTTTTTGACAGCACCATCATTACTTCTCGTACAGGCTCTCATCACTGGTGCTATGATAATGCAGATCATTGGCAATCCAGTGAGTTGTTGGGAACTTTCATCGCATGCATCACGCACCATTGTCGCTCTTGGTTACCACAACATCCGCGAAGACGACCCGCCTGACGAGTTCACCGAAGACATACATGCAGCCTTGGCATGGTGTTCACAGTACGATAGCATGATGAGTCTACTTCTCTTGCGACCTAGGTCCTTGCCACCATTACCTGTCAATCCCTCCGCTTTGCTTAAGGTGCACTTTGACATGACGAACCCCATGAGCATCTTTGAGATTATGGCCATGGAGATGGTCCCCGTGCATGATAAGCTGCTGGACCTGACTCTGGAAGCAACACAAAAACGACCAATGCCGACGTTAAAACATGACGTGGTCTGGCTGCGGAATGAAATGATCAGGATCCGGGAGCTCATGATACAGGTGGGAGCAATGAGTGGACCAGATCTTGTCGCGTACCCGAATCTAACCATGACAGGAACGACCGACCCGCTTGATTGAAGCTAGAACGGACATCTTCCTCCATTGGAAGTGCCTTGAGTTCAAGTATTTCTCTACCTTGACTTCTGTCCACCGCCTCAGCCCCTCTGTCACAACGAATTCTTCTGAGCGAGAGGAGTGCCTTCAAAGCGCTCGGGAGGCGCTGGAGTGCGTTATAGCTATCCAGGAGCTTGGGAAGAAATTAGGCCATTTTATGGAGGGCTATGACCCTTACCTTGCGTGGTGAGATCGCTCGCCGTTGCTGGAGTTTCGTCTCACTGAATCTTGTTAGGACTATACTTTCCTATCCACTCTGCCCTTTCTTCGTAGTATTTTGTAACGTGGTTGGTACTTCAGACGTACGGGACTTTCGGCTCCTCCAAGACGTCACCAATGGTATTTCGACCCTCGTCACCGAGAACAAATACGTCAACAGACTACATCGACTTTGCGCCACGCTGCTTAGTCTTTGCAGGCCTCTTGTACAAGTCACGGGCTTCGAGGAACAGGCACCAGAACCGTCAACACGGCTCGTCGCTCATTCGGGCATTGAGCCGCAAGCAATGGCGTTTGATACGACATCTCATGCCATGAATATGAGCCTACCTAATGATGATACTGCTGGCGAAACTATGCTTTCATCCTGGAATGATGACATGATGTGGCAATTGTTTCAGTCGCAGCCTTCCTTAGATTGGTTCAATGCTGATATTCTGGATCCGATGTGGGACCTCGGTGTATCAAAATAAACGCCCAAGTCTGATCTATCCACGATGAGAAGATGAGACTGGCAAATAGGGCATATGCACAATGGGACCGCGAATTGAAGTCTCCATCATTGTTTGAAACAGCGCACGGGTCGATAGTGAGATGCGGACCAAATTTCTGCAGTTGGTCGATACCCCACTTCCCCTCTAGTATCAGGTAGTCTAACTTCTTTATACCACAGTTTCCGAGAACTAGTCGAATATCGACTCGTACCGAGCGAATTAGTCCTGTCGCTTTCTCGACATGACTGCGCTTGCATCTAGAGAACACTTACCTACGTGCGCTGACCGGGGTTTTTTTCTTTGGAGTCCCTCTGGCATGCATGCCTGTGACTGCAGAAACCTCGGGACGATGTAAAACCGGATTCTCGAGCCATTCTTTCATGTGCATCGTGGCGTCTACTGCCACACTATCTGTCATTACCCATGGGAAAGAATTATTCATGCATTACTGTCGCAGTAGTTTTGTCGATTCAAATACTCTTTCCCCATGGAATATGAACAAGGGAAATTCAAAAAGGTCCTTCTTCCAATCTACACGAGATATCTGAAATCCTTCATCCTCTCCTGCCCCTCCTCCACACTCACTCCCTCAGTCCTCGCCGTCTGCTCTGCAACATCGCCATGCACGACCCAGGCATCTATTCCCTCACCCAGCCTCTTATTCAGCCTCACCAGAATCATTCTGAACACGATGCAGCCCAGGATGGTGACGCCAAACATGGCCGTGACAACCCCATAGCTATTCCTGTATCCATTGGCCTTCATGTTCCAGACGTAGCTGCCCGCGATATTGCCCAGCTGCGAAAAGGCATTGACCATGGCAATGGCGACGGCGCGCTTAGCAGGCGGGCGTGGAAAGGACGACGAAATCCACGAGTAGAAGACGATGAAGCCCGCATAGGCCGCGGCCTGCAGGAAGAGGGCGACGTAGCGTGCGGCCGTGTTGGAGGTGCTCATCGAGATGATGAAGCCGACCAGGCCGCCTATAATGGGACCTACAATGTGCCAAAAGCGCTCCTGGTGACGATCGGCGTGCCAGGCGTTGAGGAGCGAGACGATACAGGCGAAAACCCACGGGGGTGCAGACATGAGGAGGGTTGGGATGCGGGCGAATCCGAGGGTAGTGGTGAGCGAGGGGAAGAAGGCGTTGAAGGAGAGGCCGACGACGTAGGCGGTAAATGTCAGCATCAGGACGTAGATTTTGGCGTCCTTGACGGCCATGATGAGGCCGTCGAAGACGCCTTGCTCTTCAGAATCCGCATCTGCCTCGCCAACGTCCTCGGTCATGCGCAGGACGGCTACAGCGCGCTCTTCCTCGGTGAATCCGCGCGTGTTGTGGGGAAGATCAGGAAGGATGAAGATGGCGCCAATGGCGATGGCCATAGTAGCTGCTCCTTCGATCCTAGATGCAGTCAATGTGGATGCACGTGGATTGGATTGGGCTCTGCGTGAACTGACCAGTAGAGCCATCTCCAAGCGTCATGGCCCAGCACGCCCTCCATGTTTCCGAGTACAGCGGCTCCCACGAGCGAGGAAAATGCGTTGGATATGAGGTTGCCGCAGAACAGGATGGCATTACGGAGCGTGAGCTCGCGCCTCGTGTACCACTTGGAAAGAATGAGAAGGGCCCCGGGCAGGAAAGCAGCTTCGACAAAGCCAATGAAGAAGCGAATGGCGACCATGCCAGCAAAGCTGCGGGTGTTGCCAGAGAGGGTTGAGATCATGCCCCAGAGAAGCATGACGAGGGAGATGTATATCGATGGGCGTGCGATTCGATTGATAATGATATTCGAAGGCACTTGCTGGGATTGCGCTTAAGCCGACTGACTGTCTTCTCTCCTCAAGGGGGTTGTTGGGCTTACTTACCATCAGGATGTATCCCACGTACAGGATACTAAGACAGGTCGCATATTGCGTATCGTTGATGTTGAGATGTTCCTGCAGGCGACCAAGACGCGCAGACGCGATGTTGTTGCGGTCAAGATCTGGGCGCACGAGTTGGTTAGCCCGTATTGCACGGCACCCAGGCCAGGACACGCACAGTTCATGATGTAGATGACGATGAAGTAGGCGCATCTTACGTCCAGCTTGCGCTTCAGCGTCTTCTCCACCTCGAGTCTCCGCTGCGGGCTCATGCTCGCCGCCAGCCCAACAGCATGCTTGCCGTGCTCCGAAACCTGGGGCTTGCCATCCAGCTCGCCCAGCCGTTGGTCGTCGTCAAACGGCGTCGCCATGGTGTTGCGGGAAGATGAACAGAAGATCGAGATCAAAAGAAGCCGCCGGCCAAAGGATAAGACCAACCGATGAAAACTGCCGGGGTCATGATTTCTTATGCACGTTGGATGTTGGACAAGACGGCTGGATGATGCATGCTTGTTGCCATGTGCCCATGGGGTACGGCAACGGTAACCCCACCCAGCCCAACGCGGTGTAGGCAGCGTCGGCACGGCGCTCTCGGCTACTTGTAGACGGTGGCCCGCAGATGCCGCGGCCTTTGGATGACAAGTACGGTACGTAGCGTAACAAATCTCCTAAATGGGACCTTGTGTTGAAGCAGCACACACACACACACACACATACACATACAAATACGTTCAAAACAAACGCGCTTCTTCATGTAGTCAAGTCAAGAAAATACGGCCTGCCTTGTACATCTACTTCTTCTTCTTCTTCTTTTTCTTCGTCGACGACCCCCGTCACGGTAGAAAAAGGGAAAGAAGCCCATTTCAAGGTCCGGCCCCATCACTATCTTGCTCGTCGCTCACACCGATACCTCAGCTATAACGGCTCGTAGTCGGCACTCGTGTCGCCAACCCAGCCATACCACATGGCAACCAAACTGTTGGCAACCACCCACAGACCCGCGTACCCAGCCGCACCCAGAGGTTCGGTGCCGCTGAGCGTCATGGTCTTTTGTATAGTCGTGCCAAAGACAAAGGCATTCAGAATCAGCGTCTGGAGAATCAGCGTGCGTGTTCTGCGACCAAAGCGCCAGACGTTGTGCGCGAATGTCTGGGGGCGCGTCGCCGCGGCTGCGTCCAAGGTCTCGACCGGCGTGGCGACGCCGGCTGGGGGTTCGGCAGCCATGGATGGGTTGAGCAAGAACTCCTTGACCGCGACGCCAGCTGTGGCGACCTTGGCAGCAATGGAGATGGGCGTTTCCAGATGGGCGAATTCGAGCGTCGGGATGTCAAAGTAGCGGACGAGGAACGTGTTGAGGAAGCCTGTCTTGAGGACAGCCCAAAGCACAACGATGTAGACGCCCGTGGCCAGGAGGGCGCTGGAGAGCTGTACCTGCACGCTGTTGAGCAGGTAGCGGTTGCGCAGCGGGGCGTTCTTCTTGTGGACGGGGGAGCGGGCGCGGAGCAGATAGGTGGGGACGGCGAAGGCGAGGACCTCGATGGTTAGGTGTGTGGACACGGTGAGGGTGGAAATTTGGTAGAATGTGCTGAGCAAGTAGAGATAGGGCGCCTGGGTGAGGACGGTGAGGGCGCCCACGTCGATGAAGTCGTAATTGAGGTACCACGTCATGGCGATGGTCAGCATGCGCATCACCGCGCGCGCCGGGCCGGAATACAGCGACAGCAGGTCCTCGTGCGCCGGTGGCACTCGGCTGACGATGCCCAGCTCGGGCGCGAGGAAGGCCTGCGAGTACTCGCGTAGCAGCCCATTGAGGCCCATGTTGAGCACGACGAGCAGCGGGAAGCGTAGTGCCGACGGGAGGCGCGAGCGGCGCGACGGCGCGAGCGGGTACGCGTCGACGGCACGCTCACTCCGGGATGGGGGCGCCATTGCGCGTGGGTTCGCCGAGGGGTGGTAGAGGGAAGGAGGCAGAGGCGGCGGGATCGCGAGTGTGGGCGTGGGCGTGGGCGTGGGCGTGGCAGTGTTTTCCTTCTCTCTTCTTGGCTGTTTGTTTGGTTCTGCGCTCTAGCGGCCCGCTAGCGTCACGACTCGCGACGCCCAGTCCCACCCGTTCCCCGTTGGGCCGCGCTCTCCAACCTCCACTTGCTTTTCGGTTGTACATGGTCCGCTCTTCATCCTTCCATCTACCTGCCTCCATATGTCCATCTCGCTTCTCGACGACAGGCGCGGCCCGGATGGAGTGAAGAGGCCGCCTGGCGCGTTTTCTATCTATCCATACAATACACCAAGTACATCTACACGCATCCACCCCTGCTCCCAGCGCCACCACTCATGCACATGGCTGCTCCTCAGAGCCGTACCGAGTACATACACACCCACCCGCCCCATCTACCAACAGGGAAAAAATGCAGAACAACAGGATGAGCAGCCACCGTATCCATACCATAGTACAAGCCAGATGCAACGCGTAAGAATCAAAATGTCTCCTTCTCTCATGTCCGCTTCCTTGGGTTCGTCTGTGTCCTCTTCTTGGACGCCGTCTTCTGCGCATCGCCCTCAATGTACTTGATCAGGTCCTCGATCTTACGCTGGTCCACCCGGCTCGCGCCTGGACGCTGACTACCAGGCGCTGCCGCTGCCGCCACATCACTAGCCGACGGCGTCGGTGCTGCCGGTCGAAGCGGGTTGCGGCCGGTAAGTTGGATGCGTCGGATGCGGCCTTTCGCCACGTCGTTGAGCTGCTTGGCTTGGCTGACTGCACTCTGTGTGAGTTGTTCGAGCCAGCTCTCCGCTTCCTTGGTGTTGCGGTCCTCCGCCCCAAGAACCTCCTTGAAAATCGTGTACGACTCGCGCATCCGGTTGACGGCGCCACGCATGTCCTTGTCCAGAGCAAGCGATTGCGCCGTCTGGAACAGCAAGGTAGCCGTGTTGATCGAGTTCCTGCCCGACACGTCTTCGCAGATGGCCAGAGAAGCCTCAAACCAGATGCGCGACTCGTGGTATTGCTTCATCGCCTGCAGCATAACCGCGGCATTGTTGAGCGTAGTGATGGAGTCAGGATGATCGCCTCCGTAAATAATCTTCCACAGCTCAAGAGCGTGACGCACATAGACCAGCGCAGCCTTGGTATTACCCGAGGCGTGCTCAAAGAGCCCCAGATTGAGGTACGCAAGCACAGTGTCGGCATGGTCGATCCCGAGAGTGCGTTCCGAGACAATGACGGCCTTGTGCGCAAGCTCGAGAGCGGATGCCTTGTCGTCTAGGTTGTAGAGTAGATTCGATAGCGTGTGGTAGGCACGGGCAACCTCCGGGTGTAGCACGCCATAAATCTGCTCATGGAGCTGGAGCGATTCAAGGAGAAGCTCCTGTCCAAGCTCTTTCTGGTCCTGCGCTACAGACATGCGGCCAGCCTCCAATGCCTCCTCGGCGAGCAGACTCTTGGGCGAAGCCTCCTTGATGACGGGAACAATGTTGAGAATGTCATCTGCATGAAACGTCTGCGGCACCAAATTGATAGCAGGGCTCTCCTCACGTGGTGGCGAGGGGTTCTTGTTCCTCTTTTTCTTCGAAGATGTCGTGTGTCCATTCGTTGCTTGGACAACAGGCACACTGGACGTGGCTCCGTTGGTAAAGGCCTCTTTTGTGAATGCGTACTGCTTGCTCTCCAGCTGCAGACCAAGCTTAAGCGACACTTCACGAAGCATCTGCAACTGTTTGCCAGGCTCGATCCAAGAATCGCCAAGGTCGTATCGGTATCGCAACGCAACCTGGGCAATGACCTCCTTCTTTAGGCTCTCAGGCGTGAGCTGCTCGAAGCTAAAGTCACCTTCGGCATACATGGACTTCAAGCTGTCATCGCATTCTGCGACAGGCTTGGCGTTTACCTCAGCGCCGAGCAGGCAGTTGAGAAGATGTGCTGCACTCACTGCCGCAAAGGGCGCTGGCACGTTGCACAATTTGGAGTTTGCAAAATGCTTGAAGCCACGTGCAATCATCTCCTGGATGACCAGGCGCTTCAAGGCCTGGAGACGCGGGTCAGGCTTGTCAGCCAGCTCAGCAATCTTTCCAAGATAGCGAACATTGACCCCGCGTTTGTGCAGGAGAGTGCTCAAAGACTGGCCATCCATCGGGAAGCCGACCTCGCCTTCTTTGAGCTCCTGAATCAGGCGAGGAATGACTTCTGACAGGAGGTGCTCGCAGGCTGCGCGGACCTCGGCTTCGTCCTGGGCCCACTCTTTCTTATCCTCCTCTGACTGCGGGTTTTGACCGGAGAAGACGTCTGGGTTGAGTGCGAACGAGAAGCCGGAGATGTCCACACGTTCCTGCTCTGAGTCGTCTGCATCCGCCTTCTTTTCCTCCCCAGCCACCGTCTCCTTCTCTTTGGCAATTTTTTTCTCCCCCGCCTTTTTCTCTGCCTTGGGGATCTTAGGTTGAGGCCTTGGCTCTGCATCGGAGTCTTCCTCCGAATCATCGGATTCTTCGGAATCTTCCTCAGAGTCTTCAGAGTCCTCTTCCGAGGAATCTTCATCCTCCTTTTCGGCCTTATTGGCAGGAGCAACCTCGTCCTTCTTGGTTATCTTCTTGGCAAGTTCATTCTTAACATACTCGCGCAGCCTCAGACGTCCAAAAGATTCAACAAGCTCGGGGCGGAGAGTTGCCATGCGGTGTGGGTAGTCCTTGTCTTTTGGTTTGGGCTCGCCTTCTTTGCTGGGCTCGGTCCAGTACGCCTCAATCCACGAAACGTCCAGAGGGGTCAGACGATATAGATCGAGCGCATATCGCCTACCATCGGTTCCAATAAGACCTTTGGTCTCCACGCTACCTTCAAGCTCGTGTCGGACATTGTCCTTGTCCCACACAGGGTGCTTCTTGACACGGAGTGCCTTTGAAAGTTGCTCAAATAACGGAACAAAGGACTTGTCGTCTGCAACAACTTCTTTGCCCTCGACCGCACCGTAGTCGATCTGATGCTCTCCGGGATCTCGCTGCTTGAAGATGCCGGGCACAATACTTTGACCAACGATACGCTTTCCGAGGTAGTCCACAACTACAGTTCCAGACGTGAATAGATTCTGAATATCGAGATTATTCACTGCGCGTACACCAACAACATCCTTGCCAACAGCGACACGTGCCGCCTCGTGACCGCCCTCGGTACCAAACGTGCCG
>Ga0182211_1000112_pt1 | contig 22528 bp, 17 predicted proteins | sample G5R1MG_20_FD_129660 | JGI IMG/M metagenome (GOLD analysis project Ga0182211, IMG submission 129660) | Switchgrass phyllosphere microbial communities from Michigan, USA - G5R2_MAIN_03OCT2016_LD1 MG | ecosystem: Host-associated > Plants > Phyllosphere > Phylloplane/Leaf | place: USA: Michigan... | reverse complement strand
GGTTCAGCTTCCCACGAGCGTTGGCGGGCATGGTTGCCGTCGTGGCTATCCAGCGGTTCGTCTTCAAGCTAATCATCTCCCTGGCTCTCACTCGTGAGTTCAAGGCGGACACCTCCAACATCGCGTGGTGGACTGGAAAGTGGTACACCATGGGCTGGCACACCATTTCGCAGCCGGGTCGTGAGTTCCTTTGCAAGATCTGTGAATTGGGCATGTTCGCTGCCGACTTCATCCTTGGACACGTCCTTCTCTTCTTCATGCTCCCGCTGCTGTTGATCCCCTACGCCGACCAGTTCCACTCTGTCGCCCTGTTCTGGCTGCGACCTAGGTACGTTTCTCTCCCTGCAGTACCACATATCTCTACTGACTCGTGCCAGCCGTCAAATTCGCCCCCCGATCTACTCGCTCAAGCAAACCAAGCTCCGCAAACGCAGGGTCGTTCGTTATGCCATCCTTTACTTCGTGCTACTCGTCGTCTTTTTGGTCCTGATTGTGGGACCCATCATTGTGGGAGAAAAATTCAAGTTCGACTTGCCCATGACGTTACCCATGGAGATTCTGCAACCAACGGGCTATAACAACAATGACACGACGACCTCGGTGACGGGCGCCTGCGTCAATGGTATGAAGTGCCCCGAGTGGAACCCTGCCGGCGAGACGGGCAATGGCGGTGGAGGCGCAGCGGCGACTACCGCTGCTGCGGCTCGTCGTTTCCGCCGCTACATGGCGTATTGAAAAACAAAAAGAAGGGTATACGCGAACCTTTGTGTTTGCATTATTTGCGCATTGCATGGTGCAAGGCTTGCGAGATGTGAGCGTGGTGACTGGATTCAGTCGCATAATGATTGTAATATCGGGCATCAACAGGTCATTCGTTTTCTCGGGCGTTGGGCGGCGCGTTCTGAAGCTCCCTCGGCCTGGTTTCTCTCTTTATCTGAACCCGCGTGTCGGCCCTTGCTGAGGGCCTTACCCAGTGCACATATATACTACGATGGGTTTGGTTCTTGTTGTCATAGGACGGCGAATATATTAGAAAGTGACTGGTTCCACATAACTTCATACATGTCTTATGGCTTGATGTACTGCATGCAGAAAACGTCAGTGATATGAAGGTGGATGATGGTGATTTACTGGCCATCCATGGGCAATCTAGTGCGCGGTTGGTCCGATGGCGTAGGCAGACGGACTGCACTCAGGAGACGGGCGCGCGCTATTATCCATCGCCGCAACCCCCCGCCCCCCAATTGTCCCACCCTCTCCCCCAGCATCATGCATCTCCATGAGGTACACAACGCGACGGCGCGCTTTGTCGGCGACGCCACCGCGCAGCTCAGCCGCATCCCCGGCTCGGCGATTGCGGCGCGGTACATCCAGTCGAGCTACCAGGACGACCCGGTGCGCAGCGCGATTGAACTGTTCCTGTTCCTGTTCGCGGTGCGCTATTTGCTGGCGCCCAAGTACAGCACGCAGAAGACGGTGCAGCTGACAGACGCGGAAATTGACGAGCTCGTCGAGGACTGGACTCCCGAGCCGCTGGTGGCGCCGGTCACGCAGCTCGAGGAGCTGGACAATGACAAGCGGCCCGTGATCGTAGGGTAGGCTGTCTCTTCTGCCCTCTGCCTCTACTTGCTGACCCTCGCAGGCCCACTGGCCCCAAATCCCGGCTTGCCAACGGCCGCACTGTCACCAACCTTGCCTCTTACAACTTCTACAACTTCCTCGCATCCGACGCGCTCAAGGACAAGGCCATCCAGACCCTGCGCACCTATGGCGTCGGCCCCTGCGGCCCTCCCGGCTTCTATGGTACCCAGGATGTGCACATGAAGACCGAGGCCGACGTCGCCGCCCACCTGGGCGTCCCCGCCTGCATTATCTACGCCCAGTCCTTCTCCACCATCAGCAGCGTCATCCCAAGCTTCAGCAAGCGCGGCGACATCATCGTGGCTGACCGGGCCATCAACTTTGCCGTTCGCAAGGGCATGCAGATCAGCCGAAGCACGGTGCGCTGGTTCGATCACAATGACATGGACGACCTGGAGAAGGTGTTACACAAGATTACCAAGGAGCAGGCCAAGAAGCCGCTCACAAGACGTTTCATCATCACTGAGGGCTTGTTTGAGAACACGGGGGATGTTGTAGATCTGCCAAAACTCGTACGTGCTTGACGCAGCCTCTACCTTTCTCCTTGTCTGGTAAGCAAGCACGTAGTCTAACCTAATCTAACCGACACGCAGGTTGAATTGAAACTTAAGTACAAGTTCCGCCTCATTCTCGACGAAACCTGGTCCTACGGCGTTCTCGGTCGCACCGGCGGCGGCGTCACAGAAGCCCAAAACGTCGATGCTTCCGAGGTGGACATGATTATCGGCTCCCTGTCTGGCCCACTTTGCGCAGCAGGTGGCTTCTGTGCGGGCAACGAAGAAGTCGTTGAGCATCAACGCATATCCTCGGCTTCTTACACCTACTCTGCTGCACTGCCGGCTCTTCTCTCGACAACCGCGAGCGAGACCATCAATCTTCTGCAGGAACAACCAGATGTCTTAACGGCACTGAGGGATAATGTCAAGGCCATGCGCGCCCAACTAGACCCGAGGAGCGACTGGATCAACGTCTCGAGTTCGGTAGACAATCCCATCTTGCTTCTTGTTCTCAAGCCCGAGGTCATCGATGCCAAGAAATTGTCCATTGACGATCAGAATCATATCTTCCGTGAGGTTGTCGATGAGGTGTGTACCCTGATGGTTTTGACACTCGCCTTCTGCCCCGCCGTGCAGCTAACCGGACTTTTTCCAGTGCCTTGCCAACAGTGTCCTTATCACCCGACTCAAGGCCTTTCCGCTAGGTCTCGGTCTCAACCCAAGAGATGCAGGCTGGCAGCCCACGCCTGCGCTCAAGGTTTGCTGTACCACAGGCCTTACCAGGAAAGAGACGGAAAAAGCGGGCACGATCATCAGACATGCCATTACGAAGATTGTAAGCAAGCGAAAGTAGGGACGTATGTACATTTAGCTCGTAACTGGGGCAACAAGGGACGGATGCATTGGACGGCGTTTGACACTAATACTCGCCATACAAAGCTACAGGTCTGGTGCGTTTATTCTTCATATAATTATACATGATATAACTTGGGATCTCGATGCTTTTCTTCTGGTCATGGCGCTAGTTCATTCATGCCCCCTTTTTGAACTCTTCTATAGGGCCACCTAATCTTTCATACCTATCAAAATGTGCAATTTGTCATGCGCATAGGCAGGGGAGGGGACCCTTGTCATGGGTATGGATCAGTTATAGCAACCGTAGATTGCACCAGGGGAGTATGGTTATGATCACGTTGCGTGTTTGCAACTATTTTCCGCCATGGACCCTTGAACGTTGGTGTGGTGTGATCCTGGTTATTGTGGTAGTAGCAGATACACCAAGTGGTGGGTGCCGCGGGCCTGTTCTTGTCAGATTGGATTTCCAGCCACCACTACGGATTTAGTTACGGTTGGCGGTTGTTTCGTCGACGGACATGAACAACATCCCCACGCGCTCGCTCGTTCGACATACCACCCTTCCTCCTGCATCATTTCCTTGACAGTCCACGCGCGCACGCACGCGCGCCAAGTACGAACCGCGCTCCACGGAAAGAGGATTGAGCAAGCAGGCATATAGATAGAGCTCCCCCAACGCCCGACCCGGACAGCGACCAGGCCGACGACACCCACTCCTACACACACACACACACACACACACCATGGCACGACCAGGCCACTCTGCAACCGTGGTCGGCTCCGCGGTAGTCGTACGCGAGAAATACTACTGGCCCGATCTGCAACTCAACATCTGGACCATTGTGATGATGGTGACCGCAAGCACCATCTTGGGCATCAGCGCGCAATTCATGCAAATCCAAGATCGCATGGGACTCGGTATACCATGGTTGGTCCCACTCCCCCCCGCGTCTTTGCAAGTTACCACCCAAGAAGCAAGAAGAAGAAAGAAGAAGAAGAAGAAGAACAACAACAACAGCATCAGAATCAAGACCATTCCACTAACGCATTCCCTTTTTTCCCCCTTTCTCCCAGGATCATGCCCTACGGCATCACCGTCGGCGCGCTCGCCCTCGTCTTCATCCTCGTCGAAATCGCCTACATTTCGCAGCGCAAGCTGCTCCCCGGGCTCATGATGCTGCTCGCCTTCATCCTGCTCGTCCTCTTCATCGCCGGCATCATCGGCACCGCCATCCAGCTCTTTGCTGGCCCCAACATCAACAATCTCTGCAACGTCTACGTGTTCAACGCCGCTAGCCAGGGCCCCAATGTCGATACGCTGGCGTTTCTGCAGCAGCGTAACATTTGTGAGTTGGACTCTTTTTTTTTGGGGGGGGGGAGGGGAGGGGGTTTGTTTTCCTGGTTGGCTAACTAGAATGGTTCCCATCAACAGGTCAATGCTGGCAAGCCGCATTCGCCTTCTGGATCGTCGGAAGCGTCTTCTTGGTGTGGATGATGGTCATGGCTAGTCAAGTCAACTCAAACTACTACAGGCCATGAGAGATGAACCGGCGTTTTTTTCTTCTCCCGCCAAGCTGTTCTTTTGATTTTCTGTCTCTTGTTTCTTCTCCTTCTCCTTCTTTCCTGTGCAACTTGCTAGTTCGGTGCGGAGCAATGGCGTTGACCGGGGTGTCCACTGTATCCCATGTCTATTGCATATATCCATGGAGTGAGGTTATGAAGTGCACAGACAAGCTAGGATAGGTGCTTTTTGTTTTTTTTTTGTATTTTTGCCTGGCACTCTGTATCTAGATACCCAATCATCCTTGACCAAGACCAAAACAACAAAGTGTAAGCTGAAATAAATGGCGCCGAAGGGCACTATAGTTTCACTCCAGGGAGCGCGATTGGTACCAATGCGACGCGGGCTGGCGGCGCTGGGCCCCCCCCCATCGCCATGTTGCTGCACCAACCGATGCCAACCCACCAATGAATGCCGCAAAACGAGCCGTCTGCATCGAATTCGCAGTGCATGTCCCGCCAGGGCGTTTTTATGCTTTGGCACTTATCTAGGTATGTCGTGCTGAGCCAGCAGAGCTAAGCAAAGCAAGTGCACGGGTGCAATCAACGTCTACAACGGTATTTACTCATTTCCCATCCATGGAGGGACTTTTCTTTCGCCGTCTAGCTATACCTATATGCAAGCCGTGATGCCGAAAAAAAAATACAAACTAGATAAGAGTGGAAAATCATAGCACAACGTACGCGCGGTGTGCTGTTGCACAATAGCGGATGGAATCAAATCAGAAGCTCGCCTCGTGGACAAAATGAAGCCGCTCAACTGTGCTGTACTGTGCTGTAATGGTAGCTTAAAAATGGGAAAAAGACACTAAAAATCTAATCGCTAAAGAGATGGTCGCACAGGGGTATGGTATGGTGAAGCGGGTGGTACAAAGCGTCGCTACGTCGGGGTTGCCGACGAGTATAGTGTTACAACCGTCGTGGTGGAATCAGGTAGCATCTGACGAAAATGGCGGAGATGGACATGACCTGTCAACGATTGTTGACGAGTCCAAAGGGCACCCTTCAAGACGCCATGTTTTTTGAAATCATAGAGCAAAGGAAAAGAGGGGCGCCATACTATTGCCGTTTTTGGTGATAGATGTTGGCGTTGCGTCGGCTACGAGCCGTGTGTCATCGAGAGGTCGTCATTCGTGTCCTTCCTTTCTGGGCGGGTTGGGTGAGGTGACTTGAAAGTCTTGTCATGATACCAGCTCGCCTCCCAAATCCATACCCAGACCCTCAATCTTGCCGATTCGTGCGCCCCTATGCGAGTTGTCGGCACCAGGTGGAACAATATTGTCGAAATTGAGATTCCGCCTGGCTTCGCGTATGGCAGCAGGGGTCCTATTTACACCGGGCGTACGATTCCAAGACGCAGTGTGGGCTTGGGCTGGACTGGGGGTCATGTTCAGAAATTCGGCGAAGTTGAGGTTGGCCGAGGGAGTGGTCAAGCCAAAACCAGGAAAGGGCCCCCCGCCACCGGGCGTGCCCATCATAGACGACGGAAGAGGTGTGGCCTTGGGTGGAGGGGTGGAAGGAGCCTGCATTGGTGGTTTCGACGAACCGGCACGGACGGGGGTCGGTGAGGTAGCAAGGCACATGAGGAGATTGGCATCGCCGTCGCCTGCCTTGCCTTCACGAGCAGCACCAGCGGCAGTGAAGCCGCGCTGGCGAAGGCGTGCCGAGCGAGCCACGTCAGGAGGGGGTGTGCGTGGCACCCGCGGCGGGGAGGAGTGGAAGTTTGGCTTGCCCATGGCGAAGGACTTGCTGAGGGCGAACGAGGTGATGGGTAGGTCTTCATCGTCTTCCTCGGATAGCAGGGGCGATTGGCCGTCGGGGACGGTAGATGTCTCGGAGACGAATGACAGACTTGGCACATGCTGGCGGCCAAAGCGGGCGTGGCGTCGATGGCACACGGGCGAGGATTCGGGTAGCTGGAAGCTGTTTTTCCACGAGGCAGCGGTGGTGGTCGACGTTTTCACTTTGGTGCGGGCGTGGCTGCTCGAGGCAGGATACCTTATCCGGTCGTACCGAGGCCGCTTGCTGTGGCTGCGGCTGCTGCCCGAACGGCTGGCCGGTGGCTGCAGGTCGTCGGAGAAGATGGGTGCGGCGAGTGGGGAGGAATCGAGGACGCTGGGTTGGTAGAAACGTTCGGAGACGCTCGAGGCCTCGGACATGGTCTCGTTGCTGGAGCCTGGGCGCTTGCGCTTGAGCTCAACGTCGACAACGGGCTCGATGGCGTCAAGGCTGAGGCTCTCCCAGCCATTCTTCATCTTGACGTTGGCCAGCGCCAGGCGGTTCTGTAGCGTTCGCGTCATCTGCAGGGCATGGAGTTAGCAGGCTTTGCAGGCAGTGGGTGTAGGCGGTTGGGTGTAGGCGGTTGGGTGCAGGCGGTGCAGGCGGTGCAGGCAGTAGGGAGTGCTGGCGGGCGACAGACCTTGGACACCTGAGCCCGGCGCAAAACCCGGTTGGCGACTTGGTCCTGTTCGGCCATGGTGGGCAGGGGCGCGGGCGGGGCGCGGGCGGGGTGAGGATGCAGCGAGCAGCGGTGCGGCGGCCGAGCAGCTGTAGGACGGGGCTGTGGTGACGGTGGCCGGCAAGGAATGTGAGGAGAGCGTCCAAGGGGGCTAGGCCGTGGCAGCACAGGCCCGATTGGAGCTAGCGCCATCGCAGGCCGGCGGCGGGGAAAGCCTATGGAATCGTACTGTAAGCATGAATGTATGGACACGAATGCTCGCGTGCCACAGGCCAGTGCCTCGACTGTGTAGAGAACTCGGTAGATGGCTATCTATCTCCTCTGGTACATAGGCAGTAGGTAGAGAGCGGGCCTTGCGGTGGTGCAACACGGGATGCGACGTGTAGCGGCGTGTAACGTGACCGAGTCAAGCTGTCCATGAATGGCATGGGAAAGCGAGGGAGTGCATGCTTAGATAAGCCACAATACGGCACGATACGGCACGATACGTTACGGTACAGCACGATACGTTACGATACAGCACGATACGTTACGATACAGCACGATACGTTACGATACAGCACCGCAGCACGAAGCATCAGAGGCACCCATGCAGTGCCGCGTCGCAGCATCATCACCAGGCCGGCTGTGTCCATACGCAGTCGGCGTACCCACGTACTATGTATAATTGCAATGCCTGGTTTACTATGGCTCTGGGGCTACCATAGTACGTTACCTAGTAAACTAACTGTATACTCGACGATGTATGGATTGCACTGTGCTTGCTACATCTCCCCAAGTCATAGCCCGCAGCCGCCGCCTCCTTCCGTTTGCATCCTCTGTACTGGCTGGTAGTCGGCGGTACTGTTTACTCCTTTCTACATCCTCCTTACCACGAGCGATCAATATGCCCGTGTACACGGACGACCTGCTGCAGTCCGTCCGTCCTTCGCGTGTAAGCCGCCGCGGGCAGGTGTAACCGCCGCTCATCGCTTACCTGTTACCAATCTATACCACCGCAAACATGGAGTATTGGATGCCGTCGTGACTGCCGCTTGATTCTCTCATGCAAGGCTGCTTGCCCAGCCCTGCCATGCCCTGCCCAGCCCTGTCCTGCCCAGCCCTGCACACTGCATACTGCATGGCACTCTCTCCTCCTCTTCCTCCACCTCCTCCTCTGGTCACCCACTCGCAGCAGTTGCTGCTGCAGGCGCCTCTCGTTTTGTCTTTGCCCGCATAACCGGTCCGCATAGTAATCCATTACCGCAGTCAACGTGCGAGCTTCGCTCTCACAGACAGACGTTCCCTCTTGTTCCTCTTGCTGTACGGCATTACGCGTCCTCGACGCTGCTTCCCCAACCTCCCACCTCGCCCGCCCACGGTCGCTCGTTGCCCCCATGGTACGAAAGCTTTACTAAACTTGCCGCGCCCTGCCAGCTACCGCAATGCCGGCCTTCCTGGCAAAGTTGCGCAGACACAGCAGTCGTCGCTCCAACGCAAGTGAGCCACCGGCCCAGCACCAGGGCCAAGCATACGCGCAGAATGGCCAGAATGGCCACCACACCCAAAACACCCAAAACGCCCAAAACGGCGTGAGTACCAATGGATTGCAGCATAGTGTGTCTGCATCCACTCTGAGTTCTTCCAAGGTCGGAACGCCATCGCCCTCGACGACAACGGCCACATCCACGGCAGAGGATCTGGCCACCCACACCAATGACCACACCCATGGGCCTACGCCGCTCGCCAATCCCCCACAACGACCTATCGTCGACCCGATGAAGCGCTATAGCATGAGTGTACGCCCAAACAAGCCTGCCACGCGCATATCCAACTAACCCATCCGTCCAGGCTTTATCCTCACCAACCTCGCTTGGCTCAGCCGGCTCCATTGTCCGGGCCTCGCTTCTCGCACCGCGCGTGACATCCATTACTGAGAACACATGGGTGAGTAGTGAGCTCCGAGGCCCAGGAGTACGCTAATTCCACCCAGGTCAATCAGCAAGTACTCCTCGTCTCTGGACACATTGGCGAAGCCAATTCTAGGCCGCTGGACGGCACGATTACGGTTAACCACCATCTCGGCCGCTTCCCGCCTACCCATTGGCCGGTACACGACTCCTATTTCAAAGCCTTGGTCCATCTTGAGCCTGGTTGGAACAGAATTCGTCTCGACTTTACCTCTCCAAAAATCTCAATCCACACCACGTCGATTCCCGCACACGCCACCAATATCAATATCAACTATCTCCCCCTATTACAGGCCCCACCGTTGCAGCTCGCCATCATACTCGCCAGTGATTCGGAAGGTACCTACGATGCGCCACCTGAGCGTATCCAGAGGGAGGGGAATCAGCTCGACCTGGCCATCAAGAAGTTCCGAATGTCCGCCTATCTTTGGCAGGCCTTTACGGCCGAGCAAATGAAGCGAAACGCCTTTGGCCGAAGATGTTTCCGCTTGGAGGACTCCTGGGAGCCTGGTACGTTAACATATGCCGACTGGGCCACCAAGCAATATCGTACCCAGGCCAAAGTCCATGTCATCCGCTCGAACAAGACAGTCGCAGAAATTAGGGACCTTGAACTTGCCCAGCAACATGGACCCGCAACCAAGAAGAACACTCTCTTCGAATTCGCGTTGGAGATATGCAAAGACTATTTCCAGATGCAGCCGGGCCAAAAGCACTACGTCTCTTGCATGTTCCTCGATTCACATTGGGATGCGGCCGAAAAGACCATCCGAGGCCACGCTGCCCTGGGTGGAGGCGCGGGAGACTTGCAACTCGCCATCTTTGGCTCGCACGCATTGCACAGTTATCCCTCGAGCATTGAGGAAGTGCATCCGGCTTTTACAGACTGCACGCGAACTGACACAGCCTTTGTGGCCAATGACTGCAACGAGTCCGGCAGCAACTGGGAGGCAGCGAACATAGGTATTGGTGCTCATATGCACGAAGTTGGTCACCTGTTCGGCTGTCCTCACCAGGAACATGGCATCATGTTGCGCGATTATGTTACGCTCAATCGCACTTTTGTATGCCGCGAGCCTTATGCAACACGCACGAGGTCGCCAGGCCAGCGACTAGTACTAGAAAACGACGAATGTGCGTGGCACAGGCTTGACACGCTGCGCTTCCGTTTTCATCCATGCTTCCAATCTCCTATCGATAATCCCAACATCAACGGAGACGGAAGTGTGCAGGTCTGGACGGTTGACAGTGGGCAAGGTGGCGTTATTGCAACATCAAGGTCTGGCATTGCTTGGATTGAGCTGTACCCAGAAGGAGATGATGTCTGCCATTACTGGCAAGAGTACCAAGAAGGCGACAAGCCATGTCCTCGGCAAGTTACCCTGGACGAAGCCATGCTTCGCGGCCTACTACCCAAAGAAAAGCAAAAGACACGACTGCAGGTCCAAGTATTCTCTGCAGGGGGAAGCTCACATATTATCGAAGATTTCGGTCGGCTTGCCAACCAGAAATTGGCCCGCGTCAAATTACCTGACGGTCGATGGGGTTACCGCGGAAGCAAATTGGGGTACTCCCAGATGGAAGGCTCGGAGCCACAGGAAATCATACTTGAAAATGCTTACATACAGACTAAGCTTCTTCTCACCGTCAAGATCTACCATGGCTCCGCAATCGACGGTCTCGAGTTCTGTTACGAAGATGCAACAAGTCAGCTCTTTGGTAAACGAGGAGGTGGTGTCTCTGTGTTCTCTTTAGACACGCGAAAGGGAGAGCTATTGTTGGGCTTTGCTCTTCGTGCAGGCTTGTGGATTGACGGTCTACAGATATTGACAAATCTAGGTAGGAAGAGCGAGTGGTATGGGAACGCTCATGGCGGTAGCGGGTAAGTCGGCTGCAGAACATGTACAGGCGACTGGTGTTTGATAATGATACTGACATTGGTAGACATACTCTAATTCCTCCTCGTGGTTACACCATCGGCGGCCTGTCGGGCTCTTGTGCTCAATGGCTTGACGGCTTTTCCTTGATCATCACACGCTGATGAAGCGGCTGCGAAGGCTATCTTTGCATGCTTTCGTTACGGCGGCAGCAAGCCAACAAGTCGACCTGCTACCAAAACAAGAGCGCTGGAAATACTTGCGTGAATGCACAATGTCCACCATCTACGACTCGAACCTTTGGCTGCATCGCACAAAGACCACTTGAAAGGACCTCTCAAGTAGATTGCTAGAGGGGGGAGGTCAGGAAGTGTCACAGCCTGCTCAGTCGTGGCAAGCTGTCACATATTTCGCCCTGAACGAATATACGCCCAACACAAATTCTACGGTTGATTCCAATGGGTTTCATGGGTACCCGATGTTGACCCTAAATGGGAGTGAAACAACAAGTAAACGCATCTTTGGCACGTTGAATGGCACTACCTAGAAAAACGTGAGGAAATGGGTGCCGTAAAGTGCACTGGGCAACCGAGCGTCAGTGTTTTTTTTTTCTGCAATAGCAACAATTGAATAGACGAATACCCCATGATAACAAGGATCAGAGAAGACGGTGATTCGCATCATAGTACAGCAACGATAGACGGTGAGATGGTGAAGAGTTGATAATAATAGGGTATCATTATATTCCCCAGCGCCGGCTGATTCATCCTATCCATGCTGCTGCAACTCATCATCTCGTGATATCTAGATAGAAGTAGGGCGGGCGCCATTGTGGCTCCCTGGAGCTACCGCCGTCCATACCGATCTAAAGCTTGTGTACTAATAATTGATGCAGCAGCAGCAACGATGCCCCACTCGTTATCTCTGCGATACCCTACACCTGCCGCCCCGTCTCCATCTACGGCTTAGGAATATGAATCGTCTTGCTAACCATGAAGCACCCATGCAGTACAAACATGGCAACCACGGGATGGAACTCGAGCGCGGAGCCCTCCAACCACAGACCCATGGGCACCTGCTCTAGCGTCCAGCCCTTGTACACCCAATACGCCATGACCTGCACCATGAGCAGTGACATGGGAATCGGAGTGCCCTCGAAGTACTGGGATTTTCCGGTTGCGTCTTTGGGCACCATGGCGACGGTCACGTTGAAGCGCGCGAGCCGGGTCAGGCCGCAGAGGACGAAGAAGGAGAGCAAGACGTGGTCAAGTGGGGTGCGGAGGCCGAGGCTGAATGCGGCGGCGGCGGGAGAGACGCCAAAGGATACCTGGTTTACTGTTAATTATTACCCTTTTTTTTTCTCTTCTTCTTCTTCTTCTTCTTCTTCTTCTCGTTGTGACGAGGTGCGGGAGGTGTGCGAATCGTTTTTGAGGGGATGGGGAGAAGGAGAGCGAGCGACGTACGAGATCAGCTAGGGAGTCGAGCTCCTGGCCCATGAGACTGGCTTTTCCCCTCCACCGGGCGACTTTGCCGTCCATGAAGTCGAAGAAGAGACCGAGGGGGATGAAGGCGAGGGCCCAGTAGAGGTTGGTGTAGTTATGGGGGTTGTCCTGGGTGCAGTAGCGCAGCGACGACATGACGGACATGACACCGCAGAAACCTGGTTGTTCGCCCGTGTCAGCCCACCAGGTCAAACAAGGAAGAAGAAGAAGAAAAAGAAGAAGAAGAAGAAAAAAGAGGAGGAGGAGGGCCGGGAGGAGGGGAAATAGCTCATGCGAAAACAACATACCATTGAGCTCGGTGATCAGGTCCGCAAGGTGCAGCGCGCGTACGAGGGAGAAATGCCCGACGTCTTGGGATAGCAGTTTCGCCTGCTTATCCGACACTACTCCCGAGTCAGCCCCTCCGTGATTCCCTCTTGTTGATTATCTTCCTTTGCGCAGAGCTAGGGTGAGATGTACCCTTAAGGTCCTTGCCGTCGCCTTGGGGCTGCTTGGCACCCTCGGGCGCGCCGTTTCTTCGTTGAGACATGGTTGACTTTTCGCCAGGTCGCGGGCTTGGTTGGCGGAGTGTAGGGGTGTTATGTCGTGGGCGTGTGGGGGAGTGAGGCGAGGCAAGCGACACTGTGGTAGTAGATGTGGTAGGGGTGGAGGTTTGGCGATAGGAAAGCTTGGTTAAACTATGCGCTTACGCTATGGTTTGCGTGAGCGGGTGCATGTGTCGTAGTCTAGCTCGCTCGCGGGCGGTCGGTGACGTTGCCCGCCTTGGAATTCAGGTTTGGCGAGAACGTCATCCTTTCGCCGACCCGCAGCAGCAGTGGAAGCCTGCAGTATTGGTTGACGAGAGTTTATCGAGCGAGACAGTGATGGATGCGCACATTGTTTCTGAGAGCTGCGACAGTTTGGATACGGCTCTGCTGTCTTGGATGTGTGCAGGCATGAAGAATTTAGACTTCCACAAATTGTATACGATGCGCTGTGAATGCAGCCGGTCGTGGGGGGGTGAGTTTCACTCTGGGTGTACAGCTAATACACATCTTGTCTCGGAGTAGAGTTGGACTTAACAATTTCATAGTTGATTTGGCTGAAAACAAAGACAACTCTTCTTGGGTTGCCTGCGATGTGATCCCATAAGTTTAACCCCAGTAGAAAGACCGTTCCAAGCACCCAAACGCCGTTGATCATGGTATCGGTAGGTATCATAGAAGAATGATACTTCGACAAAGACAAAACCCCGTCCGGTGTCATCAAATGAGATGGCAAGCGAGTCGATCCGATGCGCTCAATAGCCTCCTCGTCCACGCCCACCAAAGCCACCGCCGCCACGTCCACCTCTTGAAAAGCCACCACCACCACCTCCTCCTCCACGGCCGAAGCCTCCACGCGATCCGCCACGTCCGGGGGGGCCACCTCGTCCACGGGGTGCGCCGCGACCGCGACCGCTGAAGCCGCGGGCGCCTCCTCGTGGTGCTCCGCGGCCAGCGCCAGCGGGCTTCTTAACTTTCGCAGCGCCGCCAACTGGCTTGGGCTTGGGTAAGAATCTATACTCATCAGCGCATAAACGTATGCTTCAGAATAAAGGAGCATGCCTATCAATCGGCAAAAGCTTATCGCCGCCAATGTAGAATTTGTCGCCGGCCTTGAATGACTTTGCTTGTATACCCTCTTGTGGCTTGATGGTGAAGTAGACTGAGTTGAGAGGACCGAGGATCTCGTCGACCTTTCCGATGGGAGTCTATTTAGACATCAGCTCCGATGCATCAGCTGTGCCTCGGGGTAGATCCACCTTATTCTCAAGGTAAATGGGCGCGTTAAAGTAGGGAATCTTGGTATTTATTGACTCGCAGAACATCTCATTTTCGACATCGTGCACGAATTTACCCATTTCTAGGCTGGGTCAGTAGTCGCAGGCTCATTTTGAAACAACACGCATACCGAAGACCTGGTCTGGGGGTCCAAAGGAAGCTCCCATGCCACCACGTCCTGCCGATAATTAGCTGCAAGTATCGTGGAAGTCCAACGCCAGCCGCCCACACACCTCCACGGGGGGTGAAGCCACCCCGACCACCAGAAAATCCGCCTCTTCCTCCTCGTGGTGTGCCGCGGAATGCCATGTTGTCAGCGGTGTGGGGGATACAATCGGTGCGCAAGGAGATCGAGCTGGTTCGGTAGCTCCAAGAAAAGTTCGAACGGAAAATGGAGTTGCGATGGCGCAGCCAATCGGCGCTACGTTTGGCCGATCGCCCTGCCGCCGCAAACCCCGCCAAATGCACTGCCAAGCTCAAAGTGGGCTGCCGTGCGCGTGAAGACACTTGAAATTGTGAGTGCGCCTAACGCCCCACAGTCTTCAAAGGCACTGCATTGCACTGGGTACGCGTCATCTTAGCCTCCCGTGGAGTCTGCCGTGATTTGGCGCTGTACAGCTTATCGAGTCAAATCCATCTACCCTTTGGAATTGACTCATCATTCCTCGACACTGCATTCGATCTCACCAACCGGAGAAACTATGGCGGAAGCGGTAAAAGACATTGTCAACCAGGCGGCTGAGGGAGTTAAGAATCTCGCAGAATTTGCTGAGCAGAAAGCTCCCAAGCCCAAGAAGGAGAAGAAGCCAAAGGGTGACGGTGGAGATGGACGCCCGTTGATGCTTGATCCAGCACCCGCCTATTTCGACCACCGTATTCAGATCTTGTTAGATGCCAGCCAAAATCTCTCTCTTCCCGTTAGCTAATTGCCTATCAGTGACAAGCTAAAGGCCAAGTATGACGAAGAGATCGCGCAGAAGCCCCGTGGTATGCCTCTCGTTGCCCAGTTGCCACATGCAATCAGCTTTCACTGACTTTTGCCCCTTCGCGCAGAGGATATAAGCATCACACTCGAAGATGGAAAGATTCTCCTAGGTAAATCCTGGGAAACCAGCCCGGGCGAGATCGCGCGAAATATTAGCAAGAGCTTGTTCGAGCGCACCGTTGTTGCACGTCTTGATAAGGGCACATCTGAGGAGACACTCTGGGATCTTGAGCGGCCACTCGAAAAGAGCTGCAAGCTTGAGCTTCTTCCATTTGATCACCCAGAGGGAAAAAAGGTCTTCTGGCATTCGAGTGCGCATATTCTCGGAGAGGCCTCCGAGCGAAGATACGGCTGCGACCTGTGCATTGGCCCCCCCATAGAGGATGGATTCTACTACGAGGTTGGTCCATATGCGAGAAGCAAATGACTCTCGCTAACAATTTCGCAGATGGCTCTTCCTGGTGGAGCTGCAGTGGAACAGTCGGACCATAAGCCTCTTGAGACCATCGTCAACAGCATTGTCAAAGAAAAACAGGTGTTTCAAAGGCTGACTCTCTCTAAGGACGACCTGTAAGAATTTTGATTGAGCTTGTGTGGTACCAGTACTAATCAGACGAGGTAGTTTGGAAATGTTCAAGTCCAACAAGTACAAGCAGCACATCATCAAGGACAAGATCGCCGACGGTACCTTCACGACTGTATATCGAAATGGACCCCTTATTGATTTGTGCCGTGGACCGCACGTGCCCCATACTGGAAGAATAAAGCAGTTCAAGGTTATGAAGAATTCAGCTTCTTACTTCCTTGGCGATGCTGCCAACGACAGTTTGCAGCGTATCTATGGTGTTTCATTTCCGGATAAGGATTCGATGCAGGCACATCTGAAATTTCTCGAAGAGGCTGCAAAGCGCGATCACCGAAAGATCGGAAAGGAGCAAGAACTCTTCTTCTTCCACGAGTTCAGCCCTGGCTCCTGTTTCTTCCTTCCTCATGGTCAAATTATTTACAACACCTTGCAAGCATTTCTCCGGGAAGAGTACTGGAACCGAGGATACCAGGAGGTCGGGTCACCAAACATGTTCAACTCCGCGCTATGGAAGATATCAGGTCACTGGCAGCACTATGCTGATGACATGTTTACTTTCGATGTTGAGAAAGAGAAATGGGCCTTGAAACCAATGAACTGCCCCGGTCACTGTCTCATATTCAAGCACCGCGAGCGAAGTTATCGCGAGCTTCCCATCCGCATGGCGGATTTCGGTATCTTGCATCGAAACGAAGCCAGTGGCGCACTTACAGGGTTGACACGAGTACGCCGATTTCAGCAGGACGACACCCACGTGTTCTGTACACAGGACCAGATCAACGAGGAGATTTTGGCACTTTTTGACTTCCTGAAGGCCGTATACGGCAAGTTTGGGTTTACATTCAAGCTGAAGCTGAGCACACGTCCAGAAGGGTTCCTAGGAGATATTGATACATGGAACAAAGCCGAGGCAAAACTGACACAGGCTCTTGATGAGTTCACTGCAGGAGGTGGTGCAGCGTGGGAATTAAATCCGGGAGATGGTGCCTTTTATGGACCAAAGATCGATATTACCATCTCAGATGCTTTGCGCCGGGAATTCCAGTGCGCTACTATTCAACTCGATTTCCAGCTCCCGAACCAGTTCGAACTCGAGTACATGACATCAGAGGTCGCAACAGCCAAGCCAAAGGAGGAAAAGGCCAAGGCAGACCAGTTGAAGGGAGATAAGAAAGCGGAACAGTCAAAAGAAGGTAGCCACATCGACCAGAAGAAGGACAACCTGGAGGGCAACGTTGCGATTCCCAAGAAGATTCAGCCACCTCAGCCTGGTTATGCCCGCCCAGTCATGATTCATCGAGCCATTTACGGTTCTTTTGAGCGTTTCATTGCGTAAGTTCAATAACCAACTCTACTCAAACATACTAACACTATTCTAGCATCCTTACCGAGCACTTTGCTGGTCGCTGGCCGTTCTGGTTATCTCCTCGCCAGGTTATGGTCATCCCAGTCATGCCGTCAGCCAACGACTATGTCAAGGAGGTCCAAGCCGAGCTTCGTAAGCACCATCTCCACGCTGATATCGACATCAGTGGCAACACGATGCAGAAGAAAATTCGAACGGCTCAGCTATCATTGTACAACTTCATCATGGTTGTTGGCGCGGAAGAACAGAAGGCGAGGGCTGTGAATTGGAGGAACAGAGACGATCAAGAGACACAACAACGTGGTGAGATTGTGCCTCTTGACGAGGCCGTGAAGAAGCTGGTGCAACTACGGGATGAGCGTAGATTCGAGAACAAGGTCTGATTGATTGCCAGCTAATAAAGTGGATGATGCATGAACAAGGCGTATGAGGGGCAAGACATGATTGACGAGAAAAAGAGTACGGTGAAATCGCAAATGCGATAAGAGTGTAGGTGGAATGACTTGGATTCAGATACTGCTTGCAATAAATATATTAACAGAGTTATCATAGCATAAGTGCAACAAGTGCAGTCCTCATTGTTTGCTGGAGTTGGTTCGTCCTACGAACAATAGCGCGATAACATGCTTGGAAAAGCAGACGGCTATTCCGACTGAAGCGTAATGCAAGCGATATTCGACAAAGAGAAAAGTGCTAAAAGCGCAGAAACGGTTAATAAGGCTGCAATGTAAGTCCGCAAGCGTCAGACCGAAGAATTAGTGGCCATAGCAACTACCTTTCTGCAGCCTCGTCTTGCATATGCAAAAAACTATGACCATCCACCTTGATAAATTATGCGTGCACTAAGAAAGACAAATAAGATCGATCCAAGATAGTGCGTTGTCGGTATGTAGCAACACAAGACCGGACGAGATCCGGCTTTGACTAACGAAACGACGAGGTTGTGTGACCACGGTGCCGGATTGGAGTTTGGCCCCTGCAGCGACGACTGCGTCAGTAGTTGATGCCGCGTTTAATGTTTGATAAAGAGGGGATGGACCTGGACGATAGGCTTACGTGCACCTTCCTGGTTCTGGTTTTACTCAGCCCAAGACTATATACCCACCTTTTCGCGATGGAGTGAAGTTGGCGAACATCTGTCCCTTGCAGGAGAGGGGTTGCACAGTGCCTATGAGGTCATTGCCCACGAGCTTATTCAGGCAGGGCGCCGTCTGTAACGCATAAAGCGTATTCATATTGAATTGTACTGGGAGGTCGCCCTCTCCTCTCGACATCGCCGCCACTATGGACACATTAAAGTCAATGACGCGCGCCGCGCGCAACAGGCTGGCTGAAGCGACATCTTCAGGCAACAGAACTGGTGCGCTTCACGTACCGCAATCTTCACAGGCACCACACGATATCTCAAATACGCATGTTATTAATGAATGGTTCTCGGGACCTCAGACTGGGACTGCCGCCCATGACTTTGCAGCTTCAAACAATGAATCAGGACAGAGAAGAGAACAAGGACCGGTAGTCGAACCGCCTACTTCTTTGCAGTCATCCATTGATGCTGGGGTACACGTACCGAAACCTTCCCGCTATAGTGACCCAACCTCACTGGTCTCTCATGGGTATGTTTTGTAAATCCGTACAAATGAAATTCGCATCCTCACCATTATTAGCACACTTGCCTCTGCAAGAGCAATAACCAATTCAGCTCCACAACGTCAACCGCCCATCGCGATTCGACAGGCCAGCATAGGCATAAGGAGGCAGTCTTCCTCTAATGCTATACGGCAAGCTAGAGAGTCAACAAACAGACTAAGTCACCCAAGTGTACCGTTGCCAACATTGGATGAAGACTGCGCAGTGGGAGGCATCCGGGCCAACAATGGAAGCGATTCAACCCTCATCAACCCCGTGCCGAAGCACAGTAGACTGGGCAAATTCAAGAGCGCTATACAGGCGATGATACCCTTCCGGGGTGATCCTGCAGCCAAAACCCCGAAAGCAAATGCTGCCACCGCACAAGATAATGAGGTATATATGAGCTACACATCAGACATGGTGGATGTGCTGGATACCATTGGTATGCTCTATCACTCGCAATTCTTTGCGTTCATATACTGATGATTGTAGACCCCGAAGTTGCGACTCTCACGTCTCTTACCAACATGCAGAACTCGCTCTTCGTTCCTAACCTGCCGTTTCTGAATCGTCGGCCTACTTACAACTTACGACACCGCAGCAGTGATGCTGGAGATATCGAACAGAGGATCGTAGAAGCGGCTCACCTACCTCGAGCTGAGACACCAACCGGCCCCAAACTACAGCGAACCGAGACGGGTGAAACCACTGCTACCTTGATGACCATCGACTCCCAGCTCAGTGAATCTCGCTTTGCGGTTCTGCCTGATGGTGCTTCACTCGACGGATGGAGTAAGGAAGACAAGAAAGAAGTGAATAACCACGTTCGGCATATGCTCCACTCAAGGAGATCAAAGTTCAAACGTGCAATGAAGGGCTTTGGGCAATACGTCAGACGACGTAAGTGCTACTCTTGTTCACTCTCGCAATTTGCTGACACACCCATAGCCCTTGGATTTCTTGTCACACTATATGCTACTCTGATCACCCTCTTCGGTCTTGCATGGGTATTGTTCTTGATCGGCTGGGTCAATGTTGGAGGAAAGCAGATCTACGTTGTTCACATCATTGACAGTGTATTAGTTGCTCTCTTTGCTGTTGTCGGTGACGGCCTCGCCCCCTTCCGAGCGATCGACACCTATCACATGATTTACATTGCTCACTATCACCATTTTACATGGTCTCGCAGGAAGAAGGAATTACTGCCAGATCTCCGCGATCGCAACGACCTCCCATCTGGTAATGCACCCGTAGCTTTGGCCAAAAAAGATAAACAAGAGGATCCTGAGACGCAGTGGGAGTTTACAATTCTCACTCCTAAACAACAAGAAAAGCTAGAACATCATCAGGGCAAATTCTGCAAATCGCACTCCTTTTACAAGCCGCACGAGACTGAGACGCATTACGCATTCCCTCTTCGTTTTCTCATCGCCATTGTTGTTCTGCTCGACTGCCATTCTCTCTTACAAATTTCTCTTGGTGCTTGCACATGGGGCATCTACTACAAGACGAGGCCCTTCGCCATCACAACCGTCATCCTTATCTGCTCCATTACCTGCAACGCTACCGCGGGACTCCTGATCTGGCTCGGTGATAAGCGCACACGAAAGAAGGATGTCGTCGAACGCATGAATCGACAAGAGTTGACCGAAGAAGCGATCCGAGAAGTTGAGAAGAAGAAGCAAAAGGAAAGCGAGAGCGAGAGGGAAGATGGAAGTGAAAAGAGAGAAAGGAGGCAGATCAGCGTTGATGTACTTGGAGGTAAGTTGGGAGAGCATCGTGAGTAGAGTGCTTGTCCATGATCTTAATGGGCGTTGTACCTAATGATTGTTTGGACCCTTGATTTACCGGCATGATTATGTGGGGGCGTTGGAGCGTATACATCATATTTGCAGTAAATCAATGACGGTACGATATTTGTTTAAGCAGCCGGTCTTCGACTCTATCGTGATTATGTGCAATTTCAAGGAAAAAATGGCCTGCTGATCCCGGTCTGCGATTTGACGCAGGCACGCGGACCTTGGTCAATGTATTTATCCCTGCATCCACGTATGATAAGAGTTTGAGTTAGAGTCCATAGCATACTTCTCTGGGATCTCCTTGTTTGGAAAACGATATTTATGCCGAAATATCCAGACTTCAGTGTGACGTTCCCCTGTGTAAGTAGTACGAGTTTTTTTTCTCAACTGAAATCGGAGTTTCCAGAATCGTCGGATTTAGTTAGCCCCTAACTGCCCCTCATCGGCCAGCAAATTTCAGCACCCTGCCCCACCCGGATTTGCAGGCAAACGTATTGATCATTACGAAGGGGATCTGCTGCAAATCAAATTTTTGGAATATCTACCATCAAAATTTCCAACCCACACAAATCACCAAAGCAAGCCTCTGGTTTGCAGCGCTTCGTTGGTGTAGTCGGTTATCACGTGGGTCTCATATCCGAGCATATCATGCATATGACTATCGCGAGAAGCGGTGGACATCCCAAGGCCACCAGTTCGAATCTGGTACGGAGCATGTGTTTTTTGCCTACTGAGAGTAGAGTAAAATGACATAGGTGTATTATGGTGGCTCAGAGGAGAGTATTTTTGTTGCGGACATGGGTGCGCCGTAAAGGAACATGAACAACTCCCGCACTAGTACCGCGATGCTGTCAGAGAATCTCACGCGTCGATTTATCAAACTGTTTTTTAGTTGAATCATGGTCTGTTTGTAAAATACGGTGGACGCCTAGGGTTTCCAACGAATCTCCTGTTGCCCTAGCAGTAGTCGATGCTTGTTGGCTTTAGTGGCCATTAGTATACATAATGCATCATCGTGTCCTTTATCAAAGCCGGATATTTCATAAATTTCCGTTCTGGTGGACGAAGAAGGACAGCAATGCGTCGGATGGCTTTTCCAGCGACGGGCAGTGTTTGAGAGAAAAATTTCCAAGATGGTCATTTCAAAGTCAAACCGATGGAGTGGGGCAACAACTACCTGAAGTGGAAAGTATGCAGTAAAGCTGTGGATTATGGAGCTATTTGAGGGGCAAAGGGCACCGCGAGGGGCATCGAGGGGTAACGAGGGGCACGGCGGGGTGAGGATGTTGGAGGGGCAATTATCAGAGAATTCAAGAATCTCGTCTCGGAGAACCAAGTCCCCCCACCATTCGTCTCGCGTCCAACACTTGACTTACTGGAAGAGGCCCTGAAAAAAAAATATATTCACGTATACATACTGAGATGTGTGGATAATGTTCAAGAAGAGATTGGATATTGGTTGACGAAATCCGGAGTCGTAGGGATATGCGTTCAAGAAGGTATATTTGATTTTAACTAGGTTGGTAACAAATGCGTCCGAATTTTACTTACCCCCAAGCACGCCGTCTAGGACAATCCGCCCCTAGTTCTATTACCCCCCAAAACTTTTTACTCCTCCACCGATCAATATACCACATGCGCTGTGGCCAACTCTCAGGTAAAGTTCTCTGGCAACGCATGCCACGAGGCAATGGCGTAGATTCCCGGATAGAGGGCAGATTACGGCGTAGGGCGCCTGTAACTAGAGGAATCCATAGTCATGACGAATGCTTACGGTACGGATTGGCGTGTTGAGTACAACAATGGTCTCGATTGGATGTGCTGATGTTAAATACTTCCTGTTGCCTCAGCTTCGAATGTATGTAGTTAACTGCCTGGTTTCCGTACCACCAATCAACAGACGCTGAGGTTTGATTAGTTAGTTATGTATGCCTCGGCAACTTCCCCAGCTTTAATAAATAGCCCTTACCTCCAGCATAGTGAATATCTTGTAGCAACGATCGAATTTGGCGTTCACCC
>Ga0182211_1000111_pt1 | contig 22661 bp, 19 predicted proteins | sample G5R1MG_20_FD_129660 | JGI IMG/M metagenome (GOLD analysis project Ga0182211, IMG submission 129660) | Switchgrass phyllosphere microbial communities from Michigan, USA - G5R2_MAIN_03OCT2016_LD1 MG | ecosystem: Host-associated > Plants > Phyllosphere > Phylloplane/Leaf | place: USA: Michigan... | reverse complement strand
CTGGGCATGCAGTCTGTGCACGCTACCGTGTACAAAATTCACTCCCATCCCTGTGCTCTCGAGCGGCAGAGAGCCACAGCCCACAATAATGCGGGAGCCTGGTTCCCTTGTGACGCCGCCCGAGCTAGCCATGTAACCCCGCAATTGCGACGTACCTAGGTAGTCAGCATCCCTCTTCCTCCATGGGGATTTTCGGCACCGAATCCTTGCAGCAGGTAGTGACTGTGGCACAGCCTCCAATCCTATTGGAATCGGGGTGCCGGCGGGTGTTGGCTAGGCATGGACACGCCGGTAAGGCCACCCGATGCCTCGGCTCCCGTCGTGTAGCGAAGGGCATGCGAGGGTTTTCAGGGTTCGGATGGCAAGTCCCCGCAAGCGGCCACCAGGGTAGGCGCCTACAAAAACCCATGGACCGAGCGGGAAGAAAAGAATCTTCGTGTTTCGTGTAAAGAGATTGGAGAGTCCACGTCGATGTACCAACGATGTGGCTTGGGAAAGAAAGCTCAGCACGCCGGTCCTCCGAGGTACATGACGCTAAGCGCTTTCGGTACGGCCGCCAGACTCGCGTCTGTCGCCAAGGCAGAAACCAGGCGAGGGTTCGTACATGAGGACAGTGTCTCCTGCCTCTTGAAGAAGGGTCCGTCTGGGCGGGCGCGGTGTGGCCGGGTTCTTGGTCGTTCGGTCGGTAGGTAGGTGGGTTACATGATGATCGTGTGAGCAAGGACGTGTGGATGCCGCGATCTCCACGCCACAGAGAGGCATGGCTGAGTACCTACCTACCATAGTAGTATGTAGATACACTGTACATAGTAGGATGGCCGGTTGAACGTCGGAGTTTCCAATCAGCGGCGGAGGCCCCCTGCAATACGCATTGGTGTATTCGGTTGCCTCTTCTCCGCCACTCGTAGGGGCGTAGCTAGTGTCTGCTCATTTGCCCGAGGCGATTGCGAGCCGTTTCCCGTGCGAAGGAATCCCTACCGAGTTGGTGGGCAGGCGTGTCGTCTACTTGTTACAGTAAGCCAGCCGACGTTCGACGTTGCATCCGGAGTTGCCCCTCCGCATTCGGCAAAGTGTAGTAGACCCGCTAAGCGAAGCCTGCACATGGCCTGCCCAGGCACGTGCTACCTATACATACAAGCTGCTAGTGGGGGCCATGAACAGGCCGAAGGAGTGATAGAATGCCTACATGGTGAGCATGAATCACACGTGCAATCCTTCTGAAGAGAGTGTCTTTTGCTCTATGCCATCTTCAACCGGTTGCACATCCTCTTACACCTCTCCGCTCGCGTACAGTACTCAACGGTAATTGCTGTACCTAGTCGCCGAAAGCGAGATTACTGTGGGCCTTGCACGTGATATCGATCAAAGCGACCTCCTCACCTATCTAGACGAGTTTTTCTTTTATTCTTACATAAGGCTATAGTCCTTCCAAAGAGGTTTGTAGTCCTGCTAGTTTTATTGGAAAAGAAATCGGGTTAAGATTAACGGTAAAGTATCTTATGCCTACGTGTAGAAAGTAATTTCCGAGGGACGAGGTGCAGCAATGATCGTCGAGTACTGTACTATGGTAGTATCCGGGAATGCGCAGAGTGGTGATATTCGCTACTAGTAGATTCTTTGTCAACCTACAACTACGTGGCTAGGGACATGCATGCCTCTCTCGCTTTGTAATAAAAAAAAATCCGTGTCATGATCATAGAAGCCGTCTCAGCTCATCATTCGTGTTCGTCCAGATTGGCATCTGCTTCCTAATCGTAGCCCCTGACCGTCTCACAAGATAGCCCCACAAAGACAACATATCCGCCTGCCACCTTTCTTGCCCTGAGTGCACACTTGGCACGCTTTTCACCTTGCGCTCTGCCTCTAGCTTCTGCTTAGGACGGCGGCGGCACAAGAACCTCAAACCACCTCGTCGAATATCCCGCCTTCAGGCTTCTGACGTTGTCCAATAGCTCGCAGAATCCTCCATGCGCGACGAAACTCATCTCGAATCGCGACGATCCCACGATGCGTCACCGTTCTCGCAACATTATGGTCGACCTCAAATGGATCCTCGATAGCAAACAAATATCGGTTGGTCACCTTTTTCTCCGCTGTGACCTGGGTAGTGGCGCTGACCCAACCCTTGCTCTGCTTGGTTTGTAAGCCGCCTAGCGAACGCAAGGAAAGTACTTCCGTTGTCCAGTAAAACTGCGGAGAACGCGGACCGGGCCCGTACTTGGGCATCGAAGAGTAATACTGGAAGAAGCCTCGCAGGAGTGCACCGACACTCTGCCTGTTGTGGGAGAGTTGGCCTGCCTCTGCTGCTTGTATAATCTCCTGTTCGTTTCGCCAGAACCGTACGTCGTAGCCACTGATGACGGTACCTCGAAAGAGCTGGTCAGGGGCCGCCTTGTCGGTGGGTGGGGCGACCGAGTGTTGAAGGTTGGGACACACGGGGGGCTGGGCGATGTTGACGAGGTAATGGAGCACCATCAACACCCAGCCGTAGGATGACAAGGTGCCAGAGTAGGAGCTGTTGACCTTGCGCCGCTTCGCCCAGGACTTGACAAAGAGAACCATGGGCCGCACACGAGGATCGGTGAGGGAGTAGCAGCGGAGCATTTGCGAGTTATGAATACCGAGTGGATTCTCGAAATTGATGTCACATTGTATACCGCAGCCTGTCTTTGGGAAATCGAGAGGTCCTTGGGCCTTCTCGCGCATCCACTGCTTCTCTGTGCGTGGTTGGTGATTCGTCTGCTGTCCACCGTTGGGACTCGTTTTGGCAGCCGTGCTGACGCTTCCCTCAGGTACTTGGGGACTGGTCATCACCTTTTCTCTGCGAGCGCGGCCCTTCTTTTCTGCCGTTGCACTGGCTTCATTGCTGAGCGTCTTGGAATTTTCACCGAGAGTTGTGCTGTTCGCGAGATGAACACGCTCCGCTACAGTTGCCCGTTCAACCTCGGTAGGTGGTCTCGATAGAGAAGAGGCGTCTGTTGGCAGATTGGTCGGATACTTTTCTTCTTCGGACAAACCATCCCATTTTCGGCGTTCTTCATACAGAGCTGAGTACAGGTCCTCTGTCGGCCGCTCACACACTTTGAGAATGGGAACTCGTGTGCGCGTAAGAAGGCGACCGCCCATCTTTGCATCCAGTACTGCTCGCTCTAGGAGGCGAGGGATCCCGCGATCGATTACTACTTGGTCAATTTTGGCGGGGTCTTTCCATTCGGGTACAACCGCGAGATCCATATCTGAGCCAGGCATTGCAAAACCCGATGCTAGACTACCGAAACCGACCAAGGATATGGTTGCAATATCTCCAGTGTAGTTGGCTGTAAAGGCTTGCCGCATAATGCACTCTAGCTTTCTTTTGAATGCTTCTTTCTCCTCCAGCTCAGAAACAGGCATCTCAGCTTTGGGGATCTCAAGTGCGGCGAGACTATCTAGGTGTTCAACCTGCAGAGCTGGATTCTCACGAGGAAATTGGTTATCGATTCGGGGCGCATATCCGCCCTGTAGGTGCGCTTGTTGTGATATTGCATGGCCTGCGTGTCCATGAATCGCTGGAATGATATTGGTCTGCGGCCTCTGAATGATCTTAGGGGTGGGACCACGTGGAAAATTCCTCGTAGCAGGATGATGGGCCTGTTGATTCTGCTGGTAGGAAGGTTGTCGAACGCCCCGTTGCTGAGCAGTTGCCGGCTCAGGTAGCGGGAAGATGGGTTTGTGCTGATCGCGAGAGGAGTTGTGACTTTGCTGGTAGTGGTTACCTGGCTGGCGTGCTCTACCACCACCTCGTTTAGGCGAGCCTGTGTTCAGCGAGGGACTTGAGCCTCGTCCTTCGACCTGGTCAGCACGGCTTTGATGGCGATTGTCGACACCATGAGTGGCACCCCCACGCCCCAGGCCCCGACCGCGGCCCCGAGCCTGGTGCGATGATCGGGCATGTGCGTGGCCCAGAGGGTTGTTCAAAGCCCCGTTGCTAATCATCATATTGCGCAATTGGTCCTCCAGTATTGTGGGCCGGGACATATTGGTACCCTGCTGCTCCATGGTACGGCTGGATGGTAATGGCTGTGGAGTCTGTGTAAGGATGCGTCACGTGCGTGCAGCGTGACAAAAGCAGATGAAACACGGTGTTTTGCTGCCTAGAACGTTCTTACAGGCGTATTTGCGTGGCCATGTCCTGAGTCCTACGATTCCGTGGTACGAGTCGCACTGGTACGCCTTGAAATCGACCAACCCGGTGTCGCGAGAGCGGGCTCATAAGAGGTTGGCCAGACAAGTCACCAGTGGGCGGCGGAGTCACGATGCCGTGAAGTCTTAGCGCGTCCGACTAGCGGCACGAGTGGGGCGCTGACGGTATGGCCGCTGCTCTATTGTCACGGCCGGCCGCCAAGGCTCCAGGCAGCGCCTTTGTCTCCCACGACCACCGTGGGCTGCATTCATTTCCCTCGCTCTATTCTATCCCACTCCTCCCCTTGTTATACCGCCAACACTACCTCTGCCACCACGCTCGCTATGAATGGCCCCAGCCAGCCACACGCCCCGCCCTCGGCCGCGCCCGCCGCTGCACAGGGCCCGCCACCTCCCCGCCGTCCGCGCCGCCCGCAATCGAATCCCCTACGAAAGCCCAAGCGTCCGCTACAGAACATCACGCGCCCATTGGTGTCGCTGGCCGCGATGAACGAGAGCAAGCGGCCCGCGCCTGGCTCGGCCAACGATGGCACACAGACCAAGGAGGCCTTGCGGCAAGAGTTCATCGACCAGGGCGCCACCGCATTTCCCCTCATTGTCACACGGCGCGATCTCAAAGAGCTGCGCCACCACGTGATGCGCCTGCAGAACAAGGCCCGCATCGACATCCAAGACAAGACGCAATTTACACCGCCCATCAAGCTGCACCGTCGGGATCCCCGTGCGCCCCCGAGCGGTGCAGGCTCTCACTTTGAGGAAGAAGACACCAAGGAGGACCTCGAAGAGATCAAGGAGCGCGAGCGCATCGAGCAGCAAAAGGAGGAGCGTCGCAGGATTCGCGACGAGAACCAGGCCAAAATTGCTCCCAGCGGCACCAAGAAGCAGAACGCCTTCCAGAAGAAGACGGAGCAAAAGTATCGCCCTGACGACACCCCCGAGGCCAAGAAGCGACAGCTGCTGCGATACGAGGAGACGCTACCTTGGCATCTGGAGGACTTCGAGAACAAGCAGACGTGGGTCGGCACCTACGAGTCGGAGCTTTCCGAGGCACACATAATGCTTACGACAACGGAACCCAATAATCCCTTCGGCGGAGCCATTCAGTTAGCGCCCATGGAGCGCTGGTATCGCTTCAATGTCAAGAACAAGCTTAAGCCAACGGGCGACGATGTGGACAGGCTCATGCACAAGATCGAGCACGTGCCCGGATTTCTGAAAAACATCGAGGCACGTGCGATGAAGCGGGAAGCAGAGGACAACGACCGCAGCCATAGTGGTCTTCGCACGCGCGTCGGTGGTGGAGGTGATGACGAGGGTAGAATCCACAAACCCCGCACAGATGACGATGGAATATTTATCAAGCGTGAAGCTGATGCCGACGACATTGACTTCAATCTAGAAGAAGACTTTGCCGACGACGAGGAAGGTCTCAATGGTCTGTTTGAGGGCGAAGAAGAAGAAGTCAAGGCTGCTACAGAGAAGCTGAAGCGAGACCAACTGCAGGCCGCCCTTTGGGAACGACCTGACGAGCTAGAGTTGCAGCGCCGTGAAGAACTCGAGCGAAAAATTGCCGAAGACGTTAAACACATGATGAAGGTCACAAAGAAGACATTGGTGAAGCGCGAAAAACAGTACGAATATGCCGACAGCGATCCAGAGAATCCTTACGTCACCGAGAGCGAGTCAGACACCGACTCTGAGACAGAGAGGCAGCGAGCCAAAGAGGAAGAAGAGAAAAAGGCCGCAGAGCAGAATGGCAAAGCACCGGACGGTGGGAATGTCCCATCTGGGGCTTCTACAAAGGGTTCCAATACACCATCGGGGAGCAATAAGCCTACTGATAGCAAGAATAAGAAGCGCCCCGGCTCGCCCAACCTCTCAGAAGCTAGTGGCAACGAGTCATCACGTAAGAAGCACAAGAAGAACCGCGATAAGCTCACTGCGCTCAAGGGCGCCGGTTCTGGCAGCGACAGCGAGATGACTGATACCGGCCGCATCAAGAAAGAGAAGAAGAGATCCAAGCTTGTCATCGGCGGCTCTCCCAGTGGCACCCCTGGCACTAGCCGTGCTGGCAGCCCAGCAGCATCTCAACTTAATGGAAGCCGAGCTGGTAGTCCCGCAAATAGCGCCAAGCCTCTCCCGACAGCCAAGGAAATCCACGAGTCTCTTCCACCCGAGGGCATGGATCTCAAAGACCTGATTCTCAAGTTCAAGAGCCGTGTCGATCATAGTAGCACAAAGAAATTTATTATGCTTGTCAAGGCGGTGACAAGCATTGACAAGAAGAAGAGCTGGCTGACGCCGCTCGACAAGATGCCATCAGATGAGAGTATAAGCAATTTCATGAATGCGGCAAATGCAAAGGCCGGGTAGTACGTATGGCCATGGGTAGATCGAGGCTTAGTGAACGAGTTTCTCTGGTAATTGCTTTTGAAAGCTGCACATTCTACAGTTTTTTCTGGGGTAGAATATTTTGTGATGGGGCGGGGAAGTCTTAGACTGATGATACCCCGTGTTTTCTCATCGTCTGGAGTCCATAGCCAGGCACGAAAACAGGGTAAATTTTAATCAAAAAACTAAACCCATTCATAGCTCTTGCTTGCCAAACAACGTGCCTCTTTGAGTTCCCTCCCGCTAGAACTTGATATCGAAACTCGTTCCGCACCCACAACTACTCGTCGCGCCCGGGATCCCCGTGATTTTGAATTGACTGCCAATCAACTCCATGGTGTAGTCCACGGTGCTCCCATTCAGCAGCTCCAAACTCGCCTCATCCACAACGATCTTCTCCCCTTTAACCCCTTCAAACACAGTGTCTTCTTCGCCCGCGGGCGTCACGGACAAGTCGCATAGATCCATGAGGTACTGGAAGCCGTGGCAGCCACCGCTTTCGATGGAGATGCGGAGCGCGAGCGAGGGGTTCGCGTCTTTGGTTGCGATGGTGTGTAGACGTTGCGAGGCGCGTGGTGCGATGGAGATTGTCATGGGGGTGCCTGAGTCGTCGGTGCGTGGGTTCTGTATGGGGTGGGCGGGTGTTGCGGTGGTGGAGGGGGATGATGGGGCTGCAGTGGTGGCGAGAGTGCGGCGGAGGGTCTGGTGGGCTTGTGTGAGAGCGGAGATGTGCAGTTTGCCTGCTGATGTGGATTGAAGACGTCCTTCTTTGCTGGCGGTCGACGGCGCGAGGACATCAGGGTATAGCGGTCGTAGAGTGGCGGTCGTTTTGCTATATGCCCGTGGAGATTGCGCAGTCTTTGTTGTAGATCCCTTTGAAAGTCCTCCTCTGACTGCACGCAAGCAGGTTGTACATAGTCTGCATGATGATGGCGCCATGACTGTGGTGGATTTTGAGTGCAGAGGGTCGTTGGGTGAGGTCATCGTATGGAATACCTTGACTTCGACTCGGCCAATCACATCTGCCGTCCAGATTCGATTTGTCAGATACCACACCATTACCTTCAACTTGACGTCTTTAGGTCAACGTCAAATTATTAGTATATTTTAATCGCGATACGTGAAGTAAAATACGGTGTTGCATTCCTGAAATACTTGAACTAGAGGACCCGAATGTTACAAGCTTGAAGGGTATTGGTGAGACAGGAGGACTTGGTAGGACCATAATTACGTACTGGAGCAGTCTCCATTTCACAAAGATGGCCTCTAATATCGTCAGTACCAAAGGCACGTATTTCCGCAATCAATACACATACTACTCAACCAAACATAAAATAATCTATCCAATACGATGCAAAATATGTACAAAGATCTGAAGTCATTCATCTTACCAATCGAAAGCGCTGAATATCTTACGTTCATCATATCACGATAGCAAGTCCTGTCATAGACGATGTCCCATGACCTGAAGACACCTATGAACGGCCACGCACAGTCGCAATGAAACATCCGTACAACTAGTCCTCTCCTACGCCTTAAGCGCAAAGGAAAACAGATTGTCCATTTGCACCCATTGCCGCCCGTTCCTCTCCAACCACTTTGCCACAACACCCTTCAATGTTTCAAAACGCTCCCGGTTAACCTCCGCCAGTATCTTCAGTTTCTCCACACTCTCCTCAACCTTCATACCTGCATTATCTTTACCCACGCGATCAACATCAAACAAGCTCTGGTAGTATAGGAGCTGGTTCCAAACATCCTTTTCCCGAATCTCCCATTGCATTTTTCCAAGGCAATCTCTAGCTAGACCTTTGGGTCCGAGACATCGGTGGCCGTAGACAGAGACGCTGCGGGTCCGGTTGCTGCATTGGGGATCATCGCAGATAAGATAACCTGCGTAGTAGGATGCAAGGAGCTGGCGAATAGCAGATTCGAGTTGAGCAACAATGGACAGGATTTGTAGTGTCTTTCCGCATTCTTTGTTGGGACATTGAATACCATCGTGAGATATAGTTTGAATCGATGTGGTCGTAGGAGATGTTAAAGAGAGTCCCTGGAATGGGAAGATAGATGTGCAGCCGCGGCAGCGAAGCCATAGCGGTGTGCAAGCTTGGAAGCGCACAGAGTCTGGAATCTGCGACTCTAGTGGGTGGATTTCTGTATCTTGCTGTGTGCCGCCTGAAACAGTGGAAACGCGGTACTTGCTCGTATCGAGACCCAAGCATGCGGCCAGTAGAGTAACGTTGGTACCGCTGATGGGAGCACATAATCGTTCGACTGGTGGCAGGATCTGCTTATGAAGATAGTAGTCGATATCTGGTTTGAGACCATTTTCCGTCTTAATAACTTCGTCGACCGGATAAGCGTTTTTCGCTGCGTTCTCGGCAGAGCCTGATGATTCGCCTGTGATGATGAAACTCATTACGTCCTTGGCCTTGACGTGTTTGCCCTTCGCCATGAGTCTGAGGGCTACTTGGACAGAAGGCATAGAATTCCCGTTGGGGTACTCTTTAGGATTCTTGCCAAGTTGCGTGTAGATGGTGTACTTGCGGGTAGGAATTGTGTACTCGCGCATACGCTTGCTGAGCTCACGCAGATGATTGTGTATATTTTCGACGACCGTCTCAGGATCTTCGCCACTCAGAAGGAAATTCAAAAGCTCTCTGTAAATTGTCAGTCATGACGGTTGAACAGAGACGACATTGCACATACGTCGATGTTTCTTTTGATAGGGCGCAGTATTCTCTGCGCCTCATATCGAGCCCCTTGACTTCTAATTTCTCGATGTACTTGCCATCAACCGGAACCATATTAATAGCAGCATACTTCTTTTTTGCATGCAGCAAGATTCGGCGGAAGACATTGTCAATATCGATTTCGAGAAGCCTGTAGCTGTTGTTGACCTCTCTCTTGAAATCATTGCCTAGTTTCAGTGCGTCTTGGATATTGTCCACGTTTGTGTTGATCATGACGGAATCGGTATCACCGTATATGACGCGTAACGCTTTTTCTTCCGCCATGTCTTTCGTTTTTCGGAGAATTTCTCGACCTTTGTAGGTGGTAAGCATAGCGAGTGGTCGAGCGTAGAATCGTGACTTGGTATATCCCAAACAGCCGTACATAGAATTAGCAGTAAGCTTGAGAGCAAGTTGTTTAATGTCCCAGGTGGCTAGTTGATCCGTGGTGGCGTCTTTGGCCTTCATGAGCTTCTTGACCTCTCGGCGACGGGAGACAAGCGTAGCGATCAGGCGAGGGAGAATGCCCTGGTCTTGACTAGTCGGAACTTCAGGTACTTTATCGTCGTCTTCCGAGAGGTCCGATCGTTCAACTGTCGTGAAACAAATGTTGAACTCCTGGATGATACTGGGATAAAGAGAGTTGAAGTCCATCACCAAGATGAACTTGTCGTACAGCCCCTTTTCTGGCTCAAAAACGAGACCACCCTTGAATTTATCCTTCTTCTTCGCATCAGCACCTTCTTCTCCCTCGACCGCCTCTTCCTCAAGCTTGGTCTTGCTCTTGCCCCACTGCTTGTCAGGGCATATGTACTTGTTTTTATGGAACTCGTGGAGCAAAATGTACTCGTTCCGCTCGGCACGAGTACCGCTCAGTGTTCGAGCCCAAGAGTTGCCGGCAAGATTGGTCAGAACTTTCGTCAAAGGAAGCATCTGCACCTTCATCGAAATTGCAGCGATGAAGTAGGCGTCGGCCTGGCAGTGCTTCACGTAGTTCAACAAGCCCTCCTTACTAGCTGCCCAGCTGTTCAAAGCGGCTTCATTGTCAAGCTCCTCGCGCTTCTTATTGAGGACCAATTGACACATCTCCTCGAGGCTCCAAGACTGACACTTTGTCATAAGAGACTTGCCAAGATCGTTGGCTAGATCACAGAGCAAACGGCCAGAGGCCAGCTGCTTCTCGGCAAAGAAGCTGCCTCCACCCTTGCCCATGCTCTTCGGCCAATCGCTCCTCTTGAGGCGTCCAATACGGTGCCAACCAGGCGTCTTCTTCTCACGCAGTCGGCTGAGCAGGACACTATAATCTACATCGTCGAGGCGATGGCCTACTAGCACATCAGGATCATATCGTTGAAACATGGCCATCAGCCAACTCAGAAGTTCCTGTTCGGTCTTTTTCAGCGTAAAATTACCCTTGATTTTTTCAACTTCAGCCTGGAAGCCAGTGGGAAAGGCACTACCGTTTGGACGCATGACAGTGAAGCTTTTGCACTCCATTTCCTCAATCGGAGTAGTATCGGTCAGCGAGAAATTGTCATATATCATAGCACTGGCCATGAGAATCTCCTGCTTATTGTCCTTCGCATTGAAGGTTGTTCGAAGCGAAAGACTCATGAGTGTCATGGGAGGGGCATCCAAATTATCCGAGTTACTTAGCACAGCAATCTTGTTGGGTTTGATGACCTGAACTTCCAGCTTGCACCAAGAAGCGTTATGAATAGCACCGAGATCGGGATCCTCAATCGTTAACCAACAAGGGCCCATAACGTTCTTCCATAAGACGAATTGTTCGAAGAGCGAGGTATTAGTTCCAAAGACATGCGAGAACGTTTCTCCAGTCAGATCAGTCGAGAGTGGCATCTTGTCATATCCGTAGAGCAACTTGAGATAGTCTGCTTCCTTCGGTATGTCAGGCAGTTCGAAAGCATACTTTCGCGTACAGGGCTTTATCTTGTGCATGTTCACCCGGTTTCTGCTCATGATGGAATCCACTTCATCAGAGACGTCGCTTAATTCGATTTCTTCATCGGTTGTCACACCTCTGACTTGGCGATGCTCGCGGGGCAGAAAGTATAGCTTGCGGAGAATGTTGTCGATCTTCAGAAAGCAACTGGCATAGTTTCCTGATTTTCTGTCTTTGACCTTGCCAAACAGGCAGAGACTGCCATTGATTTCTGTATAGTCCATCCAGAACATGCGTAGGCTGCCATCCTCTTCCAGAGCATCTTCGGGTCGCATTTTTCCGACACCAGTGGTTTGCGGGGCCGGGCTGCTCATCACATTGAGCTTGCTGGTGACGTCATTCCAGGATGATGCATCTACGGTAGCAGTAGAGAGGCCCGCCGGAGACGAGTTGACGGGTATGGGTTGTTCGGCCTTCCTGACTCTAGCTACAGGCCGTTTGCCGGCCAAGTTGACACTCTCAATTGGCACACCAAGGCCTCCCGTGGGATGGGCAACTTCCATAAGATCGTCCTCCTCCTCAATTTTGACAGTTGGTTGTGTTCTGCGCTGAACAGCCTTAGCTACAGGGGATGATTGAAGAGGAGGGTCGCTCATCGGGACATCGTCATCGAATGTAGGAAGACCGTCATCGTCTGCATATGCGTTCGCTCCTGGTGGAGTATCCGGCATGAAGCCATCCGAGTCATTGGTCCTCCGTTTAGTCGCGGCTGGCCGATTCTCAGATACAGGGGGCGAAAGTATTCGTGTCTTTCTTCGTGCCTCAGTCTTTACTGATCGCATTCGAGGGGCAGATTGGTTGACAGGATTTGTATCGATTTCGCCCAACAGATCGTCCATGAAGTCTTTGTCTGCGGCGGTGGCAACAGGCTGTCAAGGTCAGTATTGACCAAAGTTCTTCTAATCCCAGTTGCAAGCAGACCTTTGGCTTCGGTGCCTTTGCCGCATTCTTAGCACTGAAATACTTGCTGATGCCGTTGTTGATCTTGTCTTGCTTCTCCTTGTCTTCTTCACGCTTTCGTTTGGCTGTGACGGGTTAGATCCACTACGCACACAATTGCCTTAAGTCCTCAGAAGTACCAGCTTTGCCTTTGGCGGGCCGCTCATCTTCGCCCTCACTGTCGGTGGCTGCATAGCGGTAGCGGCCCTGTCCGTCGTCCCAATCTTCCCGGCCATCGTCGACGTAACCTTCTCCGTTGTCGTCTACGATGAAGTCGTCCTGGTCCAACCGATTTCGAACAATTTTCTTGTATCCGTCTTCGTCAACTGTATCGTACAATTGTTCTTCTTCCTCGACTTCGTAAGTGGATAAGCGGGTCTTGCCAGCAGCGCGCAGAGCCTTAATCTCTGCTAATGCCTTCGCACGAGACATTGTGTGTTATAATGCGTAGAGAGTTGTCGATCCAAATAGACTGGATGCCACAGCCAACAGCGTGTTGAAGCGTTGACAAGTACGGCCAGTGGCTGGCGTGTCTGTCTAATGGACTGTGACACGCTAGTTGGCACAACGCGACGCGATTTCCCATTTATCTCAACTAGGCTTAGCTGATTTCAAGCGAGCTCTCTATGCCAGCCTCTCACATCAACTCATTGTCATTGATATCCGAAGAGCAGAGATGACATCCGTCTCGAAAGCGCCATTGGTATGGATAGACTGCGAGGTATGTAAATTCCTCTGTCGCATGAATACCATTGACAATTCAGATGACCGGTTTGGACACCGACAATGATACCATCATGTCACTAGCTGTCTTCATTACGGATGCTGACCTCAACGTCCTCGACGAAGAAGGTTACGAAGCCGTCGTTCATCATAGTAGGGAGCAGCTTGATAAAATGGATGAGTGGTGCGTTCGCCACCACGGCCAATCCGGACTCACTCAGGCCTGCCTCGACTCGACAACAACCGCAGAAGAAGCCGCAGAAGGTCTGCTCGCTTACATCAAGAAGTATGTGCCTGAGCGACGGGTTGGGCTGCTTTCGGGGAATTCGGTACATGCAGACAAGTCTTTTCTCGTTCTGCCACCCTACAAGATTGCAATTGATTACCTCCACTACCGGATCTTGGACGTGAGCAGCATTAAAGAAGCTGTCCGCAGATGGGCACCAAAAGAATTTCTTGAGAAGATACCAAGGAAGAAAATGTTGCACGAAGCACGCGCAGACATCCTTGAGAGTATCGAAGAAGCGAGGTATTATCGCGAGGTTTTCTTTTTGAGACCAACCAGTGCAATGGAGCAATAGGGATCTGGGGCAGCCTTCACCTACTACAATATGTTCATGCGTCCAACAGCACCGCGTGGGAGATTTCTGATTAGTAGGCATTATATAATTTACTTTGCGTATACTGAATACCTGGACGGATATGAAAATACTTGAAAAAGTATGCATGATACATTTTTGCACTCGCACCGTCACTTCGGCGCGACGGAGAATAGGCCTTTTGTGTATGTGCAGTCCACATGCTAGTTGCGAAGCATTCCTAACTGAGAAACGAAGGTTCACCGAGGCAGTTTCCCTATGCGTACTCTTTGCATTGTAGTGGCCAAATGTACCAACTTTTCAGACATATCGTCCACGTCCGGGAGCAGTGCTAATACTCCATTACTCTTCCTAATTGTCCGCTATGAATAATTGCACCTTTTTCTTCGGTTTGAAGGCGAAAAATAGACAAGCCGCTCCGGAATCCAACCTAACAGCTGTCAACCTAGTATCCCCTGGCTACCACACTGTTTTTCTTTAGTACTGGCGCTGAATCATCAAAGGAGCTGTGGCTTGTGAATCGCTTAATGAGTGGGACGCCAGCAGCGTCTAACGCGCCAACAAAGCACAGCGCTGCATGCGGATGAACCTACGACTCACGGGGTAGGGATCTTGAATAGCTCACGCGTGCTACATCCTGTCTAATTATGTGTTAATACACAAGCTGTATTCATTCGATAGTAGGTTTACCGGTCGTTTTCATGAACACCTGGGCAGCTACCGTGAACGTGCCAATAGCAGACGATAATAACATGTACCTAGGTATCCTCTCGATCAGTATAAATATCTGCTGCGATATATAGATTATATCAGTATGCATATAGCTGCAACATCTCTTGGAATTCCAAAGCCTTCGACAATGCTACGAGCCCTATTCCATGTAGATGAACTTTGACCCTGACTTATCCCTGTGACATGGTAAAGGAAATGTGAAACGCGGGGGTTAATGCAGTTGAACAAAACACTTCATTGGGTATCTTCGCAACCGTAATAACCAAGGTATTCTAGTAACCCCTATCTGCACCGGCTTTACACGGGCTGCAGCCGTAATGCAATCTACCGAGTTTGCTGGAAGCCATAATAAAGCACAGGGCTTGGGTCATAGTATTATCTCCTTGCAACTCTATTAAGTAGAACACTCGAGCCACTTGATCTCCAAGCTGAAGTGCTAGAAAGCTCACTAGATATTATGCGCGCTCTAATCTCTTTCGTTGCTCTTATTGCCACTGCTGCTGCCCAACCCACGTTGACAAGTGCATCCACCGCCAGACCCGCGAGTATACCAACGGCATCCATCGCAATATACCCCCCGGAGCCTGGTCCAGATTCTTGGCTATGCGTAACAAAGAACTACTCGGACTATCTCCATCCACTTATGCCCACTGGCCATCTACTTGATGTGTACTATGATCACGCAGATGCAATCTTCAAGGAGTGTATGGACAAGCTTCCCGAGACGCTCACGTCATTACCAGACTGTACTTCTATTGCGAAAGAGAGCTAGTGCGCGGTAAGTCAAGTTTATAACCATCCGACTTGAGATATGCTAACGTCTCGCAGTACGTACACCTGTCGACTTGTATTTCATGCTCTTGATGACGACTACACTACTGCAACCCTATACTGACTTACCCATCTGCAACAGAGTGTCTACGGCCGTTCCGAGTTCATATCTCACCGAATATCGCTCTTATACTAGTGTCGCATCATCTTAGTGGTCGGCGCACAGCTCGATGCTTGCAGATCTCCAAGACGAATGCCCCGATACATGGAAGGACTCGAAGATGGATTTTCCTGCTGGAGAAGCCTGGCTTAACGCGACTATCGCTTTTTCGGACTGCTCAGGTGGAGAAAAGCCAGCTGCGAATGCACATTCTGCTATCGTATCGGCGTCTACAGCGGCTTCCGCGGCAGCTTCTGCACAATCAACTAGCAGTGCTTCACCAACGACAAAGATAGAGCTCTTCACTGCAGCTTTGACGATGGCCATGCTGATGATGATGCTTTAGGTGGCAAGCAACCTGGAAGGTTGCTATGGGAGTGCACATGAATGGTCTCAGAAGGTCTGCCGAAAGAGATGGCTGGCTTACTTCTAATCGAATGAGATAATATTTGTACCCATAATTTATTGGTTTAAGCATTCAGAGGTGTTTTCTTGAAGTTTTCGAACACGGACTGTGCCACTGTGGTATGCGAGCTTGTTCGTGGAATTCTATACTATCTAATAACACTGGTCGATAACCGTGCTTTCGGAATAACCTGCTGCGGTATAGGTATAGAGTACTACCTAAGATCACTACACTGTCTGCCATATAACCGAGGCTCAGCTACCCCAGGTCATTTCATCTTTCGTCCCTCCAGTTCAAAAGTAACCATCGCATAATGAATCCGGGGTACTCTCGCAATGAGTGTGTGGCCGCTATGCGAGACTATTGCGAGTTTCTAGTGAAGATGTACATGGACCCTTCGAATATCAAGAAGGCACCGCAGGATGGCTGGCCGATTATCACCCCAGAGACAGCAAAAGGGTTAAAAAAGACAAAAGAGGTCGTCTCGTTGCTCCGTCATTTACCCTACATTGCCTGTAAAGAATACTATAACGTTCCTGAAGGACTACCTGGCAGCCACTTTAAATATTGGGACTACACTATTGCCAAACTCGCAGCTGGGGAATTTCATCTGGAGAACGAGATTGAAGATTCTCAAGGACTTGAAGGACAGTTTGGAGGAAGGATTCCATCGCGATATATTGGCCTTGTGCACGGTGGGCACCTGCTCGGGATTGAACACCCAGACGTCATCTTGTTGGATACATGGTGGGGAGTTATCCACTGGATGGCCTGCCCAGCCAAAGTCCTGGAGAGTGCTTTACCTCGGCCTTCTTCTGAGGTCGAATCGAAAGGAGCCATCGATGTCCAAAAAGATAGTTCTGTTGATGGAGACGAGAAAGATGACGAGTAGCGTGACGAAGATCAAGACGAAGACGAGGATGAAGACGAGGACGAAGAAGAGGATGAAGACGTATTGGAATGGGGACCCTGCTGGCCAGTCCGCCAGTTTTTCGAAATGCTCAAGAACCAATATCGCCAGCTGAACTTTATGGCCCTAAACAATTACCAAGTCTTCGATATCTGGACTGATAAGACAGGCCTTGGTGAAGCCATTCCGGAAGACTTCATAGGAACTATGCAGGCTATCTATCGTAAGCATGGCTGGCCAGAAATCAGCAGGTATCAGAAGGAAGAGTGTCTGGCGGAGGTGAAGCGGGTATTAGATGAAAGATACCCTGGGCATCATAACTACTACTTCCGATAAATATCGTCCTGGAGCAACTCTTTCTTTGTTTCAAGTACCTCGAGGTTAAATAGCATGTTCCCCGAGAATGAAGAAAATGAATCTTTATGCGAAGTCCCGCCACTCCCATGTGTATATATTTATGAGGATTCATAACCCTTCCCCCTTCCCTCTGTCAGGAGACGCACCGACAGTGGCCCAGAGGGGCATAGATACAATTCAATACCGCCTTCTACCATCTTGGTAGAAGATTGTGTACCTTTTCGCAATGTTGGCGTAGTGGGGATTAACACTTCGTCCTGAAACTCGCAATGACATAGTCTGCCTACCCCAGAGACTCACCAAGTTTGCCTTTTCACTCAAGGCTTCAAGGTCCATCTCACGACCAGCGGCCCTAACCAGCATACCAAAAAAGAGCAGGCCTCTCCTCCTCCAAGAAAGAGAGCCAGAAGGGATCTACAAAGACAACAGGTATAGATTGCGGTAGACGATCCAACGATTCGCAGGGATCCCAAAAGCCTATGCCAAACCCGCAGCGACGATGCATGATAGTAAATAAGAGCGGACTGTCGGTGCCTACCGTTGCAGTCTGAAACAGCCTATGCACGTCGAAACGAGCCTCGCGTGGTCAACACCCGCAGATATTCTTTTTCAAAAGACATCTCATGCAAACATGTATACTGTCAGGCAATGCGCCGACATGTAGCCCAAGGGTCTTGAAGGGCATATGATACTGTTTAATCCAGAATCTTCTAACAAGTTAGAAGATTGCTAATCTTTTGGTCTTGCGGGCGCAGTGGGGATTGACACTACGTCTGACATATACATGGAAATCTCGACTCGTGCCTTTGCGATCTAGCAATCGCATCTGCTCTACTTCTTTTTGCCAGGATGTCTCATATAAACTCCATAACGTATGCAAAATCCCACAACCATCGCATGTCCACCCACATTATTCCTGGTCATGAGAAAACTCTCGATCCAGGATAAAATCTGGGTATACACTTAAAAAGCATGAACAGGGACCGGCTAGCTCCGGCCCTCCTGAAAGGGGGGTAGTCATTTGAAGAAATGAAACAGAGTGGGCACGTCATATTGCGAAGAGGAAAGATTTGTTAAGAGGGAGGGCACTGTTGGTTAGTGTCAGCGTAAAATCGGCTAGGTCATCATCGGTTGATACGTAGACTTGGCTGAGCACATTGGGAACCATAAGGTGCTAGGACCTGAAATCATATCTCCAGATATGCCGACCGTGATGTCGCCACCGGAGATGATACTAGAGCAATGCTAATCATCATGATGGCGAGGAGTCACAGGATGCTACATGAGCTGCCCGAAGACCTGCAGGATCATGTTAGCTACGTCTCAGTAGAGTGCTTCGTTTCGAAACATATAGGGCTCATCAGTACAGGTATGACAGGCCATTATGGAAGAGCCTTGCGTTATTCTGATAAGCAGACGTTGAAAACAGCAGCGTAGGTCCTGGAGATTATATGATAGGGTACATATATGCCATCCATTCCTCACTGTGCATACAAGGTACCCGAGAGCCTGGTTGGTAATACAGGGGTATGGAGTTGAGAAAGTAATCATACTCACCAGCGCTGTCCTCGAATCCTACCAATCCACGAGTAGACAATCTTCAGGCGCTCGCGGACTCGCTTCGTTTGAAGGAGCACGTATTTCTCTTCTTCCACGATGGGAACGACAGATGCGAACCAATAGGGGAAAATTGCGGGATCTTCGGGTGGGTCTCCATAGACCTGGATGATGCGATCACGAAGCCATGGCGCGCTGGCTTCTCTCATCTCGCGAACAAATGCTGTGCAACTATCGAGTAACTGTTGCGTCGATAAGGTTTCAATTGCAATATTGTTCGGGAGCTGCATTTGCGGGTGCTCACGCATGAAAATCTCAGCATAGTCTCGAGCCATGGTCGTCTCGCGCTGTTCCTGTATCGCCTCCTCTGCAAGTGAGATATCTTCTACACGCTCGATGCGACTGATATGATAGCCATCATGCATGGCGTGCTCTATAACCTTAAATCGACCAATTCCTCGCGTTTCAATGAAGCTGCGTCCATCACGGAGCAGTTCGTAGTTCACAATTTCGAGCAGTGTCCCGTATTCGAGGAATTGAGTTGGACCGAGTTCACCTTGCGGGGCATTAGTACGGTTGTACATAGCCATGCCGAACTGTTTATTTCCTTCGATCACGCGTCGCATCATGAGTCGATACCGCGGCTCAAATACATGAAGGAATGTGGGCATCGACGGAAGTGACAGCGTGCAAACGAAGAGTGGTACGTTCAAATCATTGTCTCCGACTTGTTCTTCTGCCTTGAGAGCGGCAGCACGTACCGTGACAAGGTCTGGACAAAGAGCATTTAAGAGTGAGTTGAGGATGGCGTTGCTGGATTGGTTCTGCAGGGAGGCAGGCACATGCAAGCCTCTTCGACAAAAGGGGCAAATACTGCTGTGATCCATGACGCGGGCAAGACAACGACGACAAAAGGTATGGCCACACGACGTCGTCATCGGGTCCATCATGAGATTGTAACAAACGAGACAATCCAGCTCTTTATGCGTTACATCTCGCAATCTTTTAATCAGCGCTCGATCTAAACGCTCGGGAACGTCTTCGTTCGAAGACAATGTCTGGTAGTCGATATCGGAGCTATAGTGCAGCTCACCCATGTCAGCCATGAGGAAGGCCGAGACGAGACGTCCACCCGGTAGCTTGTGTTGACGGCCCTTGCCATGTACCCATTTTTTCTCTTGCGTGTGCTGACCTTCGTCCTGTAGGAGCTCCTCGAGGAGCATCATGGAAGACTCACTTACAAGTGATTTGTGGGTCTGAATCTCGGCTTCTATCTGCTCTGTCAACTTTGTTAATGTTACATCAACAGAACAGTCTGCAGATGCATGTTCCGCCCCACATCCCCGCAGCGGGCAGGCGACGCCGGTCAGACGATCTGGTGTATTTGGATACGAGATGTTGGTGCGGGGTTGCGGGGCCGGAAGGCAATTGCGACAGACTGTGTGACCGCACGGCAGCGTCACGGGCGTTCTGAGAGGTCGAGAGCACCGCGGACATTGTACAAGCCGGACCAGCTGCCTAGCATCGTAATATGCGTCCAGGAAGACCGTCTTAGAAGCCTCCGACACAAGCCCATTGTCGCACATGAAGTTCTCGGCAAACAGCTGAGGCCTAAAGGAGTACTTCAAGATGTCCAGAAGTGAATAGTCTTTTAACTTATGGCAATTCATGTAGAGATAGCGGAGGACGTGGCGATTCCGTATGCCATGTACAATATGAATTTACAATGTGCAGTCCGTGGGCGTAGTGGTAGTGGTGATGGTGGCGGTTGTGGTGGTAGGAGTGGTGTCGGTGGTGATGCTAAATCGAGAAGGAGCGAAGGAGGGACAGGGACTGCGAGGAGGCTTCGATCGGAGTCGTCGGCGTCGTTGTCGATGATAAGGTTCTGAAGTTCAGCCCGGAGTAGCTGTGACGGCTTGTGTGGTCGCTGTGGCTTTCCGAGGGCGGGCAGGCGGCGACCGCGTGGAGGCGTGTGACGGTCCGATGACCGTGTTCGAAGACGCTGTTGGGGGATGGCCAAGGTCTGGGAGGGCGAGAGGTGACGTAGGTATAGTAGTATATGTAGAAGAGGGGAGAGAAGGTGGGTGTTGAGGTGAGGCACAAGGCCGGCTTTGAGACAGAGAATGAAGTGGTCATCATCCATCATACCAATATAGAATAGATACATGGCCCAAAGATCGCCGATGTTTCCCGTGCCAGGCATGGCCCTGTATAGGTCACAGTGACGGCCAAAGAGCGACTCGCTTGGGCTGCGATCTCTGGAGGACACACAAGGGTAACTCGGATCGAGCGCACGCTCGTCATCGAACTGCCACTAGGCCGTTTCTGGACACGGGTTGTATGCATGATATACCCAGGTACTACTATGTATGTATGAGATACCGTACATGCCCACCTACACACGATTGTAGGTGGCTATAATATCTACCTATGTCTATCTATGTACTACTGCAGAACTAAAGTGGGACTATGGTAGGACCATAGTAAGCACCTGCATGCATTACGTTGGTCTCTGATGAACATGCTCACATGCAAGTGGAATTGCCCAGGACTCAGTCAGTGTGTAGGTAATCTACATACGTACTACGATGTATGTGTGCCCATCCGGCATAGACAATTGCCAAAAGCGAATGGGGGAGGGGCTTTGCAAGCGTCATGGAAACCTGATCGTCAGCCAGTCATCTATCGATATGCTAGTAAGACGAGGTGGCCCCCTGCCCCCACCTGTCAGTCCAGCATCCATGAAATTCCATGTGCAACACTGGCGGCTAAGGATCGCCCAGGCGGCATGTCTTAGCTCCGCTTGCCGAAGACCCTGAAAGTTAAACGTCGTGACGCTTTGCTTTGCATTCACCCCCATGGGGAGGCTACCCATGCCCTAACACGCCCCAGCTCGGCCCGTTCCATCAAGCAAGTCCCTGCGTAGTAGCATACACAAGAGTAGTATTGTATGTTTTGCCTACTCTGCAGACATCAGCTCCAATACGGTTAGCTAGATTACATGGCCTCAATGACAGCACATGGTCGTTGTAGATGCCAAGACACACGCAGAGTCTCCACACGAAGAGCGACCCAATCCGTCAAATGCTGGCGCAAACCAGTACCAGGTCCGTCGACCGACGCGTGGAGACGCCGTTCGGTGTCCAGGTGTACCGCGTACCAAAGAAACCGCATGCACACAAGGCTCAAGCGCCACCCCACCCTTTGGTTCGCTTCAGTAGTAAACCCGACTAACATACACCACATATGCTCCTTGACGCCACATCAGTTTTTCATTTTTGAATACAAAGGGCTGTCCATGCACACACCGCGTTCAGGACAACGCTGCAACTGGATCGATTTCGACCCTGGCATCGGCTTCACTGTTGTTGTTTTCTTCATCATCGTCTTCATCATCTTCACCTTCATCTTCTTCCTCTAACACTATTTGTTCGAGCACCCGCTTATCGAACAAATCCAAAACAAAGCGGCAGGCTGGTAACCGGAAGTGATGAGTCTCCAGGATTTGCAGGACCTTGTGAAAGATAGTCGGCCTACTGAATGCAGGTACCTTTTTGGATTTAATACTAGTGCATAAATGTTAGTCTACAACTTGACCTCTTGTTCTAGAAGATACTAACAGTTGCAAATCGTTCGCTGCCTTTTTAGCTAGTACTGTATTTCCTAGGTCGGTAGCAAGCTTTAAGATGCGTGCGTTCACCGGATCACTATCAGTAATAGCGACCTTGATTTCGCCCTGCGGGTTCCAGCTAAGTTCACTGGCCGTGGCGGCCCAAGGCGCCATCTACCATCAGTCAGTGGATGGCCATCAGCGAGGGGAGAAAAAAACTCACAGCGAACAGCTTATGGAAATCCAACGGCAGACAGAATCCAAGCGCTTCGCCAGCCTCATTGACAACTCCATCCCACCCATGTTCGAGAAGAATCTCCTGGCCATGCAGACTCCTCGAAATCAATCCCAATACATAGAATGCTGTGCCCCTGAGTGACATGACCTCAGAGTGCTCGGCAATCTGCACAATCCATTTGACGACATCGGAGCTTTCAAGGAACGGGGCTCCAAGTTCCATGGAGCCTACATTTCCAACTGCCCATAAGCAGCCTTTGACCTTGACAATGATCTCAGGATCATCGTGCTCCATGGCAAAATCACGGATATTAGCCGCAAACTCATCGAAGTGCCCTTTTTGTTTGAGCAACTTACACCCCTCCTTTGTCCGTGTGAGTTCTCGGTAG
>Ga0182211_1000110_pt1 | contig 22708 bp, 30 predicted proteins | sample G5R1MG_20_FD_129660 | JGI IMG/M metagenome (GOLD analysis project Ga0182211, IMG submission 129660) | Switchgrass phyllosphere microbial communities from Michigan, USA - G5R2_MAIN_03OCT2016_LD1 MG | ecosystem: Host-associated > Plants > Phyllosphere > Phylloplane/Leaf | place: USA: Michigan... | reverse complement strand
TTTAAAAAAGGCTTAGTAAAATAAAAAAAACCGCACTAGTGACCCCTGCTAGCGCTACCGAATACGAGTACTAGCGACGCTAATCCTATAGACAGATAACCTGCCCACACGCTGTTAAGCGCTCTGATTAGACTTAAGTGGCCTAGCGCACCTGCGTGCGTCATGCATCGTGACTTGACGACGCCATCGCGTCTTTTCTTTCCATCTCGTCGCGTCTCACATGTTGCGCCACTCCCAACATGCGCTGAAACGGCTGGCGCGGGCTCGTCGTGGGCTCGCTTGCACAGCGACCGCGGGACGGAATGTCTCCTGGCTAGCTCCTTCACCACATCTTCTTTCATCGTCACCATTATTTCCCCCCGCGCCGCCATCACCACTATCATCACATACACGTCTTCCCGTGGCTGGGCCACCCTCGCCACTGCAATCAGACCCAGAACCCCCGCCATCACTCGTTACTCTGCGCGAATACCAAGAAGAATGCATTCAAGCCGTGTTGTCCTACCTAGACGCAGGCCACAAGCGTCTGGGCGTGTCTCTTGCTACAGGCTCGGGCAAGACGGTCATCTTCACCCATCTCATCGATCGGATTCCTCCTGCAGGCAATGTATCGCAGACACTGATTCTCGCTCATCGCCGGGAACTCGTTGAGCAGGCCGCGCGGCACTGCGCCCTCGCCTATCCTGACAAACGTATCGACATTGAAATGGGAACAGCCCACGCCTCGGGCGCTGCCGATATAACGATCGCCTCCATCCAGAGCATCACTTCTGGTGACCGACTACAAAAGTACGACCCTTCCAGATACAAGCTGGTCCTGGTGGACGAAGCCCACCACATTGTAAGCCAGACCTACCTCGAAGTCTTGGAGCACTTTGGTCTGAGGCACAAGGCCGACTGGACAACAGCGACGGTTCCTGCGCTGGTGGGGGTGTCAGCCACCCTGTCACGCCTCGATGGAAAGCGGCTTGGTGCTGTCATTGATCACATCGTATATCATCGGTGAGAGACGCGACTTAATTGCACGCCTGCACAGGACTAATCTCAGCAGCGACTATATTGACATGATTGAAGAGAATTGGCTCACGGATGTCGTCTTCACCACGGTCGAGATCAAAGCAGATCTGAACAGCGTGGGTTCGGGCGCGAACGGTGACTTCCAGACCGCTGCCTTGTCCAGAGCCATCAACACCGACGAGACCAATGACCTTGTCATCAATGCATGGTTGAGCAAAGCTAAGGGTCGCACCTCGACGCTAGTCTTCTGTGTTGACCTGAGCCATGTCACGAACCTAACGGCAAAGTTTCGTGAGATTGGTGTGGATGCTCAGTTCGTCACTGGCGACACGCCCACAAGGATACGGAGCGCCAGAGTTGACGCGTTCAAAAACGGCAAGTTCCCCGTACTGCTCAACTGTGGTGTTTTTACCGAAGGCACAGACATTCCAAACATCGACTGCGTTTTGCTTGCGCGCCCCACCAGGTCACGCAACCTGTTAGTCCAAATGATCGGACGTGGTATGCGTCTGCATAAGACCAAAAAGAACTGCCATGTGATCGATATGGTTGCAGCACTCAGTACGGGAGTAGTGTCTACTCCCACACTTTTTGGACTTGATCCTGCAGAGATTGTAGAACGAGCAGACACAAAAAGTATGAAGCAGCTTAAGGATCGGAAGGAAACAGAGAAGCAACGCGAGCAGCATGCTGCCGGGATGAAGCGGAAAATAGTGGCAAGACAACTGCCTGGCAAGATTACCTTTACTGATTACAGCTCGGTTTATGACCTTATCGCGGACAGTTCCGGTGACCAATACATTCGCAAAATCAGTCAGTATGCTTGGGTCGATATTGGGGATGGAAAGTTTGTTCTCACGACCAACAGTGGTAATTACCTGATCCTTGAACCCTCTGAAAAAGCTGAGGGCTGGTACAAGGCAAAGTACTACTGGAGGTTACCGATGGAAAAACTGGTCAAAAGTCCTTTCGGGAAACCACGCATCATTGCCGAAGGCGAGTCGTTCGAACATGTAGTGCATGCAGCAGATACCTACGCATCCGAGGTTTTCGAGCACATGTGGATCTTTAAGCACCAGCCCTGGCGAGCAACTCCTGCGTCGCGGGCTCAAGTGGATTTTGTCAATAAGTTTCGACCCGAGGAAGACCACCTGAGGCCTCGTGATCTCACAAAAGGCAAAGCTGCAGATATGATTACGCGTATTAGACACGGGGCCAAGGGACGCTTCGAAAAGGCGAGTTCAAAGCAGAGGGTTGAAAACCGCACAAAGGAGCGTGCGGACCTGATGCATCGTCGACTGCAAGGTCAAGTTCAGGTTGGGCCAACGGAGCCTCAGGTACGCGATGAAAATCGTTTGGATAGTGTGCGGTGAGACAGTTTTCAGCGGGAATCCTGAACAGCTATGTCGTCTCAAAATGCTCTTGGCCACAATTCGAAGCTTTGGCCTTGGCTGCTGCGTACATTCATTCCTACATTCACAAATGTGCCGGCATGACGCTATTCCCGAACAAGCGCAAAAGATAAGCTCGACGATTGGCTACATCAACAGCCATCCTAATCTTCCGTATCGATGGCACGTGGGTAATGGCCAAGTACGGAAAATAAGCCATTTTCATCGATGGGGGGTTTGGATTATTGGATCCAATACTGAGAAACGGGCATCGGCTGTGGGTCTCTGCAATGTTGGCACTTGGTGATAGTAGCAAACTACGTCGCCGTGCTCCCAGCCCATGACAGCCGGGCGAATTGGAGCGATTACAGCGCACTTCGCTGCTGACATGTGGCATTCCCCTCTCTTCCGATATGAGATCACTTTAGTTTCCTATGGCCGGTATGGCCTGCTCGTGTTGTCTTCGTCGTTTACCTGTCTTGTGAGCCCGATAACTAGCATCGCACCTCTTGAAACGGCTCTTGGGCATCTTAGTCCCGGGCCTTATCTTCGCGTTTCACCGCATGATGAGTGCCACCGCCCAACAGCCTGCGGGAGTACCTCTTCCAACTCCATTAGAGTCTCTATCGCAAGCACACACTACGTCGGCATCAGGCCAACTACCACCATCACCACCCGAGACCGTAAACGGAGATGAGACCAAATCACCCGCCTCGCCTCCTCCTAAGCCAGAATTTCCCCTACTCCCGTCAGCAAATACGCTTCTGCGGGTTTTAGCTATCGACAAGCCGACACCAGATTCACATGTACCACGCGATCCCAGACTGATTCGATTGACTGGCGTTCACCCTTTCAACACAGAGGCACCATTAGGCGATTTGTACAACGAGGGCTTCCTCACCAGTCCTGAGCTCTTTTATGTTCGGAATCACGGTGCGGTACCCGAGGTACTGGATGCGGCATGCCTGGACTGGGAGCTGTCTGTCGAAGGGTAAGCCCATCCGTTCAAATCCTGAGGTATGATTGACGTGTGATGCCTCCATAGCCTTGTGGCCAACGCACACAAAATGAGTCTGCGACAACTGTTGGAAGAGCACGAAAATGTAACGTATCCCATCACTCTGGTCTGTGCAGGTAACAGGCGGAAAGAGCAGAACATTGTCAGGAAGAGCAAGGGCTTCTCTTGGGGTGCGGCTGGTGTATCTACTGCTCTTTTCACAGGTGTTATGATGAGGGATATTATAGAGCGAGCAAAGCCATTGAGGAATGCCAAGTATGTTTGTATGGAGGGTGCTGACAAGCTTGTAAGTATTGCCACGTGTTGACCGTGTCCTCTGCTAATGTCGGAGCCCAATGGATACTACGGCACTTCAGTGAAGTTGAACTGGGTCTTGGATCCTAACCGTGGCATTATGCTAGCACACAAAATGAACGGCGAAATGCTGAGGCCGGACCATGGAAAACCACTCAGAGCCGTGATCCCAGGGCAAATTGGCGGCAGAAGCGTGAAATGGCTTAGGAAACTCATCGTGACTGCTGAGCCGAGCGATAATTGGTATCATATTTATGACAACAGAGTGCTACCGTGAGTTGGTTCATGATCTTCGGTTGTTGCAGGGTTAATACCGGATTAGCACCATGGTCGATCCAGACGAGGCAGCAAAGAACCCGACATGGTGGACAGACGAACGTTATGCGATTTATGACCTCAGCCCCAACTCGGCAATAGCATTCCCAGCGCATGATGAGCGGATCTCGTGGGCATCATGGAAAGAATCTTACAACGTGCGGGGATATGCCTACAGTGGTGGCGGCCGCCGGATCACAAGATGTGAAGTATCACTCGACAAGGGCAAGACGTGGAGACTGGCACATATCGACTATGCAGAAGATCGTTACCGCGCATCCGAGGGCCGGGAGCTATTTGGTGCGCGTCTAGACATGGATTGGCGCGAGACCAGTTTCTGTTGGTGTTTTTGGGAACTCAACGTATCGACTGCTGAATTGAAGAACGCAGGCGACATAGTAGTGCGCGCCATGGACGAGGCGATGTGTGTTCAGCCACGAGACATGTATTGGAATGTACTCGGGATGATGAACAACCCATGGTTTCGGATAGCGATTCACAAGGAAGACGGCACACTTCGCTTCGAGCACCCAACTCAGCCTGCACTGATGCCTGGCGGCTGGATGGAACGCGTCAAAAAGGCCGGAGGCAATCTCACCAACGGACAGTGGGGTGACAAGATTGAAGGCGTGGAGCCCGAACAGACTGCCACCGAGGACGCCCAGGAGATCAAGATGACAAATTACTGTGTTGACAGGGTCATCGAAGTCGACGAGCTCAAGGAGCACGAGGGGGCTAATAACCCTTGGTTCGTGGTCAGTGGTGAGGTTTATGACGGTACTCCTTTCCTCGAAGAACACCCAGGCGGGGCACGAAGCATTCTCAGCGCAGCAGGCCTTGACTCTACCGACGAGTTCATGACAATACGTAAGCCACTCCTTTTCCCTCCCATTCCCTATCTAACACCTCCCCACAGACAGCGAAACCGCAAAGACCATGCTGCCAACTTACCACATCGGCACCCTCTCCCCAACAGCCCTCGCCTCCCTCACCACCTCCGATACCACATTCACTTCCAGCCCCCAAAACCCAAGCGCCTCCTTCCTCTCTCCACACACCTGGTCCAAAGCACTGCTCCACTCCAAAGCTACAGTTTCCCCAGACACCCACATCTTCCGCTTTGCCTTGGCGTACTCCACGCAAACCCTCGGGCTCCCCACAGGCCAACACGTGCTCCTAAAATTACGCGACCCCGTTCGCCGCGCTACGGTCGTGCGCGCCTATACTCCTGTTTCGTGGCCCGACGAGCCCGGCTTCTGCGACGTGCTCGTCAAAGCGTACACAACGGGCCTCATGGCGTCAGCGTTGGACACGCTGCCGCTCGGGCACGCCGTGGAATTCAAGGGTCCTCTGGGGAATTTCCAGTACCGCGGTGCTGGTGTCTGCGCTTTCAAGGGCACGCCGCGGCGCGTGACGGCGTTGAACATGGTTTGTGGCGGCTCGGGCATCACGCCAATTTACCAGGTGGTCAGCGCGGTGCTGCGGAACGAGGCGGATACGACGCAGTGTATGGTTCTGTACGGTAACCGTGGTGAAGACGATATCTTGTTTCGAGAGCAGTTAGTGGCGTTTGAGCGCGAGCATGGCGAGCGATGTCGTGTGGTGCATACGCTGAGTCGAGCGGGGCCGAATTGGAAGGGATTGCGGGGCAGGGTTGGCGAGGAGCTGTTAAGACGGTACTGTGGGGTGGAGGAGGGGAGTATGATGTTGGTTTGTGGGCCTGAGGCCATGGAAAGGAGCGTTGGGAGGGTGTTGAAGGGGATGGGCTGGAGGGATGAGGATGTGATTTTCTTTTGAGCGTCACTTGAAAGATTTCGATTCCATAGCTTCTTTGAGGAAATGGGCATGTTTGTGGTGCCTTTGCCAGGCTCTTTTTTTATTTCCGCGTGGTAGTATAGCGCCAAACGAAAGTATTCAGAGCTGCTGGTTAAGCATGTACCGCCAGATGGCGTTTTCGCGATTCCCAATCACTACCTGTCCTTTTACATCCGTACGGCCGATAGAATTCGATGGAGAGCGCGGTATTTAGAGAACCTCCTGGGCCGTATCAAACACCTTGAGGATGTCATTCTCGAAGATGAGCTGAGCATCTGCGCCGATCTCGAGAAGCAAACGGATAACCTTGTCAGTACCTTCGTCTGTAAATAGACCGAAGTGCTCAAGGATCCTCTATGTACGGTGTTTTGTGGATGTGTGGCGTGGCTACAGCGTTTGGTGGCGTATTGGGATGTGTATCCTCGTAGAATGTCATTTCTGTGATAAGAAGGACGCTATGTAGAAGCAAATTCCGTGGAACCTTTCGAGGGTCGTGTTGGAAGTCGTTGTCGGCAACTCCACCGTGCTTAGAATCAATCAGGCATTCCGGATAGTCTCAATTTTCAGATCAAGCCTGTGCATGCAACTCCACTCATCCAAATACAACTCTTGTACCAGATTGAGGCTACCAAACCACTTTTCACCCAGCCCGGCACCCGGCAGATCTGCATTAAGCTTGATTGCCTTGGAGCCTCCCATCGCTGTACCGTAATTGTCAAAGTGCTTCAGTGAGTCAATCGCCCATACCATCTGCTCATCGTTTGCATAGTGTTCTCGCAGTCTTGCCCGTCTAATTTCCTTGCGCATCTCCATCTCTGCAGCTGCCATCGAGACTGGGTAGTCAGCGGGCATCAGCTTCTCTCCCTTTGCTACCTTCCTATTGTTTTCTCGGATAGTCTTGATGGTATTACGCTGCCACTTCGTTTTCAAGGCCCGCAGTCGCTCGCACTCGCGGAAGAAGAGTTGCAGCATGGGTTTCCACTGCAGCTGTATCTCTCTCTTGTCAAGAACAATGTCCAGTCCGGGAAGTGCAGTGTCGTTGATCAAACCGTCGACGCTAATGATATAATTCGGCATCTCAGGCTTCGACAGTCGGACATTCTCCTCCCATCGCTTCATGACCCTCTCATACTCCTGTTGGGCCTTTTTGCCTTGCCCGCTAGTGCCAACGTCACACTTTGCTCGCTTGTCGCGAAATATCGCTATCTCTTTTCCCGTGCCTTGTCCTACTTTCTTGCCCCTGCCCTTGGCGTTATCGGGCCCGCGCTTTCCCAGTCCAACAAACTGGACGGGGACTTCTGGCCTCTTACTCTTCCCGCCCAGGTTGTATTTTTCGAGCTGAAAATCGATTTGGACGCATGGCAAAAAGTGCTCCGCAAACGCATACTCGGCACATGCGCGGATGAAGGGGGATACGGCGCGACAGGTGAGCCAGAGATGTATGAGGTCGGTGTGGTAGCGGAATATGTTGATCCAAATTTCTGGTGGAAGACTGGCGCACAGAGTGACGCGGATGGGTGTGATAGTGGCATGTTTAGGTCTTTTTGTCGCCATATCGAGCTTGCGATGGGCAAGTTTCGTACATTGTCTTGCTGTGTGGAATTGTTGTTGTAATGCAGTAAGAGACGTTAATTGTCGGATATCGTGGATGAGTCGAGACGGATGACGTAAACGGAATGCATGACTCGCCTGTTGTTGAAATGTACGCTTCAGCTTCTAATGAACCTGTCCAAAGGGCACGCATCAACATAAACGCAAACGATTGGAAATTTGTCTGTCAAGGCTGATAGAAGCTTCAACGCCCTCGGTCTCGAATAGTAAGCGGGCGGCATAGAACAGTGAGCTGACCGTCAGTGGAACTCTTGGCCCGCAATGTCTTCTTTGCTGGAAGATTCAGACGCATATTTTATGATGAGAAACGGTCGTGTAGACCCGTCCGCACGTGAGTAACGGGTACTGGTCTTGAGGTGATCATGAATATATCTCTGAAGTTGCATGGGTTGGAGGGTCTAAGGCGTTGATTGTGGCATACATACTGTGTAGTTGTACTGTGAAGTCCGCCGGTGCTATGGAAAGGCGCTTCACCATATGCCGTTAGACGTTCTTGGCAATTCACCCGATTGTGAACCTCGCGATGATGCAATGTGTCTAGATACCAGGCAACAGGCCAGCAACCTAGAATTCTGGGACGACTCAGTACCCGCCCTTTTTTTTCAATTGTCGCGAGTAGAAGACTTCCAAAAGGAACCGGAGCGCGATGGTTTGTCTGTCTCCCTCTTTGCGCCTGCCCAGCTCACCTACGAATCCAGAACGCCCTCTTCAATTCTGCCTTACGGCAGTCCACCTCGATACGCAAAGACTTGGATCAATTCGCGGACAGCGCAGCGCCATCGCCCCATCTACAGGCCCAGCTCAGCGCATCTCTCACATCGTTCTCGCGCGCCATTGATGAATATGGCAAGCTCGCGAAGCAGGAACCAGTGCAGACGAAGCAAGAGAAGGCCTTTGAGAGACTAAAGAACTTCAGAAGCGAGCTGGAGGAATATCGCGAGAACTTTAAGCGCATAAAGAGCGCAAACGAGGATGTCGTATGTATTTGCCCCGTGGGAGTCAATCGCATGGCTAAAAGGGGGCTTTAGCAAACCACAACAGCGCGGACAGAACTTTTGGGTCGTCGACCCCATAACGCTGCAACACCGGAAAATCCGTATGCGCAACCCAACCTCGCCGCCGCTGCCCAGCATTCTCCCTTTGCTCCTGCCCAACCCTACAGCCCCTCTGCTCCCTACCGACCCAACACCTACTCCGTCGGCGCTCCGCAAAGCGGAAATCACGATCGCGAAGGCCATGTGCTTCGAGAGAATACCTTCTTCAACAAGACGTCTGAACAATTGGATGAGTTTCTAGATCGAGGGAGGGCGGTGTTGGGCGATCTGGGCCAGCAAAGAGACATGCTCAAGGGCACGCAAAGAAGGTTATATACGGTGGCCAACACGCTGGGCATCAGCGGAGACACAATACGCATGGTTGAGCGCAGAGCGAAGCAAGACAAGTGGATTTTCTGGGGCGGTGTTGTTGTGTTTTTCCTTTTTTGCTGGCTGGTCATTCACTATCTCAGGTGACGCGATGGGTTTACGTGCCGGATGCACGTATTAGCGGCAGGTATTGCATCTTCACTTAAGCAAGGCGTAAGGCGCAGACAATCACTGTCATGCCATTCGAGTCCACCAGAAGGAATGCCTCACCCACGGTTGGTATGTGACGGGCTACCGGTACAAGTTGCTTCACCGCTGATACAACGCGGTTGGAATTTGCTAGAAATCACATGGAACAACACCTACCCCTTCATAGCGATCACCACCTTAACAGCAAGTTATTCAGCTTATGGTCGATCCCGTCGAGTTTCCCATTCATCATCTCCTGCTGCCACTGCAGCTGTCCGACCTCATCAACATACGGACTTGGGGCGCGCATCACGGGCGACAAGACGGGCGACGTCCAGGCGGAATTGGCGTACCGAGGACATGCGATCGGGAGCCCATACCTATGCCTGTGTTCCAGTCTCGGGACAGAGCGCGCTCGCGGATAGTGAGGGGGCGCGGCCAGGATCAGGGGCGTACGACCGCGGTGGTAGTGGTGGGGTGCGAGCATGAGCGGCCGCATGGGGTCACGGAAGTTGGCATGTTGCCAGGGCGTGAAGAAGCCGCCGTCGAAGCTGTTGTCTTCGGACAGGAGATTCTGCAGCATCTTGAGGCCGATGCTCCACTCTTGGAGGGAGCGCGGCATTTCCGCCTGCTCAATTTCGCGGCCTCGCTCGGTCACGAGGTTGGCCATCTGCTCGGCGAGCAGCTGGGAGTGCGCGAGCTTCGTGAACGCGCAGATGATGATGAAGGTGTGTCGTCGTTGGTGTAGGTCGGCGTCATTGTTCAGCCCGTCTTCGATCAGGTTCCTGATGCGCAGTTCTGGGGCGAGGTTTCCGCTCCACCGGCTTGGCGATTGCATAGCCTGGAAGACCTCGATGAGCACTCTTCGGATGGTGGATCCGGATATGCAAAGCCTAGGGTGCTCGTCGAGCATTTGGTGGATCTGCTCGGCGATTACATGGCCACTTAATCTGTCGTAATAGAACTGTTGATGTATGCCTGGACACAAAGCTTGGAACGTCTGAAAGTTCACTTTGACGTTGCGGTTCGCGAAGGATATATACATGTTGGAATGCTTGTTAAGGTCTTCTCACGTCCTGGAGGTTCGTTGTTGTTTTGAAAGCTTCAATGAAGGCTCTCACGGATCACTTCTTGGGGACTCTAAATATATTCAGTCTAGCCATGCGAGCCTCCGTTGTATCTAGCGTGATGTAGCGTGATGCTCAGCCCCATATCAGGCATCCTGGCCTCGGATCCGGCTCGCCGTTACACGGGGTTTGTTTGCTGCTTTGCTCGGGTGCTGCAATCTGACGTCTTTGCAGCCACGACGCTTGGGTTGTCGCCTATGGTAAGGTTACATTTTGTTACAACAGAGGGGTCACATTGACTGCCCTCTCCCCGGATAGAATATCCGCCACTCATTCAGCACTTTGTGATCGATAAGGCGGTCTCGTACGCTACTAGCGTTGTGGTCCACAATAGGTACCGGTGGTTTGCAAGCCAGCGCGGATTCAGGCATCAGTATGGGATCTAGGTAAGAGCTAAGATGTCATGGCATCTCATGTCGAGAGTGGAGCCAGGCGTGCTATCAGCCGACCATGTCTACCGACCGGACTCGGAGGTTTGACACTGTGCTACGGATCAGCTGTCAATTCTACATGGAAAGTTGTTATCGCGCGCTGTACAATGTTTGCGTAGTCTTCTGTAATCTCGCCTTCTGGCCGGTAGTCACAGCCGGTGCAAGGCAGATTGCGAGACGGTGTAGATACGAGGTGTGTCAATCACTTTGCGTGAGTGAGCGTTGATAGACTCTCATGTTGAATACCGGAAACGAGCAATGAAAGACAGATAATCGGGCAACAAGCTGTAACCACTTACCTGAATTGCGCCTTAAGAAAGCCATGTGCACAAGGAAGAGGCGAGCTTCGGGCGCATGGTCTGCCATAGCCATCAGTCCAAAAGTGGTTGACTTCTGGCGAGCTGATGGTCCTCGATAAGGATGCACACCCAAAGCGCTCATTTCGCCAGCGCTCATATTACACTACACATGCGAGCATATCTCAGTTCAGTCATCCATGACACGTTTTTGTGCGCCATGTCACCATGCCCTTGCCCTCTGACCGCTCATTTCCCTCAGGCAACGCAACGGCATAGCCCCAGGGGCCAAGTGAGCTTTCAAGAGCCCCAATCGGACAAGATGCATGTCACGTTGATTTCACCAAACACCACATGCGCAGTACCGATGAAGTGCCTGAGCCCTAACCCAAATATACTCGCCTCACTCGCTTCAAGATAAAGCCGTGATCACACCATCGTCAACACAGGTCTGGAATCTCTGTGTGATGCTATATCGTAGCAAGTATGCTTCACTTACTTCTGGAACAAAGACGTGACAATGCACTTCCAGAATGCGAAGCCCTCTGCACAACCAAGATCCTGGGCTTTTCTCACCCTGGGATAGCGCATTACGCCAATTTGGCGGAGTGGAAGGTCATGCCCTCGGGCGTTGGTTGAGGGGGTTCGGAAGACGACGGGCATGACTGTCTGTGTCTTCATTTACTTGCAGTGGCCTCAACGGACGGTTCCTCGTGGTCGCTAGACTGCTGTAAAAATTGATGTAGGCAGCTCCACGATATCTAGACCATTCGTATTCAAAGATCAAAATTCATGTCCAAATAAGCATTACTATTACCACATCCATGCATACTATCATCCCCCGAAGCCTTCACATGAGCCCAAACCCCATGGCCATCACCCCAACCACTCCTGCTAACGGCTTTGCCCCCACCCCTGCGGTTGCAGCAGCAGCAGCAGTACTCGAGGTCACGCCGATAGAACTTCTTGACACCGTGCCAGTTAGCCTAGTCACATCCGCAGTTGTCGTAGGACTACTGCTCCCCCTACTCCCACCTCCGCTCGTCATACTTGCAGCACTGCTCCCACCCGCGCCCCCAATATCCCGCACAATCGTAAACGCGCTGCTTCCCAAGCTCGTTGCCCAGCACCCGAGATAATGAACCCCCGTGCTCGCGCCCACCGTGTTCACAAGCACGGCAGTGTTGCAGTGGCCCTGGTCGCAGAAGAGCGAGGTTGATGGGCTAGCAAAGAGGGTGTCTGCGCTGCAGGATTGCCAGAAGGTGCAGGGAGTGTTTGGGGCGCAGCATTGGGCGAGGGCCGCGGAGGTGGAGAGAGTGGCTGGGTAGTCGCAGGTACGACGGTCGGAGTCTAGAGATGTGTGAGAGTGTGATTGGAGGCCAAGGGGAAATGGAGGTGATGCTGTAGGGAGAGCTGGCAAAGACTCACACTGCCCATTCACAGCGTCGACCCATCCCAGCAAGGCAGGGTCAACATCCTGCCGGCGCACGAGAACAGGAGGTGGGGTTATGCGTGGGTCGGCGGCGGCTGCAGCCGCTGCGATGCATGTCGCGAGTAGGAGCGTGGTCCTCATTGTTGAGATGGAGGGGCTGTGACCAGCGAGCAATCAATGAGGAATGGCGATGATGCAGGAATGCCGGATCAAGCGGAAGATGCTGTTGGTTGTGGCGCATACGCCAATGAAGTCATTAGACGGTATGGAGTGTCGCTAACGAGACTCGCGGGCGAACGAAGGAGGTGGCTGGCTGGGTAGGCATTTGCCTCTTCTATCCAGCAAATGGAAACATTCGCCAACGATTCCCCCCCTGTGAATGTCGTCGCAAGGAATGAATAGACCAGCTGTAGGAGGCGCTTGGCATTGGGCGCACAGGGTGGCTGCTACGTCGTGAAGTCACAGCCAAGACTGCCCGCTACCTGATCCATCGCCCGTTGACACGACTGGACACATCAGCATAGCTCACGCCGTCTTGCTATGGCCATGACAACAATCGCTACTTCAGCCTTCATTCATCGCCATGTCCCCGTTGACTCGGTATGGTGCGCTAGGGCCATCTTGGTAGCGACATGGCAATATCTCCCAACCCACGTCCACCCCGTCTCTCTGATGAATCATCTCTCTGATTGACGACCCCGCCCAGCAACCGTCCCCCCTGCGCATACCTCCATTCTCTCGCACATCCAGGGCAGCATGGCCCCGCGCAAGAAAGCTGTCGCCATGGCAAAGCCCAGCAAAACAGCAAAGCCTAGGCCCAGCAACAACAAAGCATCCATACCCGCACCGCTCTCCCTACTTCCAGCCGCTGTCCCGCCGGCACGCGCCCACCATGCGTCGTACCATCACCCACTTCTGCTGGACAACAAGCCGCAGTGCGACGCGTTGCTGGGCTGGTTCCAGGGCGAAGAGGAGACGCGCAGCATGCCGTGGCGCAAGGCCTGGATTGACCCGCGCGAGTACAATGGCAGACGGGAAGCGCTAGACACGGCTTTAGGGAAGAGAGCGTATGAGGTTTGGGTGAGCGAAGTCAGTGAGTCCATCTCTCACATTGTGTGAAAAGGGTGCATGAGCCATCAAACGCGTAACCACGGTGTCACGTGAGCGGCTGCTTACCGCCAGCGCAGTGCTGCAACAAACTCGGGTGTCGACGGTGATACCGTACTTCAACACGTGGATAGCCAAGTGGCCGACGGTCCAGCACCTGGCTGAGGCAAGCCATGATGACGTCCTCGCGGTGTGGAAGGGCCTTGGCTACTACTCGCGCGCCACACGACTGCACGAAGGAGCCAAGGCTATGATTGCCCAAGCGACCGGCTCGCAATGCCCGCTTCCAAGCAGTGCTGCCGAGCTACAGCAGTTCCCTGGCATTGGCCGGTATACCGCCGGCGCGATATCGAGCATTGCGTTTGGACACGCCGAACCGGTGCTTGACGGCAATGTGGTCAGAGTGCTGAGTCGACAGCTCGGCCTGTACAGGGACGTCAAGGACAAGAAGGCCACAGATGTGCTCTGGGACGTGGCCGACCAGCTCATCAAGTCTGTGTCAGGCTCGAAGCCCAGCCCAACACCAGGACAATGGAACCAAGCCATGATGGAGCTCGGCTCCACAATATGTACGCCACGACCGCACTGCGACGAGTGCCCTATCAAGCCCACCTGCAGGGTGTACAGCGAAGCCCAGGCGCTGGAAAACCAACGCCATGCAGCGACCACCATCCCAGACATCGAAGATGCATGCACGCTCTGCGACCCCCTCGACCCCCAAGACCTCGTAGCCGCCACGCCCGACGCCGCACCTGACCACGAGCGCGGCCTCAAGAAGCGAAAAACAGCACCAAAGCAAACAAACACCCTCTCCCACTACTTCTCCATCAGCACGCCCAACCCGCCCAAACCAGACCTGGAAGCAGAAGGCCCAGCAGACGAAGCAACCACCCCGCGCCCCCAAAAACGAAAACCCCCCCCTTCGCCCCCCTCCCCCGCCCACATCCTCTCCTACTGCGCGCTCTTCCCGCAGAAACCCACCAAGAAGCAGATCCCCTCGCAAGACTGCGCCGTCTGCATGATAGAACTATGCCTCGCCGACGGCACGCGCAAATGGCTCGTCGAGCAGCGCCCCGACAAAGGTATGTCACTCCGCTCTATCCTCTCTCTCTCCCAATTTCCAAGAGAGAAAAAAAAAAGAAAAAAACTAACACCCTCCCTCCTTCTTTTCGAAAAAATTAAGGCCTCCTCGCCTCCCTATGGCAATTCCCAAACCAGCCCTTCGCCGCTAGCTGCGACGCTGGACCTGACGCTGACGCTGCTGCTGCTGCTGCCGCCGCCGCACAGCAGTGTACACGGCGCGTCCTGCGAGCGGGGCTATTGCGCTGCGCGGATGACGCCGCCGACTACGCTGCCGCGCGCACGCAGCGTGTCGCGGCGTATGCGCCGCTGGTGCATGTGTTTTCGCATCTGAGGCTGAGGATGTGGGGGTTTTGGGTGAGGATTTGGGTGGGTGGGGAGGAGGGGGAGGGGGACGATACTATCTCGCTGCGCGACATGGGGGAGTCTCTGGACGCCGAGGACGAGCCGCTGCGGAGGTGGGTGGGTGCGCCGGACATGGGCGATGTAACGTTGTCGACGGGGATGCGGCGGTGCTGGGAGGTGCGGGGGGGAGGAGAGGAGAGAGTAGGTAAATTGGGTTTGGGCTTGGGGTAGAAGAGAAGAGTGCTTTGGGTTGGGTAGAAGAGAAGAGTGCTTTGGGTTGGGTAGAAGGAGCATGTATGCGTGGCCTGGTGGAAACGCGCCCCATGGTCGTCACGGCACACTCGGGCAGGAAGAGCGGGCCATACACTGGACAAGAACGCACGGAATAACCAAAACATCTCCATTGCACAGAATTACCTCCCACCCCCACCAAAACACGCACCCATGCGCATGCACAACCCAACAACACCCACCAAATTATCCTCCCCAGGAAGAAGCCGACGAGGCGCTACGTCCCCCAAGCCTATAGGTACACACGAGATCTACCGTGCTACATGCGGGAATCAAGAGCCAAAGGCAGCATCCACGTGGAGAGAAACCCGTCTCCACGGAACAGCAGCGTGACAAGAAAAACTACCCCAAGAGAAGAAAGTAGCTTTCCCATCCCCATCCCGCGGGGGGAGAAGAAGAAGAAGAAGAAGAAGAAGAAGAAGAAAAACTCCTTCAAAAGGGAGCAAGAAACATTAAAGCAGCGCAAACAGGTTCCCAAAAGACAACGGCACAATGGGGAATGGGGGAGGGGAGGGGGGCAATCAAAAGCAGAGTCGGAATGAGAATGGAGGAGAGGATGAGCGCAACGAGTGTATGTGGTGGCGCCAGCTATACACACATGGACACAGGCAAGGCCCAGCCCAGCCAAGAAACAACGGGGCCGTGCATGGGAATGCATCGTCTCCATCGGTGTTCGCGTCGTTTTTCCCGGGCGGAAGACGAGAGCGAGGAAATCGTGAGATAGGAGCGAATTTTCGGTTCTCGACAAAAGGAAAGGCGTGGAAGGGGGGGGGAGGGAGGGCAAGGGTGGGGGATTAGGAAAATCCAAGCATCGATTACAATACTCAACACACACAGTGGTATCATGCGACCGCGAGGCCAAAAACCCCGCAAAGAATCAAAAAAAAAAAATTAACCCATGATCAAAGGAAAAACGGTACGTCAAGGACGAGCGGGCGTGAAAAATAATAAAGAATAAAAATTAACAGAGTAAGAAATGAACCAAACATGCTGTCCTATTGCCCCAAGCATCGCTATATTTTTTGTTCCTCGTCGCCCACCGCAAGGGTTTGGGATTGCCATGGAGTTAACGCCGGGTCGAAAGAGAGAGATGGGTATCGAAAGTACAGACAGACAGGCGGACTAGGCGGCAAAGATTCTCGCTGCTGCTGCGGCCTCGGGCGGTGTTGGTGGAAGAGGCACGCTGGGGGGTGGGGTAGGCGAGGGCATGGTTGGCGGGGTGGAGGGGAGGCAAATGCTGGGAGGAGGCATGGTGGGTGGAGTGAGCGCAGAGCCGTTGGGCGTGGACACGGTGGGTGGAGTGGGTGGGAGAGGCATGTTGGGGGGTAGGGTGGGCAGGGGCATCGTAGGCGGCGGGGCGGGAGGAGGCAAGCCCAAGCTCGGCATGCTTCGCTTGGGCGTGGTGATGGCCTGCATTTGGTATCGATGTGCGAGTGCTTGTTGCCTCAGCGTCTCGATGCTTGGGACGGACTGCAGAGGACGCGCGGTGGGGGTGAGGGTGTGGGTGCTGGAGGCGCGTTGGCCGGGCACGAACGAGGGCGTCGAGGGAATTGCGCGCACGGGACGGGAGGAAGAGAGAAAGGGAGCAGGATCAGACCGGATTTGGACGGAAGAGGGCCGGCGCAATGGCTGTGGCGATGGCAGGGCGGATGGGGGAATGGTGGGACTGGATGTCGGGGAAGGATGGCCCGCGGCCGAAGGGGATCTGGCCGGCGCCGTCACGGAGCGATTGACGTTGATGCCAAACGGCAGAGGCGCAGGTGCGGTGGTGGGTGCCAGGGACGACTGTCTTCGGGGGACTATCATGGAGCCCTCGGCGTGTTGCGTCTGGGGGCGAACAGGCAGAGGCCGCAGGAATGGCTTGGGGGTGGAGGATAGTCTACGTTGGGCCCGGGCTTCCAGGGCAGCGCCGGAGAGCAACGAGGCTCCTGGAAGGGAGGAGTAGGCGGTGGAAATTCCAAGCGCGGACTGGGACCTGGGCGGAGCGGGCGGCAAAGGAGCGGGTTCACACGGCGGAGGCGAAATGACCTCTCGTCGAGGTGGAATGCCAAAGGTGCGCGCATCCATTCTCACAGGGCTGTCTTCACGCGTAGCCATGGTGGTGGGTGGATCCGGACAGGGCTCCGCTGCATTGCGCGCAGGGGCATTCCGAGATTGGCCATGCATTTTTGCGTGGTCGGAATCCTTTGCAGCGTTGGATGCTTCGTCGGGCGATGATGCAGGGCTGCTGCTATGCAATGAATGCCGTTGATTTCGGGCGGGCGTGTGCATAGCGTGGGGGAAGTTTTCATTGGTGGTGGGCAGCGGCTGCATGGATCTGCGCCGCGACGCGGCGCTGGTGTTATTGGGGTTCATGTGGAATGATTTGAGCGACATGGCGCTGCGCAAAGGCTCGGCCTCGCCATTTCGGGGCGAGGTAGGGGCCGGCGAGGATTCGCGGGACGTGTTGCGCGTGCCGGGGCCGGACGTGGAGGTTGCATTGGACATGAAGGAAAATCGCGACCGGCCGCGAAGGCCGTCCAGCTGCACCTGGTGCTGAGACACGGGCGTGGATGCCAGCGAAGACAACTCTGCGGATTGACGGTGGTGGGCCGCGTTGGCCGTGGGATGGGACTGGTGGGACTGGCCGCTCGTCGAGTCAGCCAGGCTCGCGCCGCTGCGGCGTTGGGAGTCCGAGCGCGGCAGGACAAGGGGCGTCTCCCAGGGGGTAACCTTGCTAATGGTTTCAGGATCACGTTGGACCATGGGACGGTGGCTGATGGTGTCTGCCGAACACTTTCCCGCGGCGTCATCGGTGGATGACGACGAGGCCCGCACGGATTCCGGGTTTGATTTGATGCCGGCCAGGGCGTCAATTTCCTTGCGTATGGCGCTCATCCACGCATCCATCTCCTGCGCGCTTTCCAGGACTAGCAGGAAACTGGTGGCGCCGGTTTTGGGGGCCGGGGTAGCGGCATTCGGCGTGCGTAGCCGCGAGAGCAGCGAGTTTTTGGGCCCGGGTTCGACGGTGGCGTCGTGGTGGGCATGGCTGGAGATTTGCAGGACCCAATGCTTGCCGGGGATCAGATCGCAGGCAAAAGCGGCCGAATCTTTACCAAGCTTGAGGATTTTCTCCGGCGTGCGGTCAAAGGGGCCCTCGCCGGCATACTGCAGCACGTAGCCGGCGGCGACCAAAATGTAGATTTTGTCCACGATTTCGGGCGTTGGCGAGGCAGCGCTGAGCACCGCATTGGAGATGAGTCGCTTGTGGTTCTTGTCGGCCTTGTCGGCCCTTGTTGCGTCTGCGCCATTCTCGGCAATAGTGGAAAGATCGCGCACACTCTCCATGCGCTGCCGCACGGCGTCGACCGGACGCCGTTGGCTTTGTGAGCGCAGGAGGAGTTCGGGAGGAAAGATACAGGCTTGCACAGTGGCATGCTTCAGCGACTGCGGAAAGGCCTGGAACAGCGGCGGCGGCTCCCAGTCTCCGAAGTCGTTATGGGGCGTCATGGGCCGCATCGAGGCGGGACGAAAGAGTTGGCTGGACCGCGCACGGATCGACTGTTGGGAGGGGGGTAATGGGTGTTGACGCAGCGAGGACCTGGGCGCAGCCATCTGGGAAGCCGGTGGGGGTTGTTGTTGTTGTTGATGATGCGGCTGCATGGGCAGGGCAAGGCCGAGCTCGGTGTGGCCCCGCGCCCGTTCGACCTTGGGCCGGGTGAAGAGGGTGAAGATGGACAGTTTGGACGAGGGGGCGCGCTCGCGCGTGGTGGCAGTCGGCGAGAGGGGCGCAGCGGGGAGGGAAGGGTCGGCGTGCAAGGCGGCCTCGCGCAGGTTGGTGGCCGAGCGGGTGAAGCGCCAGCGCGAGGCTGGCGGGGCGTCGTGGGCAACGGTAGACATGGCGGCGGCGGCGGCGGCAGCGTGGGGCGACCGACACAGAGCCGGAGGGCGTGGGTGGTTTATACCAGGTGGTGGGTGGGGGTGGGAGGATGCAGCATGTGGGACGGCGGGCAGGAGTCCGGTGTGGAATGAACGCGCTTGAATGCACGCGACCAGGGTTGGGGTCGATGGAGAAAGCAGGCGGAAGCAGGCTGAAGTCTGTGTGTGAAACAGGTGGTCGAGGTTAGTCTGGACGGACTAGGAGGTCGGGTGGCCGCTAGACCCGCGCGGCCCCTATCCATATGGAGTACTATTAGCATGGATGCGATGATGACATGGGACATGGCGTACCGTATTGCACGTACTTTGTAGCTGCGGTAGGTAACGAGGTGCCCCAGGTCGGCAGCGCGGTAGGGAGTATACGATGCGTGGCGTCTGCCGTGTTTGACAGCAGCAGGGCCCGACGCTGCGCCCCAGCACGGGTCGGACGAGGAATCAGCCGGGCCTCGCCGATCCAGCCATAGAGAGACCGCAGCCCATGCGAGGTGTGGTGCGTGGTGTTGCGGAATGCCGTGCCTGATTCCGCGCGTGCCGTGGTTGGAATTTGGGAGAAATCTCGAGTCGACGCATCACGAGCGAACCTCAAAACATCACGTGTCGGCGTAATTCGAGGACGGCTAAGCATATCCGGCCTGACCTCCCTCACCGGCCGCGTTCGTGGTGGGGTGACGTTATCTAGCAACGAGCACAATGCCCTCGGGCACAATTGCATTGCCGATCAAGGGGTCGTTGGTGTTGAGTGCTTGATGAAGGCCGGTCACGTGATGAGCATGTCACGTGCCTGGGTGACGCCGCCTCGCGCGCCAACATCCTGCATTTCCACCGCAGTGGCGGACTCTACGCCGCCTATGAACGCGCCCCGATGCCACCCGACCTCAACACCCTGCCGCCGTCCCCACACGTCCCTGCCGCCATCCCGTCGCCGCCCTCACTGGCCGCCGCCGCCGTGCTGAACGCCGGCATGCACAGCCACGACGCGCAGCGGTCGTCGTCGGGCAGCGCCAGCATCCGGCGCTCCGCCGAGCACGCGCGCCGGCGCTCCAGCATCCGGCTGCCACTCGCGCTCAACGACTCCACGCTGCCCGCGGCAGGCGAGCTGCACGCGCTCACCAGCCCGCGTCACGAGCGCGCCCCGAGCCTGGGTGAGCTCCACCAGGCACTTGAGTACGAGCAGGAGGGCCAGGTCAATCGCCTGCTCACCATGATCCGCCACCAGCACGACACCACTACCAGTCCCCACGATCACCACCACCACCACCAACAACATCACCTCGATCCGCTGCCCGCCCCAGCCCCCACCACCTCGCCCTCGCGCGACGAAGCCGCCTTCTACCAGGCCGAAACCCAGAACCTGACGCGCGAGAACCAGATGCTCAAGCTGCGCATCCGCGAACTGGGTACTTTGAACCCCCTCTCCTCTCCCTGCTCTCCTCCAAGCAGCTAACGGTAGCCCCATCAAGAACGCCAACTCGCCGCCTCGAATCCGAATCCCACGCCCGCCGAGTAGACGTCCAGTCGAGGAGAAAATAAGAAAAAAAGAAAAAAAAAGAAAAAAAAAATAACCACCACCGCCGCCACTGCCGCCACCACCACCACCACCCTCTTTCCATGTCTCCTTGTCTTGCTTGTCGTTCTATGATATCCCCCACAGCGTGGTCGCAGTAGCTTTCCTGACCGTCATGCCTCTCGGGTGTCTTTGTCCGTCTGTCTGAATGTACGCACCCTTCATGCATAGCAATGGCGTTGTTTTCTCCTTTTTCTTTCCCCTCCCTCTTCATGGAGGCTAGGACGTTTTGGGTGTATCTCTCTCTCTCTCTCTCTCTCTCGCTCACACACACATCATACCATGCCTTTACGGAAGCTGAAGCAGGGTTTTGGTTGTTCCTGGAGGTCGTTACTTCCTCACGGTTTTCCATGTACGTAGTACGCAGTAGGCTACGGGTGGCTAGGCTCACGTGGATACCTATACCCCATCCAAGTATTCACCTCTATTTCACGCTACAACAAGGCGAAACCGGGTCGGGTTCATGAAGGTGAAAAGTTGGTTTTGGCTGCCCCAAGGCCCCCAGCCCAGCCCCGTCTACGTTTTGTCCAGCCCGCCCCTACATACACACCCCGACCCCACGGCCGCGGCAAAGGGTGACGAACCGAGCGAGCACAGGAGGTGGTCGTTACCCGCATGCCTCCCGCAGGACACACCATCACGCCAAACTAAGCCACAACGAATGGTATCACCAACCCAAGCCCAGTCCAAAACACGCCGAGTAGACCCGTCATCACGCCCACGGGCAGAAGGAATGGAACGGGACCTGTAACGTACCTGGGGGTGGGCGCGAAGCAAGGGTGGTGGCATGAGATACAAGAAAAAAAGACAGGGTACCGAGCAAGGTCACTACTCGTCGTCGGCTTCCTCGACGGTGGCGCGGGGGGGTCGTTGGCTCAGGGCGCCTTCGTGTGCGGGCGCCTTGCCCGTGGGCCGCGGGGCAGGGTCGACGGCGACGGGGCCGTGGTCGTGGGTGTGATTGTGGTTGTGGTCGTGCGCGTGGGTGTGGGCGTGGTTGTGGGCTTTGCTTGGCTTGGCGGTACCGTTGGCCTTGGCGGCGAGTTTGGCGGCCTTTTTCTCCTTTTTGGCGGCTTTCTTCTTCTTGATGTCTTCGGCAGTCTGGGAGGGCGTGGGTTAGTCATGGTGGTTTGTCAGCTTGGCGAACGCTAGCGACGTACCTCTTGCCAGGCCCAGACGGGACGGAACGAGTCGAAGAAGCCGACGTCTTCGAAGAGGTTGGGGTAGAGCCAGAAGCCAGGGGGTGCGGCGAAGATGGTGATGATGAAGATGATCAGGCGGACAATGGCCATGGCGAAGAAGAGTCCGATGAGGCCGAGCATGGCCATGCTGAGGTACCACACGCCTTGCCTCAGCATGAGGGGCCAGAGGGGGAAGAGGACAATGGCAATGACCAGGACGAGGGCACCGGCGGCGTACAGCTTTTGCTTCATCTGCAGGCCTTCGTACAGCCAAATGTAGTAGTTGTCGTCGTTGGCCTCTTGGTGCTGCTCAATCTTGACGGTCCACAGGCCCTTGACGCGCTTGGGTTTGGCGTGGTTGTGGCCGTCGTGGGCGTCCTGGTCGACCTTGGTGACACGCAGCGCTAGCAGGGACAGGGGCAGCAGCTTGAAGGTGTTCTCGGCCGAGGCGCGGTCGTGGACTTCGGGGAGAAGCGGGTTCTTTGCGCGGGCCTTTTGGTAGGCGGGGGACTGGAGGGCGCGGATGGCTCGTTTGACTGCAGGGCATGGTTAGTGGGGGCCACGGCCTGCGCGCGCGGCGGGGAGGGCCTACCTCGAAACATGTCTTTTCTCTTTTCATCGTGGATGACGGTACGGGGCTTGAGTTCCTGCGCCCTGAGCCAGTTGGCGACGGCCAGGGCCTCGGGTTTGGGCGGGCCGGGCTGGATTGGCTGTTGCTGTTGCTGCTGCTGCTGCTGGGCCTCTTGCTGGGCCTGCATCTGGGCGGCCATGGCTTGTTGGCGCAGGCGTTGGACGTATTCCTGGATGGAGATGCCGTGCTTTTGGGCCTCGGCGGCCAGCTGTTGCTGGATCTGCTGGATTTGCTCGGGCGTGGGCCGCTCGCCGTTGGGTCCGAGGGGGATCGGGATGGAGATGGCTTCGCCCT
>Ga0182211_1000109_pt1 | contig 22715 bp, 17 predicted proteins | sample G5R1MG_20_FD_129660 | JGI IMG/M metagenome (GOLD analysis project Ga0182211, IMG submission 129660) | Switchgrass phyllosphere microbial communities from Michigan, USA - G5R2_MAIN_03OCT2016_LD1 MG | ecosystem: Host-associated > Plants > Phyllosphere > Phylloplane/Leaf | place: USA: Michigan... | reverse complement strand
CGAGAGCTTCGTCATGTCGCCCTCGAGCGACTTCTCGCGCGTGCTGGCCTCGTACTTCAAGCACACCAACATCTCCTCGTTTGTCCGCCAGCTGAACATGTACGGCTTCCACAAAGGTGCGTCTACAGCGCCCCCCTCCAAGCCCTCTCCGTTGACTCCGGCCCGGCAGTGAGCGACGTCTTCCACACCGGCTCGCCCGACTCGCCCCTGTGGGAGTTCAAGCACGGCAACGGCAATTTCAAGCGCGGCGATCTTGTCGGCCTGCGCGAGATCAAGCGCCGCGCCTCGCGCCATGCCCTCATCCACCGCGACTCTTTCTCCACCCCCAAGCTTCCCGCCGGCCCGCCCGCCGGCCCGCCCGCCGAGCCCACCCCCGACCCCGTCGACGCCCGCCTCGCCAGCCTCGAGCACACCCTCTACGACATGCACGCCCGCATGCAGCGCTCTGAGGACACGTGTGCCTACCTCCATCAAAAGGCCCTGGTTTTGACCGAGGGCATGGTGCGATGTCATCAGTGGAGCCAGGATCTCGCTTCCTACATCATGGCACTGGTACCCGACCCCGATACTTCGATTCACCGTGATGGTAAGTTTCCCCTTTGGGATTGCACCTGCCCAACCTGCTCACGCCCACGGTCAGTGGCCATGATGCAGCGCGAAATCGCCCGCCAATCCGACATGCTGCGAGCATTGGAATCGCCCGAGGAGCCCCCCTCCGCACGTCAGCCCTACTTTATTCAGGGGGACAGCAACAACGGGCCTCCTTTGTCGCCACGGCAAATGCCTCAAGAAAACCCAATTGAGTCGAGAAGGGGATCCTTGGCCAGTATGCCACGCCACACACCCCACAAGCCTGCACTCCCCGCTCACATGGCCATTTCGCCACGACGATATGGTTCCATTGGTGCGGCTAGTAATTATTCGCCTTCTTCTTCCCGGACCCCAGCGCAGCACCATCCACCCCCTCCACCTCCACCACCTGTCCAGCAGCCGGGCCCTGCCAATCCAGTCAACCACCCCGGAAGCAGCTCGTCCCCACCCTACAACCTGTACCGGCGACACACCTCGGCCGATATCCGTATTCATGGTTGGCAACCACAACCGCCCAGTGTGCCAACTCACTCGCCCTACGCATCGGGCCACAACTCAACCCAGTGGCCGTCTTCCCCCCATCGGAACCCCATTGGAGGCGGTGACCAGCAGCTGCGTGACGCGCTGGAATCCTATCAACTCCCCCGTGGACCTAAGCAACAGTCGTCACGACAAGGCACTCCGCCCTCGCACGGTGATTCGGGCCCGTCCTCATTGGGCCCAGACAGTGGCTGGGCACTCCCTGGCGCGCGATATCCTTTCCGAGGCCTGGACACATCCGGACCCCCCACGCGTCGTTCGAGTATGGCCTCGAATGTACACTCGCTGCTCAATCCTGCCGAGACGGCCGAGCGCGATGACGAAGACGAGCCCGAAGATGCTCGCAAGCGAAAGCGTATGCAATAACGAACCATGATACCATTCTCTCTCAATTTGCCCATCAATCACCCTTGGCTTGGATTTTCCTACAAAATTTCCTGCTATCTTCTTTTCTCTCGTTATCGTTGCCCCATGCACATGTATTTACAGCAGTCATTTAGATAGAATCTGCACCCGTTGCGATGCTACCTTTTCTCACTTCCCAACTCTTTCTCTCTTTTTTTTTTCATCCAAACACGCAGCCCAAGCCGCGCCCCGAAATTTTTGCCTTGTCAACTTTGTCATCCTTCTTTCAAGCGATCGATTTATTTCTTACAATCAAGGATTTTTTTTTCGTTTTCATTTCTCCCTCTCCTTCCTTTCTCCATGGCTTGGAACAAGGGTGAATACCTTGTTCCAGGTTCTTATTCGCCGTTTTTGTTGGTAACGATGGATATTGCTCCCTCTTTTCCTCCTTTTTTTCTCTGTTGGTTCTTTGGGATCAGGGCGGGGCGTATTACATTTCATTGCCTTGGCGATGCAAGGACCAGGTTTTTCTGGGATCGTAGCAGTAGGAGTACTTGGTTCGGCCATGTGTTTGTATCAATAGTGCTGTTTGTTGTGAGGCGAGCAAACTCACGACATGCAAGTAAGAAAGAAAGAATGAGAACAACAACAGCATCATCATCACCATGTCTGATTGCCATGTATATTTTTTTTGGTCTTCCCCCGATGGAGGGAAAAATGATGAAGAGAATTTTATCTACACTATTCCACCTCTAGCCCCCCTCAACGCTTATATTACAGAAACTCGATACCTACACCAAAGCTCAATCCCTTTCTGCTCTCCTCTTTGGCCCGCATAACCAGCGGCAGCGAAATGTTAATTTCAAACCGCGCAATTGGGTGCGCATATACGAGGCCCACGCCCGCTGCAGCGCTAGGCAGTTCTGCCGTCAGACTTTGCACCGTCTGGGCGAAGCTGGCAGACACGTCTTGTGCGCTTGCAAAGGAAGAGGGTGAAACTTTTGTACTGGCTTTGCCCTGGCTTGAGCCTTGGCCTTGGAGTGCGAGGAGGCGGCCGCCGTTGATGAACGCCTGTAGACGAAGCGGTGTTTCTTTGCCGACGCGCGGGATCGGTAGGAGCAGGCTTGCGCCGCCAGCGGCATAGACATCGCCGCCTACTGCGTCGGGCCCGTCGTGGGGACCAAGGCCGGCGAGACGAAATCCGCGGATGTTGTTTGGACCGCCGAGCTGGAAGCGGTCGTTGATGCGTGAGGCGCTTGGTGCGTTGCTGCCGGCCGGCGTGAGCGGGTAGAGGAGGCCGCCTCGCAGACCAGCGGTCAGGGTGATGCCTGTGTTGCCAAAGGGCAGGGCGAGCTGAGACTCGGCTTCTGACTTGAAGAAGGCGACATCGCCGCTCAGAGGCCCGTAGCCTGCAAGCTCAGAAATGGTCTTCATGAGGTAACCGCGGGTAGGGAGGAGGGCATCGTCGCGCTTGTCGTTGATCCAGGTATGGGTGATACTCGATTTGAACGAGTCACCTGCATCGCCGCGGATCGTGGGCGAGGCGTTCTCAGCCAGACTGGTGATCTGGCGCCATATACCCGAGTAGCCGAGCTGGTGCTGGTGTCCGGTCTTGGAGCGCCACAGCAGCTTCGAGGTTGCGCCCCTGAGCACCTCCTCGTGGCTTGCCCAGCTCTTGAGCGTTGAGCTCGCGAAGCCATTAAATTGGGCCTTGAAGTCGGGGTTGCTGAGGATGGGACTGTCGAAGGCGAGCGAGTAGGCAGAGCGTGTGCGTGTACCCAGGGAACCGTGGGCGTTAATAGTCTCGGCGCCCCCAAAGACGTTGCGCAGCTCGGCGTGCACATAGGCGTCCGCTTCGGATGCTCCGGCCTCGGTGCCAGTCTTGATGGTGTAGTTGCCGCGCTCGTGAGCGGAGATGTAGACGTCGACATCTGTAGGAGAGGAAGAGGCCACACTCGGGTCGGGCCGGTCGAGGTAGACGGATATGGGGGATTTGAAGATGCCTGGCGCAGGTCAGCGAAGGGGTGCGTGGCGGCCGGAGGGGGGCAAGGCGTGCCGAAGCGGTTCAGCTTGTCCGTGGCCAGGCTGACTTGCTGCAGCGCCTCCTCAAGTGTATACGGCTGGTCGCGGTTGGCGCTCAGGATGGGCTCGACGACGCGCTCCAGGAAGCTCCGCCGCGTGCGGTTGGCGTGCAGGATGCGGACTGACGCGAGGGTAACGGGCAGCGATGTGTTGTCGCTGATCTAGGCTGGGCGTGAGCTCGCTGATCCCACGGCGCTCGGGGCCTCGGCGGCCGGCTCACCAGGTCGGCCAGCCGCTCCTGCGAGCGCTGCTGCTGCGTGTGTAGACGCGCCTGGAGCGCATCGTGCTGCCGCTGCTGCTCCGCTGCGCCGGTCTTGTTCTTCAGCCTTTCGAAGACCTATGTCGCCAATTAGCTCCGCCATGCCCCGTCCCATGCTAGCCGGTTACGGCCGTCAATTCCCCACGTACATCGTCTTCGCTCGGCGACGCCATTGCAGCTGGTGTTGAGGTCGACGGCGGGGCTTGGCGCGGTGCAGAAACCGAGCGTCGCCGTCACGTGCCCGGCAACGTCAAGGCGGCTGGGGATCCGCGCCGGAGCGACCCATGGTTCGGACGGTGGGCCGGCATCGCGCCCCAACTTAGTTGTCCCCTCTGCGCTGGCCTCTTTGGTGAGATAAGAGCAAACTCACCCTCCCCCCACATCGCCCCTTGTCATCGGCTGCCTATACATTACTCGATCTCTCACCTCCATCCTCACTCGGCAGCATGGCCACCCCCGGCGCCACCAAGCGCCTCACCAAGGAATATGCCTCCATCACCAAGTCCCCGCCACCATACATCGTCGCCCACCCCTCCGAGAAAAACATCCTGGAATGGCACTACATCCTCACTGGCCCTCCGGACACACCCTACGACGGCGGCCAGTACTGGGGCACCCTCACCTTCCCACCCGACTACCCTTTTGCACCCCCCGCCATCCGCATGCACACCCCCTCTGGCCGCTTCCAGCCCAGCACGCGCCTCTGCCTCAGCATCTCTGACTTCCACCCCAAGAGCTTCAACCCCGCATGGGAAGTTAGCACCATCCTCACCGGCCTGCTCAGTTTCATGACCAGCGAGGAAATGACTACAGGCTCTGTCCGAGCATCTGAAGCAGAGCGCAAACTATTCGCGCACCGTACACGATGGTGGAATAGCACCGGTGGCGGTTCCCTGCAAGCCACCACCCAGTCTTCCAACACCAAGGGCGTTGGTGGCATCCGGGCTGGCGACGGTGGTGCCAAATTCAGGCTGGAGTGGCCCGACATCGACGCCGAGAACCTCAAGTGGATGAGCGCGAGGAAGATTGATCTTGCCACAGGCATGTCGCGTACACCGCCCGCCTCAGCACAGCCGCCCTGCTCTCCCGAGGTTGCCGGTCTACGGCGACGGCCAGGCACGAGTGCTACGGTCGTGCACGATGCCGCACAGATAGCAAGAGACGCTGGCCAGAGCTGGTTGAGCCGCAACAAGTTCAGATTGGGCTTCGGGCTGGTGATGATGTATATCCTCGTGGCGAGGGTGCTAGGTGATGGCGCCATTCAGTCGGCTTGAACAATAGACAGGCCAGGACTTTGCGCCATCACATTGCCTGAGGGCACAGGCAAGTGTGAACATGATGGCACGGCGTTGGGCGCTCCACATACCCATTGATAGAAAACGCATTTAACCGTCAACATACTCCTGTTTTTGTGTCAGCTGAACCTCTGGTATGTACCGCAATAATACAACCTGAATTCCCAGACTTGACCTCTGTGTCCTCATCGGCCGTCGGTTTTACATTGGGAACAGAAAGTAGCAAGCAAATCACTACCGCCGACTCCCCACTTTCCGACCACAAATGCTTACTATATGGTACACTTTATTCAGTAGAGTAGACGCAAGTACATCACCTGAATGGTCTTATTCTCTATTCTGTCAAAAAGTGGCATTCCGTCAGATATACACAAACGCACACATTCACTCTCTCCTTACCCTCAGCTCCCCGCCAGCAGCGACCCCTCAAACGCCCCTCCTACATCCCGGTTTTTCTTCGCCCTAGACAGCCTCTTGTAATTGGCGCCTCAATGCTGTTTATGCGCCTCCTGCGCCCCTTGACTAGTATTCACAAATTCAGTCGTTAGGGGGACGGAGCTGCCAGCTTTATGCCCGATCAGGCCTAGCTGATGCGCTCCACGAAACGTCACTATTATGGCCCGGGGTGCAGTCACCGGTTGAAACAAGCTACCCCAGTTCCAAACAAGGATATAAATTGCCGGAGTACTTTCATATTTAAGCTATCACCGACGGAAGGACGATTCATACGCCGGACCGCAAAAGAGCCTTGCCCATTGGATAGCACGCATCATCAAGTGATTTTTTTCAAGCCGCACCTGCATAGTGCCATGTTTCATTGCCGAGTCCCGAGATGCAGATCAAACCTGTCCGACTAGCCGCCCTTCAGGGTAGCACAGTAACGAAAATGAAAAGGAACGGAAAGGCTGGATGTAAACTATTCCTTCCCGCGGGCTTTGGAAGGCCATCTGCTTTTAACATTCATCATGGTGGCCACTCAGTTTATCCTCCTACCGCTCATTGGGAGCACAGCGAGCGCTGCCAACTTATGGGCAACGCATTATTCTGGCACAATCAACTACCTAACCTTCACCGACACTCTGTCACTAACACACTCAATGAAGACGGGCAATAAATCCCCCAGCTGGATCACCTACGATGATGTCACCAAAGCGATATACATACCAGGTGAGAGCTACGACGCTTCGGGGAGAAATTTGATTTCTTTTGCTGTCGGGGAGAATGGTGCTTTGACAGCCAGCAAAAAGGGCCTTGCACCACAGAGCGGGGTTGCTACAGCACTTTATGGCGGTCAAAGCGGAAAGGGCTTCATTGTGAACGCTCACTAGTCAGTTCATCTCGATGACTGAAATGGACATTTACTGATTACTCCAAAGCACCTCGTCACGGCTGTCAACCTTCAAATTACCGCTTAATGGTGGGAAGCCACTCCAGACGTTGAAATTCACTATGGCCGAGCCAGGCCCAGAGGCAAATCGCCAGGATGTGCCGCATCCACATCATGTCATCGTGGATCCGACTGGAGATTTCCTTGTTGTGCCAGACCTTGGTGCGGACCTGCTTCGCATCTTCAAGCTGAACAAGTCAACTGGTTCCCTCACCGAGTGCCCCTCCGCCAAGTCTGCCCCAGGAGCGGGTCCCAGGCATGGCGTGTTCCGGACGTCAGCATCTTCGCAGCATAAGCGAGCCGCTGCAGCTACCTCTTTCTATCTAGCAAACGAGCTTGCTAACGCCGTGTCAAGATGGAGTGTATCGTATCCTTCCGGAGGATGCTTGACATTGGAATGGCAGCAGACGCTGACACCCTACCAAGGCAACAGCACTGCGCCATCTGGAACCGGTGTCGGAGAGATTAGACTCAAGGATAACTTCCTGTACATGTCCAATCGTAATGACACAAAGTTCTCGCCAAATGATTCCATAACCCAGTACACCATCGCGGCTGATGAAAGCCTCACCTGGACAGACAATACATCCTCCTATGGCATATATCCTCGTACCTTTGATATCAACAAATCTGGGGACTACGTTGCTATCGGCGACCAGGCAACCGCAAATGTAGCCATTGTCGCAAGAGACCCAAAAACAGGAAAGTTGGGCAAGCGTGTGGCCGATCTACGAATCGGTGCGGTGGGGACTCCAGGGAGTGAGGAAGGAATCAGTTCCGTCCTATGGGCCGAATAGAGAGTATCTAGGGTTGGGTATTCGTCTGGTGAAGCTGGAAGGTCTGAATGTGTTGTTGGGCAGAGGCTCATGATAGGAACATAGAGTTAAAACCTGTCTTTATGAGTCTGTGCACGGTCAGTAGAAGCGATGTTTTTCCCTGGGATAGCCCAGTGTTTTCCGTGAAGGAAAACTTGATTGAAAATTATAGCTACAAAAAGTCATAGTTTCATGTTCTTGGGCGTTGTGAGGAGAGACTTTATCAAGGTATGTGACGACCAGAGGCATGGTCGTGATGGTATAGGGACCGAGGAACATCGTTGTCAAGGACTAGATATATTTAAAAACTTATGAACTCACTGCTCCCATCTTGTTTCTCCTTCAGGTGCCCGCCGGTCATTATCTGCGTGCTGCAAAATCACTAGCAATCTCAACTAGAAGCTTTATACAGCAGTGCAGTTAGACCAGTACTGGTTTCCAAACTGGACGCGGAGTCTGCTTGTATCTTAACTCTAACGCTAAGTAACTCGCTTCAATTATCGTTTCTGGTGAGTAACATAACATAGTTGGTATCCAATTAGCCGTGAGTTGTCGTCAGTATGGCGGCTTTGCTGTCCGGCATGTCAGGACTAGACCAGTAGTTACTTACGTACATCTATCTATTAAATCAAAGGCAGAGAAGCTCGCTTCCATACCCAGAAAGTTTATCGCTGACACCACCACACTAAACAAAATCCTTCACGGACGGTTCTGAAATTGGCGACGGCGCCCTACTCGAAGAAACAGGCACCAAAATGATGGATTTTTATGCTCGATTGATTGTTTGAAGGGGCCTCGACGGGATAAATAGCTTCATTCGCAATGAGAAATCTTTTCCAATTAATTAGGTACCGACGCCCAAGCAACATCCACCCAACAACCTGTCTCTTCAATCTTGATGTAGAAATCCGTTCTTTATAAACGAGAGTAGTATTAGATAGAAGTATGCGTGGCTCAAAAATGATTGCAAAAGTTGTGCAGATTGCACTGGTTACTAGTAACGCACTACTCGCTTGACACATCGCATCAATGTCTGGACCCTCAGGAGGATCCATCTTCACTTGTAGTCTTTTCTTCTCGTCACTAAGTTCCAGAAAACTTGATCTGGCTGCCCAAAGCTCCTGCTGATAATGCTCGTGTAGCCTAGCTTCAAGTGCAATGGCCTAAACGGATGGTCGAAATACGCTGGTTGTATTCATCTTTCATCTTGAAAGCTGGTCGTTCACATTCATTGTTTCACACCTCAGCTCACTACCCATCGCCTGGTCACGGCACAGTCGTATATTTACGAGGCTTTCTTCATGCTTGACAAACCTGAACACATACTCTCTCCGCTTTCACCTCGCACCACTTTAACATGACCGTAATGTCGCTCAGCCCAGAATCTAAAAGAATGGAAATCGATCACGATAGCTCTCAATCCGCCAAAAGCAAGTCCAGTCAGATCTTGTACACCGACGACTTTGCAACTCTCCCTGCCAACGGCCCTGTTAGCCATGCCCACATCATCGCTCTCAGCCCGAACCTCATTTGTCTCACACACGACGGCGGCACTGCTAGACTCCAGGATGTAGTCGTCACCACGCTGTTCAACCACTCCTCGGCCACGCTCCAATCATTCCTGTGTCCGACAGTAAACACATTCAAAGCCATTTTCGGCAAGCAAGACATACAGCTTGTAATATGGCGCAAGGGTCTCGAAGTCTTTGTACGTTTCCCATCCCCCCATGCCCTCCCGGCCCACCAGTCCGATCACTTGCTCATCCCGACGCACAGATTGGAACCTTTGAGCACCACGCATCGATGAAAGCCTACCGCTTCGAGCTGGTCGCTGGCTTCCTCATCGGCTACGACGGCGCGTGGCGCCTCAAAGTCACCGCCTCCAACGCGTACGCCAATGCCAAATGGCCCGAAGTCTGGGCTGGCAAGTTCTTCGAGATCGGCGGCGTGGCGAAAATGTCGGTCGAGGTGGCAGAGGCGGACATGGCTGGTAGGGCATCACAGTTGGCTGGTACTATTATCCAGGCCAAGTACTGGACGCTGAAGCATGATATCAGGTTTACTTGAAGCGTGATGTGGGCCGTCAGCCGCGGGCTGTTGAGAGGGCGTGGCTGGAGGAACGTGGTTTAGGACAGATACCGATAGGAAAGCAGGTTGAGCCGTGGAGGGCAATACTTGGTCTTATCAGACGATAAACCCTACGAGGGAGTTCCCTGGCGTTCAATCTCACATAGCTACACTACTGTCCATCTCGCGTAGCCACGAGTAAATACACTTTGCATCCTTGCGTAATTGCCCCGTACTCCACCCAGTGCTGTTAAATGGAAACCGAGCCCCCAGCACGACTAGCTAGGCTAGAAAAGAGAAGCTGATTAGATGCAGAGACGTTATTTAATGCCCAGGTATGAGAAAAATATGGTTTAGAATGACTGGAAATGGCTACCCCTAGATGAATGAGATGTGTATGACGGGCCATGAAATACTGCATTCAAGACCATCCAGCAAAAGATTATAGGCTCTTTTAGAACGCCACATCCACGGCCTTCCCTAGGATATGTCTCAGAGTGCTCCCCCACAAACGCCGACGCTGATGAGTGGACAAACAAGGCACTTTCAGGAGCCAGCTACTCCAAACACGGCTCCAAAGATGTTGCACATCTCCTTATTCTTCGGCATCTGCTTCAGCGTCGGCCTTCTGAGCCTCAGTGATGCCTTCAGCCCTCTTCCTGAACACTTCCCTCCTCTCTGCCTCATTGCCCGGAACCTTGCCCGCCGCCTCGATGACATCAACCTTCTGCTGCTCCTCGGTGAGGTTGGGCCTGCCCGGCCTCCTCGGCCTGATACTCGTCCTCTGGATGATGGGGTAGAAATATGCCGCCTTTTGCATACTCGTATTGCGTAGCCGCTCACTCTCGTGCTTCTCTGGGTCGTGCAGAGCAAGCGCAACGACGTCGCCATAGGTATCGTGGGGATCACCGACTTGCTGTGACGTCTCGTACGTGCGCACATTTTCGTACTTGAAGCATTTGCGGGGCTGGCCTTCGTCGTCCTCGGCGATATCGAAATCGATGTCGGCGTCCTCCGGATCGTGTGTTGTGAAGTTGCGCTTAATGCCTGGTACCTTCTCTCTGCTGGAGGGGAGGAAGTATTCAAATTGGTATCTTGGAATGGGTGTGGGTACTGTGGGATCATTCTTGTGCTGTTCGTAGCTCTGTAGGAAGATCTCTTGATCTTCGATGGTTTGACCGGCTGGGCGAACGATTGCGACATCAAGACGCGGGTCGTAGGAGCGGTCACTTGGGTTGTTGACGGGGGGCGCCTGAAATTTGAAGACCATGTATGAGCCGGTGTCCGGTGTGGCGTCCCAATCGGGGAGGAGTGGGTACGAGTCGAGGAGCTTCAAGTTGGGGTTTTTTGGGTGTTTGGGCTTGTTCCATGCCAATCGCTCTTCGGGAGTCGAATCTGCCGCTCGCATGTTCTCTGAACTGTCTTGTCCGTTGTATGCGTTTGCTGGGTAGGCAATGTTGAAACCCTTTAGAATGTGCCGAGCGATATTCGTCGGGTCGTCCAAACTCGTCTCCGCTGTTTTTCGTTTCCTGCGCAGGCGCATTGTGTTTGAAGAGTTGCTTGATTCAAATTTGGATCCACCAGTCGTGCTCGACGTGACGTATTCTGTTCGGCGCAGGAATGTAATACCTGTCGCATTGGTGTTGGATTTACCAAGAGCATTGGGTGGCCGCATAAGCGCCCTGTCAGCCGCGCTCAACGGTGGAGGGTATGTCATTGATTGTATAGCTGGGAAGCGCGTCAGTTGGTGGGCGAACCGCGTGCGATCATGCTCTCTTACCAGACTCGTCCCCATCGAAGACTTTAGGGATGCCCACGAGATCAATGGGCATTCCTAGCTCAGCATCCGCCTCAATATTTAGCGGCTGCTCTCGTGCCAGACGTGATGCGAAGCCAGCAGATGTGTACTGTCCGCTTGAAAGCCCGGTGTTGGGGATGTCGAGCAGCTTGGGCGGACATGGCGGCGGAGGGAGCGTGTTAGAGTATCTGACTCTTGCAATGTAATCCTGGTGCACGTGCGGTCGCGCCGAGGAGCTCATTGTATCGATTCTGAGGCGAGAGACGCGTGGGTTGGAGAGTGTGTGCTCTTGGATGTGCTCACAGAAAGTTGAGGGAGAGCTCGACATGAGCCGTCGCGCCGGAAAATTGATTCACCGTTGGCCGCGCGCCAAGCAATGCCTCGGGTCAGGTCTCGTCGAATTGTGGCGCGCGCTGACTGCTTCAGGGCCTGAGCCGTTCAATTCGCAGCGTATGCATACAATTCCCTGATTTTGGAAGTGAAGCCTGATAAGAGAATGATGCTGCTTTCCAAATGATAATGATTAATGTGTCAAATATTAGGTATTGATATTCGATGAGGATCCCACTAGTTACACAATCACCTCTGCCTCCCATTACCCTTCTAAATTGCAGCCGAAAGGTGAAGCCACCGTTGCACCCACACCCAAACGCCGCATCCGATGTGACATTCAAAGCCTAAGCTGAGACGTAGATTGGTCTACCGTGACTAAAACCATCCGAAACCAGCTCTCATACGTTGGCGTCAACATGCTGATCACACCTAAACAAATTCTCATTTACTGTGCCTTCTTGAGCTTGGCAAGCTTTCGCTCTCTCCTTTGCTTGGCAGCCTCAGCACCAGCCTCGGTGTCTAGGACAAAGTCCCACCATCTGAAGCTACTGGCGTAGTTACCAATGAACTTCTCGTGGTGCACGTCGTGGTGCTCGGCACCGGCCCAGAAGGGCAGGAAGTGGTGTAGACTCCAGGGGAATTCGTAACCGCTGTGTGCATCGATGGCCTGGAAAAGACGGAGGACGATCCAAACGTACATTGTTAGGATGTGGAGATCTTTGGTAATGGCACACCAGAGGATTGGAACGCCGACAGATCCGAAACCGAGGACCATAACTTCGATAGGCGACGCGTATTCGGCGGCTAAGCCAAAGGGAGCGGAGTATTGATGGTGAATCTTGTGGATGTTCTTGTAAAGGAAGGAGCTTGCGTGCATCAGGCGATGCGCCCAGTAATGCCATGTATCCTCGAGGACGAAAAAAATGGCAATCTGGTAGGCCATGGTGATGGGGCTAGGGAAGGGAACGGAAGTGGCGAGACCAAAGTACTGGCACATGGGATGGAAGAGCCAGATTTGAGGAAGTTCGACAGTAAAGTGGGAGAGGAGGACGAGGGCGGCGCATTGTGTCTGTTCCCAGGCCGTGGGGATCTTGTGCTACAAGCCATCAGGATCTCGGGGTGGTACCAGGTGGGTTGCAGCAAACCTACCTGTTGAATCTTGTACCGTCTGAAGTAGGGAATGCAGTCGATGATGATCCAGGGCAGCGAACGGCCGAAGTAGAGGGCCTCGTGGATGACAAAAGACATGATGCCTGTCGCCAGCACATCGTTGCCCATCCATGAGTACCAGGCCAGCCACATCTTCTCTAGGTAGTTGAGCTGGACATTGTACCTGGAGATCTCCTCGAAAGAGCCCCAGTAGGTGTCCTGCGCCATGGGCGTTAGAACCGAGGTTGCGTTCCTGTGGCGTGTGTCAGCACCACGGGCTGGTTACGGTTGGCATTGGAGCAGTACATGGTGTCTGTGCGCGACAAGAAAGGAGCGATAGGTGCAAGTCGCAGTCGAGGCGTATCGAGACAAAGAACGGACTGCGGAGGGTGGTGGCCGTGGCGGGAGGAGGGTTGAAGAAGGTGCAAAGGAGGCGGATTAAATTGCAGATGGGCCCTGATCTGCACTCGCACCACTCTCGCCTCCCTGTAGCCTGACCTGTACATAGTAGGTACAAGCTCTCAATCGCGGCTAGCCTAGCGCGGGTGGCCAGCCGCCCAATTAGGCCTCCTGTCGTCTGACCGCCTTGGCCATAGTGGTCAGATTTCTTCGGCTGCGGCTTCGACGTTTCCGGATCGTCGAGCCAGCCTGAAGCGCCCACTGCCTACTACTATGTACATATGTACATAGTACTATGTATGTGCTTGGTATCTTCGTCTAGGCCGATTGTATGTAGTCATTATGGAATTTAAGAGCTGCTATGCAATGCATGCCCTGTCGCGCGTTTGGGTAAGCCGGTGAGGCACGTGACTTTGCATCCCGTGCTTGGCTCTCGCCACCCGCTTAGGTAAGCCAGCACGTGTTGTTGCACCCGACACGCGCCCTGCCTTCAGCCCTGAACTCAGTCCAAACGGTATTTGGAGTATACCTAGCGTGTTATACTGGGTAGCTATCAACAAAACAATCTCTTCTCATCACCGAGCTAGACTACCTAGGTAGGAAAAATGGAGTCTGCGTAGGCGCGGTGCGCGGAAGCTACCCGCGGCCTATGCAGGACTAGCGCGCCTGGTGATATCATCCTGGCAATTGTCTGTTTCGTGTGAAGCCATTGACCAGATCCAACAGTCTTTCGTCTGTGTCTCTAGCATCGCCTCCTCTTTCTCCTACGCTCCGTCGCCCTGTTCTTGCTTCCATAATTCGATGGTTCAGTAGGAGAGCATCGAAATGTGCCCTTTGCCGGAAGATGCTGTGACACCAGCCGTGCTGCCTGCGATAACCGCCACCGATGTCGAGCCTGTAAGCGACATTACTGTGACAGAAACCACCCTGAAGGATGAGACTGGAGAGGAGCCTCCGCCAGAGGTGGATGAGGAGACACGACTTCAATTTCTGACCACGGGTGCTCGAGCACAGGATGATCTGGAGCGCGACATCGGTCGCCAGGCAGATCAGCTGCTCACAGAACAAGCCGACGCTCGGGACAAAAAACGAATAGAGAAGGCTGAAGCAGAGGCGAAGCGGGCAGAGGCAGCGATCCAGAAGCTGCGTAACCGTCTGGCTATGCCTACACTATCAACCCAAAAGCTGAAAATCAGGGCTGAGATCGAGGGGTATCAACAAAAGATTGAAGATCTGGATGTAGAGATGGACTCGATACAAAAGCGCATAAATGACCGGCACAAGGTGCCAGGAGAAACAGATGCATCCAAGGATGGTACCAACGGGCCCCTACCCAATGAGAGCCGCCGCGAGTTTCTCATACGGACCGGCAAAATTACACCCTTTTCGAAGCTTGCACAGAGCAAGCCTGGATTAGGCACATTAGGTGATGTCATTCTGGACGCGGAAGTAGAGGACATGGTAGACGAGGCAGAAAAGGGCCCTACGTCACATCGCAACCTGATGAAGCCCGGCTTTGAAGACGCCGAGTCCAATTCGGATGCTACAAGCCCGGAAATCTCCAAGCGTCCAAGGAAACGGCGGAAAATCTCCCTCAATAGTGATGCAACTAGGTCTTGCGAATCGAGTCCGACAAGGGAGGCCGACGATGATTACCATGATTCCGATGATGCCTTTGAGCCTGGATTAACTGATCGTCAGCTTGCAGCAATGGACGATTCGGAGGAGCTATCTGAAGATACTACTCAGGATGATTCGTGTGCAGAGCAAACCACCCGTCGCAAGCACAAATCCCGTGGTAGAAAGACAAAGCCTGTACCCGAGGAAAATGCTCCCTCAGAGGACATGGCGGGTGTAGACGATGGCAATGAGCGATTGTTCCGAAAGCGTGTAGAGATGTGGTCCAAGAGTCGTGCAGCGGCGAGGAAGAAGGCCAGGGAGAAGACGGGCGACGTCACTGTTCGCGAGGAACGAGTAGAGGAAGAGGACGACGAGGCCTATCTGCCACATCCTACTGAGGCTGACACAGTACTTGAAGGCGGGTTTCGAATACCGGGAGACATATACCCGGCGTTATTCGACTATCAGAAGACGGGTGTGCAATGGCTTTGGGAGCTGTATTCGCAGAATGTTGGCGGTATCATCGGCGACGAGATGGGCCTGGGAAAGACTATCCAGGCTATCTCGTTTGTCGCTGGCCTTCATTACTCAAAGCTACTCACCAAGCCTGTCATTGTGGTGTGTCCAGCAACGGTTATGAAACAATGGGTGAACGAGTTCCATCGCTGGTGGCCGGCTTTGCGTGTCTCGATCCTCCACACCTCCGGCAGTGGTATGCTAGACACACGGAGGGAGGACCGCATGGAGAGGGAATTAGAACTCCGAAGTTACGGCGATTATGATACAACGTTAACTGGTGCAGGCAAAGCCGCTAAGAAGGTACTGGAGAAGGTGAAGCGCGATGGCCATGTGCTTGTCACCACATACTCTGGGCTTCAGACGTACTCCGAATTCTTGATACCCACTGAGTGGGAGTGTGCCATTTTGGATGAAGGCCATAAGATTCGAAACCCCAACACAGCCATCACGATCCATTGCAAAGAGCTGCGAACACCAAACCGTATCATTCTCTCCGGGACCCCCATGCAGAATAATTTGACGGAGCTATGGTCGCTCTTCGATTTCGTCTTTCCGATGCGTCTGGGGACCCTAGTCAACTTTCGAAATCAATTTGAATTCCCAATCAAGCGTGGTGGTTATGCAAACGCGTCGAATTTAGAGTTTGAGACAGCTGTTCGATGCGCTGAGACGCTCAAGGATGCAGTCAGCCCATATCTACTTCAGCGTTTCAAGATTGACGTAGCAACTGATTTGCCTCAGAAGAAGGAGCAGGTTCTGTTCTGCAAGTTGACGCGTCCACAGCGTGTGGCATACGAAGGATTCCTTGCATCAAACGACATGAAATCAATATCGGAGGGTAAACGAAACATGCTCTTTGGAGTGGACTATTTGCGAAAAGTGTGTAACCATCCGGATCTCACAGAGCATAAGATCCTATCTAAGAAACAAGATTATGACTATGGATCCCCCAACAGGTCAGGGAAGATGCAAGTTGTCAAGGAACTTCTATCGTTGTGGCGCAAAGGTGGACACAAAACGCTACTGTTTGCTCAACACCGAATTATGCTCGATATACTGCAGAAGTTCATAAGTCAGCTGCCAGACATTAACTGGCGTCGAATGGACGGTGAAACACCCATCAAGGAGCGACAAAATTTAGTGGACGAGTTCAACAACGATCCGAGTCTGCATGTATTTCTCTTGACCACGAAAGTGGGAGGCCTGGGCGTCAACCTCACCGGTGCCAATCGTGTTATCATCTATGATCCTGATTGGAATCCCTCTACGGATATACAAGCGCGAGAGCGTTCATGGCGACTTGGACAAAAGCGCGAGGTCGAAATATATCGTCTCATGTCTGCTGGCACCATTGAGGAAAAGATTTATCACCGTCAAATTTTCAAGCAGTTTCTCACAAATAAGGTGTTGAAAGATCCAAAACAGCGACAAACGTTTCAAATGAGCGATCTTCATGACCTGTTCACCCTAGGCGATAACACCGAGGGTGAAACCGAGACAAGTACTCTATTTCGTGGGTCTGAAGTCAAATTCGAAGAGGGCACCAAGACCATAACAGAAGATGCTACTCGTAACTCAGATATAGCTGCCGTGACAGGTATAGCCAGAGCTGAAGCTTTCCATGAGGCTATGCCTGAGACTGAACAAGCAACCGCCACTCATGATGAAGCCGGCGCTACGAGCAATGAAGCACCTCCTACAGACACCCGCCTCATGTCGACAATCTTTGCAAGGACTGGTGTTCATTCTGTCCTGGAGCACGACGCGATTATCAATTCCACTGTCAGTGGTCGCAAACGCAAAGTCAAAGCCGACCCAGCCTTTATCCAGCGTGAAGCGAAGCGCCAAGCAGCACTCGCGGCTGAGCAGCTCAAGAAGAGCATGGAACAGGCACGGCAAGTTCCCGCGGGCGTACCAACTTGGACTGGCCAGTTTGGTGAAGCAGGTCGCCCCGAAGCCTCCAGAGGATTCTCTCGAGGTAGAGGCGGTCGAGGCGGTGCCCGTGGCGGCGCTCGTGGCGGCGCTCCATCCTCAATATCGATTCTCTCCAACCTCGCAGCTCGACAAGGCCGTCCCCTCCCTGTTCCAGACACAATAAGCGCCACGCCTGCCTCCACATCACGAAGCCCGACGCCTTCAGCAACAACACCGCAATCGTTTCGCGGGAAACGCATGCTGGAAATGATCCGCGACTTCATGATGACCCATGGGGGCGTGGTACCGAGTCGTATGCTTGTCGACCACTTTGACCACTATTGTCGGGCCCAGCCAGGCAGGAACGAAGAGTTCAAGGAGATGCTCAAGCTGATTGCGACGCTGGAGAAGAGTGGGAGTGCGCAGAGGGGTAGGTGGATATTGAAGGATGAGTGGCGGGCTCCGAGGGGTGGTAGAGCTTGATTCGGGGATATGGAGTACGGGGTTTCAAAATTTTTGCAAACGAATCGAGGATATTTGGGTTGATAAAAGGGGAAGAGGGGTGTAGGTGCATCATCATGGCGTCGATAAAGGGGTGGGGAGGATGTTATTGCATATTTAGCGAGACCTTTGAGGCGCATACCTAGACTGGCTGGGAGAAGTTATATTGTGACTCAAAGCCATGGTTTCAAAAGGGTCATCTGTCTTGTTTTTTTTTTTTGAGTTATTCTATAAACATTGGGCTGACTAGCTCATGATGGGTGGTAGGTATTCCTCTGTTCCACTACGTACCACAATTTAAATTACACCATGTTCAAAATTCGTTACCCCGCTGCGCTCCCCGGTTGATCTGCAGAAATCAGTATTGGTAAATTTAGCACATGGGCCCACCAGTCGTTTCCATCAAGTCCGCCATAGTCACAGGTGGGATCCCAGATCAATGGGCGTGCTGAGAAGGGAGCGCGTTGAGGAATGTGCCAGTACCGGAAATACCGTTATAGCTGATCCGTGTCTGTCGATCGAGTTCTTGCCATATCCACACCAGACGCGGTCGATGAAGCCATGGTGTGAGTAGAATAGAAGGTGACCAGGCGATGTGAAAAGATGGACTCCGCCTATCCCTGAGTTGCATGTGATTGATATTTGACGTGCAACTAGTGAACAGGACAGTCGTACCACCGCCACGTACACATATGCTACAGGAGCCTGGTATACCTTGCATAGTCATTTGAAAGCTCTCTATCGTTAATTTTCAATATCAAGCTGACTGCCGCAGTTGATTGGAATGGGGTTTGTGAGATCACGGTGGAGACATCTGGGATTGTACGATAGTCCATTACCGATTGATATGATAGTCCTGTCGGTCGTTTCTAACGCTACTGGTCCCAAATTAAGAAGTATGCTTCTGGCTAATAAATTCATGTCAACGTTGTAACTACTTGTCAGACGATGATCCCCATTTGTAACCCTACAGACAGGTGCTCATGGCTCGCATGCGTACGAATAATCAAGTGCGTGTGTACGAGAGCTAGTATAATGAGGCTTGCAGCCGGTATAATGCCAGGCTCGACCAGACAGCTTTCAACTGTAACACACTTCATTGGATTCGAACAAAAACACGGTGGAGAAGTATAGTTTTGTTCACTGTAGCGACGAATCTGAAAACCTGAAGGAGTAGCGACGCAAAGAGATCTATCTGAGCGGAGAATACAAAGCAAGCAGAACATACCGCCAGTGAAAACAAGGTGGCCTACATTCTGAAAGGAAACTATATACTGTTTGTTCACCAAGTTGTCACATATGACTGCAAACAGAAATCATTGTCATGACAGATGACCATCTTGATTCTCCTGAATCAGGAACCAGCTTCATGGCCAACTACGGGCGCTCGAGCGATTGACTCCGGGACTCGCGCGGCCTCACCGTCTGGACCGTCGTCGAATGCAACGTCGGCATCGTCGCGGGCAACCTGCCCTGCCTCAGGTTCTTGTTCCGCGCTCTGCTTGGCTCCGCGTATGCCCGCGGTTCGGGTTGCTATCGCCGAAGCGAAGCAGGTGGTGGGCGGGGCACACGTGCGTACTACCATTGGTGCGAATGCATGTGTCGGTACGGACAAGGTGGTTGCGCCGCCGAGCGAAGCGCACAGCCGCCATGGTCTGGGACGCATTGCTGTCACGACCAAGGTGCATGTCACGGCATCGCATGGTGTCCAAGAGGGGCACGTAGACGGCTCGATGCAGCATCGGCTTGAAGCGAGACAGATGGTCTGAGGGTTACCGGGAAATGAGCGCGTGGGATGCTGAAACACTGGTTGAATACCTCGACAGGAATTCCTCGCCAACAAGTTAAATTGCATGGTCTTGGGGAATGCACAGCAGCATATTTGAGCCAAGAAGGGCTGTACTATGTAGGCACATACATAGTAGGAACGGCGAGAAATTATGTATTGTGATGTAGCACCATGTTGCATCATCATCATCATGATAAGAATATATGTTCAGCCAGATTCCAACCCCAAGATTACCAGGTCTATGTAATCAAACCCAATCAAGTCATGGCTCTGTGCCCACACCCCTCTAGAAAATTACTATTGCGCAATGTGTCCTCGATGCAAAGATATCTTTCCCATAGATCAAACGCCGTAAACACCAGGCGATAGATTGACTGAAAAATGATTGTGAGCGCTCCGTGCTGTACGTGGCACTAAATTCAAGAGCGCCGTCCCGTTTTGAAAGTAAGCAAGGAGTGATATGTATAAACAGATGTGAAGCGTAAGGAATGCCGTTATCGTAACCGATGCAGTACCCTGCGAAGATGCAATGCTGTATGTATGAGCCGAGTGGTCGGCCATGGATTACCACAGACCAAAGGCGTAGGTAAAGTAGAGAAGTGAGCCGATGGTGGTCCCGGTTGTCATGAAGAGGGCTTTGAGCGTCATCTTCTCGAATTGGGATAGCGCACCGTTGCAGTTGGCGCATGTATAACCATCTAACTGAGTAAGCTTCCCATGACCAGCGACAATGGGTAGTGTGCGCGTAGCGTACCTGCGTAATTCACGTAGGGCTGGGGCGTGTACATGCCGAAGGTGAAGCCGCTGAACGGGGCCAGGTAACCAGCATGTGGCGTGGCGCTGGCAGTCAGGTTGGAATCGTAAATTAGTAGGGTGTATTTGTTGGTCAAGAAGGGTGCCTGTCCTTCGGGCTTGTTCGACGTGTCCCAGAGAACCTTGGTCTCCTTGGCCGACATATTGACGGCAATGGTGTAGGTAGCCTGGTTCACCGTACAAGAGGCCATGACATCGATGGCGCTCGGGGTTACGGAGAGCGAAGTAAAGTTCCACGCGAACGTCACCCAATCGCCGACCTTGTAGAACGTGTCGCCAGCGAGGGCATTCGGCGTGACCATGGTAACGCCTCCTGCGGGTAGCCGCGGGTCGTAACTCGTTGCCTTGGACTTGCCAGTAGTTTTGGTGCCTTGCGAGCCTGTTGCCTTGGCCGAGCCGCTCTGTTTGTCGGTTGCCGATGCATCCTTGTTGTCTTCGCTTTGTGTTTGGCTGGGTTGGTCTGAGGCTTGGGTATTCTTGGGCGCGTCCGATGAGGGTTTGTCGTTGTTGTCTAGAGGGGCTGCATTAGTCTAGCCTGGGGGTGATGTTAGTGGGCGGACACGTACTGTTATTGTTGTTGTCCTGACGGCCGAGAAGGACTTCCTTGACGTCGGAGAGTCCATGGATGTTATCAAACACATCCGACACGTGCATGGCAGCCGAGACCGATGACATGGCCATGACGGCGGCGAGGATCTGTGACGGCCTCATGGTTTCGGTCTGGTGCGTGTTCTGGAATAGGAAGGCAGACAGACGGTCAAGGAAGAAATCGCAGGCCCCTGGATGGTACTGTTGTTGTTGATGATGATGATGATGATAACGATGACGATGATGATGATGGGCGGACGGGCTCGTGGGGCGGGTGAAGCAGCGGGTGCAACGAGGATTGTTGGTGTTCCCCGGATGTCAACAAGCCGGATTCCACGCAACACGAAAGGGCTGATGCAGACAGGCCGAGAGCGCTTCTCCGTCGAGCAACGAGTGACTAGCGAAGGAACAGCGTAATCGGAGACGGGGCACGAAGGAGCGGCGAGAGAGACAAAGCAACGGAGTAGGGTGGTCGAAGAATGGGTGGTGGAAAACGAATATCCCAGGGGGCGTAATGCGTGCATGCACACTTGGCCCAACTCGGCCGATTGAGAATGGGACCGCCACTCGCAGTGCTATTTTTGGCCTTTTCGCTTCCGAGCACTATGTAATCCGTCGTGAACGAGCTCACATCCCGGCATCGTATTTCCTTGGCCAGCCTTCACCGTCCTTCTCTATAAGGGTCAATCGAAAATTGCATTGCAAGTATGTGACTGCTACAGTAGGAACAACCATGTGGTTCACAGTTTGAACTCGTGGTTGCTGAGCTCCCAGCCTACACCTCCTCCATCGGTCCTGCGCGCGAGCGTCTCGGCTAGGGCCATCTTTTTCTCGCTGTTCCTCTCTGTGCACAGCTCGTAGACGGTGGCTAGATTGAGCACCAAGGAGTGGAATGGCGGGCTTTGTTCGACCAGGCGGCCTAAGACGTGCTTGGCATCCTGGATCCGCCCCGTGTACAGCAGGCAGACGGCGAGATTCTGCGCCAGCATCGCGTCGTCTGGCATTTTCTCGTGCAGATCACGGAAAGAAGATGCTGCGGCTTCGTAGTCGGAGTCTGCGAGCTGCATGAGTGCATCCAGCGTGCCGTCAATGAGCTCGTCGGGGCTCTGGGCTGTGGCGTGGGAAAGACAGCGGCGGGCCGCTTGGACGTCACCGAGGCGGAGCCAGACCAACGTCTCCATGAGCAGTATCGCGCGCGCCTCAGCCGGGTTGGCAGCATCATGCCCCTCGGGGACCGCCAGCGTAGCCAGGTGCTGGCCCGCGCCCTGGAGATGACCCATTTCCACCAGAAGGTTGGCAACGCGGACTCCACAGTCCCGCAGCCGAGTCCTCCAAAGCGCCTTATCCTGCGCGGTCGTAGCGTTGACGATGCTCTCCCGACAATCGCGCGCAAGCTCGTAGTAGCCCATGATGCCCTTGCGCCATTCCCCGTAGCCCAGCGCCGAGAGGCGAACGACGAGCAGGCGCAACGGCCATGGCACGATATGTGCGTGGGTCAAGGGGTGTCGGTAGAAGGCGCTGTTGAGATCGCCGAGCACTTTGCTCTCCTGGGCCGCAAGGTGGTGCTCCTGGAGGAGGCAGAGGCAGGCCAGACGCACGTGCACGAGATGCAGCAGGGTGTCACAGTCGGTCGGGGCGGCGGCGGAGACGATATTCCGGGCAGCGGCAATGGCGGCGAGGCGGTAGTGGCCAGAGCGCAGCAGGCTGTCCACGGGCGAGGAGAGGGGCGGGGCGTGGGGCGCGTGGAGGAAAGGCGGCGGGACGTTGGCGACGGGGAGCACGTGGTATGCGCCGGGGTCTTGGAGGAAGCCCATGGCCCTGGCAGGCATGTCTTCGATGCCTCGGGCGGGGCCATGGGGAGGCTGCGGGGCGGCGGGCGTGGTCGTGGTCGTAGTCGTGGTCGTGGTCGTG
>Ga0182211_1000108_pt1 | contig 23019 bp, 20 predicted proteins | sample G5R1MG_20_FD_129660 | JGI IMG/M metagenome (GOLD analysis project Ga0182211, IMG submission 129660) | Switchgrass phyllosphere microbial communities from Michigan, USA - G5R2_MAIN_03OCT2016_LD1 MG | ecosystem: Host-associated > Plants > Phyllosphere > Phylloplane/Leaf | place: USA: Michigan... | reverse complement strand
GGCGCGTATTTCGATGCACTGGGAAAGGAGCTGGGCGCGAGGATTATCGCGCCTGATAGACCTGGGTGTGGGTGGAGTAGCGCGCAGGCTGGCAGGAGCCTACTGGACTGGCCTCGGGATGTAGAAGCGTTGGCCAGGGAGCTGGGGATTGAGGCGTTTGCTGTCATGGTGGGTTTTTTTTGGGGGGTATTCTCGGGCTTTGTTTGGATGCAATCTGCTTACAAGAACAGGGTGCCTCAGGCGGCGGCCCCTCCGTTCTCGCCTGCGCCTTCGCACTCCCCGCCTCGCGCCTCGTCTCCGCAACGCTGATCTGTGGCCTCGGGCCCCCGGACATGGGCATGCGTGGCGCAAGCCTCGCACACCGCGCTGGCTTCCCGTATGGCTGGCGCTGGGCACCCACCTGGCTGCTGCGCTGGTTCCTCGAGCGCGACGCCACCTACCGCGTCCATGTGAGCGAGGAGCAGCGGCTGCAGATCAAGCGCAGTGCTGCGCAGCAGGCGAGGATTGTGCATCCAAAGGACAAAGCGATTTATGCCGATGAAGACGTGCTACGCTTGTCGATCCGCGCGGTTTCGGAGGCGTTGGCGCAGGGGCTGGGCGTGGCGCGGGAGGATGGGCGAGTGAGTTGTCAGGACTGGGGTTTTCGAATTGAGGATGTGCGCAAGGATTTGAGGGTTATGCTGTGGTATGGGGTCGAGGATAGCTTTGTGCCGATTCGCCATGGGGTTGAGATTGCGGCAAGGCTGGCGGAGCGTGGCGGGGAGGAGAGGGTGGAGAGGAGGTTTGAGCAGGATACGCATAGTAGTATCTTTTTTGCCTGGAGGAGAGAGGCTTTAGTCGAGATACTGAGGGATTTGTGAGGAGGATGGGTGGGTGGATTGAAAGACTTGGTATCTAGGTAGTTATGTATGCATTCTCAACTTTTTCTGTGCTGACTTCCACTGCACCAATTCCGGTCTAACAATGAACACTATGGCCGGAGTCTGAGGCTGATTTCCAACGTGAAATCGGAAATGGCCGCCGTCTATTCAATGCCTCTCTCACCTTTCCTACCCGGAATCATGCTGATATTTGCCCTATTACATGTCTCGTGCGACATACAGGATCACACCTTCGCTTCTCAGAGCAGCGTCTGGATATAGCGACATCTGCAAAGGAACAGCAACCTCCCGCTGCATCCACCTATTTACACTTTCTGGATTTTGCTGAACTTCCTGTCGTAGGTGTTTGACGAAGAATCAAAAGTATGGAAAGATGGTGTACCAAAGTTTATCGGTGGCTTATGCGTTTGTCCACTACGTGTATCGCAGTTGATCATGTCCAAGTCGCTGCTACCCGTACTTAAGCCGTAGATTTCATCCGCCCATGCCTCTTCCGCCAACTTCTTACACCGTTGTCAATCTCTTCGCAGGTAACGCCGTCTTTGATGAGCTGCATGGTGACACCAAGTACCTCGACATTCTTATTGCGGCTTTCGTCGTCAAAGAACAGCATGTCCTCGAAGTCAATCCCGCTGTTCTTGTGGATGCTATTGAAATGTGTCTTCTTGTCGCCGGGGTATATTTCTTGATAGTCAAAGTAGTCTATTGCGCGTGTCGAAGCACCCGACGTGCTAGGGATTTTTAGAAGCTTGAGCATCTCGCGACCGAGATCGGGGGCGGAGGTGCGCGAGGCGGCGCCAATGAGTATGGATTTCTGCTTAAGCTGGTGGGACTTTTTAGTGGCGTGTAAAGATACTAGTCCTTTTCTTTATTTACCGCGTCTAGCACGCCGCCTACATCGCGGTAGAAGCCATAGCCTTCACCATAGCGATCTTTGACCTTCAACCCGCCTTCTACGGCCGTAAGGGGCCCAGACACATGCGTATCGACCCAGAACGGCCAGAGTGTGTAGTCCAGATCGAAAACAACCATTTTAGGAAGGGGGAGTCCATCAGTAAAAGTTGATGGCCATGCTATCGTCTCCGGTAGTCCGGTTGCGGGGGTGGTATCTGTCGATGCGGTTGTGACTTTGCCGCGTCGAGGCATCGCGTCTTGTATATAGTAGCTGCGCAAGGTATACAGAGGAGAGCGAGATTGTACATACAGGTGAATATACGTTGTAGTCTCGGTGACTCATGAACCGTTCCTGACTGGTCCCTTTCTCCAGGCTCACTTTCTCGAAACATCGAAGCGCAATCGCCTAAGGGCTTCAAGCGTTTCGGGCTGGTACTAGTCTGCAAGCAGTTAGTCAGCCGGTCAAGGCCAGCCAGCATTAACCAGGCACCGAACCTTAGCATGAATCAAGTAACCAGAGATGACAAGACTGGGAATACGCTACGATAATTTATTATACAGAGCAGGTATACACATTACACTTCTTCATGCGTGCGTGGCGAGAAGTGTATCGATACATGGGAAAGGATTTCCTTGCACCATACAGCAACGCTGTCCCTCCCATGACTGGGGCCGGTACATGTGTACATAGTAGGAGATGCGGCCGGAAAGACGGCTCAGACTGAGACCGTGTCGTACTGAGGGTGGCTGTTTTTTGCACGTGTCACCCACTGCAATATCGGTACACCCTCGGTAGCCAAGCAGCTGGGCATCAGACCATGTGGCCCACATGTGGGATGCAAGGTACAAGCCTACAAGGTATCTGGAACAGGCGGGTGGCCATTCTCGCCGTCACCCGGTCAACCACTCCGGCACCCTCTCCTATCGCCGGCATGGATTGGATCGCAGTGTTCCCTGACCCAACGAGTCACCTGGAGCGCTTGACGGGGCTGTGAGCCGTGGCAGTGTGCGCTTCCATGACTCGCACAACGGCCTGTGTGATGCGGGAGTGAGCGATCGTTGGTCCACCCGCTAACCCAGTTAGTCAACTAGTGGCTGCTTCCCGCAACACACGGACGATCCATCTGATCTTTACCCCAGACTTTTCGACGTCACAAACGAGACTCACGGCGGCAGCAGGAGCCAAGCTGCCATCTGCCTGACTCTATCGTCCATTCCCTTCCCTTTGAGCGCCTGATGATGCATTGGTCCATGGGCACGCCAAGTACAACTATGGTTACACACCAGCAGCGAGCTGAAGGGACAGCCTCAGGGCCTCTCTGGACTTGCAGTAGGCCGTGCCGTCTATGACGTTCTTTTCTGGCGCGTAGGATGCTGGCTTGCGTAGGTACATGGTACATGCCCAGGACCTACCATGTACTGAGGCTACAGCTACGTGCTAGTGTAGAGTAACCCAGGAACAACAGGCCCACTGCCGATCTGGCGAAATGACTGCCATGGCTGCTGTTGCTCTGGCTGGCTACGGGCTCCAGGCTCCCGCTCGATACCAATCGAATTCACTAGGCGCTACACCCTTGTCCTAGGGTAGCTCATATCATTGCCCAAAGGTACATGCTCACCACGACAACGTCAGGCGGCTCTGTTCCATCACGACAAACAACATATTACAGGCTGATGGTGAGAGATGGAGGTGGGTCTCAGAAAATACATGTGGGTCTCTCCCCTTCACTGCTATACCGCAAACGGTGTTGCCTGGGCGCGTGTGTATATAATCCAGCCCAGCCACATGTAACGTCCCACGCCCACCAACCCATTGTAAATACAGTATCCTTTCGCTCAGTCTTACTATGGTTTTGGGTGCGCTCTTTGCATTCGCTGCCTCTGCCGGCCTTGCCTTCGCCGCTCCCTTCCCTCAAGGCGAAGCGATCTCTACCTCTGTCAACATCAACAACATTCCTGCCTCGGACGCTACAGTGGATAGCTGTCCTGGATATACGGCCTCGAATGTGATCACGACAGATTCGACTCTCACCGCTGATCTCACCCTTGCTGGCACCGCTTGTAACGTCTACAGCGATGACATACCGAATCTCAAGTTGGTAGTAGAATACCAGACCAGTAAGTCTACAGCGCGCCAGTGTTCGCTTCAGACCCAGACTGAAACGACCAAGATGACCGGTTGCACGTCAAGATCTACGACGCAGCTCTTTCGGTCTTCCAGGTCCAGGAGGAGATCTTGCCACGACCAAAGAACGAAAACGCAGCCTCATCCGATGCAGCACTACAGTTTGACATGGTCCGGTCGCCATTTTCCTTCAAGGTGACGCGCAAGGAAAATGAAGAGGTGCTCTTTGACTCCTCTGCAGCGCCAATCGTGTTCGAGAAGCAGTACGTGCGTTTGCGCACGAGCTTGCCAAAGAACCCCAATATCTACGGTCTTGGTGAACATAGCGACTCGTTTCGATTTCACACGCAGAACTACCAGCGTGTGTTATTGAATTCCGAGTCACCAAACATTCCACAAAATGCCAATCTCTATGGAACCCACCCCATCTACTTTGATCATCGCGGCGGCAAGGGCACGCATGGCGTGTTTCTACTAAATTCCACGCCAATGAACATTGACATCAAGCAAACTCAGGCTGGAGCGCAGTATCTCGAGTACAACACAATCGGCGGAATTATTGACCTGTACTTCTTGGCCGGTAACGAACCTGCTCAGGTATCAAAGCAGTATGCGGACATTGTTGGATATTCGGCAATGTATCCCTACTGGGCCTTTGGCTTCCATCAGTGCAAATACGGCTACTGGGATGTCAACATGGTCGCCGAAGTTGTGGGCAACTACTCTACTGCTGGAATTCCCCTCGAGGTCATGTGGACTGACATTGACTACATGAACATGCGGGAGGACTTCACCACCGAACCGGAACGCTTCCCGATTTCAAAGGTGCGAGAACTTGTCAGCACGCTTCACTCGCATGATCAGCGCTATGTCCTCATCTTGGACCCGGGTATTCATTCTGTTGGCAACTACTCAACCTACCAGAAGGGTCATGACATGGACGTTTTCCTCAAGCATGCAGATGGTACCGATCTACTTGGGGTGCAGTGGCCTGGTGCAGTAGTCTGGCCAGATTGGTTTGCCCCAAACACGAAACAGTGGTGGACGGAAGAGATTGCCTCCAGTTTCAGCGCCGACACGGGGATTGATCTCGATGGTATTTGGGTTGACATGAATGAAGCCTCCAATTTCTGCTCGGATCAGAAGTGCAACCCACGCCAACAGGCCATCAACGACGGCATTCCTCCTAAGCCTCAATTTTCTCCACGTCCCAACACTGGCCGTCCAATTCCTGGTTTCCCGGCCGACTTTCAGCCGACGTCCAACAAGACTGCTCTTTCGGCGCGCCAGTCGGATGGTCAGATGAAGGGTCTACCCAACCGTGAGTGGTTCTCGCCCAAGTATCACATCAATAGCCACAGGGGCGACATTGGCCAATATACCATTTGGACCAATACTTCGAACCACGACGGCTCCTGGCAGTATGACACGCACAACTTCTACGGTCATATGATGGCTACCACCACCCACGAAGCCTTGCGAGCACGCCGCCCCAAGCTTCGGCCTTTTGTCCTCACGCGTTCTACCTTCGCAGGCACAGGCCGCAAAGCCACACATTGGTTTGGTGACAATGAATCGTCCTGGGAGCATTACCGGACCTCGATCCGGCAAATGCTAGCCTTCGTCTCCATGCACCAAATGCCCATGGTCGGCTCCGACGTGTGCGGCTTCAACGCCAACGCAGACCAATACATGTGCGCGCGCTGGGCCCTCCTCGGCGCCTTCCAGCCCTTCTACCGCAACCACGCCGAGCTCAGCACCATCCAGCAAGAATTCTACCAATGGCCCATCACCACCGAGGCAGCGAAGAAAGCAATTGCCACGCGCTACAAACTCCTGGATTACATCTACACAGCGCTGTACTACCAGACCACCACTGGCGCACCCATGATCAACCCGCTCTTCTTCCTGTACCCCAACGACACAAACACGTTTGGCATCCAGGAGCAGTGGTTCTACGGCGACAACATCCTCGTCTCGCCCGTGACACAAGACTACTCCGACACGGTGACCTTTTACCTGCCCAAGGACCTCTTCTACGACTACTGGACCGGTGCTCGCGTCCAGGGCGCAGGCCAAAACGTCACGCTGTCCGGCCTCAAGTACACCGACATCCCGGTGCACATCCGCGGCGGCAGTATCATCCCGCACCGCGCCAACAGCGCCAACACCACGACTGCGCTGCGCAAAGAGGACTTTGACCTTGTGGTCGCGCCGGATGCCGCCGGCCAGGCAAAGGGCAGGCTCTATCTTGACGACGGCGAGAGCGTCGAGCAGGATGCCGTGAGTGAGATTACCTTTACGTTTTCTCAGGGCAAGCTTACGGCCAAGGGCACGTTTGGGTACCAGGCGAAGGCGGGCGAGAGTTTGGCGGTGACCAAGGTTGTGGTATTGGGGCAGGGCGATGGCGCCGGTGGTGCACAGGATCGTGTTGAGCTCAAGGGACCTTGGAAGTTGGATGGCGGGTTTGAGGCCAGCACTTAGGCGTGTTGCTGGGCTGAGCTGATTGGGTTGGATTGCAATTGGGCTCCTTTTGCGTGAAGTGTGGAGCTTGGAGTTGGGGGGGCGGGGGGTTACGGTCCATGTGCATTCTGGCGTTCTGGTACCATCCATTGTCTCTCCTGCTATGCGGCCATTGGCCAGCCAGCTCTGAGTCTTTAGCTTTTCTCCTCAAAGTTTGCTGCTTTACGATTGATGGCCCCGATATTGGTTCTAGGTAGAGGCATTCCACAAATCCAAGCATTCTCCAATCCCCACATGCTACGCCGTGCGCCTAAGCGCTTTTCCGCTTCCCGTGCGTGCTCCCTGCAATAACACAACCGCTTGATAGCCCCCCATCGAGGCTTACATACATCCATTTCCTGCCCGTCGATACCCATGCCCTCTAGCGTACTCCTTGCACTCCTGGGACGACTCCTGACAGCATAGAGAACGAACGGTCACGTACCACCCACTACCCTCTTCAACCTCCTCTATGAGACTACCGAGTCGTACAGATCAAATTGTGGTCACAGCGCAGCGCGGTGTGACCTGGGCGCCGGGTGGGTGTCAGCTGGGGTGAGCTGGCCACGCGACCGGGCATCGCCAACGTCAACATTGTGACCGATTTTTGAGACAATGCTAGTGTACAACGACGTTGGTGTTGAACAATTTGGTGTACGGCTGTGGTGGTCGTCGGGCTTACATCGGCGGGGAGCTGCCGGTGTGGCTGCAGGCGGTGGCGGCGCCACCTTCCTCTACCCGCGTGACTTCTTCCCCTCTTCCTTTAGGAGACTTGGAAGACTGTGGTTTCAGTCTTGGCCGATAGTGGTCTTCTTCAATCCTTCTCTGACACTGTTTATGCCCGCTTCTTCTACATCTGCGCTGAATTCAATTTGGTGCTTCGGTCTCGCCTTGTTCAGGCCCTCGAGTAGCACACAGGCTTTACAGACGTCCTGACTAGAAAGGTATCCGCACTTTTGGCACTGGCCCATGACTTGCTTGTTCATTTTCTTGGGCATGTAGAACTTTTTTTTCTTGCTCACGCCGTCGCGCATGCTCTTGGATGTGATTTCGACTTCGAGGTTGCTGTCGGCTGCTGCTTCGTTTTGGCGCAGCTGTGCGTCTATGCTGGCCATGTCACCACCCAGGCTCTTGCCCTGCGACTTTCCGCATCCACCCTCCTCTTCATTGGCAGCAAGTGTGCTGTTCGAGCACGCGCCGCCACAGCCCTCGTCATTTCCTGGTACGAGTCTTGCCATGTCCTCGCCACTCCTCACGACATCAAGGATCGCGCTGGGTCGCACGCGCTCGAGGTTCTTGATGAGGGCGCGAGCGCTGCCACGGAAGGCTTCGGGCGAGTATATGCACTCAGTGCTGAAGTAGTCGAGGCTCTTGTGGTGTGCATAGAGGACAATCTCTTTTTCGTAGGCGTATTTGAGGGGCTTGCTTCGCTTGACATTGGTGTTCGAGGCTGGGTCGGCGGACGCAGAGGGCGTGGAGGTGACGATGGAGGTGGTGCGTGCGAGGCGGGGGAGGTCGCCACGAAGTACTGCGGCCGTGTTACTATGCATCGTATAGAGAGAGTTACTTGATCACTCACAGTTCATCAAGACCGTCTCCGCCACATCGTCGGCATTGTGCCCTGTCACGACGTGTCTGACACCCAGCCTCGCCGCCCCACGATCCAGTGCCTGGCGTCTAAACACGCCACAGTAGGTGCAGTTGCCCTTCTTGCCCACCTGTTCCACCACCTGGTCCATGGTCCAGCCATACAGCTCAGCGTACCCCAGAATCGTCAGCTCCATGCCATACTGTTCGGCATTCCTCTTGACCGTCTCCAGGCTGTCATCGCGGTAGCCTCGGATGCCCTCGTCGATCGACAGCAGCATCAGATCGAGGCCATAGTCGTAGCGCTCATTAAGTGTTTTAAGAACCGAGGCGAGAACTGTACTGTCCTTGCCGCCCGAGGCGCCGATTGCGATTTTCTCGCCGCGCGTGAAGAGGCGATTTGTCGTGATGGTGTGGTGAATTTCGGTCTCAAAGACGGTGATGAAGCAGCTTTTGCATAGTTTTGAGTGGTCCTTGGGTCGTAGGATGAGCGCGCGACTCACCTTGCACAGGGCGCACAGGGAGGGCGGCATGACTATTCGGTGAAGGCAGTGTTGCAGGGCACTGGCAGGAACGATCAGAGTGGGCTGGCGGGGAAATAATCAGGGCTTGGGCCGACACGAGTCATTTTCTGAGATACGCAAGGTAGGACTGAATCATGTTGTGTATAATCAACCAAAGGCCAAGGACGAGCATCGTTATGCTTCGAATTGCTCGCCACGCCCCAAGCCATGCCTGTATCCACATTAATGATCAGTAGCAGATGGCTTCAAGCTGCACTCGTCTACAAAGGCACAGCCGCGCCATCACCCCTCAAATCACTACCACCACTCCAGACTTGCACGCCATCGTCCACATGACGTCGGATAATCTGACCTCTTCCAAACATTCCCCGGCCATAACCTCTGAGCTGCTTGACACTGTGGCCCAAGGCATGCAACTCTTCGACAACTTTGGCATCGATCCCTTCTTCTAGGAATACCGTGGCATTTGACAGCCTGCCTTTCTCGTCAGGCATGCCGGCTCCTATGCAAAATCTGGGTGAGTCGAGTGCAGCCTGTGGGTTCAGCTTGAACACTTCCTGGTTCAACAGAACTTGAACATGGCCTTGGGGCTGCATAAAACCGCCCATGACTCCGTATACGGAATGCAGACTGCTGTCGTGGGCAAATGTCGTCAGGCCAGGGATGATGGTGTGGTATGGCCGTTTTCGTGGAGCCAGAACATTGGGATGGTCTTTGTCAAGACTGAAGTTGGCGCCACGATTCTGCAGTGTAAACCCGCAGCCCTTGGGAATGATTCCAGTACCGAATCCGCCGTAGTTACTGTTGATGAACGAGATAGCGTTGCCCTCAGGGTCTGAACAGCAAAAGTATACAGTGTCGCTTTGCGAATGTGCTGGCGAACCATGAACAGGTGTGGAGATAGCCTTCTTTGGATCGAATAGTCTTGCGCGCTCAGCGAGGTAAGCTTCTGAGATGAGTTTGGCAGACGGCACCTCGACCACGCTGGGGTCGGTGACGAACCAATGTGCATCGGAGAACGCGATTCGGAGCGCCTCAATCAATGCGTGTAGGTGAACGGTACTGTTGTGATCCTCGGGTCCCCATTTTGGGATTTTTCCTTGCTTTTCCAATTCCTGGAGGATACCAAGTGCCATAAGGGCAACGATTCCCTGACCATTGGGAGGGTGCTCCCAGAGTTCGATGCCGCCATTTGTGTTCTCGCCAACACCCTGACCGGTATATTTTATTGATATTGGATCAACAGGCTCGGATCCATTTTCGGCGTGGTGCTTCAAGTCATCCAGGCCAAGGTAGCCGCCAAGGTCTGAGACGACCTTGACCAGCTGCTCTGCCACCTCTCCCTCATAGAAGCCCTTCTTGCCATGCTTGGCGAGTAGTCGAAATGTATTAGCAAGTGTAGGGTTCTTCATAATTTCGCCAGCTTCGGGTGCTCGGCAGCCACTCTGGGCAGATGGATCCTTCTTAAGCATCTCGTGGCCATTGGGCGATGCTTTTTTAAGGTCCCTTTCACTGGCCTTCCACTATTGACAAGTGAGTCTCATTTTCTAGAATCAATAGAAACAAAACTTACAAAAGTAGCTGACAGCTCTGACACCGGAAACCCATTCTCAGCAAGGTTTATTGCCGAGTCGAGGATGTTCTGCAGACTGACCTTGCCACTACCAAATCGCTCCACACAGTCCACCCATCCTGCAGCAGCGCCCGGAACAGTAACAGCATGTACACTGTTCATTGGAATCTTGCCTGTTTGTCCTTCCAAAATCTTAAGATCCTTCCTGATCTTCTCCAGCGTGACATTTTGGCCGGAACGTCCTGAGCCGTTCATAGCAGACACCGTCTTCGTCTTGGCATCATAGTAGAGGCAGAACATGTCACCTCCAATACCCGTAGATCCAGGCTCTGTGACATTGATGGCTGCAGCGACCGCTACCGCTGCATCCTATGCCTGTCAGCAACGCTTTGAAAGAGTTGATTGCGTCATACTGCCGCATTTCCACCCTTTCTCAGGATATCGATACCAGCGGCAGTTGCGAGAGGCTGGGTGCAGGAGACGATTCCTTTTGTGCTGTGTACAACTGATCGTCGGCTGGCGAAGTGAGTAAACTGGGGCTCGGGGTGGGGGTAAACATTGAGAGCGCCCATGGTCACTGGCTGGTCGACTTTGTGATGGGATTCAGTTATTTGGGGTCGTCACAGATTGCTTATTGAAGCTTTTCCGGTATTTGAGGTATACGACCAGATGGACTGTTGGTATTGGAACCTGCTGCAACCTACTACAGTCATTGATGAACGGCTATCCCCGGAGCAGGCATGTCGCCAAATACCTATCTATGCCCACCTTCGCCCCGGAACAGCCCCAGCACGATCTCTGCCACAGGACCTATTTTCGTCATGACGCACATCCGCCATGAAGCTTCGATGCATACAGAAGGTGAGGTCTAGCAGAAAGGTTATCAGTAAAAGCCGGCGAAGTTGTCCAGTCACGTGCAGACGCGCTCGGCGAAAATCGGACAACGCGTCAATTACTCCTCCATCTACGATTTCCAATCAAGCATCACAAGCGTCACGACCACAACAAGCACCAAAATGATATGGACACCTTGGATTTGTCGCAATTGCACTGTGCGAATTGCTGGCCGGCTTTCGAAACGATTCATTCGTTTTGGGTCGACAAGTGAGGTCAACTCACCCTCCCAAAGCGCCCGGCTGACACGATAACAGCGGCACCTTCAGAATCGATACCACCCGCACTACTCACACGAGCCCGCACAATTGCCGCGGAGTACAAAAACTTGACCAATCAACTTTCCGATGAATTCGACACTCGCAAAGCAAAGAAGCTGGGCGAATACAGCCATACTGTGAATGCACTGGGGCAATGGGATAAGGCCAATGAGGTGAGCCCTATCATGGCCACTTGGTAGGAGCGACTGGTTGGCTGATCTGGACTAAAGTCGGTTACAGAACTCACTTCGCTGATACACGACTCTGCAACCGATGCTGAGTTGCGATCACTCGCGGTAGACGATCTAGCCGAGTCACGAACAGAGCTATCTGCGGCTTCGCAAAGTCTCATCACATCTCTTGTCCCTGTCCATCCTTTCGCACATTTGCCATGTCTGCTCGAAATTCGCCCTGGCGCAGGCGGCTCAGAGGCCGCTATCTTTGCTGGCGATCTCTTCCGCATGTACATGGCTTTCTGCAATCGCAATGGCTTCCGTACGAACCTAGTCAAGTACGAAAATACCAGCGGAAATTCGGAAGCTGGTGTCCCGCTGTCCGAGGCCATCCTCGAAGTAGAGGATGAAAACGCATATGGAATCCTCAGATGTGAGGCGGGCGTGCACCGGGTTCAACGAGTGCCTGCTACGGAGACGAAAGGTCGCACACATACAAGTGCAGCATCAGTACACGTATTGCCAAGCTTGCAGGAAAACAGCGCAGCACAAGAAAATTTCGACGACCCGGAAAGCGACTACTACCTTGATGTCAAGGAAGTCAAAGTGGAGGTCATGAGGGCCAGCGGTGCAGGCGGCCAGCACGTCAACAAAACCGAGTCGGCCGTTCGACTTACCCACATGCCAACTAACACAGTAGTCGCAATGCAAGATTCACGATCGCAACACAAGAACAAGGAGAAGGCCTGGGCCTTGCTACGCTCGCGGATTGCTCAATCACGGAGAGAGCAACGTGAAGAGGAGATAGCCAATTTGCGCCGCAGCGTGATTGGTGTAGCAAAGATGGGACGCGGCGACAAAATCCGCACGTATAACTGGGGCCAGCAAAGAGTCACCGACCATCGGAGTGGGACTACTGTGCATGATCTCGATGATGTAATGGCTGGTGGTCAGACTCTGGACAAAGTCATGGAGAGCGTTCGCAGCTGGCTTATGGAACGAGATGTCGAGGCCCTCGTTGCTGAGGAGGTCCAAACGAAGTAACGCCTAGGGCTCATGGGTCCGATTCAATTCTCGAATTCAAACCATGCATCATATTATACTGCCGGCTTCTCGGCAGTACCCCAGACTCTCGGTTGAATTCAAGTCTACCTATTGCTCTGGGCCTATCGCGCTAGTGGTTATATATGTACGGCTCGGACCTTTCAATATATTGTTCGAGTAGTGCGGCACAAGGGGTTTTTTCTACACCAGATGACAACAGACTTCCCTTTTTCATATTTGATTTATGGACTGATGAGGTTTAAAGTTGAGTTGGGATTATATTCAATCGATCATCCTTCACCAGGAGCGAAGCGAGTTGGTTACACCAGCGAAAGGCAGAAAATCTGCTATGCAGAACGCTCCCATAGGGCCGTAATATGTCTGGATTGTAGGGTTCACACCACGCACGCTACGATCCACATTTGAGTGGGTCCAACGGGTGGTCATGAAAAAGGAGGAGTCGCGGTCCGTAGCGTAACCGCAAGTGCACTGATCTACAATCCTCCGGCAGGGGATTTAAACTACGACAACGGTTCTAAAGAGTAGACTGCTATAGTGCTTGCCATTATACGCTTTGTGTACATCGTAAAGAAACTAAAGCTATGTCCTTGAGCACAACCTCTTCCTACTCCAGGTCCTTCGTGGCCAACCTCGGATTTATTACTTCCAGAAACAGCTACTTCTACGTAAAGCTGATTTACTTGCAATCTCTCTGTAGGGTGGAATTATATAAAAGTCTAAATGTTTGTTATAAGTGTGCCTGCATTCGCCCACTCTGTTACAAGCGAAACTATGACTACACGGCAAAACAACCCGTGATGGTTCATTGCTCATCGTAGTCACGAAGCTATGGAAACACTCAAACCCAGCAACTCCTCGCTTGAAAAGCAAATCGAGACGACTCACGAAGGCATTGATATGAGCAACAGTTAAGCCATCAAAGGCGACGACTCAGACGGAAAAGTCCTCTGGACCACGCGAAGCATCCTAGCCGCTATCTTTCTCTCGGGCCTCTACACAGGCAAGAAAACACTTCTTTGTCGTTGAATATGCGCAAAATCTCTAACTGTTTGCGAGCAGGAGCGCAGATCTTGCTCTACTTCGTAGGTGGCTCGCTCGACTTCATCGCAGTCGAGAAAAACATTACCACCGGCATCGCGTGGCTCTCTACTGCGAATATCCTGGCCAATGCGGCATCATGCACATATGCTGGCTGTCTTCAAGACCTGTTTTGCAAACGCTACATTGCGCTCGTTGGCTCGCTGTGTATTTGTATCGGCTGTGCCTTGGTTGTATCTGGGCATAGCTATGCTCAATTGATTGCTGGTATGGTGCATCGTCCATTCATTTATTGTCTCACTATATCTCTGCTAACAATATGGAAGGCATGGCTTTGGGTGGCGTGGGCGCTGCCATTGGCGAACTGACCGCTCTCGCGGGGTGAGCAGTGGTCTCACAAGCTGACTCTACTAATCCACTCCATCTCCAGGCTTGCAGAATTGTGCCAGTGGGCAACGCGGCTACTTACTCGCCCTCACTGCATTCTTTGTTCTTCCATTCTGCCGGTACCTCATCTACGTGGAGATGTGCTCGCACCACGACACAAATGTTGGTTAGCGCTGGGGCCCATGGGTATCACTTATGTTCAACGGCATTGTTGGAATCGGCCTGCTGTTTACGTATTTCCCGCACAACCACACGCGTGCGAGTGGCTTTTCGCGCATAGCCATTCTCAGGCGAATTGATTATTTGGGCGGCGTGTTGTCTATCACGCGGTTGAGGCTATTCCTCGTGGCGCTGTATTCGGGCGGCTACTTACATCCGTGGAAGTCGGGCTATGTCCCTGAAACGTTTTTGTCGAGCATAGCGTTGATTGCTGCGTGGGTGGTCTGGGAAGCCAGATTCGCTCCTTACCCCATGATTCCCAAGGAGCTATTCCGAGGACAACGCGTTGTAGCGCTGACGTACGTCGTTGCTTTCACAGCCGGCATGACCTTCTCCATGTACGTTTTTCCAATACCACAATGCACATATGCAGAAAACCTAATCCTGTCCTGCTTTCCCTAGCCTGAAATTCGCCCCAACCGCCTTCACAAACGTCTATAACCCCATTTCCATCCGAATCGGGCTACGAGGCCTCACCTGCCGCTGTCATTGCCGCAGTAGGGAAGGCGTCGCAGTGGGCATATGGCGAGAGCTTGAAATATGTTTGGTTGACTTTGTTTTCGGCCTGACTTCCTTGCTTAGATTAACTCGTGGTATAGTACACTTCCATCGCATTCGGCTGCATCGCCATCATGTGTACAGTCTTCTTACCCAACACAGCAAAGTACCAGACGAATCGTGTGGCAGCATCAATGAGATAGGTAGCTAGATAGTACATTTGCGCGCCGCGGTAACCTCAGCAGCGCAGATTGTCCCAGGCCAATACTCCTACCAAAAACTACTATCTCGTACTTACACAGCCTAGCCCCTGACTATCAATGTCCATACCACCGACAACAAAAGAACATACAAAGAAAGAACCGAGTAAATACCTTCAGTTAATGAATCGAACACATCCTGGATAGCAAGTGGTAGGCTGTCCCAGCTAGTAATAACAGAATATTACCGTAATCACTCTCACCCTCTATATATCTTTCTATAGATGGGTAGATGTATAGGAGGTTATAGATATTATCCATGCACCCTCTCCTCTTCTTGTTTTGTCTCTCTCCCCTGATCTACCGCATGATCACGTCTGTGGAAAATAGAGGCGTGTGACCCGTGCTTCTCAGATCTAGGTAGGTGGGTAAACACACAAAGAAGCCTCGATATGTTATGCATGTACCTAAAGTACATATAATACGTGCATGGCGCGATTACAGACTACAAAAAAGCGCCAAGAGAACGACAAAACCAAGAGAAGGGGCCAATGTGTGGGCAAGTAAGATTAAGAAAAAAAAACCCCCCGGGTGAGAATTGTGGTTTGCTTTTGCTTTCTTTGTAGCCGTATAGAATATAGTTATCCCCCCTGATCTTACCTGCCTCCTACCATGCTCCTTCCCTTTACTCCTCCTTTCCGCGTCACCCCCAAGCCTACACGACAAACCAAAATAAACATCACCTACGCCATACCATCACCCAGCAGCGAGACCAACTCAAACCGGTCCCACAAAACCAAGGGGACCAGTGAGTCCAAGTCTCAAACCAGAGGCATCGATAAAGTAAGCAGATAGGTGGCGTCAATGATACCAGACCGTAAAAGCGGGGAACGAGGGCGCGGAAAGACGCGCCAAATTCAACGCTTTCAGGCCAGGGCAGAAAAGGCAGGCAACAGTGCGAGGGAGGAAAGAAGGGAAAACAAAAATACCCAAGGCGATCTCAAAGCCATACCACCCATTCTGATCCCGAAAGAAAAGGAATGGAAAGAGAAAAAAACACCTAGCAATGAATGCCACCGGCACTCCCCATCCAAAACAAGGGGAAAACCCCCAATAAAAGGCACACAAACTCCGCGTGTCCTAGAACACCCTAAAGCCAAAAGAAAGCAATATCAACAACGGTTCAGCGCACGCTCCTCTTCTCCCAGCCTTAAAGCGCACTATAGCTAGCATCCACCTCGAGATTGTCGTCATCTCCGAAGCCTTCCCATGGTAGTTCTTGCGTGAGATCGTCGCCGTCGTGAGCAGTGCGTCCGATTTCAATATCCTCGGTGTCCTCATCTACAAAGCTACGAATAGTAACCTTCTTCTTCTCCTTAGCTTCCTTCTTGTCCGGCTCAGTCGCTTGCACTTGCTCAGCGCAAATTTCCCTCGTCAGATTCTGAACGTCCAATTCGGTTAGTTCGTCTTGCTGCTGTCCCTCCAGTACGTCGTAGAGATTGTAGATTTGCAGGTCTTTAATTTCGATGCGGCGGAGTAGGTCCTGACACCCAACACTGTATTCGCGCCTCTTCCTATTGCCAAGGCTGGGGTCGTGGCATTCAAGCGTAGCGCGCATGACTGCTAATTCGGCATGGAGATGAATACGCTCGTCCTGAAGTTCCTTGACCACTAGAGCGAGAGCTTCCTTGGGCGAGCGCGCCGGGCGTAGGGTTGCGTCGATCTCGTCTGCGGTGCGGCTTGAAACGGAGACGAGTTTGGGAACGAGCAAGTCAGAGGTCGATGTCGAGAGACCCTGACGGCGGCATACGGTGCAGTTGGTGTTGTCATGATCCTTGGACAATGGCTTCTGGGAGATGCTTGTAGTCGTCGTCTGTCTCAAAGAATCAAATTTAATGTCTGGGACGATAAAGGCAGACGTCATTTCGCTAGGAGCACTGCGACGCCTGCGGCTGGTGTTGCTGAGCATGGAAGCATCAAAGGCGGATTGCTTGGTTTGAGTAGCTTCGGTGTCGGCATCCAGATTGGACAGCTTTCCCGTAACATCCTCCTCGAATTGCGTTCGCTGCGTGTGCTCCCTGAGAGAAGACTTGCGAACAAGGGACGGCCGGCGTTCGCTTTTCGCAGAAGCGGCAAATCGAGCAGTGTCCTCGCGACCTTGCTGCTCCGCCTTGCCCAGAACCTGACGGGCTGCAGCTCGCTCTTCCTCCAGTTTGCGTCGCAACTGAGCAATATCTGTACTGTTGATGTAGCTGAGCTCAGTCAGGTCCAGATCGGCGGGCGGATGAACCGTGGTCACCGTATGGGCAGGCAATATGCTGCGCGATGTTTGAGTGGTACGAGGAGCAAGAGAAAGGTCTGTCGTCGATTCGACATCGCTCTCTGCATGGATGCTCTTATCGGCCACGACGGGGGCAGACACACTTCGTTTGGAGAATCGGGAAGCCCCAGTGTACGGTTTGCGCGGGCTGACTTCGACGTAACTTGATGGGACGGCTGCGCTCACAGTCCTGCTGTTACGGACTTCCCGTTGCACCTGGTTCCTAATGCGAGTCCGCGTGTCCTCACGGTGGTAGCTAGGCTTACGCTGCAACGAATTCTGCGTTTGGGTCTCCTTGCTCTTCGACTTCGAGGTGTACCCTTCCGTCTGCTGCTTGTTGTCGTGACGGATTGCGAGGACTTCACGTGTTCTATCGAGCGTCCCCCGTGCAGCATCCTCACGTCGCTGGATCTTGCGTTGAAGTTCCCTCTCCTTTGCAGTCCACTGCTCGTTCTCCCATTCATGCTGAGCTAACAGTTGTGCCAGCTCCTTGCGGAGATTCTCATTATCAATGCGGATGGCGTCATTGGTTTCGCCCTGAGTCAAGTCTTCAAACTGGCGAATCGTCTCATCGCGTCGATCGACTTGCTTTTTCAGGTCCGACTCTTTGCGAGACCAGCGCTTCATATCTTCTTCACGTTTGGCTTTCAGGTTGGCAAGCTGCGACTTGAGTGATTCATGGTCAGCCTTGAGGCGCGCAAACTCTGCATGCTCTTGACGCGCCCTGCGCAGTTCGAGCTCCTTGCGGGACAGCTGTTGCGTATTATCGTCGTGTTGCGCGCGCACACGAGCCAATTCAGCGTGCAGGTCCGCGTTCTCCCGCTCGGTGGCATTGGCGGTTTGATCAAACTGACGTCGAAGCTGAATGGTTTCTTCCCTGTGCTGGGAGTGATCGTGCTCGAGCTGTTCGCGAAGTTCTTCATTCTCAGCCCTGAGCGAATCAACCTCTTGTCGAAGTTCGTCGTTCTCTGAGTTCAATGCCGTCTTCTCATGCTTCAACTCCTCGCATGTTTGAAAGGCCACGCCTAACTGACTAGCCATGTTGTCCCGCTCCGTGTTCAGTCGCTTCTTTTCAATCTCAAGGACAGCAGCTTTGCGGTCGGCACGGTCGAGCTTCGTTCGGAGGGTCTGCACTGAAGCATCAAGTCCTACATTGTCTCGTCAGATGCTTCTTCAATGGGGCAGCTCAGAACAAACGTACGCGTCTTCTCCACTTTCCAGCCACTCTTCCCGCCATAGTCAGACTCTTGCGCACTATCACTGCGTCGCAGCTTCTCTTGAGCTTGAGCATTCGCCCTCAACTCAATCAATTCCAGGTCCTGTTCTTCGATCCGCTTCTCATTCTCTGCACGCTGACACTCCATCTCCGCAACCTTGTCCTGCAATTGCTGCAACGCGGCAAAAATAGCCTTTTCTTCGTCGGGGATCGGAACGCCCTGTAGGGGTACCTGCTGAGGTTTACGGCTCCCATTGGAAGGAGCCGAGAAACGGGATCGCACAGGCGCAGTCTTTGAAAACACCGGCGTGCCGTCATCGAACACGCCAGAGACCAGTTCCGTGAGATTGGGGAGGTCAGGCAGAATAAATGACTGGCCGGTCGTATTATGTGCTGTTGCTGGTCGCGACCGAGAGGTGGTACTGATGCGTGGCGAAGCCTCGACAATGCCGTCCAGCTGGAGGGAGGTATGCCGGCTGCGGTTGCCCCACCGCGTGTTCTTGGCAGAGTCGACCGTTAAGGTAGGTGGACGCTGATCCATGAAGGAGGACTCATCTTCCGAGACCCTGGCATGTAGCTGAGCAAGCGATGTGCGCTTGCGGTCCTGAGCAGCTGCGAGGGCGGGAGAGTTGCGTTTGCTCGTAGGCCGAGGCGACGCCGTGTCGTATTCGTTCCGCGAGGCGCGTCGCAGCTGAGCGTCACGCCGCAAGCTGCCTGTTTCCGGCGCTTGCGCCTTGCGCGACCGGTTGGTGGGCGGGGTCATGTCGTACAGGCTGTTATAGTGAGAATTCTTGTTTGGCGTACCACGAGCTCGAGGGTTGCGGTCGATGCCACGCGCCTGCTCCACAGACATGACGTCGTCGTCTGAGATACTGTGGTCAAAGTCACCAAACTCTTTGTTGACCATGGAGGTATCGGGTTGCGGCTGCTCGGAGCGCTGCATCTGCCAAGCATTCATTTTCTTGGCCGTGGACCGAATGCGAGGATACTGCGGCAGGGTGTTGGTTTCGTCTTCAAGCCTGTGCTGTGTTGACATGAGAACATCCGGGTCGTCGAAGAAGTTGGAGGTGTTGGTAAAGGCCGAATTCTTTGTGGGATCCGAGTCGCTCCGGGGTAGTGAAGGCGATGTGATATTCCTAGGGCTGTGGCTGAGACTGCGGGACAGCTCGCGAATGGCACGCGCTTTTCCCTCGCTCATGGGAGGAGAGGACTGCATTGGGCAGTTGTGATGCTGCTACGGCAGCAGTGATGGTAGTCGCGTGGGCCGTGACGCGCATCAATAGATTGCGCGAACTAATGACACGTCTTCCTGCTAGTTATGCTGGCACTATTCGGATATCCAAGATTGTTCGCAGCCCGTGTGCTATGAAGTCGTCTTCGTGGGTGGGGGAGAGAGGAAAGCGCGGTGCAGACTAGAACAGGCCGTGTGGGCGGCTTCGATGTTGTTTACGTGCAAAACAACGCTAAGCCACTTTCATCATGGCGCGCCAGGGCAGTTCATCAGTGTGTCCCACTTATCTATGGAGGAAACAAAGGCTGGACTCTCTGCATAAAAGTAGTCTTCGTAAATCATTAATTCGTTCCGGCAGCAACGATAAGGAACTCAGTATAGTTCACCACAATTGGAAGATATATATACACATCGAACTGTCCAGCCCTCAATCAGAAACCCTCCCAAGTCCTCCGAACGCATAACCTATCCATCCGCAGCAGTACCGACAAAACCAGCCCATGCACCCCCAATAACACAGCACTGCCCACCAGCCCGTCAACCACCACCCACCTCCCCAGAATCCGTACCCCACCCGTGTTGAAAAGGTCCAAACTAGCCACAAGCAACAGCGGATACAAGACCCCCGCCTCCACCGCAAACGGCTGACACGGCCTTAACAGGCTCCCCAATTTGACGCAAAATAGCACAACTCTCAACCAATTTACCAAGCCTGAGTGCCGTAACGCCTCGTACAAACGAGCCTTTAGGTTCGCCGGTGGCGGAGGAGGCGGCGGCAACATCAAGCGCTGCGGACTGGCCGAACGGGCGGCGGCTGAGGGCAACGGAGGCGGAAAGTCGACTTTGCGCGGGCGAAGGACCACGGCTCCGCCATCATCCGAGGCCTGTCGCTGCATAGGCTGCGGTGCTGGCGGACTGGGGGAGCGGTCCATGACGGTGGCGCTGAGGTGCGATCGACCAGGACGCGTGTAGTGGACCGAAGAGCGTTTGCGGGCTGTCTGGCCAGGCGCGGGACTGGGCATGTCGGCTCGAGAAATACGGGGGTTGAATTCATCGAGGCCGGCTGAGGTGCCGTAGTGGTTGAATTCGTCAAAGACCAGCGGTGGTTTGAGCACGTGTAGAATTTCCTCGGTGCCGGGGCGCTCGTCAGGGATGAGGGCGAGCAGGCGCTTGAGCGAGCGGTAGAGTTTTTCGGGTAGATCGGAGCGGATGGGCTGCTCGTTGTCTATGCCGGCCCACGTGGAGATTTCTGCGCGGAGCTGATCGAGGTCTTCGTTGTCTTCGTCGATGCCGTCTGCGTTGCGGTAAGGAAGGCGGGCAAAGCACATGAAGTAGACAATCATGCCCAGTGAGAATATGTCGGACTTGGTAGTGAAGTTGCCAAAGGCACCGCCGGGGCGTTCCTGGCGCAGCACCTCAGGGGCGCAATAGGAGATGGTGCCCGTCGCGCCGGTTGAGTTTCGGGCTGCATTTGCGGACTGCACCTCTCCAAAGTCGCTGACAAGCACCTTGATCTTGTGGCCCGTGTTGTGGAGCAAACAGTTGCTCGGCTTCAAATCGCGGTGGATGTAACCGTTGGTATGGAGATGATCGAGGCCCGCCGTGATGTCTTTGAAGAAAGCGATGATCTCCTCAAAGGGCATGCGTCGCGGGGCGTGAAGGTCATGAGGCGCTTCCAGCTGGCCCTTGGACCGGCGGCGGAGTTGTTCCTTGAGTTGTTCGGTGGTCATGGTAGTGCGCGCCGAGGCGAGGATGTACTGGTGTAGATCGCCGGCATTACAGTACTGCTGTAAGATAAAGGCGCACGGCACGCTGGGCCCAAAGGGCGAGATTTGCATTTCCTCAAGCCAGACGTGGCGATAGGAAACCAAGTTCTGGTGGGACAAATTCTGCAGCAGCTGCACTTCGACGAGTACCTTCTCTAGCCACTCGTGGTCGTCGCCGACGGGCACGCGCTTACACGCAAATTTGCCCAGCTGCACCCCGTCCAGCACATGCTGCACGAGCAGCACGACACCTTTGCCGCCCCGACCCAGCTCGCGCTCCTCAACGAAGAAAGTCTGGAAGTAGTTTGGGCTGAAGGCGCGCGCCGAAATGCCCTGACTCTTGGTCGGCGCCGGCGTAAGCTGTTTGTGAGGCGACGACGGGCGGGAGCCGTGTTCAGAGCTCGGCTGGCTCCGGCGCAGCATCTGGAAGTAGGCCGGGTTGACAAAGCCCTCGGCCGACGGACCCGGGGGCGCGTGGGCATGCCCATCGGTGGCGGCGGCGTCATCGGCGTGGGGGGAGGATGCTCGGTAGGGGCGGCGGCAGTAGGGGCACGCGGTTGCGTCGACATGGGTGGCGTCCGAGGCGTCGCGCAGCGAGAGTTGGCGGGAGCGCGCATCGTAGACGACAACGGCAGACCCGTGGCGCCTGGGCAGAGGGACGGGATTAGCAGGGCGCGATGCATACGGGGAGGGGAGAGGGAGCCATACAAGACAACCTCGCGCGACTCGGCCGGCGCAAAGGGTATCAGCGACATGCTGCGCAGACTCTTGCAATCAGGCAAATCAGTCAATCACTCCGGCGCCCACCCGTGGCAGCCGCAGCACTGCTGGAGAATGCGGCCTGCTTCGCCTGGGCTGGCCTGAGCTAGCATGACCGTGTGATGTGGCGTGGGCTGCAGACGGTTGTCATGGCATTCGTGGGGAGCGTCGCTTTGTTGGTCCCGCAGCGAGAAGAGAGCGAGAGAGGGGGCGTGTTTGGGTGGGGGGAGGGTTGCCTGCATGTCTCACCCGCGTGAGACGCTAGTGGCTCACTAGCGGTACCAATTCGACAAGTACTGTATTATACGGATGATGTGCACGCGAATCACAATCGGTTTTACCATACAGGGCACATCGGCCCGGGATATAATACGCTTCTGTGACAGCCGCTAGCGACTACGTAGACATGGAGTGTAGGTATATACGACATGGCCAGCAAAGCGTGCTGAACCATCACAACGCCCGGTCTACAAATGGCTCTTGACCAGCATACCCCCCTCCCACACCTCGCCCTTCTCCAGCTTCTGCCACCCGTCCACAGCGCCAATCTCAACGCACACCATTGTCTTGTACCCGTCGTCGGGCGAGAAGTCGCCCATGGCCTTTGCCTTTTCAATCCATGGGTTCCACGTCACGGTGTCCTTGACGTTATCGCGCATCACGTCGAAGCGGGGCTTGCCGTCTTCCGTGATGGATGTCGTGTCTTGCTTGATGTCCTTGTATACGCGGTCGACCTCGCCGGTGAATCGGAGTTCGTTGCTGCTCTGAGTGTGTGTAGATGCGTCAAGCACCTTGTCAACGTATTCGGTGCCGGCGAGGCCCGTCACGGCAACCTTGGAAATGTCCTGATCATGAAGCGTTAGTCGAGCTGGGCTTCTCACGAGCGGGCTAGCTTACCTGAACCTTG